>OFOU01000338.1_pt1 | contig 41263 bp, 35 predicted proteins | sample 1542061 | NCBI WGS metagenome assembly OFOU01 (sample SAMN04209239, study PRJEB22552) | human gut metagenome | biome: gut; material: feces | host: Homo sapiens | place: USA: Oklahoma
ACCTGCCCGCAGGGGATGGTGCGTAATGCTTGCCAGACTTCACGCTGGAAAGGCGTCCCAGCGGTTGCCGTTTCCAGCGTGTCAATGATGCTGAGGTTTCCGGCAAAATACTCAGAGAGTTTGTCGCTTAATCCACCAGGATTTTTGGCGGCAATGCGCTGATAACCTTCTGTACGGTAATGAATATCAAGCAATTGTTCCATGCGATCGCTGTGCTGATCCCATTCCACTGCGCGCAGGCGAAATTGCTCATCACAAATAACCCACAGCGGGCCCAGCGGCGTGTCGATGGTGTCTTCCAGTAAGTTAAGCATCCGTTTCTCTCATTACAGCATTCAAGCGAGACTACACATTATCACGCCAGTGACCGTCGCAGCTATACCCCTAAAAACGGATATCAACTTGTCGTGAGTAGATCGGTTCAGCGCGGAGGATCCGGTTAATTATTGGAAATAACCGTAAACCGTTACCGGTATAGTTGTCGGTATAATAGTGCGCGGTTATGATAATGCCCGTCGCAATACGCTGGAGGATGAAACATGAACCTTGATGATGCATCGCTGTTTCTTGACGCAATGGGGGATGTTCAACCGCTGAAAAACCATGCCGATGTGCACTGGCAGCCCATGCGCAATCTTCGCACTCCGGCGCGTATCGATACGCTTCAACTGGATAATTTTCTCTCGACGGGATTTCTCGATATTGTCCCGTTGAATGTGCCGCTCGAGTTTCGTCGCGAAGGTTTACAGAACGGCGTGACTGACAAGCTGCGAAACGGAAAATACCCGCAGCAGGCGAGCCTTAATCTTATTCGCCAACCTGTTGAAACATGTCGCCAGATGCTCTTTAGCTTTATTCTGCAGGCGCAGCAGGAAGGGTTGCGTAACGTGCTGGTGATACACGGCAAGGGACGTGACGATAACTCCCATGCCAATATTGTTCGCAGCTACGTGGCGCGCTGGTTGACGGAATTTGACGACGTGCAAGCATACTGCGCCGCACTGCCGCATCACGGCGGCAGCGGGGCATGTTATGTGGCATTGCGTAAAACCGCACAGGCAAAACAGGACAACTGGGAGCGTCACGCTAAACGTAGTCGCTGAACGACGTAAACATCAGGCGGCCAGCACTCTGTTCCTGCCTTCGTTCTTGGCTTTGTACAACGCGTCGTCAACACGTTTGAATAACTCATCGATGCTTTCATTTGTTTCGTGCCGTGCTACGCCAATGCTGACGGTAAAGCGGGGAAGGCCAGGGAGAGTCACTTTGGCCACCGTCGCCCGTATCACTTCTGCGAGATTGAGGGCAATATCTAACGAGGTTCGCGGCAGCAGCAGCACAAATTCTTCACCTCCCCAGCGAAAAATCAGATCGTCCTTTCTTGCACAGGATTCAAGTGTGCGTGCCAGAGCGCAAAGTACCTCATCACCTTTTAAATGACCAAAAAGATCGTTAATGCTTTTAAAGCGATCGGTGTCGATCAACAGCAGGCTGTAATCCTGTGTCAATGACATCGCGTGGGTCTGTTCCGGCTCGGTTATCTGATAAAAATGTCGGCGGTTAAGCAATCCCGTTAAGGCGTCACGCAGGGCCGCACGCTCAAGCTCCTGTTCCAGCCGCTTTTGCTCGGTAATATCATGAATAATGCACAGCATGAGCTTATTACCGTAGATTTCGATTGGCCCGGCGTAGGTTTGTACGTGACGGGATGTGCCGTCTGCCAGTTTATGCACAAAATGCAAAGGTTTATGGCCACCGGGAAGATGGGCGATTTCATGCATCACCGGGAGTATATGACGGCCCAGCGTATTGATTTCCCATGTATGTTTCTGGCACATCGTATCATGGCTATAGCCATAAAAATTTAGCGCACTGAGATTTGCATCAACGATAAGCCCATCACGGGACGGATCGATAAGCAACATTGGGGCTGAGTTAGTCTGGAAAAAACGCGCGTAAAATCCCTGTTTTTTTCGCTGATAATTCGCTGAACGGCTCGCTTTCAGACCTTGCGAAGTCGGTGTTTCAATGCCTTCGAAAAGAATAACGTCACCTGATTCCGGCAGAGAGCGGATGGACAGGCGGCTGGCCATCGCGACGTCTTCACCTTCGCGGCAAACTGTAAGGATTTCTACAATGTCGTGATGATTTCTCAAATCGCTGAGATACATGGTTAAATCATTCTGGGCATGAGTTGAAAATATGCCCTTGCGGAGTAGAGAAAAGCAGGGGGCCTGCATCAGTTCCCGTGCAACGGTATTAGCGAACACCAGTTCTTCGGTATGCGGCGAAACAATCCACACTGGCAGGGTTAATAAATCCAGTGAATGCAGCTCGGTTGTGCTCATCGATAATCCCGTTATCTTTATCTGCTGTGTTGCCCGTTTAATGGCATCTGTTTTTTATATTACAGTCTCATAATGTTATTGATTGTTGAGGAGACAAAGACTGTACGATTCGCTGCTGCTTAATGTTACTTTCCGTTGGAATCAATTCATGGATCTGATGCGCAGGCAACGGTTTTGCAAACAAGAAACCTTGCAGCACACCACATCCCATCTGGGTCAGGAGTATTTCCTGCTCCTGGGTCTCTATTCCTTCAGCCACTACTTGCATATTCATGGAGTGGGCTATGTCAATAATAGTAGACACAATCTTTGTATTTTTGCTGTTCTCGCTGATATCTTTAACAAATACTCTGTCAATTTTTAATTCCCGTGCCGGAAGAGACTTCAACATCAATATATTTGAATAACCGGTACCGAAATCATCAATAGAAACGGTGATCCCTAAAGCTGAAAATGCATTTAAGACTTCAGCGCTACGTTTTAAATTTTTAAGTGCTGTACTTTCAGTCAATTCCAGCGTGAGATATGCAGGTGATAGTTGATATTGTGCAAGGGCGCTGCAAACCACATCAACGATGTCATGTTGTTCAAACTGGGAAGGGGAAAGATTAACGGCGAGGGTCCATTCCGCATGGCCCTGTAACTTCCATTGATGTAACTGCTGGCATGCCTGCTGAATAACCCATTTCCCGACCGGAATGATAAGGCCTGTCTCTTCCAGCGCAGGCAGAAACTCAGCAGGTAACAGCATGCCGCGTTCCGGGTGATGCCAGCGTAATAACGCTTCAAAACCGCTCAGGAAATGATCTCCGGCGGTGTATTTGGGTTGATACCAAAGCTCAAATTGATCGTGTTCCAGTGCTTGTGACAATTCCTGTAAAAATGTCGGCGGTGTATCGGCGATAGCTTCCATTTCCGGGCTATAAATAGCCCAACCGTTTCTGCCAGCCTGTTTGACATGATACATCGCCATATCAGCCTTTACTTTTAACTCATGCAACGTGGAACCATGCTCAGGATAAATACTGCTTCCCGCACTTAACGAAACCCGAATGGTGTACCCAAACAGCGTGAAAGGATCGCCAATCGCAGCGGCAATCCGGGTCAGCAGAGCGGTGATATCCTCTTTATTGCAGTCAGGAACCAGAAGAATAAACTCATCTCCCCCCAGCCTCGCCAGCGTCATGGTGTCATCAAGGCAGCTGTAGATTCGCTGCGTACTGGCGATCAGCAACTGATCGCCGATGTGATGTCCCCAGGTATCGTTAACGACTTTGAAGCGATCGAGGTCGATGAATACCAGAGCAAATTGATGCTGATGCAGTTTGGAATGCTGCAGACAGGCCTGTAAGCAGGCATCTATCTGTGTGCGATTGGCAAGTCCGGTCAGTGCGTCGAAGTGGACCTGATGCTCAAGCTGGCAGTTAAGTTGATGTAAGTTGTCTGCCAGTCGGGAGGTACGCAGTTGCGAATCCACCATCGACACCACCAGCATGATACCCAAAATAACCAGCGTGACGGCGCAGACCCAGACAGAGAGTTCCAGTGTGCTGAGTCCATTGTGTACCGTGTGTCCAAAATGGGTGAATGTTGCCGCTCCCATCCCGGTGTAATGCATAGAGGCAATCGCCAGCGCCATAATAAGGGCGGCGACAAGCCGATTGATCAGGGCTCGACGGGTATTTTGGCGTAAATGAAACGCCAACCACAAACCCACACCAGATGCAACGATGGCAATCATCACTGAGAGCAGTATCAGCGAATGACTCCATAGGATGGCAACATGCTCAATGATGGCATACATGCCAACGTAGTGCATGGTGACGACACCGGCGCTTAATATTCCTGTGGCTACGACTAATCGTTTTGTTGAAAGCGTATTACCGGAAATGGCGATATTAATGGCGAGAGTTGCAGAAATGAGCGCAATAAAGAAAGAAAATGCCGTGAGCGAAAAATGGTAATTGATCGGCATACTCATTTTCATGGCCAGCATACCGATAAAATGCATTGACCATATCCCCATCCCTAGCGTAGCCCCGCCAGACAGGCGCCAGAAGGTTGATTCACGTCGATTGGAGATTGCCACCTTGCCCGCACTATCGAGAGCAATAAAAGAGGCAATAAACGCGACAACAAAGGAAATCCCAATCAATACAGGGTCCCACGACACGTTCAACATCATACTACCTATCGAAAAAAAGCCGTGGTAATAAATCTAGCAGGTTTTGTCCAGTTAACATGATAAAACCGGGAATGTTCTTATGTTTTTACACTGGTATTAGAGGAAACAGGAAGATAGTGAAAATAACGAGCCATTACTTATATAAACATTCACCAAATTTATAGTTCTGTGTGTTTTATGCTCTCCATGTGCTTGTCATCACAATAACCTGATGACTGGCGCCATCACAGCCATTTGACGGAATAAAACACTGAACTAACGGGAATAAAAGGTGTAATTTCTTGCCTTAAGTAAAAGGATTGCAGGCTCTCATTGAAAGTTCAGCTTTCGTCGCAGAGCAATGGCATTCTGCATTGCAGGTGCTATAAAAAATAATATCTACATAATTTCTTAGTGCACAGGACTAAAATGTTAAATGATATTAGCGTCAGAACCTTTATTATTTTATTTCTGCTCATTTCGGCGGTTGCTCTCAATATTGTTGAGATGATTTTCTCGGCCACGTCGGAAATTATAATTGGTACGAATGTGGTAAGCGTTATTTCTATATTATGCTTATGGTGGTATATGACGAAATACCTGGTCATGCCGATCAATACGGTAAAAAGGAGCATTGAGGAAGTGACGTCTGGGAATCTGGCGATCAGTATTCCTGAGTTTGGTAATAATTGTGCGGGTAGACTAATACCGGGCATCAATAGTTTATCGAGTAATATTTCAACACTCGTTAATGAGATCAGAACATCCTCACAAACGGCGATGGCGCTCTCTGAACAGCTTGCGGAACGCAGCGCCGAGCTTTCAGTGAAAACGGAACAACAATCCGGAGCATTGATGCAGACGGCTGCTAATATGGATGAAATAGCCGTTAATACGCGAAATAATGCTGACAACACGCAGATCGCCAGTGTCCAGGCAACAGTTGCCACGCAATGCGCCATTCAGGGTGGCGAATTAATGGTGCAGGTTGCGACAAATATGCGTTCAATCACCGAATGTGCACAGCAGATGACGGAAATAATTACGCTAATTGATGGTATCGCATTCCAGACAAATATTCTGGCATTGAATGCTGCCGTGGAAGCGGCGAGGGCCGGTGAACATGGCAAAGGTTTTTCCGTGGTGGCCGGTGAGGTCAGAATGCTTGCACACCGTAGTGCGGATGCTGCTAAGAATATTAAGCAGCTGATTGCGCAAACCCATCAAAATGTTCAGCAAGGTGCAGCTATTGTGCGTGAAGCAGAAAAAAATATGCATGATATTGTCGGTGGTGCCGGTCAATTAAACCAACTGATGGGCGAGATATTAACCACTACACAGGAACAGGAGAAAGGAATTATCAGAATTACTCATGCACTGGCCGAACTGGAGAATGTAACCCAAAGTAATGCCATTATGGTTGATGAGCTTTCTGATTCCTCGGGTATCCTGAAAAACCAGGTGATTGATCTCCAGTCGCGGACACATAAATTTCGCTTAAGTAACACTCTCGAGTCAGCGAGATGGCAGCGGGCTTAATCGGGTATCTCGAAGCAAGCGTTGTATTCGTCAGAGCTTTTCCTGTTATCAGAGACTTTTATGAATCATTTCAGCACAATGGGACAATGAGATATTGCTTAACATATTCTGACAGCTAGACTAACGAAAAAGGCTGAATGTTTGTGGAGGCGCTGTGGAAGCCATTAAGGGAACGGATGTTAATGTGCCGGATGCCGTGTTTGCCTGGCTGCTGGATGGTCGAGGTGGAGTAAAACCGCTGAGCGATAATGATGTAATTGATAGTCAGCATCCCTGCTGGCTACACCTTAATTACACTCATCCTGAAAGTGCCCAATGGTTGGCGACAACACCTCTTCTTCCCAACAATGTGCGTGATGCGCTGGCAGGCGAAAGTACACGCCCACGCGTCAGTAGAGTTGGGGAAGGTACCTTGATCACGTTGCGTTGCATTAACGGCAGCACCGACGAGCGTCCTGACCAACTTGTGGCGATGCGTTTATATATGGATGAACGTCTGATTGTCTCAACCCGTCAGCGCAAAGTGCTGGCGCTGGATGATGTGGTCAGCGATCTCCAGGAAGGGACGGGACCGGCTGATTGTGGCAGTTGGCTGGTGGATGTTTGTGATGCGCTAACCGACCATGCCAGCGAATTTATCGAACAGCTGCACGACAAGATTATCGATCTGGAAGATAACCTGCTCGATCAGCAGATCCCACCGCGTGGTTTTTTGGCTTTACTGCGTAAGCAGCTAATTGTGATGCGCCGTTATATGGCTCCACAGCGTGATGTCTATGCCCGTCTGGCGAGTGAACGTTTACCCTGGATGACCGACGACCATCGGAGACGGATGCAGGATATCGCTGACAGGCTGGGGAGAGGGCTGGATGAAATAGACGCCTGTATTGCCCGGACCGGTATTATGGCGGATGAAATTGCGCAAGTGATGCAGGAGTCTCTGGCTCGCCGAACGTATACAATGTCATTGATGGCAATGGTTTTTCTTCCCAGCACATTTTTAACTGGGCTTTTCGGCGTTAACCTCGGCGGTATCCCCGGCGGTGGTTGGCAGTTTGGTTTCTCACTTTTTTGTATTCTGTTAGTGGTCCTGATTGGTGGTGTTACTTTATGGTTGCACCGTAGTAAATGGTTGTAACAACAACGTTTTTTAGTGGCTTTTGCGCATGAAAACGTCCTGATTTTTGAGCGAAGTCAATAAACCATCTACCTATTCGGGGCAATATCTCTCTCGCAGGTGAATGCAACGTCAAGCGATGGGCGTTGCGCTCCATATTGTCTTACTTCCTTTTTTGAATTACTGCATAGCACAATTGATTCGTACGACGCCGACTTAGATTAGTCGGCTTTTTTTTGCCTGCAGGAAATCAGCGTCTACCCTAAAAGAGTCAACCTGAATGACTGGAGGGGTATATGACCTGTCTGATTGCCACTGCGAACACTGATTCGCTACCGACCGATCCGGTTCCCATTCCCGACCCTATACCTCGTCCGCAGCCCATGCCGGATCCGCCGCCGGATGAAGAACCGATTAAATTGTCGCATCACGGGCACAGATCTGCGAGGATACGCGCCTGCTGAATGTGAGTTTTTACCGCGAGATTAAATTGTGACCGCTTTTTCAACCCTGAATGTTTTACCTGCTGCTCAACTCGAGAATCTTAACGAGCTGGGCTATCTTGAAATGACGCCTGTTCAGGCTGCTGCGTTACCGGCAATCCTGGCGGGTAAAGATGTTCGCGTGCAGGCTAAAACCGGCAGTGGCAAAACGGCTGCTTTTGGTCTTGGGCTATTACAGCATATTGATGCCGCGCTGTTTCAGACGCAGTCTCTGGTACTGTGCCCAACGCGCGAGCTTGCCGACCAGGTGGCGGGTGAACTGCGTCGTTTAGCGCGCTTCCTGCCAAACACCAAGATCTTAACGCTGTGCGGTGGGCAACCTTTTGGCGCACAGCGTGACTCCCTGCAACATGCACCACATATTATTGTTGCCACACCGGGTCGTTTACTTGACCACCTGCAAAAAGGCACCGTTTCTCTGGATGCCCTGAATACGCTGGTTATGGATGAAGCCGACCGCATGCTGGATATGGGCTTTAGCGATGCGATTGATGATGTCATTCGCTTTGCGCCTGCGTCACGTCAGACTTTGCTGTTTTCCGCAACCTGGCCGGAAGCCATTGCTGCTATCAGTGGCCGGGTACAGCAAAATCCATTAACGATTGAAATTGATACGGTCGATGCGTTACCGGCGATTGAACAGCAGTTTTTCGAAACCTCCAGCCACGGAAAAATTCCGCTGCTGCAAAAGCTACTCAGCCAGCATCAACCCGCATCGTGCGTGGTTTTTTGTAACACCAAAAAAGATTGTCAGGCCGTTTGCGATGCACTGAATGCGGCAGGGCAAAGCGCACTGTCATTACATGGCGACCAGGAACAGCGCGATCGCGATCAGACGCTGGTTCGTTTTGCCAACGGTAGCGCGCGCGTCCTGGTCGCAACCGATGTGGCCGCACGTGGCCTGGATATCAAATCACTTGAGCTGGTAGTTAACTTCGAACTGGCGTGGGATCCGGAAGTCCACGTCCATCGTATCGGACGTACCGCGCGTGCCGGCAACAGCGGTCTGGCGATTAGCTTCTGTGCGCCGGAAGAAGCGCAGCGTGCCAACATTCTTTCTGAAATGCTGCAACTGAAGCTGAACTGGCTAACTGCGCCAGCTAACGGCTCAATCCTGCCGCTGGAAGCAGAGATGGCGACGTTATGCATTGATGGTGGTAAAAAAGCGAAAATGCGTCCTGGTGATGTTCTGGGGGCTCTGACCGGTGATATTGGTCTGGATGGCGCTGATATTGGCAAAATTGCCGTTCATCCGGCACACGTCTATGTCGCCGTTCGCCAGAACATAGCGCACAAGGCGTGGAAACAATTGCAAAACGGTAAGATCAAAGGCAAGACTTGCCGGGTCCGGTTATTGAAATAACTACCCGTTGGGGCGCCTGATGGCGCTCCGCTTATCAGGCCTACAGGCGCTTATGCACGTTGTAGGCCTGACAGACGCTTACTTCACTTCCACCACGTTCAGGCGTAACTCATCCAGTTGAGCATCATCTTCTTCTGGCTGCCAGCCCGCAGGTTGCAGCGGGATCTCTTCACGATCGAACGCTAAATCCCCGCCGTCCACAACCTCTGAACCGTGCTTAATGCCTTTAAAATCGAACAGATTGATATCGCTCAGATGTGAAGGTACAACGTTTTGCATCGCACTGAACATGGTTTCAATGCGGCCTGGATAGCGTTTGTCCCAGTCACGCAGCATGTCGGCAATGACCTGACGCTGCAGGTTAGGCTGTGAGCCGCACAGATTGCACGGAATAATCGGGAAACCTTTCGCCTCGGAGAAACGCTCGATATCTTTCTCACGGCAGTAAGCCAGCGGGCGGATCACGATGTGCTTACCGTCATCACTCATCAGCTTCGGCGGCATGCCTTTCATTTTCCCACCGTAGAACATGTTTAAAAACAGCGTTTGCAGGATGTCGTCGCGATGGTGGCCGAGCGCAATCTTGGTGGCTCCTAATTCGGTTGCCGTACGGTACAGAATGCCGCGACGCAGGCGAGAGCAGAGCGAGCAGGTCGTTTTGCCTTCTGGGATTTTGTCTTTGACGATCCCGTAGGTGTTTTCTTCGACAATCTTGTACTCAACGCCCAGCTGTTCCAGATACTCTGGCAGAATGTGCTCCGGGAAACCGGGTTGTTTTTGATCGAGGTTAACCGCAACTAAGGAAAAACTGATCGGGGCGCTTTGCTGCAAATTACGCAGGATCTCCAGCATGGTATAGCTGTCTTTCCCGCCGGAAAGGCACACCATAATGCGATCGCCGTCTTCGATCATATTGAAATCGGCAATGGCTTCGCCCACGTTACGACGCAGACGTTTTTGCAGTTTGTTCAGGTTGTATTGTTCTTTCTTTGTAACTTGTTGATTATCTTGCATTCTTACCGTTCTCAAAAACCAAAAGGGGCATATAATGGGCAAACTTCAATCACAGGGCTAGTTGGCTATTCAACATTGCAACCCGATCGTCATTCATTTCTTCAATCCATGTACTGTAGACGTCGTACACTATTTGCGCGTTTTCATGCCCCATCTGATTAGCTATAAATGATGGGTTCGCTCCAGCCGATTACAGCCAGCAGGCAAAAGTATGCCGCGTATGGTACGGATTACGGCGACGAATACCAGCACGTTTTACAGCTGAGTTCTATCTGGCACCTATGCTACTCATAGAGTAGTAAGATTTTTGCTCTTCGTGACCAGACCAGAATAAACAGCGAACAGCATGATTGGATAAAGGTACATAGCCCCGGACAGGAAGCAATTAATCAGTTGAAAGCAGATATTGAAGCGCTGAAGAAAATTGTGGAGCAACTTACCGACAGATAATTCAGTTCTGAACTATCAACGAGCAATGTCAGGGAGCGAAAAACGCAGGGTGTGGCAAACTGCCGCAACCATGCCGTATGCAAGAGCATGGCTGCGGCCGACCGGCAAACGTCCGATAGTGCGAGTATAGAATGATTGCCAGTCACAGCGGATGGTACTTAAGCAACATGACGATTCAAGGTGCTTAATCTGAAACCAGCCACATATCAGCCTCTTCAAACATTTCTTGAACCGTTCGGCTTATCTGTTCTTTTTCATGCTTGCTGGCGTCAGTGTTGATCGCCGGAAGTGTCATCATCGGTTTAACCCGAACTTCAGCATCGGGGAAGATCCGATGAACCCTCTTGGTCAATTCGCCGAGAATAATATCTTTTGCGCCGGGCAGACCATCAAAATTCCTTTTGTCATAAACGAGTTCCACGAACATTGCTTATCGCTCTTTTACTGGATTTATATACAGTATTTATACTCTGTTTTTACCTGGGTTTCAAGAGAGGGCGTAATGATGTCACGACATAGCGATACTGAAATGGCCTTGTATGCTTCGATCAGGAATCGTGGGGAAAATGAGGGAGAAACAAAAAGCCCGCAGCGATGTGCGGGCCAGAAAGCTTAGCGGACTACCAGTACCGAACACTCCGCGTGACGCACTACAGCCGCGGCGTTAGAGCCCAGCAGGTAGGTGGTGATGTCAGGTCGGTGTGAGGCAATAATGACCATATCGGCCGGTAATTTTTTGGCGATCTCCAGAATCTTATCTTTCGGCGCACCTTCTGCGACATGAACGTGCACTCTGTCCGTTGGGATATTGAACTTCTTGATAATCTCTTCCAGTTGAGATTTTGCTTCGGCTTTCAGATCGTCCATGGCCGGTAACTCTGCCGAGTAGGCCAGTCCCAGGGAAGCGTAATAAGGCAAGGACGGAATGACGGTTAAAAAATGAACCTGCGCATCGTCGATCTTTGCTTCTGCTTCAACATGGGCAATAACGCGTTGAGTTAATTCTGAGTCTGAAATATCGATGGGTACAAGAATCGTTCTGTTCATAAAACCTCCTGTTTAAGTATCCACCTAAAGCTTACCGCGTAATGGCACTTTATGTACAATGACAACGATCACATTTTGGCATCACTTTATTTTGATTTCAGGAAATTTGCCTTTTATTACCCCATCGTAAAATCGGCCTTTAGAGACCACGACCAGGAAATCACGAAAAATACGGGCAGGGACCTGCTGATATTGCAGGGTTGCCAACTGGTGAAAGCGAATTTCTAGCGTGCAAGAGGATTCGTCATAGCCGACGGATGCAATACGGGATGATTTTACAGGATGATGATTCATTGCAGGTATCCTCTACTACAGACTCAATGCAAGATATCATCTATCAGAGATGTGTTTTAACGCAACAGATATAATGTTTTGGATGAGATAAAACAGAGTTACACAGAAAATAAGGATAGCCCGCCGTTGCCAGCGGGCTGACGGATTAGAACTGGTAAACCATACCCAGTGCTACAGTGTCATCGGTAGAGATGTCATTGTGATCTTTATTGTAGAAACTATCATCTTCATCCAGCAGGTTGATTTTGTAATCAACGTAGGTGGAGAAGTTTTTGTTGAAGTAATAAGTGGCACCTACGGAGGCATATTTAACCAGATCCTTGTCGCCGTCTGATCCGTTTACACCCAGATCTTTACCTTTAGACATCAGGAAAGAAACTTCTGGACGCAGACCGAAGTCGAACTGGTATTGTGCAGTTACTTCAAAGTTCTGGGTTTTGTTGGCAATAGTATTGTCGTGACCATCTGAGCCGCCATACGGGGTCATATTGCGGGTTTCGGAGTACATGGTTGCCAGGTAGATATTGTTGGCGTCGTATTTCAGACCAGCAGTCCATGCGTCAGCTTTATCACCACCTGCGGTAGAATGGTTCACTTGTTGATTGGTACGGTCAGAAGAGGTATATGCTGCACCGAAGCTTACGCCCATACCCAGATCGTAGGTAGAGGAGATACCGAAACCGTCACCGTTGGAGTTTTTCACATTACGGTCGCCACCGTTATTGGTGCCTTCCTGCTCGTTGGTAACCTGATTTTCGTTCGCACCCTGGTACTGCAGCGCAACGTTCAGACCGTCAACCAGACCAAAGAAGTCAGTATTACGGTAGGTTGCAACACCGTTTGCACGACCGGTCATGAAGTTGTCGGCTTTGGTGTAAGAGTCGCCACCGAATTCTGGCAGCATATCGGTCCAGCCTTCAACGTCGTACATTACACCGTAGTTACGGCCGTAGTCGAATGAACCGTAGTCGCCGACTTTAATACCTGCGAATGCCAGACGAGTCCAGGAGTCGCCTTTATCACCTTCGGTGCCGTTGGCCTGAACCTGATATTCCCACTGGCCATAACCGGTGATCATATCATTAACCTGTGTTTCGCCTTTGAAGCCCATACGCATATAAGTCTGATCGCCATCGCTGTTAGCGTCGTCAGAGAAATAATGCAGGCCGTCTACTTTGCCATAGAGATCTAATTTGTTGCCGTCTTTATTATAAACTTCAGCAGCGTGAGCTGCGCCTGCAGCCAGCAGGGCAGGAATTACGAGAGCCAGTACTTTTCTGTTCATTGAAATAATCCTTTAGTTTTTTTATTAACCTGTGACTACCCATGTAGGGAGTAAAAGCATGCTAAAGGAGAAGTTCCGTAAAGAGATAAATATGAATTGTTACGTCTTAAGTAAAACCTTAAACAAATAATTCTACGGAAATAGTGATAATTTACATGAATGAGTTAATGAAAATATATATAAAATAAAAATTATACAATTGAATTTTGTTGGGCTATTCTGCGCGTGTTATATGCCTTTATTGTCACGTTTTATTTTTCGTTGGTATATTGATGACACTTATTAATTAGCCAGCGAATAAATTGACAAGCCCGAACAACTGTTCGGGCTTTTTTTTTGGTTCCGGGCTAATACTGAGAAAAACGTATTATTCGGTACCGCTCTTTTCCGCTTTGCCTGCCAGTTGGGCCAGGAAGTCGTAGCGTTTTTGCAAATCAGCCGTCGCATCCTTCCACAGCTGTTCTGCAACTTCTGGCTGTTGGGCGTTCAGGCGGCGGAAACGCTGCTCGTTAAGCAATGTTTCCGCCAGCGCATCTGACGGTGGGCGCGAGTCGAGCGCCAGCGGCAGCTTACCTTCGTCTGCTCGGCGTGGGTCAAAGCGGTACAGCGGCCAGAATCCGGTAGCCGTGAGCTGACGCATCTGATCGTGGCTTAGCGCGAGGTCATAGCCATGCTCCTCACATGGGCTATACGCGATAATCAGCGACGGGCCGGGGTAGGATTCAGCTTCCTGGATAGCTTTGACCGTCTGATTCAACTGGGCGCCCAGAGAAATCTGTGCGACATAAACATGCCCGTACATCATCATGCTGACGCCAAGATCTTTGCGAGCCTTGCGCTTGCCATGCTCACCAAACTTGGTAACCGCCCCAAGCGGCGTGGCTTTCGACGCTTGTCCACCCGTGTTGGAGTAACACTGGGTATCCAGTACCAGAATATTGACGTTCTCGGTGAGACTCAGGACGTGATCCAGTCCGCCAAAACCAATATCGTAAGCCCAGCCGTCGCCGCCAATCAGCCAGATGGACTTCTCGACCAGCGCGTCGGCATCGGTTAACAGTTGCTGTGCACCTTCGACATCTTTCAGATGCTGGCGCAGCGCAGCAACTTGCTCACGGCGTACTTCTGGCGTCGCTTCAGCATGCAGGGCGTCATTCAGTTCAGACGGAATATTATCCGCAAACTGCTCCAGCAAACGCATGACGCGCACACGGTGTTGATCCACCGTCAGGCGGAAGCCCAGACCAAACTCGGCGTTATCTTCGAACAGAGAGTTTGCCCACGCAGGTCCACGACCACTGGCATCGGTCGTATACGGCGTTGAAGGGAGGTTACCGCCATAAATCGATGAACAGCCGGTCGCGTTAGCGATCAGCATGCGGTCGCCATACAGCTGCGTAAGCAGTTTGATATACGGTGTTTCACCACAACCAGAACAGGCGCCGGAATATTCAAACAGCGGAGTGATTAACTGCGAGGTACGGATATCAATGCGTTCAAGCTTGCTGCGGTCGATCTCCGGCAGATTGAGGAAGAAGTCATAGTTAACTTTTTCTTCTTCAACATGCTCAAGGCGCGACATCATATTGATGGCCTTGATTTCCGGGTTTTGGCGATCTTTTGCCGGGCAAACTTCGACACACAGATTACAGCCAGTGCAATCCTCTGGTGCAACCTGCAGGACATACTTCTGGCCGCGCATATCGCGTGATTTCACATCCAAAGAATGCAGACTGGCAGGGGCGTTTTCCATCGCTTCAGGTGAAACCACTTTGGCGCGGATTGCCGAGTGCGGGCAAGCGGCAACGCAGTGGTTACACTGGGTACACAGCTCTTCCTTCCAGATGGGGATCTCTTCGGCGATATTACGTTTTTCCCAACGCGTGGTGCCCATTGGCCAGGTGCCGTCTGGCGGCAGCGCGGATACGGGAAGGGCATCACCCAGACCGGCGAGCATTGCCGCGGTGACGGTTTTCACGAAATCAGGTGCGGCATCAGAAACTACCGGTGGGCGGTTTGCGCTGTGCGGATCAACCGGCTGGAGTGCTACTTCGGCGACGGATTCGCGCGCCAGGGCCAGAGCTTGCCAGTTACGTTCAACCAGGTCCTGTCCTTTACTACTGTAACTTTTCGCAATCGCCCCCTGCAATTCAGCCAACGCGCTGTCGCCGGGTAAGATTTGCGTCAAATGGAAGAAGGCCATTTGCATAACGGTGTTAATACGCGCTGCCAGACCGCATTCGCGGGCGATTTTGGCCGCATTAATCACGTAGAAACGGGCTTTCTTCTGATTCAGTACCGCCTGAACTTCCTGTGGCAGACGACCCCAGACTTCATCCACACTGTATGGCGTATTAAGCAGGAAGATACCGCCTGGTTTCAGGCGCTCGGCCATCTGATACTTATCGATAAATTGCAGCTGGTGACAGCCAACAAAATCGGCTTGTGAAACCAGATACGCTGATCGAATAGGCTGCTCGCTAACGCGCAGGTGGGAAACTGTCAGACCGCCTGCTTTTTTCGAGTCGTAGACGAAATAACCCTGCGCATACCATGGCGTCGAGTTACCAATAATTTTGATATTGTTTTTGGTGGCTGACACGCTACCGTCGCTGCCCAGCCCGTAAAACAGCGCTTCGAGCTTAGCCGTACCGGGCAGGGTGTTTTCCGGTAACGGTAGCGACAAGTTGGTGACATCATCATAGATGCCGACCGTAAAGCGAGGTTTCGGCTTCGCGCTGCTCAGCTCATTAAAGACCGCCATCACGCAGTCTGGACCAAACTCTTTGGAAGAAAGGCCATAACGTCCGCCAATCACGCGCGGCAGCGTTTCTCGCTCGCCACAGTTGAAGGCTTCAGCTAACGCGGTCATCACGTCCAGATACAATGGTTCGGCCTGTGCGCCGGGCTCTTTGGTGCGATCCAGGACGGCGATGCTGCGTACGGTTTCCGGAAGCGCGCGCAGTAAATGTCTGGCAGAGAATGGACGGAACAGACGCACTTTCAGAACGCCGACTTTCTCGCCATGCGCCAGCAGTTCTTCAACGACTTCTTCGCAGGTTCCAATCGCCGATCCCATTAAGATAATGACGCGCTCAGCCTGAGGATGGCCGTAATATTCAAATGGCTGGTACTGGCGACCTGTCGCTGCGGCGAAATCGTTCATCGCCTGTTCTACATGATCGTAAACCGCGTTGTACCACGGGTTTGTTGCCTCGCGTGACTGAAAATAGGTGTCCGGGTTCGCAGATGTACCGCGAATAACCGGATGCTCAGGATTAAGCGCCCGAGCGCGATGAGCATCGATTTCCGCCTGCGGCATCAGTCCGAGGATCGTGTCGTCGGCCAGTGGCACAATTTTATTGATTTCATGGGACGTACGGAAACCATCAAAGAAATGAATAAACGGAACCCGGCTTTTCAGGGTGGCTATTTGCGAAATCAGCGCAAAGTCCTGTGCCTCCTGAACGCTGCTGGCACACAGCATCGCACATCCTGTCTGGCGCACCGCCATCACGTCGGAATGATCGCCAAAGATCGATAATGCGTGAGTTGCAATTGTACGAGCCGCAACGTGCAGTACAAACGGGGTCAACTGACCGGCCAGTTTGTACAGCGTTGGGATCATCAGCAACAGGCCCTGCGATGAGGTAAACGACGTAGAGAGCGCACCGGTCTGCAACGCGCCATGAACGGTTGCGATCGCGCCGCCTTCTGACTGCATTTCTACGACGCGAGGGGTATCCCCCCACACGTTCTTAAGCCCGTTCCCGGCCCAGGCATCTGCCTGTTCAGCCATCGTCGAACTGGGCGTAATCGGGTAGATGGCGATAACCTCGCTGGTACGAAATGCGACTGAAGCAACCGCACCATTACCGTCAATTGTGATCATACTGACACCCTTACATTGCGCAAAAAGAGGGACACGCGTAACAGCGGCGAATCCTGTAGTTATCTTTCTATTTTAGCAAAAGCGCTAAAGACAGATTTTCGCTTTTGTGTCCCTGGAATAAACAGAATGAATGGTTTGATCAAAGGAGCAGGCAAAAAATTGCCAGAAAATGTAAACAGTACGCATAAATGCGTATTTTGCCTCTCGACGGCGGTGTTTCCGCTGCCTATTATTTATGGCTGTGTCGTTTGGTTAATATTCAGAGGGGAGTAAGATGCGCGCAGCGTTTTGGGTAGGATGTGCCGCGTTATTATTATCGGCTTGTAGCAGCGAACCTGTTCAGCAGGCAACCGCCGCGCATGTCGCACCGGGCATGAAGGCAGCAATGTCCAGTTCAGGAGAAGCTAATTGCGCCATGATTGGCGGTTCGCTCTCTGTTGCTCGTCAACTGGATGGTTCTGCTATCGGGATGTGTGCGCTACCCAACGGCAAACGCTGTAGTGAGCAGTCGCTTGCCGCCGGAAGTTGTGGGAGCTATTAAGCCACCACGTTTCCTACATTAAATCCGCGAGTTTATACGTCAGCGTTTGTTCTGCTGTCGCCAGCGTTAACTGGTCAGCAGTCAGATCGACCTGTGCGCCTTGCTTAAACATTTCGCTGACGATCCCGTCGAGCGCGTTAAGCTGTGGATCGGCGCACATCATACGTGTCATCGCCATATCTTTTACCTTCAACTCACCGTCGGACAGCTTGCCCTGACCGTGGAATTGATTACACATCTTTCCTGATACCGTCATGTTTTCGCCAAAACTTAACTCAGGTGGGTTGTTGGTGGCGGTGACGGCTTTACCATTCACGCTTTGCAAAACGAAGCGGTGATGCTGCAACTGTTCGCGATTGACGGAAACTTTTCCATTGCTCACACAGCCAGCCATCAGCATGCTGAGCGCAATCAACGTGACAACTTTCTTCATTAAATTTCTCTACGTTTGTGACGGGAATACATTCAATATAATAATGATACTGAATGTTTTATCATCGGTGATTGTCTGAAAATGCTCCCCTGACGCCAGGGGAGCACAGGTATTAGAAGAGGGCGTTTGGACAGGTCTCGCCTTTAGAGATTTGGGCCAGATTCTGCAGCGTGGTCTCAGAAATGCTGGTTAACGCTTCGGCGGTCAGGAATGCCTGATGACCGGTAAACAGCACGTTATGGCAGGCTGACAGACGACGGAATACATCATCCTGAATGACGTCATTGGATTTATCTTCAAAGAACAGATCGCGTTCGTTCTCGTACACGTCCATACCCAGAGAACCAATTTTCTGGTTTTTCAGCGCATCGATAGCGGCTTGTGAGTCGATCAATGCACCACGACTGGTGTTAATGACCATCACGCCGTTTTTCATCTGTTCAAAGGCTTCGTGATTGAGCAGATGATAATTCTCCGGTGTTAACGGGCAGTGCAGAGAGATGACATCTGACTCTGCAAACAGCGTTTTAAGATCGACATATTCAACGCCTAACTCCAGAGCAGCAGCGCTCGGATAAGGATCGAACGCCAGCAGACGCATACCAAAACCTTTCAGGATCCGCAGCGCAGCGATACCGATTTTACCGGTACCGATCACCCCAGCGGTTTTGCCATACATAGTAAAACCGGTCAGCCCCTCAAGAGAGAAGTTGGCATCACGGGTACGCTGATAGGCGCGGTGAATACGGCGATTCAGCGTCATCATCATGCCAATCGCATGCTCAGCGACAGCCTCTGGTGAATAAGCTGGAACACGAACCACCTGCAGACCCAGCTCTTTTGCTGCGTCGAGATCGACGTTATTGAACCCGGCACAACGCAGCGCAATGTATTTCACGCCATGCTTTTTCAGTTCTTCCAGAACGGGGCGGCTGCCATCGTCGTTGACGAAAATGCACACAGCTTCACAGCCATGGGCGGTTTTCGCTGTTTTTTCCGTCAACAGAAAGTCAAAGAATTCAAGTTCAAAACAAAAAGCCTCGTTAACCTGCTGCAGATACTTCTTGTCGTACTGTTTTGTACTATAGATGGCGAGTTTCATAAGACTTTCTCCAGTGATTTTGACGTCACATTAATCCAATTCAAATTATTTTACAAAATCTAAAAAGTTATTGATAGTCATAGGCGTAATGAATAATGTCAGCGCATCTGTTGTTAGTGTGGGCAGGTTACACAATTTCAACAACTGTATATTTTTCTATCCAACTCACCCCCCGAATATCGCGGCAGGTAAAAAGCCAGCCGAATCACATCCGGACAGCTACGCTTATACAGGTAGCAATTATCGGGAGGGGTTATGCTGACTCACTCTGAAGCAAAACGATGGGCCACCCTAATGCTCAAGGCGGCATTATGCGATGGCATGAAACCTGATGAGATTTCCCGGCAGGTACATCTGGTCTGCGATCATCATGGTAGGGAGTGCCTCGAAGAACTCATTGAGGAAATTCTGATAGAAGCAGGTCGTATCGGACCTAAACATAGCGATGGACAACTGAGGCCTCATTGAGTCTGAATCTTAATATCCCCGACGGCACGTGTAACAGCGTGCCTGGAAATCGGTTATCTATCCTTAATGTGGGCATATCCAGTTAAACATGCCACAATACAGGCCTAAACCGGCTTAAATTTTTGCTAAATCAGGATATTAACTACCCATGAAGGGTAAATATAAAGCCGTTCTGGCACTCCTCTTATTATTGATTCTCGTGCCGCTGACGCTAGTGATGACGCTTGGCCTGTGGGTGCCTACGTTGGTGGGTATCTGGTTACCCGTTGGAACACGCATCGCGCTGGATGAGAGCCCGCGGCTGACACGGCATGGGTTGCATATACCTGAACTCCGCTATCTGGTTGAAGATTGCCCGCTAGCACGCATCACTCAGGTGGATCTGTCTCACCCCAGCCGCTGGGCGCTGAATGTCGGGACCATTGAGTTGGATTCAGCTTGCCTGGCCAAATTTCCGCAGGCAGAGCCATCGCCGGTAGCGCCTAAAACGCTGGCTGAATGGCAGTCAATGCTGCCCAATACCTGGATTAACATCGACAAACTTATTCTTTCTCCATGGCAGGAATGGCAGGGAAAACTGTCACTCTCGCTCACTCCCTCTACTCAACAGCTGCGTTACCAGGGTGAAAAAGTTAAATTTCAGGGGCGTTTGCACGGGCAAAACCTCACGGTAACGGAGCTGGATGTTGCGGCATTTGAAGGCCAGCCGCCGGTAAAACTGGTCGGTGAATTTACTATGCCACTGGTTCCCGATGGGCTACCGGTAAGCGGTCATGCGGTCGCGACGTTAAGTCTGCCGCAAGAGCCTACGCTTGTGGACGCCGAACTGGAGTGGCAAGAAAACAGCGGACAACTGATCGTCATGGCGCGTGATAATGCCGATCCGCTGCTTGACCTTCCGTGGGAAATAACACGTCAGCAACTGACCATCAGCGACGGACGCTGGAACTGGCCTTATCAGGGATTCCCGTTAAGCGGGCGGTTGGGCATAAAAGTTGAAAACTGGCAGGCCGGACCGGAAAACGCGGTGGTGAGCGGGCGTCTGAACGTTCTGACGCATGGCGACGCCGGTAAAGGAAATGCCGTATTAACGCTGGGGCCGGGTAAGCTTGGCATGGATAGTAGCGAGATGCCGCTACAGTTGACCGGTGAAGCGAAACAGGGCGATCTGATCTTCTACGCGAAATTGCCCGCCAGACTTACCGGAAGTCTGAACGATCCACAATTGGCTTTTGAGCCAGGAGCGCTGCTGCGCTCACGTGGGCGGGTGATTGATTCGCTGGATATTGACGAGATTCGCTGGCCACTGGCAGGCGTAAAAGTCACGCAACGTGGTGTGGATGGGCGTCTGCAGGCTATTTTACGTGCGCATGAAAACCAGATGGGGGGCTTTGAACTGCATCTGGATGGCCTGGCAAATAATTTTCTTCCTGATGCCGGTCGTTGGCAGTGGCGATATTGGGGGGAAGGCAGCTTTACGCCGATGCATGCCCGTTGGGACGTAGCGGGTAAGGGAGAATGGCATGACAACACCCTGAAGCTATTTGATCTTTCTACCGGATTTGATCATCTGCAATACGGCACGATGAAGGTGGAAAATCCGCGTCTGGTGATGGACGAACCGATAGTTTGGGTGCGGGATGCAACCAAACCGACATTTAGCGGCGCGCTGTCGCTGGACGCAGGAAACACCACCTTCACCGGGGGAAGCGTGTTACCACCATCGACGCTGAAGTTCAGCGTGGAAGGTAGCGATCCGACAATTTTCCAGTTCAAAGGCCAGCTTCACGCGGGGGCGATTGGGCCCGTACAGCTGAATGGTCGTTGGGACGGTATCCGTCTGCGCGGACAGGCATGGTGGCCAAAACAATCGCTCACCGTATTCCAACCTCTGGTTCCACCTGACTGGAAAATGAAGCTACGTGAAGGTGATCTGTATGCGCAAGTCGCGTTTTCGGCAGCCCCGGAGCAGGGCTTTGAAGCAGGCGGTCATGGGGTGTTAAAAGGCGGCAGCGCCTGGATGCCGGATAACCAAATCAACGGTGTCGATTTTGTATTGCCTTTCCGGTTCAGTGAAGGCGCATGGCAGCTGGGTACGCGCGGACCTATTTCACTGCGTATTGCGGAAGTGGTGAATCAGGTGACGGTGAAGAATATCGCCGCCGATCTGCAGGGGGCGTACCCCTGGAGTGAAAACAACCCGTTACTGTTGAGCGATGTCAGTGCCGACCTGCTGGGTGGCAAAATCATCATGCAGCAACTGCGGATGCCGCAGCACGACCCGGCCTTATTGCGGGTGCAGAATATCTCTTCCAGCGAGCTTATCAGTGCGGTTAACCCCAAACAGTTCGCCATGTCTGGCCCGGTCAGTGGTGCGTTGCCATTATGGCTGGACAACGAAAAATGGATCATTAAAGACGGCTGGTTGACTAATCCAGGGCCGATGACGTTGCGTATTGATAAGGACACAGCGGATGCGGTCGTCAAAGATAACATGGCGGCGGGGGCGGCCATTAACTGGCTGCGTTATATGGAAATAAGCCATTCGTGGACGAAAATAAATCTGGATAACCTCGGTGTCTTAACCATGCAGTCAACCGTGACTGGCAATAGTCGGGTAGATGGCAAAGTAGGTACGGTTAATTTGAATTATACCCACGAGGAAAACGTCTTTACGCTATGGCGCAGTTTGCGTTTTGGCGACAATTTACAGGCATGGCTTGAACAAAATGCAGCGCTGCCGGAAACCCATTGCCCGGAAGGCAAGGAATGTGAGGAACAACAATGAAAACGATAGCTGCCATGCTGGGTCTGCTGACTTCATCTCTGCTGGTAGGGTGTACTCCCAGAATCGAAGTGGCTGCGCCAAAAGAGCCCATCACCATTAATATGAACGTCAAAATCGAGCATGAGATCCATATCAAAGTTGATAAAGACGTCGAAAGTTTATTGAAATCGCGCAGCGATTTGTTCTGAGGTCATGATGAGAAAACAGTTTGCAGTGGCGCTGGTCGTCCTAAGTTTACTCAGCAACAATACGTGGGCATTGACCCTGAATGAAGCCAGAACTCAGGGGCGAGTAGGGGAAACGCTCAATGGCTATCTGGTTGCATTGAAAACCGATGCCGAAACGCAGGCGCTGGTGAGTGAGATTAATAAAGCGCGCAACGCCAGCTATCAGCAACTGGCTGAGAGCAATAATATTCCGCCAGATGAAGTGGCGAAAATGGCCGGGCAAAAGCTGGTTGCTCGCGCTAAACCGGGAGAGTATGTGCAGGGTATTAATGGTAAGTGGTTGAGAAAAGAGTAAATCGCTTTTTCACACAGCCAGAGGGACACGACGCTGGATTATTCCTCGACATCGCAATAGTTGCCACACGGCATAAAATGGATGTTGGTATAGTCCAACACCGGTCGCGTCGTGGGGTGAAATCATGTGGCTTCTCAAGTGGTATGTCTGGAATCGTTGGGTATTCAAACTGTTAAGCCGGGATGTCGCGGAGCCTGAACAGTTTTTGCTTCATTGTTGGGAAGAGAATCTGGCGAAATGCAGGGATTATGCAACCATCTGGCGTGATATCAATCGCATTCACGGCAAACAGATACAAATGCAGGGAAAGAAGTAAGTGTCGGAGAAACCCTCCCACCGGATGGTGAGAGGGGAAATTATCAGGCAGCTACCACGCTGTCGATAGCGGCTTTCGCATCAGACTGTGCTTTAGACGCTACTTCCGGGCCGTAAGCAATACCTTCAGCAAAGACGACATTCACGTCGGTGATGCCGATAAAGCCCAGGAATACGTTCAGGTACGGCGTGATCAGGTCGGTTGGTGTGTCTTTATGGATACCACCACGGCTGGTCAGCACCACCGCGCGTTTACCTGTCACCAGACCTTCCGGGCCTTTCTCGGTATAACGGAAAGTCACACCTGCACGGGCAATCAGGTCAAAGTAGTTTTTCAGCTGCGTTGGGATGTTGAAGTTGTACATCGGCGCGGCGATAACAATCACATCATGCGCTTTCAGCTCAGCAATCAGCTCATCGGACAGCGCCAGCGCTTCTTGCTGACGCGGCGTCAGCGGTGTATCGCTCGGGCGCATCGCACCCACCAGTTCGCCATCCAGTACCGGTACAGGATTTGCAGCCAGGTCACGGACAGTGATTTCATCAGCAGAGTGCTTTTCACGCCACTGTTCAACAAAATAATCAGACAACTGACCAGACTGAGAGTACCCTGCCAGAATACTGGATTTAAGAACTAATACCTTGCTCATGGGTGTTTCCTTTTATGTGTTTGAAGGGGTAGTGCCCCGTTGCTTGTTGACACTTTATTCACAATCCTGTCGCAGTGATAGCGCAATATATCGAATCCTATGTTCGAAATTATTGAACAACACATGAAAAGCGCCGATGTGGTACTCTATACCCATCATCTAAAAGAGATTTAACCCGGCAGAGCACTGCCTTTTAACGCTATGACAGAACAACAAAAATTAACCTTCAACATGTTGCAGCAACAGCTGGACTCACTGATGCTGCGTGACAGACAGCGTTTTGCCCGCCGCCTGCACGGTGTGAAGAAGGTTAAAAATCCTGATGCACAACAGGCCATTTACCAGGAGATGGCAAAAGAGATTGAACTGGCAGCCGGTAAAGTTGTGCTGCGTGAAGCGGCGCGTCCGGAAATTAGCTACCCGGAAAACCTGCCCGTCAGCCAGAAAAAACAGGATATTCTGGAGGCTATTCGCGACCATCAGGTGGTGATTGTCGCCGGTGAGACCGGTTCGGGGAAAACCACCCAGTTACCCAAAATATGTATGGAACTGGGGCGCGGGGTAAAAGGGCTGATAGGCCATACCCAGCCGCGCCGTCTGGCGGCGCGCACCGTGGCGAACCGTATTGCGGAAGAGCTGCAGACCGAGCCGGGCGGCTGTATCGGTTATAAGGTTCGTTTCAGCGATCATGTCAGTGATAACACCATGGTCAAGCTGATGACGGACGGTATCCTGCTGGCAGAAATCCAACAGGATCGGCTGCTAATGCAGTACGACACCATCATCATCGATGAAGCGCATGAACGCAGTCTGAATATCGATTTTCTGCTCGGCTATCTGAAAGAACTTCTACCGCGTCGCCCGGATCTAAAAATTATCATCACTTCGGCGACCATCGATCCTGAACGTTTTTCAAAGCATTTCAATAACGCGCCGATTATCGAAGTCTCCGGCCGAACGTATCCGGTGGAAGTGCGCTATCGTCCAATTGTTGAAGATGCAGATGACACTGAGCGTGACCAGCTGCAGGCAATTTTTGATGCCGTAGATGAACTGGGGCGTGAAGGGCCAGGCGATATTCTGATCTTCATGAGCGGCGAACGTGAAATTCGCGATACCGCCGATGCGCTGAATAAGCTGGATTTGCGCCATACCGAAGTGCTACCGCTGTATGCGCGTCTTTCAAACAGCGAACAGAACCGCGTGTTTCAGTCGCACAGCGGTCGCCGTATCGTGCTGGCGACCAACGTGGCGGAAACGTCGCTGACCGTTCCGGGAATCAAATACGTAATTGACCCGGGCACCGCGCGTATCAGCCGTTACAGTTACCGCACCAAAGTTCAGCGCTTGCCGATTGAACCGGTGTCGCAGGCCTCTGCTAACCAGCGTAAAGGTCGCTGCGGTCGTGTTTCGGAAGGGATCTGTATTCGTCTGTATTCCGAAGACGATTTCCTGTCGCGCCCGGAGTTTACCGACCCGGAGATCCTGCGTACCAACCTGGCATCCGTTATTTTGCAGATGACCGCGTTGGGGCTGGGCGATATCGCGGCGTTCCCGTTTGTTGAAGCGCCGGATAAGCGCAATATTCAGGACGGTGTACGCCTGCTCGAAGAGTTGGGGGCGATAACCACCGACGAACAGGCAACTGCATACAAGTTAACGCCGTTGGGCCGTCAGCTGTCGCAACTTCCGGTAGACCCACGGCTGGCGCGAATGGTGCTGGAAGCACAAAAACATGGTTGTGTGCGCGAAGCGATGATCATCACCTCAGCGCTGTCCATTCAGGATCCGCGCGAGCGCCCGATGGACAAGCAGCAAGCTTCCGACGAGAAGCACCGCCGCTTCCATGACAAAGAGTCTGATTTTCTTGCATTTGTGAACCTGTGGAACTATCTCGGCGAGCAGCAAAAAGCGCTGTCGTCAAACCAGTTCCGTCGCCAGTGCAAACTTGATTTTCTGAACTACCTGCGCGTGCGTGAGTGGCAGGATATCTACACGCAACTGCGCCAGGTGGTGAAAGAGCTGGGTATTCCGGTCAACAGCGAACCTGCTGAATATCGGGAGATCCACGTCGCGTTGCTGACCGGTTTACTGTCGCACATCGGGATGAAAGATACCGATAAGCAGGAGTTTACCGGGGCGCGTAACGCTCGCTTCTCGATCTTCCCGGGTTCAGGTTTATTCAAAAAACCGCCGAAGTGGACGATGGTCGCGGAGCTGGTGGAAACCAGCCGCCTGTGGGGACGCATTGCCGCGCGTATCGATCCCGAATGGGTGGAGCCGGTAGCCCAGCATCTGATCAAACGTTCATACAGTGAACCGCACTGGGAACGCGCGCAGGGTGCTGTGATGGCGACAGAAAAAGTCACGGTCTACGGCTTACCGATTGTTGCGGCCCGTAAGGTGAATTACAGCCAGATCGATCCCGCGTTGTCGCGTGAACTGTTCATTCGTCATGCGCTGGTGGAAGGCGACTGGCAAACGCGCCATGCGTTTTTCCGTGACAATCTGAAGTTACGGGCTGAAGTGGAAGAGTTAGAGCACAAATCACGCCGTCGCGACATTCTGGTCGATGATGAGACGCTGTTTGAGTTTTACGACCAACGCATCAGCCATGACGTGGTTTCTGCTCGTCACTTTGATAGCTGGTGGAAAAAGGTCAGCCGTGAAACCCCGGATCTGCTCAACTTTGAAAAGAGCATGCTCATCAAAGAGGGTGCGGAGAAAATCAGTAAGCTGGATTATCCGAACTTCTGGCATCAGGGTAACCTTAAGCTGCGCCTGAGCTACCAGTTCGAACCTGGAGCCGATGCGGACGGTGTGACCGTACATATTCCACTCCCGCTGCTTAATCAGATCGAAGAGAGCGGTTTTGAATGGCAAATCCCGGGGCTGCGCCGCGAACTGGTGATTGCCCTGATTAAGTCGTTACCAAAACCGGTACGACGCAACTTTGTGCCCGCGCCGAACTATGCGGAAGCGTTTTTAGGCCGCGTCACACCGCTGGAACTGCCGCTGCTGGACTCGCTGGAGCGTGAACTGCGCCGCATGACCGGCGTTACCGTTGACCGTGAAGACTGGCACTGGGATCAGGTGCCCGATCACCTAAAAATCACCTTCCGGGTGGTGGATGATAAAAATAAGACGCTACAGGAAGGGCGTTCGCTGCAAGATTTGAAGGATGCGCTGAAGGGTAAAGTTCAGGAAACATTGTCTGCGGTGGCTGATGACGGCATCGAACAGAGTGGGTTGCACATCTGGAGCTTCGGTCAACTTCCGGAAAGTTACGAACAAAAACGCGGTAACTATAAGGTGAAAGCGTGGCCGGCGCTGGTCGATGAGCGTGACAGCGTTGCCATCAAACTGTTTGATAACCCACTGGAGCAACAGCAGGCGATGTGGTGCGGTTTACGCCGCCTGTTGCTGCTGAATATTCCTTCGCCAATCAAATATTTGCATGAGAAGCTGCCCAATAAAGCCAAGCTGGGGCTGTACTTTAACCCATACGGTAAAGTTCTGGATTTGATTGACGACTGTATCTCCTGCGGTGTGGATCAGTTAATTGACGCCAACGGTGGCCCGGTGTGGACTGAAGAAGGCTTTACCGCGCTGCATGAAAAAGTGCGGGCTGAACTGAACGATACGGTGGTGGAGATTGCGAAGCAGGTCGAACAGATCCTGACCGCAGTGTTTAATATCAACAAACGTCTGAAAGGGCGTGTGGATATGACCATGGCGCTGGGTCTCGCGGATATCAAATCGCAAATGGGCGGACTGGTGTATCGCGGGTTTGTTACCGGCAATGGTTTCAAACGCTTGGGCGATACGTTGCGTTATTTGCAGGCTATTGAAAAACGTCTGGAAAAACTGGCTATCGACCCGCACCGTGACCGTGCACAGATGCTGAAAGTGGACAGTGTGCAGCAGGCCTGGCAGCAGTGGTTCAATAAACTGCCTCCCGCGCGCCGTCAAGATGCCGATGTCAAAGAGATCCGCTGGATGATAGAAGAGCTGCGCGTCAGCTATTTTGCCCAGCAGCTTGGTACGCCGTATCCGATCTCCGATAAACGTATTCTGCAGGCGATGGAGCAGATTTCGGGATAAATCGGTACAGGGCCGTAGGCCGGATGAAGCGTAGCCGCCATCCGGCATCTGTACCCGGTAAAGATAAACACCAGGAGTCATCAATATGAGTCAGTTTCCGACACTTTCCGCAACCACCCTTGCGGCTATCAATACCGTAGGGCGATGGCTGGCGCAGAATGATTTTACGGGGAATATCACCGTTCAGTCAGATTGCGTGATTCTGGCAGGAAACGCGGTTATTCCGACCATCGACGCCGCCTGTCGGATCGCGAAAGAGCAACAGGTTCCCTTGCTGATTAGCGGTGGTATCGGTCATTCCACGCGCTTTCTGTATGATGCGATTGCCCAGCATCCGCGTTATAGCATCATTCGTACTACCGGACGCGCGGAAGCGGCGATCCTTGCCGATATTGCTCACCAGTTCTGGCAAATTCCGGGTGAGAAAATTTGGGTGGAAGATCAGTCGACAAACTGCGGTGAGAATGCCCGGTTTAGCTGTGCATTACTGAATCAGGCGGCAGAAAGTATTCATACCGTCATTGTGGTGCAGGATCCCACTATGCAACGCCGCACAATGGCCACGTTTCAGCGCGTCACCCGCGATGAACCGCATGCGCCGCGCTGGTTGAGTTTCCCTGGTTTCATCCCTGAACTGGCCCAACAGCACAACGGCGTGGATTTTGTGCCCGCCGCAGAAGGTCTGTGGCCGGTAGAACGCTATCTTTCTCTCATTACCGGTGAACTTCCGCGTCTGCGTGATGATGCAACCGGCTACGGGCCCTGTGGACACGATTTTATCGTACATGTCGATATTCCCCAGGACGTCGAGCAAGCCTGGCAGCAGCTAAAAAATGATACCGCGCTGACCGACTTACTGGAGAGCCGTTCTCTGTAATTCTTGCTGCCCGTTTGTCGGCGTTTTACGGCAAACGGGCAGAAATCCCACCTGGTTTTTCTCTTCATTCTTACTTTTCCAGACGCTTTTATGAAGCAGTTCACAGAACCGCCACTCCAGCGATAATGCGCCATGCATGATTGATATTAATTAACAATAGTTTTACTTGTTAAAAACAAATCAATCACAGGAGAGCCGCATGTCAGTACCCGTACAACATCCTATGTATATCGATGGGCAGTTTGTGACCTGGCACGATGACGCCTGGATTGATGTTGTCAATCCGGCCACGGAAGAGATTATCTCGCGTATTCCCGATGGGCGTGCCGAAGATGCGCGTAAAGCGATCGATGCCGCGGATCGCGCTCAGCCGCAATGGGAAGCGTTGCCTGCCATTGAACGGGCAAACTGGTTACGCAAAATTTCTGCAGGTATCCGCCAGCGAGCCGATGAAATCAGCGCGTTGATTGTGGCGGAAGGTGGAAAAATTCAACAACTGTCTGACGTTGAAGTCGCGTTTACCGCCGACTATATCGATTACATGGCGGAGTGGGCGCGTCGCTATGAAGGCGAGATCCTGCAAAGCGATCGCCCTGGTGAGAATATCCTGCTGTTTAAGCGTGCACTGGGCGTGACGACGGGCATTCTGCCGTGGAACTTCCCATTTTTCCTGATTGCCCGCAAACTGGCTCCCGCCTTGCTGACGGGAAATACCATCGTCATTAAGCCGAGTGAATTCACACCGAATAACGCCATCGCCTTTGCCAAAATTGTTGATGACATTGGTTTACCGCGCGGGGTCTTTAACCTGGTGCTGGGACGCGGTGAAACGGTCGGTCAGGAGCTGGCCGGAAACCCGAAGGTCGCCATGGTGAGCATGACCGGTAGCGTCGGTGCAGGTGAGAAAATTATGGCCGCAGCGGCCAAAAACATCACCAAAGTTTGTCTGGAGTTGGGTGGCAAGGCCCCGGCTATCGTGATGGACGATGCTGACCTTGAGCTGGCGGTGAAGGCTATTGTTGACTCGCGGGTGATCAATACCGGACAGGTATGCAACTGTGCCGAGCGCGTATACGTTCAGAAAGGTATCTATGACCAGTTCGTTAATCGTCTGGGTGAGGCGATGAAAGCCGTGCCGTTTGGCAATCCGGCCGAACGCAATGACATTGCGATGGGGCCGCTGATTAATGCCGCTGCGCTGGCGCGTGTAGAGCAAAAAGTCGAGCGAGCGGTGCATGAAGGCGCCCGTGTGGTGCTGGGTGGTAAAGCCGTTGCCGGTAAAGGTTATTACTATCCGCCGACGTTACTGTTAGACGTGCGCCAGGATATGGCGATTATGCACGAGGAGACGTTTGGTCCGGTGCTGCCGGTGGTGGCATTTGATACGCTGGAACAGGCGCTGACAATGGCCAATGACAGCGACTACGGACTGACCTCATCGATCTATACGCAGAATCTGAATACGGCAATGAAGGCGATTAAGGGGCTGAAGTTTGGCGAAACCTATATTAATCGCGAAAACTTCGAGGCGATGCAGGGCTTCCACGCTGGCTGGCGCAAGTCCGGGATTGGCGGGGCAGATGGTAAACACGGTCTGAATGAATACCTGCAAACACAGGTAGTGTATTTGCAGTCTTAAGTTTTTCGCCGGGTGAGCCTGTACGCCACCCGGCGCAATTCTCACATTTTGGTGGCGATCCAGTTCATCATCATTTCCGGCCAGATGGCCAGCGGTAACCCTTGCGCATCGCGAATACCAAATCCGTGCTTACCGCGTTCAAACAGATGCATTTCGACCGGAACGCCCAGCCCACGTAGCGCATTAAAGAAAACCAGGCTGTTTTCTACTTTCACCGCCGGATCGTCGATGGCGTGTAGCAGGAATGTCGGCGGCGTTGTGCTATCCACTCGCTCTTCCAGAGAATAGTGGCGCAGATCTTCCTTTTCTGGCGTAGCGCCAACCAGCTCAAGACGAGAGCCCGGGTGACCGATGTCTTCGCGCAGAGTAATCACCGGGTAGACCAACGCCATGAACGCAGGACGCGTTGGTTGCTCGTCTATGCTATCAATCGGTGTATAAACCGGTTCGGCAAACCGGGTTCCCAGGCTGGCGGCCACGTGACCACCGGAAGAAAAGCCCAACACACCGATACGATCAGGATTAATTTTCCATTCATGGGCGTTGGCGCGAATGTAGCGCATGGCGCGCTGGGCATCGGCCAGCGGCGCGTTTGCACCTTCCTCATGGCCATCACCCGGCATGCGGTAGGTCATCACAAACAGGGTATAACCGCGGGCGTTAAAGAATGGTGCCAGTACGCTGCCTTCTTTATCCATCACCACGCGACGGTAAGAACCTCCCGGTGTAACAAGGATCCCTACGCCGTTAGGTTTTTCGGGGGCATAAACGGTAATTTCCGGGGCACGAATACCGGTGACCGCACGATCATACTGAGATGTTCCTGTATGTCGGGGTTCAGGCGTAAACACCGCATCGCTGTTTTTTGCTCCGGGGGCTTCACTCTGCGGCCAGAATGAGACGGTGGTTGCGTGGGCAACGGCTTGCTCCATCATGTTTTCTAACGTTTCACGACTCAGTGCTTCCATTACTATGCTCCCTCAGTGGCAAAGGTTAGCTATAGCACAGTCAGTGAATCGAAAACGGGGAGAGACTCACAACGTATTGAATTCGCGGGAAATGAAAGAGGGCGGAGGCAGGCCTCCGCCAGAACATTAGAGCTTGATAAATTTATCCAGCGTACGAATAAGCTGGGTGACAAAACCGTATTCGTTATCGTACCAGGCGACGGTTTTTACCAGTTGCAGATCGCCCACTTCGGTAATCTCGGTTTGTGTTGCATCAAATACCGAACCGAAATGCGAGCCAATGACATCTGACGAGACGATTTCCTCGTCGGTATAACCAAACGACTCATTATTTTGCGTGGCTTTTTTCAGCGTGTTGTTGACCTCTTCAGCAGTGACTTTTTGCCCCAATATCGATACCAGTTCCGTGACAGATCCTGTTTTCACCGGAACACGCTGGGCATGGCCTTTTAATTTTCCGCTCAACGCCGGAATAACCAGACCAATGGCCTTGGCGGCACCAGTGGTATGGGGAATGATGTTCTCTGCTGCTGCCCGCGAGGCGCGCAGATCTTTCCCGCGTGGACCATCAACCAGCGACTGCGTTCCCGTGTAGGCGTGGATGGTGGTCATAGTGCCAAGCTGAATACCGAAGCTATCGTGCAGCGCTTTCGCCATCGGTGCCAGGCAGTTGGTGGTGCACGATGCGACCGAGATAATCCGATCGTTCGCATCCATTGTGTCGTCGTTGACGTTAAAGACAATGGTCTTCATGTCGCCAGCCGGGGCGGATATCAGCACTTTTTTGGCACCTGCATCTAGGTGTGCGTTGGCTTTTTCTGTCGAGGTATAAAAACCGGTGCATTCGATGATTATCTCAGCGCCAGTGGTTTTCCACGGGATATTTTTGGCCTCTTTTTCTGCGTAGACTGCGATTTTTTTACCGTCGACAATCAGCGCGTCTTCGGTAAAGTCGATGCTCCAGGGAAACGGGCCGTAGTTTGAATCGTGCTTTAACAGATAGGCGAGAATTTTGGGCGAGGTGAGGTCATTAATGGCCACAACCTCCACGTTGCTTTTGACTTCCAGTAGCCGACGCAATACCAGACGACCGATACGACCAAAACCGTTAATGCCAATTTTACTCATGGTTTTCTCCTGTCAGGATGAGGCGGTACGACATATTTTCCTTACCAGGCTTAGTCCAGACAGGCATCCTCGGCAATAGCGGTTCTTGCTGTTAAGCGTAAGCGACTGAAAATGGGTGAACAAAAGTTAATGAATTTTTAACAAAAGCCCGTTATGTTGACGCATTATTGTTTTTATTCAGGAAGTGTTATGGGGAATAAGTATTCTGGCCTGCAAATCGGTATTCACTGGCTGGTCTTTTTGTTAGTTATTGTGGCCTATAGCGCCATGGAGTTTCGCGGATTTTTCCCGCGCAGCTATCGTCCCTTATTCAACATGGTGCACGTATCCTGTGGTATCACGATATTAACGCTGATGGTGGCGCGTCTGCTGGTCAGGCTGAAATATCCGGCACCGCCGATTGTGCCAAAACCAAAGCCAATGATGACCGGCATGGCGCATCTGGGGCATCTGGTTATCTATCTGTTGTTTATTGTGCTGCCTATTATTGGGCTGGTGATGATGTACAACCGGGGTAATCCGTGGATTGCATTCGGCATCGTTATGCCGCATGCGGCAGAGGCTAACTTTGATTTAGTGGATATGCTGAAGTCCTGGCACGTGACGCTGGCAAACCTGGGTTATTTTGTTATTGGTCTGCATGCCGTTGCCGCCCTGATGCATCACTATTTCTGGAAGGATAATACGCTATTGCGCATGATGCCGCGTAAACGCTCCTGAGGTAACGCCCCGCAAATGCGGGGCATTTTTTTAGCCGATTAATTTTCGCAGGATGGTGCTTTTCGTACGCTTTGAACCTGGGAGACGCGTTTTTTCAGGCTGACGATAGCCAGCGCAACAACAATCAGCACAATACCGCAACCTTCAACAACGCCAGGCTCTTCACCCAGCAACCACCAGGAAAACAGAACGCCACAGACAGGTACCGCCAGCGTACTTAAGCTGGCAATACTGGCTGGTAAGTTACGCAACACAAACAGCCATAAACTCCATGCCAGCGCCGTCGCCAGCACGGCGCTATAAGCTAATGCCCAGAAAACGACAGGTTGCCAGTCTGGATCTCGCTGTGGAACCAGCCAGGCCACCAGGCTCATCACCAGCGCGGCATACAGCATCTGCCATGCGGTCAGCGCTAACAGATCGATATTCGGATGGCGGGTATACATTCGCTTTGCGACAATCGCGCTGGCCCCCCAACTGATCCCAGAAAGGATCGCCAGTAGCGCGCTCTGCATTGAGGCAAAGTTCAGTTGCCATGGCTGTAAAACCAGCAATAATCCCGCAGCTGCCACGGCAATGGCGAAATACTGTAAACGCCGCATGCGTTCACCGAGGAAAATGGCGGCCATAATCACCACCCAGAATGGCATGGTATAACTCAGTATGGCTACTTTACCTGCGCCGCCGCTGACTAGCGCCCATTGTGATAATCCAACCATGCCGCATGTTTGTAGTAAGGCGATCGCTAACGTATAGCCGAAAGGTGTCGGGCGCATTCCTCGGCCACGCAGTAACAGAACGATGAATAACAATAATGCGCCAAAAGAACAGCGTAGTGCGGTGAAGTCGAACGCGCCGATGTAGTGCGTGACCTGTTTCATCGCGATCCAGCTGTAGCTCCAGATGAGCGTTAAGGTGATGAGGCCGCCAATGGCCAGCGGATGACTTTTCCCTGCGGTGGTCATAATGTGTCCGTTTTAATGATTTTAGTACGCCACTATACGCGCTTTCAGGGCGCCGTAGTCGTTATCATTCCGGCTGAGTACATGTCGCGAAAATTTGTACTTTCTTCTGTGGAATAAAACCGAAAATTATTTTTCCAGATAGCATAAACGCTTACCGGCAAGATGGTTAAACAACGCTCAGTTCGCCACGTCTGTCACTTGATCACTGTCCTCATTAAAACTACTGTATATAAATACAGTTGCATGAGAGGCAGATTATTATGTTGTTTTTCCAGCCAGTAGAACACCCCGAAATCAAACAATTCCCGCTATTTAGCGATCTCGTGCCCTGCGGTTTTCCTTCTCCGGCGCAGGATTACGTTGAGAAACGTATCGATCTTAACGACCTGTTGGTGCAGCATCCCAGCGCAACCTATTTTGTTAAATCGTCTGGCGACTCCATGATGGGGGCAGGGATCGGTGCTGGCGACTTGCTGGTAGTCGACAGTGCCAGAAAAGCGGCCCACGGAGACATTGTGATTGCTGCTATTGAAGGCGAATTCACCGTTAAGCGCCTGCAATTGCATCCGGTGGTGATGCTGAAGCCAGAGAACAGCGCCTACGCGCCGATCATGATCGGCAGCGAGGACACACTGGATATATTTGGTGTGGTGACATTTATCATTAAATCCGCGGGCTGATTATGTTTGCACTGGTGGATGTTAATTCGTTTTATGCCAGTTGTGAATCGGCATTCCGACCGGACCTGAAAGGTAAACCCGTTGTTGTTCTTTCAAATAATGATGGTTGTGTCATTGCCAGCAGCGCGGAAGCGAAGGCGCTTGGCGTCAATATGGGAGCACCATACTTCAAACAGAAAGATCTGTTCAGGCGCTGCGGCGTGTTCTGCTTTAGTTCGAACTACGAGCTGTATGCGGATATGAGCAGCAGGGTAATGTCGATTCTGGAGGAGCTGTCTCCGCGCGTGGAAATGTACAGTATCGATGAAGCCTTTTGTGATTTAACCGGCGTGCGAAACTGCAGGGATCTTACAGATTTTGGTCGTGAAATCAGAGAAACCATTTTACAGAAAACACGCCTCACGGTTGGGGTCGGTATCGCCCAGACCAAAACCCTGGCCAAGCTGGCGAACCATGCTGCCAAAAAGTGGCAGGAACAGACTGACGGGGTGGTGGATCTCTCGAATATTGAGCGTCAGCGTAAGCTGATGGCTGCGCTCCCGGTTGATGAAGTCTGGGGTGTTGGACGCCGTATCAGTAAAAAACTGGACGCCATGGGTATTAAAACAGTATGCGACCTGGCGGATACCGATATTCGCTTTATCCGCAAACATTTCAACGTTGTGCTTGAGCGCACTGTGCGGGAATTGCGCGGTGAACCGTGCCTGGCGTTGGAAGAGTTTGCGCCAGTTAAGCAGGAGATCATTTGTTCAAGATCGTTTGGTGAAAAACTCAAGGATTACAATGCGATGAGAGAGGCTATTTGTACCTATGCTGCACGTGCTGCGGAAAAATTACGCAGAGAGCACCAGTTCTGCCGGTTTATCTCTACGTTTATCAAAACCAGCCCATTTTCCCTGAATGAACCGTATTACGGTAACAGCGCATCGATAAAACTGCTGACACCAACCCAGGATAGTCGGGAAATTATAAGGGCGGCCACACGTAGCCTGGACGCAATATGGCGGGAGGGGCTGCGTTATCAAAAAGCAGGGGTCATGCTGGGCGATTTTTTTAGTTCTGGCGTTGCGCAGTTGAATCTGTTTGATGACAACGCCCCACGGCATAACAGCGATAAGCTGATGGCCGTTCTGGATACGCTCAATGCTGATAAAGGTAAAGGAACGCTCTATTTTGCCGGACAAGGTATACAACAACCGTGGGCGATGAAGCGAGATATGCTTTCACCACGTTATACAACGAGATATAGCGATTTACTGCGGGTGGGATAGTCATTGTTATCGTAAATAAGCGTCCAGAGCGATTCTAAAACTGTCCAGAAATAAATAAAAAAACGATTATCAGCCGCCATTAAAAATTTTATTGTAGCGCCGACTAACAGATAACTAACTGACAAACGGCAAGTCTATAATAGGAAATTTATGAAAAAGACGCTTATTACACTCATTATTGCAAATGCGCTGACCGCGACTACGGCATTTGCCGCAGCGGATGCGGGAACCTGGTATGCTGGTGGGAAATTTGGTTGGTCGCATTACTTTGATACCAGCGCAAGCCAGAAAACGGGGGCTAATGGTAATAAATATGGTGATGTTGGTTTTGATAGCGATAACGTCGGTGGTGGTGTATTTACAGGCTATCAGATTACTCCATGGCTGGCAGTTGAAGGCGGTTATGACTATTTAGGCAACATGCAATTCAACGGTAAAAATGGCGCATCTGGTTCTCAAATGAAAAGTCAGGGCCTGCAATTATCTCTGAAGGCAAGTTATGGTCTGACAGATAATTGGGATCTCTACGGCCGTGCAGGGGCAATGGGATATCGCGCGGAGTCAGATATTAAAGGCAATAACCGCTTTGATACCGGTGTGCGTCCGGTTGTGGCTGTTGGTACGGAATATGCCTTTAACAAGAACTGGGCTGGCCGCGTGGAATATCAATGGGTGAGCAATGTGGGTAATGAAAACCAGATTGGCGTATCAAGCGATGTTAGTTCCGTTACCGCTGGGTTGTCATATCGCTTTGGCCAGCATGACGATGCGGAGGTTACGCCTGCACCGGCAGTTGCCGCAACTCCTGCGCCTGAACCTCAGCGTTTTAACTTAAAATCTGATGTGATGTTTGGTTATGATTCAGCAGCATTAACCCCAGAAGGGAAAGCGGCGATTGCGCAGTTATACCGAAATCCCGGTCTGCAACCGGCCAAAGACAAAGCGACCGTTGTTATTGGCTATAGCGATCGCACCGGAGCCGCAGATTATAACCAGCAACTGTCAGCCCAGCGCGCGCAGGCTGTTGCCGATGAATTAGTCGCGTTAGGCATGCCAGCTGCAAATATTACTGCACAAGGACATGGTTCGAGTGATTCTGTCACGGGATCCAGTTGTGATGGGCAGACCGGACAGCAGCTGATTAATTGCCTTGCTCCAGATCGCCATGTCGTTGTTGAGATCACTGATAAGCACTAAATCGGTGTAAAAAAGCCCTCCTCATTATTGAATGGGGAGGGCTTTTTTATTCGCACAGTGAACTATCATTAACTGTGACAAATTAAAGATGTTAGAGCGTAATTATGTTCATAGAATCCTTAGTTTCGAGAGCTAAAGGTAGATTATGGCGTTATTTTCTGCCACGGTTTACTCTGAAAAATCATGTGGATGATCAAGTATATAATTACTATGGTGTTTATTTTTCGGATGTAAAACAAGAAAAATATCAGCTTGTGAATCTAAGAGGCAAAAATGTTGTGCTTGAAAAATGGCATGCTGAGCAGCACGCCTATATGGAGAAAATAAACCTTCCACTCAATGATATTGAAAAAATGAATGTTGAGATTATTCATTGGAGAAAGCAAGGTCCATTAAGGTTTGATTCGATTTTTCTTTTTGCAATAAATTATTTTACACGTATTGCTTATGCAAAAAATGCTCTGACGAGAGCAAAAAGCAATCTCTTTTCTTCATTCACCAGTAACAAGGCGTTGAGTGGACTTGATCGTATAATGTTGCTACAGATGCTGGTGAACGAATATGTACATCAATCGCCAGAGAAAACTCACACTGGAGTAACATGTGATGAGGTTATTGATCTATTGTACGGGACGCTTTGGTATAAACATATCAAGAATGAAGATTTCAGGAGGAAGGTCTTTCTGCTTCTCCAGTCACTTGTAATTACAGAAGATGTCAGATTTAGTGATGAAAAATATTATATACAAGGCAAGGCTATTTCAACAATTGTTTCATGGGAATCTGAAGATAAACGGGAAAAGCAGCAGATCAGGATCCAGAAAAATATTAGTCGTTTGATGCTTGTGATTACCGCGTCCACATTGATGATCACCCTGGCAATACTGGCTCAGGCAGGTCTTATTAATCTACATAATCTTTGGGAGCATCTTACACAATTAAAACCCATCCGTGTGTTGTTCAAATTAATATGATAAAACACAGTTTTGTTTTAGTCCTGGCAGGAATACAAACTAGAGATGTTGCGTTTCGCTACTGCCGTACTCCCTGAAATGCTGAATAATATCCGTTCCCTCGCGATGGCCTGTGATGAGGTATTGATAAATCTGCTGCGGTGAACCATAAATTAGTAATCCTGGTTGCCCTGGGCGTTATCGTTCGGTTTTTTCATTGGGGTGGAAAGTTCCGTGAATGTTGCGGTGACGTCCTGATCGGGGCAGTGATCATGATGTTTGCAGCAGCTCACCTCCCAAACGTAACGTTCACTATCCCGCAAGTTGGCGAGGTCACATTTACACACAATGAGATCGTGTTTGTGTTGGGTATGCTCGGTTATAAGGGGCTGAAGGAAGTTATCTTCGGGGTATTAAAAAACGGTTTGGTATCGATTTGCGCAAGCTTATAGCGCAACGAAAAAATAATTAAGGGGAATGAAGCCCGTACGAATTAACGGGCTTTACATAGATTACTTTAGACTGATGTTCGGCAAGATATCCTGTCTGGCTACAGATTGAACTTTCCAGGCCCCGCCTTCCTGCACCATACAGTCGATAACGGTATGTGCTTTATTCGTTCCAAACGACACATAAACTTGCATACACACGGGATCATAATCTGACGACACAATCTCGATCTGCCGCCAGTCTTCACTATAATCCTGGGCTTTGATAAACATATCAGAGTCCGGTACGTCTTCGGTATTGGGGTCAGCCGCATTAGATTTTTTCAATGCGGCAATCGTGCTGGTAGTGACGTAAGGTTTAAGTCCAGCGTAATCCGTTAAAGGATTTTTCTCTTTTAACAATTGTGCAATATACCAGTGATTAAATTTCAATGCTGCTGCCTCTGGGCCAGTAGGGGAAACAGTCGCGAACGCGGAAGTGCAGATTAGTAGGCTGGTAAATATTAATAATTTCATATCAATTGTGCCTGAATAATTGATAAGACGGTGCCGCAGATGCCCAATTATTGCCAGGGTACATGCTGTTTTGTTTATAATCTGAATACCAGGTGCCATCACCGCCGTAAATGCAAGCATGTCCCGCCGGATGGCCAGCGATCGGTTGTATTACAGCAACATCGCCTTTCATTGGGGCGCCATAAACAGCTCGAAAGCCTGCTGCACGTAGGTTAAACGCCATATCTTTTGCATAGTTTGTATTGATGAGTCTAGCGCCGCCAGCGCGTACGGCATTAGAGACAAAATGAGCGCATCTATGTTGACTGGCACTTCCTGCGTGATTTCGTGCGTAATTAACGGCAGCATCTTTATTCCAGCTCATAACGTTTCCTTGTATTAATAAAAAAGCCCACAGTAAAACATTACGCTTTAAATTTAATTGTTTTTGTAAATTATCATTAAGTGATGTTAATCATCATCAAGAATAAATATGAAGTTAATTAAGTCATAAAACATGGAATTATATATTTAGGTAATGAAAAAAGGGGGGGGCGGAGTCGAAGTGGTTAACGAAGGTCCGTCGTTAAATTAGCGAGCGTGAAATAAAAGGGGCGCAGCACAACCTTCGGATGAAAGAAATTTTTGTGTCTAATCGGGTGGTGAACAGATTGAGTATCGTATTGGTAATTTCGTACAGCCAGGGCGACAGCTTTACCTTATGGCAGATGTACTGAAGAGAATTTCAATATTTGGGAAATGATATTAGACACTAATCATCAACCAATTAGCTAAACCGTTACACATCAAAATCAGCCGGCCTTGGGCGGTTTTTTATTGCCAGTAATCAGCACCCAGCTCCATCGCAGCGTAGTGACTATTAGAAGGTGGTTGACCGCCGCCAGCGGGAACTGGCTACAGTCATTCATACCCACATAGCGCTGTGGATATAAACCGGGGTTCCGTTTGCCTGTGCAGGCGATAGTAAACGGGTGTCCGCATATATCCGATAACAGCTTAATCTAAGCTACTGATATTAAATAAGTCTTATATTTTACAATGAAATAACAAATCTGATAGTATACCCCCCTATAGTATCTGGAGGGCATATGCCGCATTCACCTGAAGACAAGAAACGCATTCTTACCCGTGTACGCCGTATTCGCGGTCAAGTTGATGCGCTTGAGCGTGCACTGGAATCTGGCGAACCGTGTCTGGCTATCCTGCAGCAAATTGCCGCTGTGCGCGGTGCATCAAATGGCCTGATGGGCGAAATGGTTGAGATCCATCTGAAAGACGAGCTGGTCAGTGGGGAAACTACGCCAGACCAGCGTGCCGTGCGCATGGCTGAAATCGGCCATCTTCTGCGTGCTTATCTAAAATAACATCATCACCTCGCAATAATGGGAAGAGACAAATGAAATCACGTGCAGCAGTTGCATTCGGCCCCGGCCAACCGTTAAAAATTGTCGAAATCGACGTCGCACCGCCAAAGAAAGGTGAAGTGCTGGTTAAAATTACCCATACCGGCGTGTGCCACACCGACGCCTTTACGCTCTCTGGCGACGATCCGGAAGGCGTATTCCCGGCGGTACTTGGCCATGAAGGTGGCGGCATTGTGGTTGAAGTAGGCGAAGGCGTCACCAGTCTGAAGCCGGGCGATCATGTGATCCCGCTGTACACCGCAGAGTGCGGCGAGTGTAAGTTCTGTAAATCGGGTAAAACCAACTTGTGCCAGGCCGTACGTGCGACCCAGGGCAAAGGTCTGATGCCGGATGGCACAACGCGCTTCTCGTATAACGGTGAGCCGATTTATCACTATATGGGCACCAGCACCTTCAGCGAATACACCGTTTGCGCGGAGATCTCTCTGGCGAAGGTTAACCCGCAGGCCCCGCTGGACAAAGTGTGTCTGCTGGGTTGTGGCGTGACCACCGGTATCGGAGCAGTCCATAACACCGCAAAAGTGAAAGAAGGCGACA
>OFOU01000344.1_pt1 | contig 40832 bp, 40 predicted proteins | sample 1542061 | NCBI WGS metagenome assembly OFOU01 (sample SAMN04209239, study PRJEB22552) | human gut metagenome | biome: gut; material: feces | host: Homo sapiens | place: USA: Oklahoma
TCCAATCCTGTTTAATTTCTCCAGGTTTTTCAGGAGGAAGATCTGCAACTAATCCTACGCCTTTATCTCGCAACGAATTAATAAATTCATGACCACCCTCATCATTATCGACAACAAGAGTAATAATATCGCCATGTTTTCCATCTGAAAAGTAGCCATTCTTAACAGCATCATCTAGGGGATGAGAATCAGCTGATAGCCACTGATCAGCAATCCTACGCCCTTGAAGCTCAGACTCTAAACGAACGAGATTAGTCCCAATAATAGCTTCTTTTAATCCATCCATCGAAACAAGACGAACATTTTCCAGCCGGTCCTTATGCAATTCATAGTATGACATCAAGTCTATAGGACTTTCAGCAAATATAAGGCGTTCTGGCTTTCCGATATCAACTGAAAAACCATTGAACCCATTAGAGTTTCTCATGATACCTTTGAAATAGCCATGCTTTTGATAAAGTTCTCTATTCTCAACAATCCCTTGAAGGTTCCCACCGACCATCTGTCCAGTATGATCAAGCGTTTTAAATACAATAACAGGAACAATAGCATCTCCAATTTTTGCATCTGCTTGTGTCATAGCACCTTGATCATAGAAAAAATCAATGGTTTCATCTGAAAGCCCACGAACATCTTTAAGGTAAGCTCGACCTTCCTCAAAAGGTTTTTCATAAGGTTCTAGATAATTTGAAAATGTCTCTTTAGTCTGTACCTCGGTTGCTGCTTCCTGGTAATTACCATCATTAATAAATTCAACAGCCTGATTGAAACTTACCTGGCGAATTTCTTGGACTAAAGCAATTGTATCTCCTCCCTTATGTTGAGAAAACCAATTCCATAGATTTTTTTCAGGTGATAGAACCATAGAATCGTGTTCTTTCCATCTAAAATCACGACCAGAACGAACGAGTTCCATCCCTAAGCCTTCAGCAACTTCAATAATTGAACGGTTCTTAGCGTAATCTTTCCTTGCTTGACGTTCTTCTTTAGTATAACTTGCCATTTACTACTCCCTAAAATACATCATCAATTTTCGCATCACCTTCCTGAGAGACAATAAATAGCTCTTTAGGTAGATGAACTAATTCTCCGACTGAAAGCGAGTCAGAGCTATCAACGATTACTGTATAGGGCATTTCAATAGCTAATTCTTGGTTTTTGCCCTGACCAACAAATGTTACTATCTGAGAATCTTCATCTAGACTCTCAACAAGCCAATCCTCATTGAAATCCAACTCATTAGTGTCTATACTTGGAAAATAAGTAGTCATATAATCACCTCACTTTTTCGTCTACTATAAGGGATAATGGCAATAAATTCAGTAAAGTGACAATTGAAAACTTAAAAATCTGAATCCGAAGACCCAGATTTTTTAAGTCTAATTAATTAATCTTCACCGACAGACAACAACACAGCATAGAGCTGATTACCAATAACACAAGGGATTACCATAATTGCGACTTCTATTTTTCCAGCCCAAATAGTGGCAATCAACAAAAAGTATGACAATAACTTGTGAAATTGTACTACTTTTTTGATATCTTCCATTATTTTTTCCTCCTTTCTCTTTTATCATTTTTATTATGCTTGAAAAAATAAAAAAGCTCCGAAAAAATTCGGAGCAAAAAAATTATAGCTGTTGAGAGTGTTCTTCTTCCTCTTCACGACGACGTTGACGATCTCTTGATTTGAGGGCGTTTATATTTTCTTTGCTTGAAGCCTTCAGAACAGCCGATAAGCCAGACATAAAATCATCAGTTGCCTTCATAGCTCCATGATTCCGTTGCAAGTTCGCTCTTCGAGCTTGCTGATCCTTCTGCATAGTGTTTGAGACCTGCTGTTTTAGCTGGTTCATACGACTATTATCCTTTTCATTAGTGTTAGATTTATCTAAAACACTATATAAACGCTTCAAATCTTGGAATTTCTTAGCATTGATAACTTTCAATTCCTGATTTTCGTTGTCTTCAGAAGCTTTCAACTTTTTATTATTTTGATAGATGTCATTTTTAACCTCAAGGATATTCTTTCGAGCTTTTAAGGCTAAAATAGAATCTTCTTTGGTTCCCTCATTACTAAACAATGAAATTAAGTGAGGATCTCTCACTTGACTGACTAGCTTCATCTCTTGATCCAGGCGATTCAAGGACGGATTAATTTTTTGACTACTAGCCAGCTTTATTGACAGCTTTTCAGGTTCAATATAGAGAGTAGAGAGCATCTGCTTTTCTTTTTTTTCAGCTGTTGAGAGCTGATAATTAGGCTTCAACTGAAGTTGAGTCAATCGAAGACGATTATTAAGCTCTGTCTTTTTGAAATCCAAGTAAGGCTGATCTTGAGGCAAAGCTTTAAATTGATCAGCAACCTTAGAGAGGACTTTGAGCCTAGTTTGTTCTATCTCTACATTCTTTTGAAGCAATGCATATCTGTATAGACCAAGTTCCTTACGTTCCTTCTCAGACAAATCTTCTTTTTTTCTAGCAGCATCAATCAATTCTGAAAGTTGATCAGCTGAAAAATAAGAGAGATCTTTCATCGATAGCTGCTTATCGTTGATATTTGATTCAACTTGAGAGATATCATAAACGGGAACCTTATTATAACCAATAATGGAGCCCTTACCAGTACCATCTTTATCGTATTCCTGGTAGATAGGTTTTAAAATCGTGTAAGGTTTCTCTCCTTCTCGTACTTTATAACCTTGTTTTTCCCAAGCTTTTGAGTCATTTACAACTGAAATATCAGGATTCTGCTCTAAAAGTCGCTTCCTATTACCTGGACTAAAGCGATGTAAATTTGATTCTATATTGGAATCTGACTGTAATGTTGGGACACCTTCCTTAAATTGCTTTAGAATCGTGTTTCCTAAACGCTCTCTAAGCTCTTGTTCCCTTTTCTTTACCAGTTTATCTACATCAAAGCCTTTAGAATGAGCCTCAGTTTTGACAGCTTGGCCATCAACATATCTAACTTTCTCGTAAGCTTGATTTTTTTCAGTTGAATAAGCTTGTCTATAGTTTTCTAGAAAGTCTCTAGTCTCAGATAAAAAGTCTTGATAGACTTCTTTGCCTTCGTTCTCAAAATAACTATCTAGATAGCGATTGATGAAGAACTTGCTAACCGCAAAATCTTTGGCATTTGACTTAAAGGACCACTGTCTATCTTGAGGCAAGTGATTATAAGCCTGTTCCAAAAATTTTTTTTCAGCCGGACGAGACACTTGATGATCTACTAAAACATTTTTTAGAAGATCTGTTTTAAGGTTGGCCAGGACCTGCTCTTGTCTCAAAAGTTGGCTTCTCGTTTGATCATTTAGTAAGCCATGAAAAATTTCACTTTTAAGGCCCTTAATAGACTTCTGTGAGAAGTTACCCTTATACTCCATTCTTCCTCTCGGTTGATAAAAGATTTTCTCACGGTTAGAGTGAAGTTCTGACAAGCCAAAATGAATATGAATGTTATCTGTATTGAGGTGAATATTCCCCCACCAGAAAGCATCATCAGAAAGCCCCTCACGTTGGATGAGATGAGGCATTGCTTCCCTCAGTACATTCTTAATAGCTGCCTGATCGACTTGACCTGTCGCTAAGTCGTATAAACCTTGTTCAGCCAAAAATTCATTATCAAATGATACTACACCTTGCCAAAGAAGAGAGCCATTTTCATAGGCTCTCTCCAAATTTTTTTTCAGCTGATTGACCTCATCTACTGATAGATGATTCTTATCTTGATTGAAGACAGCAGTTAGTTCTTTAGTCTGCTTTTCAGTAGCGTAAGAACGATTCATATAATTAATATACTCAGTGAAATTGAGTGACTGCTCAGGGACATCTGAGAGAATTTGATCAACTTTTTCCTGACCAAGTTCCTTCAAAAGTTCCTTCTGAGTTTCATTCATCTCGTTCTGAATATCAACTGCTTCTTTACGGTTTGTGTAGTCTACAAATTGGCTATTTGCACCAGTATACTGAAGCATAAAAGTAATATTTGGACTACTCATAATTAATTACCTCTAGTTGGATTTATGTGAGTGCTTTTGGGTTTGCCCTCGGTCTTTATCCTCTTTAATCAATTCAGCAATACGATCCAATAATTGCTTTTGTTCAAGATCATAACTTGATTCAACTGATTCTAGTTCCTCTGCTTGCCAATTTGGATTGTTTGCAGCATGGAAATTAGCAAGAGCTAAATAAGTCAATTGATCAAGTTGACGTTTAAGCTGACGATTCTCTTTTTTTACTTCATCAATCATTGACTGATGTCTGTCAGATAGTTGTGTGAAACGTTGATGATAGTTCAACGATGGATCAGCCGTCTCAATCATAAAGTAATAGAAAAATTCTATCAATATCATAATAGATTGTGAGAGATTTCTTCCCTCTCCTAAGTGTGACTTCTCTTGTAAATAGTCTACAATCAAATCTAGTTTTTTATTGTTTTCTTCAGTAAAATAAAAATTCTTCCTAATACTTTTTACGTCATTTACCATATACTCCCCCTTGTTACCCCTTACTTGACGTTCCAGTTAAATAGTTTATCGAATATCCTGGTTGCACGTTAAAAAGGTAGACATCGAAAGATAGAGAATCATCTTCTACACTTTGTGCTTCTATACGTATACCACGACAAACTAATTCAACATTTTTAAAAATAGGTGTCACTCGATAACGAACATGATGTCCAGTAGACTTAATATAAGTCGCAACCTTATTTTCATAATAAACCATCGAATTTTTTTCGTTTTCAAAATTTGCATTTAGGGCCCGTGTACCAGTAAAAAGATTCTTTACGTTGGCATCCTGACCAGTCAATTGAAAACCGATTAAATGTGACCTATTATAAAGATAATCCGATTGACCATTAAAGTCAATCTTTTTATTTTTCCAGCCAGTAGGTTTTACTGAAGATATGTCTCCACGAGATTTTTGAGGTAACAAGTCTTTGCCTAACATTGCATCCGCTTGTCCTACCCTATTCAAAAAATCAAGATCAGAGTAATGTTCCCAGCTTCCTTTATTCAGACTCAAATCTGACTCGGAAAACTGGGCTTTATCATTCACAATAATGACTTGTTGACCATCATATACTTTATTTTTTAGTTGAGCATTTTGAACATCATGCTCATCATCAAGTTCAGATTTTTTTTCTTCAGCCAGCTGGCCCCAACCGAATTGTGTCGCTATATCGTTTTGAGTCAATAACGACTTAAGGCCTTCTCTATTTCCTGGTTGAATTAGTATGATAGCTATAAAAATAATAGCTATAAAGAAAAACTTTCCTCTCTTCATTACTCACCTCCTGCTGATCGTTCAGCAGCTAACGCATCAACATCATCCATAAAACTAAGCCAATCAAGAGTTAGATCTTTTATCAAATCTTGTTTGGCATCTAGTCCCACCATCGCCACCTCATTTTTCAACTGCTGTTCGACGATTTTTTTCTGATTCAACCTGATTTCGTTTAGCGTTTCTACAAACTTATTTTGATAAGCATTCAGTCCATCATTTACAGCAATTAGTTGCAGTTGATCCAACATAAATTGATTAAATGATGTATAGCCATATTTATCTGAAATCATTTTTAGTTGGATAAAAATTTCTTCAGAAACATTCCGAACTCGAATTTCTTTACAGCTCATTATCAACCATCCCTTCATATTCTAGCCAACGTGAAATGTGGTTAGCATATTCAGACATAGAGTCCTCAAAAGAAGCAATTTGTCTTCCTTGTTTTTCAACTAACTCAAGAGTATGTTGGGATGTTTCTTTCATATTTTCGAGTGCTGATAAATATAAATTACCTGCTTTATTAAACTGACCACTTTCAATTTTTTCTCTACACATTGCAACCAAAAAACTGTTAAACGAAGTGTAATTTTTTTGAACTGCTAAAGCTTTTAAATAATCAATATCCTGATCAGAAAGTCCTCGAATCTCTATGCGTTTTTGTTTATTAGTAACCATAAGTTTTTATGTGCTACCTCCAGTAAAAAAGTGACTTCTTTTTTCTTTTTTTGAGGAAAAAGACAAAAGAAGCAAAAAAGAAAACCAAAACCTCGCAACGTTTCCGAAAACAAGTTTTCGACTTTTGCGGTTTTTTTGACTTTCGTCGAGTAAACGTGGACTAATGCCACTTACCCTCCCAAAAGGTCAAAAAAGAGCATAAGGGAAACTGTCCCATCGTTCCTCTGGGAGTTGATAGTATCAACGTTTCCCGTACCGGTAATTTTCTCGGTTGCACCTACATATAACACACACTCCTGAGTAGGTTGTGCGTCGAGTTTTCGCCCGTGATACGTAAAATGTGTGTCAATTTTGCTGGTTGAAAACTAGATCGTTGGGACTAAAAAATGAACAAATTAGACAAAATTATTGCGTAAATTCGTTTGAATTTTGAGGAGCATTTTCTGTTGGCTTACTCTGAGATTTTAACTCTAACTGAGTATCTTTCACTTCCTTTTTCAATCGTGAAATAAGATCTTCGAAGCTCAACGATTCATCTTTGAGAAACTCTTTTTTTGCGAAAAGTTTCCCAATTTCTTTATAAAAATTTTCTTCTGCTTCACGTCGTTCTGCTCTCAATTCTTCAACCTTTTTTTCAGCTGCTTGAATATCTTTATCAATTTTTGAAATGTTTTTTCTTGCCATAATAGGCCTCCTTATTTGTAGTATGTTTCTATTTTAAAACATATTTATTTTAGTTTCAGTAAAGTGACAAACCATAAAAAAAGAAGAGATATTACTCTCTTCTTTCTATTTCATTTTGATGGTTTGAATCGCATTTGAAAACTCAAATGTTCCATTTTTTATTGCCTTCTCTTTCTTCTCAAGAGCGGTAATGCGTTCATTGACTTTGCTGACATTATCAGAAGCTGTTGCTATTTGTTCATTCTTATTTTGAATGCTGGTATCTACAGTATCAATATTTTTCTGATTATTTGTCAAGTCATCTCCAGTCAGATATTTGGCTTCTTCTTGATAGCTAACTTTGGTATTTTCATCATCAGAAATTGAGTCTTTGATTTTCTTAATAGCATCATTAAGCTGTTTCTTTTGTCCTTTTTGGAAGTCTTTTTCTTTCTTGATTTCTGCTAACGCAAAGTCTTCTCGACTAATATTTTTGATGGTCTTAGTCTTCAATTTATCATTTTGAGTCGCCACAAAAAATTGAACAGTATCTTCACCTGCTGTCGTTTTAGACTTTGTTTTATCTTCATCACTTGAAGATGAAATATCAACATTCACATCATTTAGTTTAACCGATTTATTCTTAATATCCATCGCAAAAACACCGAAGTTTTTAGGGACATTACGAATAATTACTGAGATCTTTTTGTCACTAACTGGTATGACTTCCATCGATGTTTCTGATGATGGATTTGGAGAATAGAGTTTCCATTCTAATCGGTTAGGATCTATCCCACGTTCAACAGATGAAGTCATATCTGAGGTCTCTATTTCTAAAACAATGATACCAGTTTTTGGTGAATAAGTTTGAGAAGTAATCTCAATTTCTCCTGTTCCATTCGAAAAAGAACGTTTAGTCATCAATTGTTCTTGTGTGTAGACCTGTCTTTTTGGAGAGGTATAAGCACCAAATAATAGTGCCACCCATGCCGTGAATATCACCGCAAAAAATATCACTTTTCGATTAACAATATTCTCTTGAAACCATTCTCGCATACGTTCAATTGTTTTCATTTTAGCCTCCATCTTCTCAATTCAACTTTACTCTTTGGATAGAAAAACCAACAGAACATTATTACTACTAGGGAAGCATAAAAACTTCGCTTTCTCACACCTCTATTAGTAATAATCGTAATCCATAAACCAGGAAATAAACATGCATAGGCTAAGACCAAGCAGAAGATTAAATGAACTATAAGCTTACTCATGAAAAGCCTCCTCTATCTTCTTTTGATTGGCTCTAAATTTACCGTCCCTAGTCTTATAAGCATAGTCATACAACCGTTTATTTTGACCTCTAACAGCTACTATAGTTGCTGCTTTAGACACTGCATATTCACTCACAACTTTCTGACCGTCTGAAGTCACAACATTAACAAAATAAGTCTTAATTTCAGTCTCCTTAGCTGCCTCTAAAACAGCCTTCTTACCTGCCTTACAAAACGGACAATCCCTTCGATAAAAAACAATATTATAGCTCTCTGGTAAACTCTTCTCAGACAACAATACTGTCTCATTAAGTCTAGAATCATAATCATTACTAGAATTCTGAATCCACTTAAACATTCCAAATGAAAAGCTAAGAAGAACCAAAACAAATAGTCCAACTACTAGAAAATCCTTTTTATTATTAGCCATTAACTGTCCTCCATAAAGTCAAAAATACTACCTTGGACATAATTAATGTCAGCCAATTCTTTCAGCTGATCTTTCACTTCTAAATAATAATCTTCCAGTCTATTATGCAACTCAGGATTAAATTCATACACTCCAACAACAGGTAAGTAAGGAATATGATCAGTCACTTCTTGTTCCAAAAACTCATCCTCACTAACCTCTGTTTCTCTGATATATTCAATACGAATCAAAGCTGGAATAGCTGTAATCAATTGATTATTTTGATAAAATGTTAAGCCAACATCACCTACTTTTATAGTTTCATCTGTAGTCTTAAAATAATATCTTTCAGACTCTTGACCAAGAGCAGTAATATAATAACCAGTAACAATTCTCCAATTCATTTCTCTACCTCCTGTAGATATTAATCTAATTCATTAATTCGAAAAAGTATCACGAAAAAGCCTTAATCTCTCACAATGATTAAGTATCTCGATCTCTACGCTACAACTTTCTGCAATCTAAATGGTGCAACAAAATAAGGTCCTGAATCTGAAAATCGTCTAGTTTTACTCTTCTTATTTTCCAGTTGAAAATGCTCTCTGATATACTGTAAAGCTAATCCAGAACTCTCAAAAAGCATCAACTCATCAGCCTCTGTTCTTAAAAAATCCCCTTCTTCATAACTAAATATCGCTATATATCTCATCGTCAATCTACTCCTTAACTATTTTCCTAATCCTGATTACCCTCCCTTTCTCTTTCCTAGGAAGCAATCACAGATATTAATGTAATGGCAGTTTGCGGGTTTTATTTTTTATCCTATATCCTCCTCAAAAAGATGAGGGTTTTCAAGGACTTTAACACCTTTTACGGCTGTTTTAAGAAGTGATTGAAGTTTTCCTTTGCTTTCTTCAAACATAGTTGATAAAACGCTCATACGGGCCTCCTGGGTTTCTTTCTTCAGCTGGATAAGATTTAAGAAGACTGCCTTAATTGATGCAAGTCTAATTCCTCCACCACGGCCAGCTTTGACTGTGAAGAGAACCTTCCCTTTTGCTTTTAGGGACTTCAATACTTTATCCAAACTCCTCTCAGGGATGCTGAGAGCCTCTCTAAGAGCTTTTTTTGTTGTCTCGATTGTTGGGGCATCTGAACGCTCTGAAGACTCTAGATAAGCCATTACATCGCTTTCCCATTCGTGCAAATGACTATTCTTGCGATCTGCACGTTTCTTCTTGAATTTGGTCCATCCTTGACGAATAAAGAGATCTTTCTTCGTTAGGGTTTCGCTAACCCAAGCTTTACAAAGGATCAAAATATAATCTCGACTAGCTGCTTCATACTTACCAGAATAAGCACTTTTGACAATCTTCATCAGCTCGTTTTGAGTCAATGGTTCAGACAATCGGTCATTGAATTGAGCTGAAATCGTCTCACAATCGCTCTGAGAGACACCTGAAGAATAGTTCGCAAGAGCTAAAGTAAAGAGAACGTTGTTACGTCCCATCAATGCTTTAGCACCTTTGATATTTGAACGTTTTAGAAGAAGGTTATACCAGGGCTCATCAATTTGTTTAGCCCCTTTACTACCAGCAATGACACTTAGATTTGGACGTTTAGCAATCAACTGAAAATCTGACTGCTTCATTGACCAATCCATCCATTCTTTGAATGTGTAAGTATAGTCTTTGTGATAGAAAACAACGTTTTCTTCTTTTGGTATACGAGCAATTCCAAAGTGATTACATGTCATATCAACTGGAAGAGTCTCACTCAAATGTATACGAAGATTTTGAGAGATTTCTTTCGCAATTTTCAAAACTTTGAAATTACTTGCTGCTGTTATATACGCTGGAGCAGATAATACATAATATGCTTGATAGCCACGATCTGACTGAATAATGACTGTTGGCATGAATCCCAAATCAAGTGATGCTGTTAAAACATCTGACTGGGTGATTGCCTCTTTTTCAGAATGAATATCAAAATCAACAACAAATGTATTGATTTGTCTTAAATTCCCTTCAGAGTGACCTCGTGTAATTTTACGAGATTTATCCGCATACGCACCAAAACGATAGACGTTTGGTGTCCAGTGAGTGAGCTGATTAGCATTCTCTTCTACAGCTTCTACTGATGTCATCACAAAACCACGAGCACTAATCATATCTCCTTTTGAGCGGTACCCAAAAATAGATCCCTTAGTCTCTTCTTCAGCTGCGACCAACTCATTTTTACTATTCTTGAATTTATAAGTTCTTACCCCTTGATTCAGAATCAAAGAGTAAATATCATTATGAAACTTCATTGTTATTCCTTTCTATAGTGATGAGTTGGATTGAAGTAACCGTCTTTCAGGTCTTCTTTTAAGAAAAACTCCGGTTCTTCAAACCTGACATGATCTTTTCGTGACCAGTGATTTCTCAGATGCCCTTGAGCATAATCGATCCTTTTCTCGATGTCTGAAAAGTGAAACCCTAGCTTCAGATATGTTGAAACAATCATGTTTAATGATTCTTTATCCTCAACACTCTTTTTTCTAGATTCTGATCCTTCTGGATCAGCTGTACTTTTGATATAAGAAATAAAGATCTCTCGCATCGTCTCAATTCTTTTCTGCCAGATTTTGCTGTATGGTCTGCCAGAAAATGGATTCAGCAATTCCGAAACGGGCTCTTTAAATTTATTAAGCCTTGAATCGTAAGTTCCCAAATCTTTAAATGGATTGATAAAGCCCGTGGGATCAGCTTGCAGCAGTTGCTGGTAATACTTATTTCCCATTTTCGAACTCCATTATTAGTTTTTTTAACAAACAAAAAGAGAACAGTCCTTTTCTGTTCTCCTAATTAATTTCTATATATTTTACAAAGCTATAAAGTATATCGTATTAATTAGGAAAACAGTCTTTGACGAAAAATAGACAAAATGACTGAAAATTTCCTTTTCATATCTTGACACTATCGTCATTATCCCTTACAATATACATAAAGGATAATAAAGCTAAGACAACTTAACTGTTAAAGGATAAAGCTAAGATAATTTAAGCGTTATATTAATTAGTTAGGATAACTTAGTGAAAAGAGCTGAGCGTAGGGCTTGGTGCTGAGAGAATAAGATTTGGTAGATCGATTCTCAACACTGTTACAGAAAATTCTGTAACGGCTTTTTTTTTGCTTGTTTTTTCTAACTGAGATTATTGTAACACACAAACTACATTCTGACAAGCCCTTGTTTTATGTTTTTTGCTTAAATTAATCTTAAAAATCTAATAATTATCCTAATTTTTTAAGAGTTTATTTTTCTAGAATATAAGAAAAAGACTACCATAGCCTGGTAGTCTTATTTTGGCCCTTGTCTCCGTCTCTTAAATCTGAAATGATCAACAATCAGCAATGCAATAAAAGCTAACGGTATACCTACAATAGCATATTCAATCAGTGAAGCTATCCAACCAAAGGAATTATTATTTCCAATCGTGATAAGTAACACAATTCCGACAGGAATCGCTAGAGCTGGGGCAGCGTAGCATGTGATTAAGAAAATCAAGGCAAAAAGAAGTGAGTCTGCCCCAAATGCCTTCTGGAAGAAGAACATTGCGTAACAAGTAGCAATAATCAATAGAAGACGTCTAAAGGAACGCCCTGAAAAAAAGAACCACATGACCTAACCTCCATTATTAATCATGATTTAAATCCGTATTTTTATATTTATAAATATATTTATAGTTTAGCACATTATGAGATGATTGACAATAAAAGAGAGCTTTTTTCAGCTCTCTTTTTTTAGCCGTAAGTTGCCCCAATAGGACCTCCAAAATAGCGTGTCACTTGAATCTGATTGACTGTCGTATTATAGTTTGCAGTGAAATAGACCTTGTTTGCTCCATCCTTCTTAAAAACCATGAGAAGCTGTACAACGTCGCTACTATCACTCTTGAGGACTTCCAGCTGAGAAGGATCATAACTATAACCATTTGAATGAATGGCGATCCAAACTGTTTGTATCATTGGATTTTGACTCATGTAAAGATGATTTTCTAAGGAACCTTTCATGTCATCTATATTGTTGTGGGACGTAATAAAATCCATAGCAATAGTGACATTTGGAGTGGCTGCCTCTTTATCTGCCTGACTAGCTTCTGAGTATGGATGATCTAAGGCTAACTTAGCTTTTCGATAGTTCTTCTCGTCTTCTGTTTCTTCCTTACTTGACGATGATGACTGCTGTGTTTGACTAGTCTTTGTAGAATTTTCATCTTTAACTGACATATTACGTACTATCCCAATAACTGCAAAGATTACTACTAGTAAGCCTAGTATTACAAATAGCCAATTAGACTTTATTAGCTCAAGTAATTGTTTCATGTTCTCTCCTATTCTTTAGCTGCCTTCATTTCCTTATCATCAGGATAAGCATAAACAAAGCCCATGTCTGACTGACTTTGTTTATTGACTACACGATAGTTCCAGGTGTCAATATGTCCACCACCTACCCCTGATAAAGGTGTATTTTGTTCAACTATTAGTATATCTCCATTCTCAAACACATGGCAAACGATACCTGTATGGTTGTTAGCCAGGTTAGTTGAGAAAATGGCTCCCTTCTTCGGACTATTCTTTAGACCATTTCCAAAGAATGCTGTCCAAGCCTGAGCTTGCTGATCTCCGTTACCACTAGTAGCTCCAGTATGACCCCAAAGCGCATTACCTAAGCTTTCAGTTAAGTCTACACATTGTCCTGAATGCTCAACCCAACCATCTGGACCACCATATTTTAACCCATATTTACTTGGATCAATGATGAAAGATTTCAAACTATCAGGAAGTTCATCTGGTTTGTAACCCCAGGCTGTAGCATCTGAAGGAACGGTACCAGTGCCATCTGTAGCTCCACCACTATCATTATCGCTACATGAATCTGAACCAGAATCATCAGAACTATCTGAGTCTGTAGAACCATCCGAGGCTGCTGAAGTCCCTTTATTGAGTTTATCTATGTCTACAGGTTTCTCACCATACTTTGCAATGGCTTTTTCATCAAGCCATTTATACTTAGTTCCGAGAGAATCATATAGCTCTTCTAGTTTTGTTTTGTAAGAGGGATCTGTAGCCCATCCTCCGTCCGCAATCGCATCTAGAGTACTTTTACCGTCCGTATTGTTAATAGCCTTGTTATAGAGCGACTGACGACTCATGAACTCAGCTTTACCTACAATACCAGCATCGAAATCCTTAAAGTAGGTGTACCCTCCACCAGTATTATCACCGACGTTAGTCCCTGGTCCACCACCTGAAACAGCATCAGATCCATATTTCTCAATCGTTTTAGGGTATGTCGCAGTGCTTGTCCACTTAACACCACCCATATTATGCGCCTGTCCAAAGCTAGGGACGCTCTGAGAAAAGGACACCTCAGCCATTGTCTGAGCTATTGAGGCACTAGGAAGGAACCCCCCTGCTCCCCAGGATTCAATATAAGCATCTTCATGCTCTTTAACAAACGAATCAATTGAAGCATTTCCAGAGGAAGCCTGATTTGTCGATGCTGAATCTGAATCTGAGTCACCGCCATCTTCTACCTGAGCAGAACAAGCACTTCCACCACTTCCACCAGAACTAGACGAACCAGAAGCTGCACTGATTATGGCAATGAGGAGCATTAAAATAATAAAAACTGCAAGAAATATACCACCAAGTGATAAATAAAGCTTAAGTTTTATCCATTTTTTCACTAACTCACCTCACTTACCAAAATACAATGGTTCGTAAAATGAAATAAAAAATCAAGAATCCAATTACAATTGCTGCTACGGTTTTCAGCTGATCCAAGAACTCTTTATCTCTTTGCTTTTTAGCTGCAAGCCGTTCTGGATCTGATTCTTCAGAACCAAAATAAGCTTTTTCACGTTCCATAATGGCTTTTCTGATGGCCCAACCATTTTTTAATTTAGCAACACGCTTTTCAAAAAAGCCCATATCCTTATAATAAAGTTGCTCCAGATAAGCTAGTTCTTCTGGAGTTAACTGAAGATTCTCAACGCTCTCTTCTTGTTTATTTTGATTGTCTAGCATATCCTCTCCTTATCTGATTTCTCCATAACGTTCAAGCTCTGGCTGAAGTAATTGTTGGTTAAATACAATATTTCCTTGACCTGCAATATTCATGAAGAGTTGCCCTTTTGTCAATCTAGGCAAAGTCTCCAATTCTGATTGGTTCATAGAGCCTCGAAGAGCATTAGCCAAGAGTGGGATCGTAGTTTCATCTGTTTGAGCAAAAACTCGATATTGCATCATCCCGAAAATCTTCTTAACAGCAATATTATAAGGATCTTTATGAGAACCAGAACCTTCCTCAAAGAGAATCCCCTGGAGGGAACTCACTGAGAGAACAATTCCACCATAGTTTGATGACATGATTTCAATCATATCTGCTAGAGACTCCACACTCTTTTCATAACGTGGATTAATCAATGTTTGAGCTTGACTCACGTTAATAATAGTGTGTGGCATATCCATCTCTGTTAAGGTTTTATCTTCCTGAAGCATTGCATTACAACGTTTCCCGTGATTGGTCATATCAGCTGAAACAAGTGAGAGTACTGAGAGCATTTGAACATTGAGAAGTTTACCTTTGACTCCTCTCAAGTCAAAAGTAACAACTTGTTCTGAACTGATATCTTGAAATTCTGTTGAACCGTTAAACATATCCGCATTGGATGTCTTTAGCTCATCAAAGGTATTGAAGATACGAGTAATTGCTTTAATTTCTCTTGAATTTGGATTTTTTGCTTCCAGCTGGCCCAAGCGGTCCTCTAGGAAAAGAACAAAATCTTCTAACTCAGGATATTGATCGTTATAAAGTTTTGTTGCTTTCAGCTCATGTAAATGGCGTTTAGGGTTCCTGTACCAGATATCATTTTCAATATAGAAATCATTGACTAGATTACCAAACGTTGTTAAATCATCACCTGTAACGCTATCATTAAGGACACTCAAAATACTTTTCAGTTTTTCGACGTGAGCCTTATAAGATTTCTCTTCATCGACGTTTACACCATCATCATCAGTAGCAGTCGCAAAAATTTGGAAAAGGTTAATACGGTTTTCTGAACCAGATAAGTCTAATACCAAACCATGTTGTTCTTCAGTTTGTTTTAAAAACGTGCCATCGATATCAAAGTTTCGGATAAGATGTCCCTTAGCGTACAAAGTATCTGTATGCTTTAAAAGAAACGTTTGTTGTCCCATCTTAGGGTTACCAGATAGAATCATGAAAGAACGTGTTCTATTATCGTCACGTTCCAAGAAGTTAAAGTTGACTGCACCATTGGTTGGTGTCCATCCGAAGTAAGTTCCTTGCTTATCTTCAAGGTTAGTATGGTCAAAGAAGAACCCTCCAGCTAAATCATAAGCCTTCATGACAGCACCTTCTCGATTATTGGGCATATCAACTTGTTTACTTGGTGGCGTAAACGTTGAATGAAATTCGAAATCTTGTTCTCCAGCTAGGATAGTAGACTTATAGTTGGAGGTTTGGTCTTTGATTTCTTCAATCTTTTCAAAGAGTTTCTCTTTTGTTGAAGCTGAAACAAAGACACGCACGTAAGCCTTCAGCATGGTAACGTTGGAACGTCTTAATTCCTGAAGCAACTCCATCAAGTCATTGATCTCATCAATTTCTTGTTGGTTCTCAGAGTGTTTAGCCTTACCAGAAATACGAGTAGCTTTTTCTTCAATGGAATTGGTTAGTTCGTACTTAATCTCTTTATTATTAGCATGAAAAAAACCGAGAGTGGCAAGTGTTCCAGGAATCAACATTAGGTCTTTTAACCAGAATCGCTCCATCCCGTTTGACGGGAACTCATAGAAATGAAGCGTTGTATGATAACCATCTCCAGATACCCAATAGCGATCTGGACGAAAATCAATATTTCCTTGAGGTTGGACTCTACTTAAAAAATCTAAATCATAGCCATTTGCTTCAAGTTTTTTTTGTTTACGTTTTGATAGTTTTGGCATAAGTCCTCCTAAATTTTTTCATTTTGATTATTGTATTGTTTTAGAATCTGATATTTCTTTTCTTTACTTAGTAGATAGGGAACGAAATCATTATTTCCCTTCGTCATTGCTAACCTTACTTGTCGATTCAACTCGTTAAGGTTAGGCGCATAAAGGAAGAGTACAAATTCTTTGTTATACATTTCATTTTGAATTTGTTCCTCGAAACTTAGGTTTTCCATCAGCTTCTTCTCTCTATCTTCCAGCTGCAAATAACGTCTACTTCTAGGTGAACACTGTCCTTTTTCAGTTCTAACCTTACTTAAGTGCTTCTTAATATCAAGCTGTTGACTGGTTGTATCGGTAGGCAATGTTGTAGAGACAATCTGTCTATCAGCACTGAAGGTTGATAACCACATTTCAAAGCTGATTAATGTTCTCACTACAGCCATTTCTGATAAACTATCTAGATCTTTTCCTCGAATAGCCATCAGCTGAATATAGCTTCCATCAACCATTTCAATAGGGTAATCCTTGGTATTCACGATACGCTTATAATCTAAATCAAAGATACTTGAGGAAACATCTACAGCTTCTTGCTTGTACTGCCCTGGACTAAATAAAGATCTTCCTAAAGGTCTTTTTCCTAGCTGAGCTGGTGTTAAGGCAACTTTTACATCAGAGGTATTACCAAGCTTAGGTTGCTTTGGTTCTTCTTTTTCTACTACCTTTGGATTCTTACTTCGAGAGCCTAAACCATGTTTCTTAGGTTTTTGCGTTGTTTTTCTGATTCCCATTTTTACCTCCTATTTCATACGATCAATACTAATATAACGATGTCTACGTCTTCTAAAGAATAAATATATGGTTCTCCAGTTCTTCTTACCACCATTAGTCGGTAAAACTAAATAGAGTGTCCAAATGGCTGTTAAAACCATAAAAGCTAAGAACTGCATCCACTGTTCGTTAGGAAATATTTTTGTCCCAAAAACGAATGCTAATAGCGTTGAGCCCCCTACAAAGATGATATCTAGGATGATTAATCCCATGATTTTTACTCTTGCATTAATGTCACGTGGAACTCCATAATTTCCCTTATGCGTGTTACTCATGCCGTCCTCCACAAATTTTTGATAACTCTAGTTTAAAAGATAAACAGTTTTTCTTCAGTAAAATGACAAATGAAAAAGCCTACTCCTATGAGCAGACTTATTTAACTTCTCTAGCAATTCCAGTTGGACGTATAATCGTAAATGATATCAGTTTCAAATATACAGGGACCCCCTTTGTTCCAAAAGGATGAAGGACAATATCAAGATGATAAGGACTTTCCTTATCTTCATAGTCCCTTGTCAGCTGATTATTATCAACATTAACGAAATACTTACTGTATGTCTGTTTTTCTACCTTCACAGAAAATACAGTAACACAATTTTGATAAGCTTTTCGAACTGCTCCCACATTAACTAGAGTCATACGAGTTTCTGGATTATCTACCGTCATATCTTCATAGAAATCTTTATAAAGGATTTTATTATCTGACTGAAAAGGATAAAAATAGGGTTCATTCAAAACGTGTTTAAATAAATAGCGACGATAAGTCTTCACCCTAATAACATCTCCTACTTTACGGATGAAGATACTTAAAATAAGACCAAAAATAACATTACTGATAAATTGTGGGTTTGGGTTTGTAACGTGTTCAATGGAATAAGCTGCAACCATCGACATTGCTAACAAGCCCAATATATATATCATTGCTGTAAATAGAAAGGTATTCATTTTATCTTCTGAACGCTGAGAAGCTTTAAAAGCCCAGGTAATAGGAAAGTATAAAAGGATGATACCAATTAAGAATTTTTCAAAGTCTGATGGATCAAACCCTACACCTCTATCCAAAAAAAGACCAATAAACAGTGCAATCATAATATAGTTCTGTAAACGCAAGGTCCATCTCACAAGCCAATCAAGAAGCATAACTCCTAGAAGACCAATGCTCTTTTTCTCCAACGATTTCAATGATAATGTTTTATTCATATTCTTCTTTTACTTCCTCTCTATAAATAATCGCAGCTGAATACTCCTTTTCAGTTGGATTTCCAAAAAATCCACCAAATAGACCAGATGCGCCTTTCTCCATCGTACTATACTTGATATCAATAACAGAACGACGTTTCCCTAAAGATAGTGCATCTAGATAATGATTCAATATTCGTTGTAACTCTTCAGCTGTCTCACCGGTCAAAACTTTCGTTTGAATCTGATAAGGTTTTTCTTTTTGGGGATGGTAATCCATCAGTAATTTTTTTATAGCCGAGTAGTTATCCTCTAAACTAATCTGGTTAGCTTCGTTCTCAATGATGGTATTTAACAAAGTATCAATAAGCTGCTCTGGACTCGTTATGTCGCTCATATCACTTTCTCCTTTTTTTATTATATGTCCAGTTTAGAAGATAATGAGATTTTTGTCCGTAAGATGACAAATGACTTTAATAAAAGAGATTCAGCATTTTGCTGAACCTCTTTTATTATTTTGAATATCTCACATCCGAGAAGAATTCCTCTTCTGATACAATCTGAATAGCTTGTCCTTGAGACTTTCTTGCTAAGGCATCCTGGTATTTTAAAGAGCGCTTATCTGGATCAAACAAATCTAACTGCTTATGGCCAGCAATTAAAATCTGAGTTTGAGTTGACATATAATTTTGAACAACTGCTCCTTTATCTTTAAGATAAGCAATCACTTCTTTTCGTGAGAGTGGCCTAAGACTGCCTGTAATGACAACAACTTTGTCTCTCCAATCCATAGACTATTCTCCTGAATCATCTGATTCAAAACCTTTAATATGATCTTGACCACCAAATAATTTTTGACTACCCATGTTCATTTGTTGACTGTGTTGCTTCATATTTTGAAGCGTGTGATTCAATCCACCATTAGACTTTTGAGATGAAGAAGATGGCTTAGGTGAATTTGAAGAAATTGGGCCAGATCCTCCAGCTGAAAGCCTAGTCGTTGGATCTGTGATTCCTCCCTGTTGAGTTGTCTGAGTTGGTGTAGGTTCTGGATTAGTATCAAGTTTAGGTCCTTCAGTAGGAGTAAATCCTAAACCTGAAGGCACACCAGATTCTTCTCTATGTGTTGCAGCATCTCCAAATTGTTCACCACCAGGAAGAGGGGAGTTAGAATCTGTAAAGCTCTGATAGGTATTATCACGTGCTTTATCAAAGATATCATTAATCTTATCTGCACCTTGATTGAATTTGTCAGTAGCAAGTCCACCAAGATTTTTGAGACCTCCTTTGACAGTTCCACCAACACCTTGTTCTTTAACAGCATTAGATAGCCCTTTAAGGCCACCACCAGCCTTGACGATGCCTCCTGTAGCAGTTTTAGCGCCTTTATATGCACCACTAGCAGCAGCTCCTGTGGCACGTCCTAAACCTGAACCAAGTGTACCTGCTCCAGCAGCAAAAGCATTCCCCATCATCATAGCACCCATTAATTGTTGAGCTGTATCGTTCTGAGAAGTAGAAACCCCAAGCCAACGTTCAATCATTGATACACCTTGCATGGCCCCAAGAAAGACTCCCAGGTAAACAATAGTACCAGCAATGGCTTGTTCCCACATATTCAACCCATCAAAGAAACCGCCTGATAATTTAGACACAGCTGAAACTGAAAGAGTTGGAAGATCTCGACAAATTTCAAGAGTAATACGCATAATGACAACTTCAAAGAAGATTCCAGCTAGAGCACCAGCAATTGTTAACAACAATTCCTTATACTTTTTCGTTCTTAAGCCAGAATAGCCTAAGATAGGTGAAATAAGCGCTTGAATGAGAATATCGAACACAGATTTCACAAGTTTAATGGACATAGTGATGAACAAGATAATCAAAACAAAGAATTGAGCAAACATAGCTACCCAGTTGACCTTGTATCTCAAGTAAACAGATTCAAAAGCGTTCAATCCACTAATAATTTTGTGGGTATTGATAGTTTCAATACCATCTGCGTTACTATTTAATTTGTGAAGCATTAAACCTTTGATAGCCGGAACGCTCTTCTCCCAATCATCAAGTAATTTTGTATTACTTACACCATAAGTTGCTCCAAAATCAATTTTTGAAATATAATTACTACTATTTTTCTTGCTTGTAGCATCCGTAATATTATTGATTGGAGTAGAACCTTCTTTTACTGGCTTAATAAACCCCTGATTATCCAGTGGAAAGAGTTCTGTATTAAAGTCCTTATCTATTAATATTTTAAGGTCTGTCACATTGTTCTTTACTGGTTGAATTGATAAAGATTCGTTCGTCTTAGTCTTCCCATCAGCGGACATTGTTTGAACATTCTGAACATCTTGAGCCATTGCGGAAGTGACAGTTGTCAGCCCTAAGGGAAGTACAGCAGTGACAAACGTGACCACAAGAAACGTAATAATGGCATTCTTGTATTTAACAGGCTTCGTAAATACTCCAGTAGTAGCACTGAATATAAGGACTAATACAAATAGAGTAAAGCCTAACATCTGAAGATAGAAGTAAATCTTACCAATAACTGTAGATTGATTACCAAGATAACCAAAAAGCCCAAAAAGCTTAAACATATTATTAAACACATGCTCTAGGCTAGATAAGATATAATAGTTTGCTTTTGCAAGGGCACCACCTAATGATGCTAAAAAAGACATCACAGCATTAGTCGGTTCAAGATAATTAGACCAGTAAGAATAAAACTGAACGGCTTTTTTAGCTTTATCTCCTGAAATATCACCATTTAGCTTACCACCAGCATCTTTGACAAATTCAGAAAACGTTTTATATGCCAATAGAAATAACCTTCTTTCTTTTTTACTTATTTCTAAAATAAGGGATAACGGAAAATAATTCAGTAAGATGACAAAAGAAAAAGCCTTTATAGGCTTTTTCTATTCTTTATTCTGCTTTCCCGTAAAAATGATATAGGTAATCATCATCCTTGCCACTGTATTCAAGTTCATTAATTTGAATTGTTTTACCTCCATCACTCAAAACTGCTACATAAACATTTGAGCTATCTTTGTCATACTTTTTATTGGCTGTAAAAATAAAATAATCAGTACCATCGTATTCTGACTTATGTTTATTAAAAGCCCCTTTAGCATCTCCGTCAAGTTTGTCTTCAGGAATCACTACAAAAGGTTCTGTATGATTTTCAGTTTTGTTAGTAATTTTATTTTCTTTTTTATCGAAGACTAAAGTACTACTTCCCTCAGAAAAAATTAACCCATCATAACCTGGATTTTCAGAATGACCAACGTATTTATCTTGTAATTTATTGGGAATACCGTTAGCATCTATTGAACTACAAGCTGCTAAACCAATCACAGCAAAAGCTAACACCGCAATACTCAATAATTTCTTCATTTTTCGAACCCCTTTATATTGTGTTATAGACAATCACTATTGACAACTACCAATAGATTATTATTGATGTTGGTATTCTAGCAAAAACAACCTGAATTGTCACTAGCATCTTGTTCTGATACTAGAATAAGGGATAACGAAAAATAATTCAGTAAGATGACAAATCAAAAAAAGCCTATATTATCTAGGCTAACTGATTGCTTTTTACATATTCTTGAAATGATCGTTGACATAAGAGGAAGCTGATCGATAACCTGCCTCTTTTGCTAAACGACTTATCTTCTCACGCACAGAGGGCTGTAACGTAAGCTGAAATTGTTTAGTCTTCTCAAATTCTCCGCCGACTTGACGTTCATTTACTTTTCTTTTCTCGAATGCCATTATCAAATATTCCTTCCCTGACTATCAATATATTTATAGTTTAGCAATAATTCCTACAGATGTCACGCTATTATTGGCCTCGTGAAATAATATGTTGATATAAATATCTATTTTTATCATGATTTTTATCATGGTTTTTATAGCAATAAAAATAGCTATCTAAAAGATAGCTATTATACCTCATAATTTTCAATCCAATCATCTAGAAATGCTGATGCGCTATTATAGCCATATTCCTTAGCAATATCGTCTAATTTGGTCCTGTTTTCAGGTTTTAAAGTGAATTGAAAAGGATGTTTCAATTTTCCAGCTGGACGTCCAGCCTTACGTCCTCCTGAGTGCTTTTCCGTAGGGGGATTCTTAGGTAATTCTTCTTGAAGCACTTGTTTCATTTGATTCTTTTTAGATTCAAAAGCCATTGATTTCTCCTTTTTTATCCTCATTTTTATCTGTATTTATATGTTGATTTTTATCATTATTTATATGTAGATATAAATAGCGATAAAATTATTATGATTGTTGAATTATTGATTCAACTTGCTCAAGTGTTTCCTCCAGTGTAAAAAAGAAACCTCTATTGACATTGCGAGTTACCGGATCATTCATCATATCAATAATTGTATTATCTTGTGATGCACGATTAAACAATTCTTTCTGAGGAATATAATGCACAATTCCTTCTTCAGATTGCAACACTTCTAGTAGCTCTTTTGATTTTGCCGTATTGTGCTTAATCATGTTTGGTAAGAAAAATAGTTTAGCAGTAATTAGAGATTCACGACTAGGACGGATAATTTCAGTCTGACGATATTGCTCTAAACGAATCTCTAAGTTTTCTTTGGCTTCAAAAGCAAAATCACTAGGAGTGATTGGACTAAAGATTGTATGACTGACAGCAATAGCATTTCGAGTTGCAATACCAAAGTCTGGACGGCAATCAATAATAACAAAATCATACTGTTCAAGATTTCGAGAATCATAATTATCATCTAACCAATCATATAAACGCATATTTTGATTTGGATTAGTTTCAAGTTTTCTCTCCGCTTCATCAAGCCTCATTGAACCAGGAATAAGATCAATATTTGGAGCAATAGATAAGATCGAAACATCCCCTGTTCCAGTAAAGATATTAGATACTGTTTGAGAGTCTTGATAGATATTGTAAAAATGCGATAAGTTGCATTGATGATCAAGATCAATAAATAATACCTTGTTTCCTTTTTGTGCTAAATATTGACCTGTTAAAAGAGCTAAGGTGGTTTTACCTACACCCCCTTTGATAGCAACAAAACTAACTAGCTTCATGGAGATAACCTCTTTTCATATTTTCTATATATTAATTATAATATATATCAACATATAAATCAATATATAAATCATTATTTTTATGTTGATTTTTATATGTATTTATATAGCTATTTTTATACTCTAAAATTAGGGTTTAAAATCTATTAAACGTTGATTATACTAAGGTTTTTACCGTACATAGCATTATTTTTAACCCCTTATTGATAATGATATAAATCATTATTTTTATAGTGATTTATATATGTATTTAAATATTGATTTTTATCATTATGTTAACTCATAGAAGTATAGGAAACTCTTAGGCTTTCCGTCTCTCTGTTTAGTTTAATGTTCCATGGCTCCCCTCTCTTTCTTTTTGCCAGTTTATCACGCATGTATGCGTGATTGGAACACTGGCGAAAGGAGGTGAGACTCATGGAACAAATCATCATTATCTTAATCCTTCTATACTTACTAAAACATGGTGAGTAGTTTGGGACGGAAAGCTTAACCCCCAAAAGCTAAAAAGCTTTTGGGGGGTCTTAAGGGATAGCAGGACGATATTAGCAGCTTACAGTTACTAGTACTGATACGCAAACCTGGCTGATCTCTTTTATATACAAAAAAAGCGTAGGAGAATTTCCTACGCTTTACGCTATGTTGGAATTTCACAGCGTTTCCATTACCCTCAATGAGGTGAGAATGGAACAAATCATCTAATATTATTATACTAAAAGACTAATTCTTTATCAATAAAAAACATAAATATCTTTATATTCTGTGTTTAGTTTTGATAAACTCTTAGGCTTTCCGTCTCTCTATTTGGTTTAATGTTCCATAGCTCCCCTCTCTTTCTTTTTGCCAGTTTATCACGCATGTATGCGTGATTGGAACACTGGCGAAAGGAGGTGAGACTCATGGAACAAATCATCATTATCTTAATCCTTCTATACTTACTAAAACATGGTGAGTAGTTTGGGACGGAAAGCTTAACCCCCAAAAGCTAAAAAGCTTTTGGGGGGCCTTAAGGGATAGCAAGACGATCTTAGCAGCTCTCACTTACTAATTCAGATACGCAGACCAAACAACTCAACTTCACAGGCAAAAAAGGCGCAGTAGTAGGCTATTAAAAAATCTACATTATATATCATTGTATTATTAGTCATGATATAAATCATTATTTTTATGTTGATTTTTATACTCTAAAATTAGGGTTTAAAATCTATTAAACGTTGATTATACTAAGGTTTTTACCGTACATAGCATTATTTTTAACCCCTTATTGATAATGATATAAATCATTATTTTTATAGTGATTTATATATGTATTTAAATATTGATTTTTATCATGGTATTAATTGTGACAAAAGCATAGAGAACTCTTAGGCTTTCCGTCTCTCTGTTTAGTTTGATGTTCCATGGCTCACCTCTCTTTCTTTTTGCCAGTTTATCACGCATGTATGCGTGATTGGAACACTGGCGAAAGGAGGTGAGACTCATGGAACAAATCATCATTATCTTAATCCTTCTATACTTACTAAAACATGGTGAGTAGTTTGGGACGGAAAGCTTAACCCCCAAAAGCTAGAAAGCTTTTTGGGGGTCTTAAGGGATAGCGTGACGATTATACTTAGTTTCTAATCGTATATAGGTGACGCACCCAGCTTAATACTTACCTTGAAACACCATATTTAGCACGGTACCTTCTGAAAGTTCGTTCATTAATGCCTGTTAATTTCGATACATCCCTATCAGAATGACCTGATAAATAAAGTGAAAAAGCATGATGAAGTCTCTCGTCATCTTCCTTAAATAGTGCCTTTCTCCCCTTATACTTACCTTTTGACTTTGCTATTGCTATACCTTGAGCTTGTCTCTCCTTCAGTCGCTCTCTCTCAGCCTGTGCCTGGTACTTATATAGCTCTAGGATCAGATTATTAAGCAGTCTTCTTAGATTATCATCTTCGATACCTCTAAGTGTAGGGAGATTCAAGACTTCCAGTGTGGCTCCTTTTTCTTGAATCTCATTCATGACTTCAGTTAATTCTTTATTATTACGTCCCAATCGCTCTAATTCTGTTACGACGACCACATCACCCTCACGAATATAATCTAGTAACGCTTCCAGCTGAAGACGGTCTCTGCTGGCACCACTAGCAGCCTCCTGAAAGATTTTTTCTGTGTCCTGTAATCGTTCTAGCTGTCTATCTAGATTTTGTTCGTTGGTACTTATTCTGGCATATCCAATTCTTGCCATTTTTATCTCCTTTTTTGCCGAACCCTATTGTCCATATCTTAAACCTTATAATACCAAGAAATATAAAAAAGGACAATAAAGTATACTTTATTGTCCTGTATGATTGCCCTTTTACATGACTTCATCACTAAAAAGCATGTCATCATCTTCAAATGGATTCGAAAGGGAATTGGCTACTGTTGGTTCATGCATCACTTGATCAATCATATCTTGATAAAAGTCCTCTTCATTAGTATAAACCTTACCACCTGAAGAAGAAGTAGTAGTGCCTGTTTTATAACGTGTTGCCAATTTAGGGTTTGCTACCATACGACTTTCTAGATCATATCGCCATTGAATTAGGTTCATCAATGCTTCTTTAGGATCTATTTCAATATCTTTTAGATTAAGACCACGGTGAGCAGATTCAACTGGAATATCTGCTAATGTCATACTTTGATCAAATTCTTCAGTCAAGAACATGTATCGATAAGGTAGAGCTGTCTTATCATGAAGGAAAATCGGATCAGGCGTTACTTTACGGCCAGATTGATCACGATTTTTAACCCCTCTGAAGATAATAGCCTCACCCTCTTGAAGTTTACTCAATTGACTAGCTGTCAAGAGATCCTGACGTTTATGATCAACTGATACATTTGGATTTGCTTCATCAATGATATTAGCTGATCGTCTTCTACTAGTAATCGTTTTATTTCCAAGTTCTTCACTAAATTCTTTGTTAGTGGAGCCCTTAGACTTAATATATACCTCAAGAGAGCAGTTGTTTCTAATAGTCATTGCTATCTCTCTACCGTAAACATTCTCAAGCTGCTCTCTGTTCTGAATCCAGATATGATAAAGAATATTTTGGCCGAGTCCAATTGAAACCTTCTGATCAATATTAGGAATAAAGGGAAGATTAGTGAACTCGTCTAGGATATGTAGAATCCTATTAATACACTTACGGCCATTAGACAGTGCCAGCTCATAGTTAGCATTAAAGAGCTGATCTAGGAATAGTGAAATAAGTGCATTATATTCTGTCCTATGTGGAGGTGTTACCAGGTAAATGATAGTAGGCTTTTCAGAATAGATAAAATCAATATCTTCTTTTGACATTAAATGATTAGGTTTAGTGCTAGATACCTCCTTGATTTCAATATAATCAAGAACTCGTTCCTTAGTGTATTCATCCAATTTAATGACTTTATCTTTCTTCTGATAAACCTTTTCAGCTGAAAAAGTATAGCTGTCTTGGCGAATACTAGTATTATTACTTTCTACATCAAAATTGATGGTTACAGTAAATTTATCAGGTAACTTCGGTTCAATGACAAAATTGATATAGCCCAACTCATCTACAAGGGCCTTTTGAGAGTCAACATAGGTTTTCTCAAGAACCTTTGCTCCCCATTTATTCTTAGAAGAAATGGTTATAATAGCTGTTTGATAAGCGTATTGATTTTCAATATTCTCTTGAGTTGAAGAACGGAATCTCACAGACATACGACGAGGAAACCCAACTGATTCTAGATCAATACTGTTCTTCGAAGTCATTTTAGCAAGGTTATCTTGTAAGTACAAATTGATCCCTGTCATCATACTAGAATAAACGTTCCCCTTTGTTTCACCCTCACCAAAATCTGATGTACGAAACTCCATATCAGCCATTTCACGAAATTTAGAATACTGGATTTGGTTGATTTTTCTGAGGTTATCAAAGTAGACTGTCAACTTAGACTTCTTAGTTAAAGCTTGTCCTGGTTCAGGATTTTCAACGATTTCACCGACACTATCAACAAGTACAGTTTCTGATCCTAAACTTGTAAGATATTTGGCATCGTTTCGAATCGTCACTGTATCCCAAGCATCAAGTTCACCATTTTGATAGGCTTCGTGTGCTCTGTCAAACAAAGCCATAACAATAGCATTAAATAGTGATATAGATGACTTACGGAAGTATTCTGAATTTCCTTTATCACCGCCTTTAGTTTTAGGATAGTGTGCTTCAGAAACAGCATTTACCCTAGTTTGAGCTTTTTCATGATACCCCTTTTTAGCAGCTTCAATCGCAAGAGCCAAAGGATTATAAGACATGGAGAAGTCCATATTTTGATATGACAACACCTGGACATTATAGCCACGTTTACGCATGGTCTTATAAGAAGCTTGATAGTGCTCACCTTTGGGATCACCGATAATCATTGATGGTTTCTTCTCAGCTCTACTATTGATATCAATATCCGTAGTAATAGAACCTTCACCCTTACCAGAACGAGTCATACCAATGCCCATTACGTTCGTTGGATCATCTTCAATATAATAATCACCTGAAGGAGTGGATAGGCCCCCTAAAACACGTTCACTATTAAGTAAAAAGTTTCCTAGCGACCTATTAGCCCATAACATCTTAGTCCCTAAAGTAAAGCCTTCCAGGTTATGTCGTCGAGTATGCAAGACTGGAAAGCCACCCTCTCCTGGGTATGTTTGGGATTTATTGGGAATCTTTTTATATTGTCTCTTGATTTCCTTTTCAGTTGCAAAGCGATCATCACCCTCTTCATTGGCATTGTAATCTCGATATTGCTCGAAGTTTACCCAGGCAGATCGCCAAGCGACAAATAATCCTAAAGCAAATAAAGGTACTGATAGAAGTGGGGCAACTGAAAAAACTTTGATATTAAAGAAGTTCCTCCAGCTTAATACGTTAAATGGAAAACTAGCATCCATAGACCTATCAATAATCATTGCTGAGACATAAGCGACAATTCCTCTCACCAAAGTTACTAAGTAGTTCACTAATAAAAGTGCAACGATGGAGAAAACTATTCCCATACCAGCCCAGCTCTTCCACGTTTTAAATGCTAGAAATGGTTTCATTTCTTTATCAAAACGTCTACGTCCATTCTTCACAAATGGCAAGCTGAAGATAATTCTGATACTTAGGTTAGTTAGAAATACCAGGCTTGCTAGGGGTAATAGAAGTACTGCTCTTTTAGTACTTTCCCAAAGTGACTTTCCTAGCTCATTTTTCTTAAGTCCTCGCAGATGTTTAAAACGCTCAGATATTCCTTTCAGTAGGCTCTTTAAGTTAAATTCTGTATATTGCCTTAACAGATAATAGATTATGCCTATACTAGCTAGAATCGTTAGCCAGTTGCTCAAAGCAAGTCTAAAAAGAAAAACTAGGAATTGCCATGCTACATCAATCAATTAGCATCACTTCCTCTCTAGCATTTAAGAACGCTTCTAAACGTCTAGAGCAGATCTTTGAATACAAGAATATTTGAAATTGCTCATGAGGACTAATAGCTGAAATTTGACTCAAAAATTTCTGTGCTTCCTTCAGCGTGTCCTGTAATAATTGACTTGAATGATCTCTCCTAGTTTGTGATACTGCACAACTCAGCTGAAGAGAATCTACCATCAAGTCATCTAGCGATGAAAGACTCGTCATAGTATACTCCTTTGCATTTCATGATAATTCTAGTTTAATAGATAACCATATTTTCTTCAGTAAGGTGACAAACAAAAAGACCTAGCATTTTCACTAGGTCTCTAAGTCATTAATTCTCTATTTTATTTGAGGAAGAAATGAAAAAAGTATATTAAGAAGAATTAATGACGTTTTTGTTTTGCTGATACTGTCAATCCAGCAGCAATCAATAGAGATGAAATACCGATAGCAACAGCCGCTTTTGTTTCTGATTCACCTGTTTGAGGGAGTTGAGCTGGTGCTTGATAGGTTGGGGTTTGACGTGCTTCAGGAGTATAAACTACTGGAGTCTGAGGAGTCTCTGGAACTGCTGGGGTTTCTGGTTTCGGAGTTTCCTTCATCTCGTAGTAGTGTACAGTAACTTCTACAGATGGCTTAGAAACTATAACCTTCTGTAAGGCTAAAGATGGTTTCTTAGGTTCAACTGGAATATTGCTATCTTCACCGAAAATTCCAGCTACGATAGAAGTGTTATTGCCAGAAGTAGCATGATTCAAAGAGATTTTACGTGGTTTAGAGTCTTTGTAGATCCAACGTACCGAATTTGAATCAAGGAGATGACCAGATGCTTGAGAGACATCTCCTGGCCCTGCTCCATACGACCCTTGTCCACTTGTTACATTTGAACCCGTTTCAACGGTTGTAGAATCAACCCCTTGTAAATTAGAGATAGTCTGATCATTATCGATATCATTAAAAGTGAATACAGAAACACTATCAGATGTTTCAACTCCAAGATCATAGCTATTGATATGAGTCAAGACAACATTACCAGCTCCTCCAGAACCAGATGCACCTTCACCAATACCACCACCAGTATTAGCTCCGTTTACCAAGCCAAATACTGACCAAGAGATACCTCCATTAGGTGCTCCCCAAAGAGCCACATAATTTGATGTTGCACCTGAAGAAACAATGTTTGAGAAAGTCAATGCAACATCACCTTTTGTTGTATTCTTAACATTGACTGTTCCTGTTCCATCAATTTTGAAGATGCTATTAAAAGTTGCATCTTTATTTTCACTCAAATCAGTTCCTTGTGTAGCATATTTTGCAGCTGATTTAAGAGTACCATCAGACCAGTCAATAACTTGCTCATTACCAGTCATTGCCTGTGCTCCTTGACCAGCCTCTAATTGAACTCCATTAGACCATGTAAGCCCTGTTGAGCTTACAACACCATTTTTATAGTCTGTGTAGGCCTTATTATAGGCATCCAATTGTTCTTTGGCTGTTTTTGCTGATGCATTTTGTTTTACAATAGCTGAATCAACTGAAGATTCATAAGTTGCAGTATTACGGTCCTGAGCATCACGTAGGTCTTTTCCTGAAAGACCTTCAGTAGAAGTATATTCTGGTTTACTGTCTGTTGTAGTAACCGTTACTGGAACACCAGCCTTATCTGCATCTTTTTTAACTTGATCAACATTTGCTGTTGAAGTGGCCAAAGCTTCAGCTTTCTTATCTACAGCTTCAACATTTTCTTGAGCATTCTTAACTGTCTGATCTTGATCTTTTAGATCTGCCAAGACTTCATTAGTCTTTTCAGTCGCATTGTCATCATTGATAACAACTTCTTCCTTTTTGGTAGATTCATTTACTGTGACACCTTTGTCTTGCGCTGTTTTTACGTCAGATGCCAAGGTAGACTGTGCATTATTTACAGTATCTACAGCTTCAGATTGAGTAACATTTTCAACTGAAGAAGGAATTTCCTTTGGAGATTCGTTATTCTGTGTTGTTGTTGCTGATGCTACAGTTGTTACTGTAGCATTTGTAGTATTGTTTGCTTGTGCATTAGATACCTCATCAGCTGAAGCATTCGTTCCTACAGCAACTGAAGCAATAAGGGCTGTCCCAAGGACAGCTCCACAAAGTCCGATACTAGTCTTAGGAAATCCGAAGACTTTTTTATTTGATTTTTCCATGTTATAATTCTCCTGATGACTTATTTTTTTAAATATTGTCTGAAGCCCTTCTGCCAAAGGGCTTTTCTTTTTGTAATTTAGTTAGTTGACTTCTTCATTTTAACTAAAGCCAATGCAAACAAACTAACAACCACTCCAAAGATACCTGTCAAACCAGCACTTTCTCCAGTGCTTGGAAGTGTAGGTTCATTTTGTTGAGCTTGAGCTGTAGCTTTCTTTGAAGGTTCAGCTTTAGGAGTTTGAGCAGCTTTAGGATCTTGAGTAGCTTCAGTCTTCTTAGCTTTTTGAGCTACTGATGTTGACGGTTGATCAGAAGCCGGAACAGTTTCTTTTGAAGATGATGCTGTTGAAGATGACGGCTGTGAAGATGCACTTGATGAAGGTTTTACATCGCTACCTTGTGCTGGAGCTTCTGTAATATCATCTGGTGACAAACTGATACCATTTGATGACGTTGCAGAAGATGAAGGTGTAGTTGATTCTGCCGGTTGAGAACTTGGTGTAGTCTCAGATGGTGCTGGTTTATCATTAGTAGTATCTGTAGATGCTACTGTTGAATCCTCTACTTTCTTATCTTCAGTCGCAACTGGAGCTTCTGGTTTGTTCTCATTGTTTGATGGTGTTGCTGGGGTAGTTGGAGTAGTTGGGGTAGTTGGGGATACTGGAACAACTGGAGTAGTTGAATTGTTTGAAGAATTTCCTGCTACTTCCTTATTGTCTTTATCCTTATCTTTATCCTTTGAAGGCTTAGTTGTTACTACTCCAGGAACTGGAGTAGAGCTATCAACTGTACTTACACTATCAGCAAATGATGTTGCTGTTCCAAGAACTAATGTAGAGACCAAAAGGCTCGAAAAAATAATTTTTTTAGACATGTTTTCCTCCTGAAAATTAAGTTAAATGTTTAAAGTGAAAGCTAACCATTAATTCACTGGCGCTCTCACTTGTTTTCTTTGACTAAATATCATTGTTATTCCTATTCAAAATCTTTGATAACTGGCTCTTCCGTTAACTTAAAGCCAAAACGAGCTTTTTTATCAGCTTTAAACTCTAGTTCAATACGTTTACTTTGAGTCTTATCGTCACCATTTGAAATGGCAACTACATAAGTTGCATGATAAACATTATCCTCTACTGAAACTGATTCCTGGATTACAGATAGAATGCTTCCTGTCTCAGCCTTCGTATATTTACTGTTTCCAGAATCAAGAAAGTCCTTAAGATTTTTCTTATCGCCAGAATAAAGATTCGGTAAAAAATATCGAACAAAAAGATCAATTTTACCCTCGTTTTTCTGTACTGTTTCTAGTTGTTCAACTTGACTATGCAAGTAATTGATTTTTTCATTTTTGTCTTTTAGAGAAGACATTGCAACAGTTGATAGCACTAATCCTAGTACAGCTACAGCACCAAAACCATACGTTAATTTAGTTTGCCATTTAGAAGGTTCAACGCTTGTTTGTTTTGTAATTTTAGGAACAGATTCATCATCAATAACTTGATAATCCTGTATCTCCTCTGATGATTCCTCTACCTTATGTGAACCATCATCAGCTGGAAACTGTGGAATCTGAGTTGAAGAGACACCTAAACTTCTTGTATAGAATGGAAAGATATCATCTGTGAAGTAGTCTCTCTTCTCAGCGTATGTAAAAATCTTAAACGCATCATCATACAATATTGCATGCATGAGTGGTCGAAGTAAATCCTGGTAATCTTGACTAATCACGAAAGGACTTGCATAAACTTCTCCATCATCAACAATCTTTCCGTTGTCTCTGCGACAAATTCCAACTTTCTTCAGCTGGAAACTATCAAAGCTCTGCTTGATGCTAGTAAACAGCACTTCTGCTTGAATAAACGTTGCATAAGGCAATGTATCAGCAAGCATCGTTGGACTTTCAACCAATACTTCTTGATCAATAGCATCAATAATAGCTTTAAGATTATCTAGTTTATTAGGATTTTGGTCATCATTCCAAATAATTTCTACGAAACAATCATCTGGGATAGCAACTTCCTTCTTTTTCCCAAATGTTGGAAATACCATTTAATCACCCCCCAATAAATCCTTTAAGCCATACTAGAAATGCTGGTGCTGCCGTTACAACAATGACAGCAACAATAATCGATACAGCATGTTTTTTCATTTTTTGCTTTGTCTCTTGTCCACCCAATCCATAACATAGACCACAAGCAACAGAAGCAACTGTGAATAATGCTAAACTAATCCCTTGAATCTTTGTAGTAGTCTGATCTGCTACATTTTGAGTCTTTGCAAATGGATCATCTGCATAGGCAGTTACAGGTAGGTTTAAGAGAAACATTCCTAATCCAAGGATAAAAGCTTCCTTTTTAGCTTTGACCTTAGCAATACAATTTTTAACTTTCATTTGTGACATAAGTCCTCCTCAAATATTTGATAAATTTAGTTTAAAAGATAATAAATTTTTTTTCAGTAAGATGACAAATCACTTTTCACAAAAAATTATTCAGCAAATAGTGACGGTGTTTCTATGCTGAATTTTAGTTGTCGTCTTTCATCATTTCGACGTTCATCATCATTCTGACCTTCAACCCATACAGAAATGCGTTTCCCAGATCTATCATCACCTTGTAAATTCAAAATTTCATCAGAAATAGGTGCTTCTATAACTCGTTTCATAAGACGAGCCAATGGACGAGCTCCATTTTCTGGTTCTGTTCCGTTATCTGCTAGATAATCAATAACATCTTGAGAAACACTGATAGACATTCCCTGTCTCTCTAACTTAGTTTCAAGTTTTTCTAGATTTTTTCCGACTATTTCCTTAATGATTGGGCGATTAAGCATATCAAAAGTAATTTTGTAATCAATACGGTTCAAATATTCTGGACGAAAAATCGTTTTTAACTCTGTTTCCATCGTTTTATCAAAACGTCTGAGATCTTTCATATTGAGCTCACTAATAGGCCCCTTAGTCTCAACTGTTGAAATAACCTTTCGTGAACCAACATTGGTTGTCTGGATAACAATAGTATTTTTAAATGAAATTTTTCGGCCACTACTATCAGTTAGATGTCCATCATCTAAAACCTGAAGCAATAAGTCATGAACCTCTCGATGCCCTTTTTCGACCTCATCAAAGAGTAACACGGAGTAAGGTTTTCTCTTAACCTGTTCTGTCAGCAAGCCTTTTGATTTTGTTTTTGGATCCCCAATTAAGCGGATAGCATCCCCTTGTCTTTGATATTCAGACATATCAAAACGAATCATCGCATTTTCATCATCAAATAGCGCTTCAGCAATAGCTTTCGCTAATTCAGTTTTCCCACATCCACTAGGACCTAAAAACATAGCACTAACCAAAGGCTTAGATTCATCTTGCAAACCAGCTTGAGCAATCTTAATAGCTCCTACCATCAATGAGATAGCATGTTCTTGCCCTTTTACACGCTTGCGTATAGTAGGCTCAAGCATCTCTAATCGCTCCTGGTTTCCTTTTAGAATCGTTGTTAATGGTATACCAGTTTTTTCTTTAAGGACCTCAGCAATATCTTTATCTGTAACACTATCAGAACCTTCAACGTTTGCGATTGTTGCTGCTTCATCAAGCAAATCAAAGGCTTTATCTGGCAAGAAACGATCTGTAATATATCGAGCTGATAACTTAACAGCTTGCTCTACAGCTTCAGAAGTAATTGTGACATGGTGATAAGACTCATATATTTTTTTAGCTGACTCAATGATAGTAATAGCTTCAGGAACTGTAGGCTCTTTAACCATAATTGGTTGCATACGACGTTCCAAGGCTCTATCCGTTTCGACGTACTCATGAAACTCATCTAGTGTTGTCGCACCAATCAATTGAATTTCTCCACGAGCAAGAGCTGGTTTAATGACATTCCCTGCATCAAGCGCTGTATCTTCTGTCCCACCAGCACCAACAATAGTATGAAATTCATCGATGAAGAGAAGCGTTTCTCCAAATGTTGCAATAGCTTCCTCAATAATCCCTTTAAACTTTGCGACAAATCCACCATCATCGCTTCCCATCAAACTAGATAGCTCCAGTGATCTTACAGTTGCTTTTTTCAGTCGATCAGGAACCAATCCACGGTGAATTAAGAGTGCTAAGTTTTCGACAATAGCTGTTTTTCCTACTCCAGCCTCACCTACCAAAATAGGGTTATTCTTAGTCCGTCTGAGAAGAGAAATGATGACATGATTTGTTTCAGCATCTCTACCATAAACCGTAAAATCATCTGGTTTTTTTGAGACCTTCTCAGATAAGTTTTCAGTGTATTTATCTAGTAATGGCGTTTTACTTTTTTCTGTCAAAAGTGACCTCCTTCTTTTACTGCCTCAACTTGTTCTCTTAACTTGTCCTTGATAGCATCGACAAATTCTCCTGGTTCCAATTTACCTTGGCCAATCTGATGGAGAAAGTCTTCCCATCCCCCTGTAGTCTCAGGATTAGAAAACTCATTATTGTACATAAAGTTAACTAGAACATAGGCTTTTCTCTCAGGGAACAACTGACCTGTTTTCTTATCTCGTCTGATATAGCCCATATCTAACGTCTTTTGGAAAATAGCTGTTCGTGTTGCTGGTGTCCCTAATCCATATTTCTTTAGCACACTGCCAAAGAGCTCTGCCTCCGTTATTCGTTTTGGAGGTTTCGTTGATAGTTCCTGAACCCCAGATAGACAGTATACTTTTTGACCTACTCTATAAGGAAGTAGCTGAACATCATTTTTAGGCTTAGTTCCATGCCATTCAGCCCACCCTGAAGATAAGGTTCGTTTAACCTGTGCTTTAAAAACATTACCTTGATTGCCAAGTACTACCTTTTGCGTTTGACCATGATAATTTGAAGCAAACATCAGCAAGGTTCTTTTGACAATAGTTTCATAAATCAATCGTTCCTCTTTCGATAGCTGAGAAAGGTCCGGTAATTTTTCAGTCGGTATTAATCCATAGTGACTATCTTCATCTAATTTTTCCGGATCAACATGAGTTTGACGTGGTTCTAAGTAATCTACTTTGATAGCCAAGCCAAGGTGTTTCTTATAGGCAGAAATATGCTCTACAAGATAGTCAAATTCATCAACGGTAATATAAGATGAACCTGTTCGTGGATAGCTTAGCACTCCTTCATGGTACAGCTTATCTAGAATTTCTAAGCTCTGTTGAGTATCAATCTTTAAATGGCTAGAGGCGTAAGATTGAAGACTAGCTGTATCAAAAAGTGAAGGTGGTGCTTTAACAACATCTTCTTCTACTACATCAAGAACCTCAGCAACTCTATCTAGTGTCCTAGCCGTCTGAAGAGCTTGTTCACTTGATTCAAATTTCTCTGTCCCCGCAAAGCTTACCTGATACTGCTTATCCTCTAAAAAGAGTTTCCAATAAGGTTGCGGTTGAAATTGACGAATTCTTGTATCATTCTCACATACAAGTCGAATAGTCGGACTTTGGACACGGCCAACTGAAAGAGAATTACCTTTTCCTTTAGCTAAAACATTCTGATTTTGTAGAGCCAGTGTTACAAGTGGGGATAAATTCATTCCAACGAGCCAATCTGATCGTGCACGTGCTTCAGCCTCTAAGTAGAGATCATAAGTCTCTGAAGGATCTTTCAGATTCTTAAATGCCTCCCTTAATCCTCTTGGGGACAACGTTTGAGCCCAAATCCGTTTCGATATTTTCTTAATGCCATCTGGAATCCTAGATAAAATACTATAGGCAATACGTTCTCCTTCACGTTCCGAATCAGTCCCTATAATTACTTTATCTGCCCATTCCACCTCACGATAGATGCGATTAAACCGCTGCTGGTGAATTTTCCCTTTTTTCAGCTGCATCTTAAAAGAGAAATCAAGTAGTGGTAGCTTATCTAAATTCCAGTTGTCCTCTGGGTCCATATATTCAAAGAGATGACCTTCTGGAGCTACTATATGAACTTCTCCTTCCAGATACGGAGTTTCAGTTATTATATAGATATGGTTGACTTTTTGATATGTTCCTAAAGCTTTGGCGTATGCTTCCGCTTGATTATCCTTTTCAGCCAGAATTAAAGTTTTCATATTCCCTCCTCATTTATTACTGTAGTTCTAGTTTAAGAGATAAACATATTTTCTTCAGTAAGATGACAAAGAAGGCTAAAGCGACAAATAGAGTAAAGATAAACAAAAAATATCATTTCTTGAAAATTGGAATAAACTATTGAATAGTATTGTTTTACAAAGATATTTTGTGTTAACATATCTAAGTGTTCACACAAAATATCTTTTTATTAGGGGTTACATTATGGAAAAAACAATTCAAAGCATTACGAAGAATAATACTGTAATTTCTTGTCTTTCAATATGGATACCTGTATGTCTTCTATTTATAGAAGCTTCAGAGAAATTCTTTGGTCAACAGAACTGGTTTTTACAAATTTTAATAAAAGCAAATCCTAAGTTTTGGCTATCTCTTATAGTCTTTGGAGTAGTTTTGCGGGCTTTTTTTCTCTTTTTAAAAATAAAAGGTAATGGAAAGTCAGAAACCGTAAATTTATACTTGAATAACAATTTTAAAATGATATCACAAAAGCTATTTTCCTGTCTGGTAACAATGGCTGGTATCTTATTCTTGACTAACGATAATAACGCTTCATCATTCCTAATTTTTTTATCAAGTATTAGTGCTACAAATGCACTTTCTTTTTGGTTGCTATATATGATGACAGATAATAAAAAGGAAAAGAAAAAAGTTTATTACCTTTGGATAGCTATGTGCATGGTAACTAATCTATTTTCAACTGCCTTTTTCTTTTTATCGGTTGTTAACATCACTTTCACTCTAGTACCATTTTATTTTCTTTTCATAGGATACGGAGGATGTTATCTTGTATATTGGGTTATATTTTCTGTTTTCTATATTACAGATAAAGAGGAATAATCTATATAACTATTCTTTAAATAACAGAAAAAGACTCTAAGGATGAGTCTTTTTCTTATGGTTTTATGCTTGCTGAAAATCCCATATTAGGATCTAAATCCATTGACTTTGACAGTTTCCGTTCCAGGGGACGTGTGTGAACCTCAACAGCTGAAATCATATTCTTACTGGTTTGATGAACTCGTTTCATTGAATCTTCAAGTTCCTTATCTGACAATTTGGAAAGCTTCTTAGTCCATCCTGCCATATATGGAATAGCTTTTTCTGATGTATCTAATCCAAAGTGTTTCGACGTAATATAACTTGTCATCTCAGCTTCTAATTCCTTCACTTCTATTGGAACATCTTTTTTATAGAAGCCCTCAAACTTAGGATTATGTAGAGATGCATGAGCAAGCTCATGAATGAAGGTTCCGATCATTTCACCTTGCGTATTACCTTCATTCAATTTAATAACCTGTTGATCTGGTGAAAAAGATCCCTTAGCATTTCCAAGAGTGTCACTTTTCTCAACACGAACACCGATTTTCTCAGCGTAATCTCGAAGCCCCTGAAGAACCTCATGAGTTTTAACCTGGTCAGTGTCAAAGTTGTAATGGCGATTAGGCATAAGTTTAGGAAGGCTCTCAGGCCTTATATTAGTTTGAGATAGCTCAAAGACAGTGAAAGGGAGGTATCTAGGATTACCAGTCTTAGGATCTCTTACTTGAAATTCCTTAATATCCAGCTGACCAAGTTTCACTGCTTGCTTTTCATCCGCAGTTGCTGTTGAGTAAGGTTTGAATTTTGGATTTCCCTTATCATTTTTTACTTGTTGACCATTTTCATCTAAGACAGGAATCATTTTCGTCATCATTGGTCTAAAAAGTCTTATTTGGCCTTTTTGGCCAGCTGCGACACTTAGGCCTTCATGTTTAACTTCATTCTTCTCGTCTGTCCGCTTGTTATGGTAAACAATATTAAAAGGTTTCACGTCATCCTTATCAATACCTAAACGCTCCCCAAGTGCTCGCCACTGGTTATACGTTGCTACAGCATTAGCTCCCCTCCATTGCTCATTTATCAAAGCTGTATTTAAAGGTGAATATTTAGGGAAATTTGACATGAAATCTAAATATTCCTTTAGTTCATCTGGATTATTTGTGTAATTTCTAATCGCTTTGATAGCCTGTTGAGTTAATTCTTCGGCTGAAGCGGTTTGATAAGGAAAGTCATCTGTTACCTCCCCTCTCTTATGCTCCAAATTACCCTCTAAATTGTCCTTTACCGCAGGTTCAGATGGTAATGAAGGTGTTTCAGCCGACTTTTCTTGGGCTGATGTAGAAGCTTTGAGACGGCTTTGAGCCAGTAGTTGCTCTACTCTTTCAGCAATTCCTTGCTTAACTTCTGTTTTAGGAGAACTGTATTCAATTGGAGTATCTAATAATGGTTCTTTGGGAGTAGTTTCTACTTCATTTGCTAAATTGTGCGGCATTAATAGACCAAGTCCATAAATTGCCTTCAAGTCTAACCTATAAAGTTGATTTTCGTCCTCAACTGGAATTGTATTATGAACTATATGAGAAATAGTACTAGTTTCTTCAGCAATATTATAACGTACTCGTTCCTGTAAAAGCTGGCCGCCAGGTCCATAGAGGTCAAAACTAACCTTGGTAACCGGAATATAGTTATCTGGATCATTGATACTATCAAGATGTTTTTGAAAATATTCTTGATTAGCTTTATAAACCTCTTTAACAAATGTTTTGTAATCAATATTTAAACCGTATTGACTCTCATCCGAAAAAGATAGTGTTGGCCCTAGATCGTGATTCTCAGCCCAATTCACTCGTACTTGATAATTCTCGTTATAGTTTGTATCTGATTGATATTCTTTATAAAAATCTGACTGCTTGTCTAACAAGCCATCCTGAGATGCTCGTTCTACAATATCATCAAAGTCATTATCTAATTCAGCAGCCATCTGATAAAAGTGTTCCCACGCTGAACGGGTGTTTTCTGGTACTCGATCAAGTGGAGATCGTCCGACGTTGTAGACTGCATCAAGAACATTAGTAAATGCAGTTATTTGTTCAGGACTAGGATTATCCTCATTTTCAAGAGTTATTTCACCCTCACTCATGGACTTCAGTCTTCTTAATGTTTCGAGCATTTCTTGGCCATCATCTTTGACCAATTCACTATTAATGGCCATCTTTTCAATCTTACCGTCTCGTTCACGAAAAATACCAATAATTTCGTTCTTATTAGCCGAGGTTAGTTCATTAACTAGTTTTTTTCTCGCCTTAAAAACTGATACTGGAACTGTTTCACCATGAGTTGATCTGAAAAGTAACATGATATCTCTATCATCTGACTTGATTAGACTGTCCATGCTATTTTTCCTATAACGGTCAATATCCTGTAAATTGTCAAAATAAAAGGCATTTGTTTCAAACACAACCGGAAGATCAGGCAAAACTTTCATTTTAGAAAAAGTAGCCTCATTGTTATCAATTATAATATCGTCATAAACAAGATCACCACCATTAGCAAAATCATGCAGGAATTTAGTAGGTTTTATAACTCTACCATTCTCACCAATTGGTTCAAGCCCAGTTAGGTGCATAAAGTTACTTTCCTTGAAAGTCAATTGAGCTATATCCCCATTTGAAGTGAAATAACTTATTGTAGAATGAGCCAATTCATCTCTATAGAAAATAGCAGCATCTTGAACCCCTCTACCATACCTATTAATTTTGCTCAAATCACTTTCACTAACAGACCGACGTTTGTGTGTTTTTCTTGACTTTAAGCCATCTTTTATGCTAATATTTATATAGCGAGAGGATACGGTAGGACGTCTGGTAACAGA
>OFOU01000345.1_pt1 | contig 40789 bp, 33 predicted proteins | sample 1542061 | NCBI WGS metagenome assembly OFOU01 (sample SAMN04209239, study PRJEB22552) | human gut metagenome | biome: gut; material: feces | host: Homo sapiens | place: USA: Oklahoma
CATTGCGCCGGATATGCAGCGCCCGCTGGCGCCAGTCGATGTCCGACCACCGCAGCGCGCACAGTTCTCCGCGCCTCATTCCTGTAAGCATCATCAATGTAAAATAGCTTCGGTAGAGGACGGGCGCCTGCTCCAGCAGTCCGAGAAAACGTTTGGCTTCTTTGTCTGTAGGGATCTTTTGCTCCCTATACTTCGCTTCCGGCTTTCCAATGCACTGTGCGGGATTGTACGCAATGATCTGGTTTCTCTTCGCATCATTCAGCACCACCGAAACCACGCCCCAATATTTTTGCACCGTCGCCTCGCCCAGTTTCCTGCCGCTTGGCCCCGGCTGTTTTCGGAGCCGCTCCAAAAGATACTCTATCGTTATCGGACGAAGCTCTTTCAGACGGATCTGTCCGATCTCTCCATACACCCGTTCCAGCATCTGCCGGTACCCGGCGAGCGTACTGGGCGCGTAATGCGTCTGCCTTTCCAGCCATCCGCGTGCATACGCCTCAAATGTCTTTTCTCCATCCTCCGCATAACCGTACTTGAATTCCTTTTCCAATTCTTCCGCTGCGTGCATCACATACTGAAGCACCGAGCGCCGGGGGATCCTTTTCGGAACATGGAGCGTCCTTGCTTTGCACACCTTTCTTCCATCCGGCCGGTATCCGTTTGAGACCGTAATTTTGTACCGCCGCTCATCCAGCTGTTTCAGACTGGCCAATAGGGAAACTCCTTATCGGCCGATATCCGGCCCAAAGAGTTCCCGAAAGAACTCCGGGTTTTGTTTGACGTCGAGCCAGCCCGCATAGCACTCGATCGCTTTCTCTACAAATTCATTGCGCGAACTCACACCCGCTGCCCGGAGATGCCTGTCGCACAAACGAATATGCCTTTGCGTGATGGCCAGGCCGGGCTTTATCCTCTTTTCCTGATGAAATCTGTACATCGCATCCATCCTTTCATTTTTTGCATGGTACCGGTTTTTCGGCCGGTTTGGTGTCACGGAAAAACCGCGGTACACTGCCGAAATCTGGCTCTTTTTCGCTGTTTTGGTGCGCTCAATTGGTACCACACCCCCATTTTGGTGTCACTCGGGTACCACGCTCAGCCCGCACTGCGGGCTGATGTATCCTCAAGACGCCGCGAAAGCGGTGTCTTCCTTTCTCCTGCTATCTTTTTCGATCGGCCCCATGGAGACCCGCCCGGTTACTCACCGGGCTTCCGGCGGAGCCCGGCTTCGCCGCATCCCGGCTACAGCGGCCCTGTGAGGCCTTTTCAGGGCAGAGGCGGGCATCTTCCCGTCCCAGGTCTTTGGCGCGAAACACCGGGCAAAGCCGCGGCCTGTGACGGTTGTGACGATGGTGACGGTATTTTGGACGCCGCCCCGCTCCCGGAAATATCGTCATTTGCGTCATTACCGTCACAGCTCAGACGGATCGTCCTGCTGTCGCGTGTGCGCCTGAGCATGTAACTCACGCCGTTTGCTTTCAGCATTCCCTTGTGCTTGTTCAGCCAGCGGCTGAGAATGTTGGGACGGAACTCGCAGGGCAGAGCGTCATGGAGAATTTCCAACAGCTCCGATGCCGTGCCTTCGAACTGCTTTTCGTCGTGCAGCCAATCAATTACAATCCCGATCACTTCTTCGTCTGCACTCCGCGCTGTTTCTTCATCTTCTCTGCATTCCCAGATGTGAGACATTGGATCGAACTGCAGCTTTAATTCTTTCGATTCAATATCCCGACCCGTACAGAACAACGTTCCATAGTTTGAACTCCTGTCCTCACGCTGCAGGATGAAGGTCCCGTCCGCGGCCCCACTCATGCCCGCTGTTCCGGACACCCTGTTCAACGGGTCGCTGTCATACTGCTTGCGCAGATGGTGGACCAGCAGCACAGTGGTCTTGCAGCGGTCGGCCAGCTCTTTGAGCTGCGCCAGGTCGGTATAGTCCCTCGCATAGGTATTGTCCGTACAGGCTTCCCGTACTTTCTGCAGCGTATCGATGACGATCAGCGACACCCTCCCGTGTTCTTGGACGAAGGTTTCGATCTGTCCGGCCAATCCATCCGCCAGAGTTCCCGCATGTATAGCCAGATACAAGTTTTCCGATGGGTCCTCCGTGATGTCCAGCAGCCTGTCCTGCAGCCTGTGATAGCCGTCCTCCAAGCACAGATAGAGCACCGTACCCTGCTGTGTCGGATATCCCCAGACCTTTTCTCCGCCTGCCACCTGCTGGCACAGCCACAGCGCCAGCCAGCTCTTTCCTGTCTTTGGCGCTCCTGCCAGGATGTGCAGGCCCTGCACCAGCAGGTCTTTCACCGCATACCCCGGCGGTTCCAATACCGCATCCGCCAATGTGCGGGCATCGATCGTTCTGAGCCTACCGGCCATCAATACCTCCTGGGGTTCCTGTTTGTTTGTGCATAGCATTCTCCTTCCGGTTGATTTTCTCATCCCTGTCGGGTACACTCATTCTAGCAAGAAGTCTTCCCGTCCGCAATACTTTCAAAGAAAGACGGGGACATTAAAAAAGTGCATCGGGGACAGGTGGTCAGATGGAAACAAAACGGCTCATTGAAACAGAAACAGATTTCCTGCGAACTCCTGGATCATCCAGTGGAGGAACTGCATATAAAAAAATCGGCCCCGTCTTTACAACGAGACCGACCTGTCTTCCTGTTACAAAAAACTTTTTCTATCATCAGTCTGAGAATAGAAAATCTTATATCATAAAAAGTATAACATTTTTTGTGTGATTTGCGGTTTTCAGGCACACCCTAAATATCAAAAGCGTGTAATATGATGCTTTTGATATCTGTCCTTGATATTGGCAAGGCAAAAATTGACGTCTTCCTTAAAATTTGCCGCCGGAAGAGCCTCCGAATCCTCTTTCGTCCGTAGAAGAGCCCTCCGAAGAAGATCGAGGCGGATCATATTCACGTGTTTCCGTTGTGTGCGTAAAATAATCCTGTTGCTGGGTGAGCACCAGACCATTCTCGGAAACATAGTCATCCGCTTCTGTTTTTTGCACCGCTGTCTTCATCTGCCGGTAAAACAGAAAACAGACCGTCCCCGCAATTAGCAGCGGCAGCAGTACCACAATGGCAATCTTGAACAGCAACCGCTTGCCCAACTGCGTAGGGTCGTTTTCTCTATCCCAAGGTTCGCCTTTCTGCGCATAGAACGCAAGCGTTTTATCGCACAGCTCCAGATAGGTTTGCGCCGCTCCTATGTAATCGCCATCCGAAAGCATCGGCACAATGGCATCTTCCATCTGCTCGACGCGATAATCCGTAAAAGCCGTTATGCCGCCGCCGTATGTGATGGTAACGTAGTCGCGTGATTCCAACGCAATGAGAAACAGTATTCCGCTTTTTCGGAGACCCTGGCCCAAACCGTTTTCAAGATAATAATCCTCGGCAAAATCGCGTCTGGACGATCCTCCAATGTCTGCCACCGTCAGCCAGTAAATATCACAGCCATATTGTTGTGCACTCGTTTGGGCGCAATGCTCAAGCTGCGCCAGCGTTTCACCATCGTACACGCCGTATTCATCGCGTACCAGCGAAGTGGCCGCCAGCGCCGGAACTGCCAGCCATACGCATAACACTGCCGCCAATGCAAAAATCCATACCCGTTTTTTCATTCTCTTGCCCTCCCTTACAGCAGCATCAACAGTGCCAAAACCGCCATCAGCGGGAGGCTGGTGCCTGCAAACCATGCCGCCACTTTACCTTTGTCAACAGGCAAGTCACCAATCAGCTTTCCTGTCTGCCCATTCATTGCAAAAAGGAAGTTCTGTCCGTTCCACTTCGTATGTAACATCCAAACAGGCATCAGAGCATAGCGTGCCGGCTCCATATCCACATGCACAGCTTCACTCAGTGGCATAACAGTAGCATATCCGTGCACCGTGCTCCGCAGTGCATTGCCCAGCGAAGTCTGCATCCGCTCCTGCGCACGGGGCTGGCTCGCCTGGGCATCCACATCGTATTTTTCCGCAAGAAAACCCGGCAGATATGCAGTAGAAAAGGGCTTCAGCTCGCTGTAATTAAAAGGTTCAATAGCGTCCATATGTGCATCCGGTATTTTGCTGGAGCCATCCACCGGCACTTGCCGAAACTGCATGGTTCCCGCTCGCTCCACATGGAAATGATGCGTACGGGTGATCTTATAGTCTCCTTCCCGATCATGTTCAATCCGGCAGCCCTCAAAGCTCATTTGCCCTTCGGCATTTCCATTAAACAGCCAAAACGGCACATAGACGCCTTTTATCTCATGGATATGATTTCCGTTTTTGAAAGCATTTGGCAAAAATTTTTTACCTTTGTAGTATTTTTTTAGCGCTTGCTCTGCAGCCCTTTTCTCCAAGCGGAACGGCAGCACAAACTCCGGGCGCAAGGAACCGCCTAGTTGTCCGGGTATCACCGTAGGATTTCCACAGTAAGGACAACTGGTAGCGGCTGTCGTTTCGTCGCACATCAGTTCTGCTCCGCAGGAGGGACAGCCGTACACGCGCATCCCGGCAGCCTCGGTATCGGCCCACAGCGTTCCCGCTTCGGCCGGTTTTGCCCGTGCGGCCGCGGCCTCGGCGGCCTGCTCCTTTTCAGCATACATCTGCTCTATTTCCGAAGGCGTATACGCGCTGCCACAATAATCACATACCAGCTTTCCGCTTTCCCCCGAATAATGCAGCGGGCCCGTACAGGCCGGACATTGATAATTGGTTATTTGTGTTGCCATATTCGTACTCTCCTCCCGACCGTACTTCTGTTGTTCGGCCAATTATTTTTTGTAATTCCACTTGCGGTAATTTGGGACACAAACGCAATGCTTCCGCCGCTCTATCCTTCAGCGCTGTACAGCAATACCTTGTACTCCCATTCATTTGGGTACAAGGAGTCCCCTGCTACAATCTGCATCGAAAGGCCCGCGTAGTTATCAGCGGTAATAAACTGTGTCGTATGGATTTCCGTCAATACTGCGTAATCGCCCGCGTTACTGTCACCTTGATTCAACGTCAAATGGAATGTATAAGCGCTGGCCGGTCTGTCCGATTGGTTGAACTCCTGCCTTTCCCACTCGCCTTCATAGATAAAATATTTGTCGCTGAGCTCTCCGTTTTCAAACATCACACATTGGTAATATGCTGTCCCGTCTGAAAAAAGGGTGAAATGCACCGCGCATGAGGAACGCCCGTCATCCGGCATAACGTATCCCTCCCAATGGCCGCACACCTTGTCCTCTGACAGGCTGTGCCAGCCTGTCACATCCACAGGCCCATCTCCCCACTTGTCTGTGTCGTCTCTGTTGAAAGAAACGTCCATGATGTCATCATCGTCAAGGCAAAGTGAGCCATCCATCAAGCTCAACATAGGGGTATACTCTATACAGTTCATATACTGAATGACGCATACAACTGCATTGGGCATCGTTTCGCTGACATTGCAGGACAGCAAAATGGGCTCTCCGTCACCATCATTGGAATAGATTGCCTCTTCATACGGATTTGTTCCGCCCAAATAATCATTTGATTCATCTATATACCAGTTGTTTACAAACAGATTGGCGTCTTCTTCAAGTGGGACGATCAGATACAGCTCGTCGCCCGCACAATCTACAAAACGGCTTTGTGGAAAGTTTTCCAAAAAGGGGAATTCGTCCAAAATACCACTGGAAAATAAATAAGATTCCAAATCCTTGTAGCCGGACCTATAATGTCCAAGATAGCCTACGGCAAGGCTGTAGCCGTTCATCCTCATCTCTGTACGCAGTTCGTCAAGAGCTGCCTCTGCACTTGATTTTTTGTTTCCCAGCGTACTGCCTGTACCGGACTCGCTGCCATACACGCCCGGCAGATGCCCTTCGTTTGTACTGCTGCTGTTGGCACCCGGTATACCGCTCAAATTGGGCAACGGCAACGTAATATTTCTTTCCTTGCATGCCGTAAAACACAAAAACAAAGCTGTTATCAAAACACATACCGTGCAATGTTTAAACTGCTTTTTCATTCCATTTCCTCCTGCCTTTTTCAACGATCGACATAGATCGTACAGCTCACGTTCCGCCGTACGATCGATACCAGACGTTGGGCCGTGGCTGATGAACAGTAGCAAAATGCTCTACGTACACACTTACTGCATGAAAGCATTTACACCTCTTGTGCTTGTCATCCCCGGCCTGCCGGTTCCCAGGTCCCGTCCACAGGATTCAGCCGATATATCGCTCCGCTGGGTGCTACGGCGTAATAATACTCCCGCACAACGCTTGCTTCGTTGTTCGTGCCAAGCGCGATTATCACACAACGTTCCCCGCCAAACTCTCCCTCATCGCCGTCGAACAGCATGATCATGCCCGATTCCAGATATTCCTTTACTTCCTCCAGCTCACTGAGAAGGCCGGCTGCTTCCTCTTCACTGAGCGGTGCCGCCGGTCCGCTGTCATATAAAAATGCAGCGGTCACTTGCCCTTTTTCATCTGTATCGATTTGATACAGGCTGCCGGGCAGCGGGCCCTGGCCGTCCTCCGCTGTAAGCTCGCGGCTCAGGCTGGCGTTAGGCGCAAGCCGGTACTGAAGGCTCTCGTAGCGCCCTTCGTTTTCGAAGGTGTCTGTTTGAAAATCATCCAGCCATATACTATAGCCGCTTCCGTCATATTCCATTTTCCATAAAAGCGCAAAAAAGCTATCGTTTTTGCGCAGGTTTTCCTGCGGCAGCGGGAGTTCGGCCATCCGCTGCCAAACAGGCCATGTGTCCTCGTACCAGTACGAGAACAGGCTGTCCCCGTTGTTGGCCTGTGACAGCCCCAGCACAATCGAGCCGTCGCACAGTGTGCGCTGCGCCAGAAGAAAATCGCCAAGCGACTGCCACCCGTCCAAAAATGGATCGTCTGTTTCATCCAGTTCCAAACAGAGAAGGTCGGGCGGATCTTCATGTTCGGCATACAGCCGTTCCAACGTCCATTTGCCCATATAGGTGTACTCGCAGCTCGCATCTTGCCAGACAAGCGCCTTGATCTGAAAGCTGCCGTCCGCCCGCAGCGTGATCTGCTGAGGCGCCTCTGTATTTTCCTTTTCCCACTGTTCGATGCCGTAAGTCCATGTGCCGACAAGTATTTTCCGAAGCGCCGCTTCGTTCTTGAATGCCAGCGGGTCGGCCGACGGGCTTTCGGGCTGTGGCTCTTCCACAGGCGTCTGTACGGAAACCGGCTGTGAAACAGCGGGCTTAGGCAAATCGATATTCGGCGGCGGAAGGAGCGTTTCATCCTTGCCGCATCCGGCCAGCAGCGCCGTCAGCGCCACAGCCAGACCGGCCGCCGTACGGGCCAATATGCGTCTCATCCCCATTCTCCTCTCTGTGAAAAATCCCTACGCCCAGGGGTTCGCAGACGCCGGCGTGCGGATGCCCGGCAGCAAAAACTGTTCCCACAAAAACCACTGCCCTGTGGACGGTTTGTGACGCAGCCGTATGGGGCGCGGGCTGTCGGCCCCGCCGCAGTCAAGATACAGCGTTATGTAGCCCTCTGCACCCTGGTCGTTGCTGTGCGCGGTTTCTATCACAGTAACGGCCAGCGGCTGAACTGGTGTATAATTATTTTCCGGCGTTGCCCCGCTGAAATAGGACCGCGGCAGATAATCTTTACCGCGCAGCCTGTCGCGTATGAACTGTATGTCGTACGCAGTCAAGGGCCGCGGGCCGCGCAGCCAATTCAGCATGTCGGTCGCCATGTCCTGCGCCGTGGGCCACACACACAACGCTGCTGCAGTAAGTGCAGCTGTCTTCCACGGCTGATCCAATGTCGCCTGTGGGAGCGTGCGCATCTGCTCCAGGTCAGAGGGTAAAAAAGGGAATTCTACCTTCCAAATCTGTGTGGCGGGGAAGTAAGATTTCGGCATAATAATCCTCCTTATGCAAACACAAAAGACATTCCGATGGAAAATTGCAACGCAATCTTCCGGTGAATTGCGTACAATCAACTTTTACAGGCAGCGCCGGGACGAAAGCCCCAGCGCTGCCTGTATATACGCTCATGCGCTGTAAGCGCAAAGCGCCACGGCCAAAGCCAAGCAGTATTATTTCAACTTCTACTAATACGTTTTATCGCCTTATACATTCCCTCTGCTATATGCCGGCGGCATCTTTTCCGCACAATTGCCAACAGTCAGAGGGCACACAGCCGTATCGTCTCCTGTCAGAATCCAGTCAATCGATATACGATAAACTCATCCGCCGATTCATCGGGGCGCTCCTCCGTCATGCCAATCAGAATACTGCCGTCAGCCATCACAGAAGCAGAGCTCATCCAGGGATAGCTGGTGCCGAACAAATCGGAATCCTCCGCGCTGCCGATAAACGTACCATCCGGCGCCCAGAACAGAACGGTGCGCATATTGCCGTCCAGCGCCATATAACCGTTAGCAGTCTCCACCACAGCAGTCACGCTGCCCAGAGAATCGTCTTCGCCAAATTCCGTGCCGCCAAGCTTTGTCTGCAATACGCCCGACAAATCATACACAAAAATAGTATGCTCGTTATTTTCAACAGCACCGCCCGCCACAAAAATGTGGTCCTCGCTGATGCTGATGCTACTGATCATATCCACTTCCGGAAAAGCCCAAGGCTCTGTCTGCATTTCCGTGCCGTTCAGTATGATTTTTTCAACTTCGGAGCCTGTAAAATAGGAAATACCCCAATCACCGGAAGGGTGCATGATCACATAATCGGGGCCATCGTGTGAAAAAAGCGTGGCTCCATCTCTCACTGCGACAAATGATTCCATAAACTCCGAAAGATATAAGGTACCATTCTGTGCTACGCTCATGGTCGAATATTCTTCACTGTCCAGCGCAATTTCATCCTCAAAGGCCAGCGCGGAACCGTCAAAGGCGTGCCGCCGCAAAACACCGTCTGTCAGCGTGTAAACCTTATCCCCGGCCATGGAGACACCGGTATCAAATATATTCCGCACAACGATGGACTCATCGATAGGTAGCTGCTGCACGGTAACGTTGTAGCTTCCGACCGTACAGGACAACGGCCCGTCCATCAGAATCGGCTCGCCATTCCAAGGCCAGGGCGGATCGATATTCCCGGTATCCGTCAGGTTGAACTGCAACGTGTTCAAAAGTTGGCCAAGGCGCGGGTCATCCACGGCGCCCTCCGCCTGTACATAAACAGTGGCGCCTGCGCCCTCCACCCGGCCATACCACGAGCGGTAAGCGCTGCCCCAGCTCTCGCCCTCTTTCATGTAGCAGTCAACGCCGCCTACATTTTCAGTAGGCACTGTGCCATTTTCCACAATATCTCTCATATCGCCTATTGAATAAAGATTATCACGGTAACTTGCAGGCCCCTCCAGCGTGGCATCAATTCTGACGGATAGCGTATCGCTTTCGGGATCATCCTCTTGAGGAATGTGCAGGGTAACATAAGCATAATAACCTTCGCTTATCCCCATGTCGTCTTCTTCGCTGTATACCCAGTCCTCTGGATAAGTAACCGACCAGAATTCTGTCTCCAGCAAAGTTCCGTCCGCCTGCGTTGGCGCAGAAGATGCGGGCTCGGAAACGCCGCCCAGAGCACCCTGCAGCTTATCGGCGGCATCTCCGTCATCCTTGCCGCCGCATGCAGCAAGAGACAGCAACAGCATCGCCGCAAGCAAAATACTCAACAGCTTCTTCATGTATGTACACTCCTTTATGTGTTCTGTCCAACGTGTATTCGGTGGTGTGACCGCGCAAACAGCGCCTATAAAAAGCCTCAGCCGCCCATAGCTCCGCCACAGTATTCACAGCAACCGTTTGCATTGGGCATCGTTGTGGCTCCGCACCAGGGACAGGTTGTCGCTGTTTTTGGTGCGGCCGCAGCCGCGGCCTCCTCCCGCACCTGCGTGCGAATCTGTGTTAAAGACGCTCGAATCTCTTCTGCCATAGCTTCACACTCTGCATAATCAGGATTGTTGCGGCGCTCCTCCAGTGTGGGAGCAGTAGTGGAACCCGGCAGATTCTGTGCCATTCCGGGCCTTGCTCCCATCATGCCGGGACGGTTTGTTCCCATGCTGCCCAGGGGCATCCTTCCTCCATAAAAACGCCCTGTATCCACTTCGATGCTGGAAGAATTAAGCTGGAATGTGATCTCATCAAAGTAAGGAGAGTTCACATTAATGATGAGATAAAAATCATAAGAAAACGTATACCGCGGAGGTGTGTAACTGACATGCCTGGTATGGCCTTCTTTGTCCTCGACCTCGCGTTCCTCCTCGTGCCGGTTTTCCCGTACATCCACAGTACATCCGGTCACCTGATCAAAGCGCAGCACATCCGGGTTTGCGGCGGCCAGGTCGCGTGCCGAGGTGACCATGAATTTTCCGGCATTTTCGTCAAGCAGCACCTTGGTCCCCCGGCCCAACGTACGGGTCGTGTGGAATGCGGCAACAGCATCCCTGTTCTCCTCACGATATGCCAGTTGTTCGCGAATCTGCTCCAGCGTGCTGGAACGCCGGTCGCTGAAAAAAGGAGACAGCTTGGCAGCACAGTTTTTACACATATTGCCATCCTCCAGCTTACGGTTGCCCAAAAGCCCAATCTCTCCGCCGCAAATGCCACAAATTTTCTTTTCAAACATTTTTCCGAAAATTCCCATAATCAATTTCCATCCTTACTATACAATTCTTGCCAGAGGCTCCCGTCAACGGAGCCTCTGGCAGTTTGGACAGTTATGCGTTTTTCATCTGTATTGCACCGTAGATATACAGGCCGGGCACAATCAGATTCAAGACCAGGCTTGTAAAGCTGAAGCTTCCTCCGGCAATCAGGCCAATGACCATGGAAACAATACTGAGCGCTACAATGATAATTCCCCACTTCACGCAGCTTCCTGCCTTTTGCGGAGCGCTGCAGGCTCCGACTCCCTTAATGCCTGCAATCAGCTCGATGATGGAAGAAACAATCGCAAGGGCAGAGCTCGCATACAGAAGGCCGGTACCCTCTGCACTGCCTGCCATTGCCGCCAGGGCGCTGATGCCAAGGAGCGCGAGCAGACCGGTGATTGCCGCAAGCACGCCGCCAATAATCATCAGAATAGATGTGACCTTCAAAAATTTTTGACCTTTCATTACAATAACCTCCCATTTTTTGTTGAATTAAACGCATTGCTCCATCATGGTTGTGCATTTTGCATGGCCAGCCGCAGAGCAAGATTCGTCAGATACTGCCGAAGCTGCTCCGCAGTTGCCCTGCCCAGTTTTTTTCTTTGCTGTCTGCCATCGGAATAATAAAGAGTACAATATGGTTGTTTGTCTGACTCGACGTCCGGACATGCCTCAAGACCGAGCTCTGCGGCAAAGGAAGCGAACGCATCCCATTCTTTCTCCGGCACCGTCAGCGTAGCATGAACCTTTTGCGACTCCTCCAATGAATAAAAGCTGGCGTAAAGCGTGTAAGCGCTGTGCTCTACATCGCCGCTGAGCAGGTCGCGATTCAAATTGAAAGAATAATTTCTTTCGGGCCAAAAGCATCCGGACTGGCCCACGTAAATACCGCTCAGCACCGGCGGGCCATAGCGGGGGATCTCCCTGCCGACCGGATCAACCAACTCCTCCAGCAGCGCCAACAGCGTCATTGTCCGGCGATCATTGGGTAAGTTGTAGTCAATTTTTTTCTCCGCTTCCCCGGTATCCCAAAGCAGTGTCAGGTTGCTTTCGTCTCCGCCATCCAGCACATGAACGCCGGGCAATGGGATGTTATAATGATCTCTTTTTTCGGGGATCTCCTCCAGCTGTGGGTAAAGCTCTAAAACAATCTGCTCCACATCAGCCCACTGCTCTTTGGTAATTGCGACGTTCTCTTTAACAGCCGGCGTATATTGCTCCCCGTTCGCATAGTAGTCTTCATCGGCTGGCCAATAAGTTGAATACACGACTTTCTCCGGCGAAAGCTGGATGAAAAAATCTCTTCTTGCAACGGACCCACTCGTGCGATTGTAGGACACCCCCACCAGCATCCCCGGCGGATCTGCTGTTCCGCCCTGCTCTATGGCTCTATCCTTTTTATATCCGGCGTATATGCAAACGACGGCAAATGTGATTGCAAGAATCAGTACAGTGCAAAGCACAATGGGCTTTCGCTTCCGTTCATCCCTGTATATCGCCATCGTCAAAGGGGTCGCCGCACTCTGGACAGAACTTGGGCGGTTTTGTGGGGTCGGCAGGCTCCCAGCCGCATTTGTCGCACTTATACTGCGGCACACCGGCGGGTTTGGGCTTGCCGCACTCAGCGCAGAATTTGCCCTTGTTCACCGTGCCGCAACCGCACGTCCAACCAGCCATGTCTGCCGGCTTTGGCTTGCCGCATTCCGGGCAAAATTTTCCGCTGGCCACCGCTCCGCAGGCAGGACATTTCCAGCCTTCTGCCGGCGCAGGCCGGGGGCTTCCGCAGGCAGCGCAGAACTTGCCTGCATTCCCCGCCTGTCCGCAGCTGCATGTCCAGCCGGCCGGCACCGCCGGTGCAGGCTGCTGTGCCGGAGCCGGAGCGGCAGCCTGTTGCCGGGCCCCCATCTGGTACAAATTCTGGGCATTCATTCCACCGGCGCCGCCCGCCATGTTCATTCCCATAAACGCCATGGCCGGGCCTGCACTGGTATTCGCGGCGGCAGACTGCATGGCACTGGCCTGCGCGCCTACCAGATGTGCAGCCGCGCGGGTGGGGTCCATAAAGGCCGCGTTCCGCTGCAGCTCTTTGATCATCTGCTCGTCTTCTTCGCTCGCCTTTACGCTGGACACCCCAAAAGAAACAATTTCAATGCCGCGCAGCTGTCCCCATTTTGCGCTCAGCACCTGGTTCAGCGCATTGGCCAGCTCCGTTGTGTGGCCGGGCAAGGCGGAATAACGAATCCCCATCTCGCTGATTTTGGCAAAAGCAGGCTGCAGCGCCGTCATCAGCTCACTTTTCAGCTGGCCGTCGATTTCTGCCCGCCCGTAGGCCTGTTCCACATTGCCGCACACGTTGGTATAAAACAGGATAGGGTTTGTAACGCGGTAGCTGTACTCGCCGAAGCATCGGATGGCGATGTCAATGTCGATTCCCGCGCGCTGATCCACCACACGGAAGGGCACAGGGCTGGGCGTGCCGTATTTGTTGCCCACCAGTTCCTTGGTGTTAAAGAAATAAATACGTTGATCCATGGGAGCCTCGCCCCCGAACGTAAAGCGTTTACCGATATTGCTGAACACCGCGCCGATGCTGGCAGACAAATCTCCCGAAAATAAAGAAGGCTCTGTGCCCGTATCATATGTATACTCACCGGGCTCCGCGCAGATATCCACGACTTTGCCCTGTTCCACAATGATCATACACTGGCCGTCTGCCACAGCTACAACAGAACCGTTGGTGATAATGTTTTCGAAGCCTTTCGTGTTGGACGAACGGCCGGACTGACGCTTCTGCCCCTTAACGGCAATGATGTCGGGCGGAAGTGATTCGCAATAAAAATAGTCTTTCCACTGGTCGGCCATCACACCGCCCGCAGCTCCGACCGCAGCTCTTATCAAACCCATGATCGCATCTCCTGTCCATATTAATCATTCCTTGGATTAGCTTTATGCAGCGTCCCGGCCCGGCTGCATGTGCCGTCGGGCCGGTCATCGCTCATGCATACAGAAGATTATTTCTTCTTTTGCTGCAAAAACGGAGTCATCAGCCGTGCAAGCTTACTGATGGTCATCGTCTGCAAATATACCTTGCCCGGGCCGGTAAGCACCGTGTCGAAAAAGCCTTCACCCCCCAGCAGCATATTTTTTGCCCCCTTCACCATTTGCACATCCATCTGGCAGGTGGCGTCCATAATGGCTACAACACCCGTATCACATACCAGTTGTTCGCCCGGAGCAAGATCGTATTCCGGACAATAGCCGTCAACCTCCAAAAAGACCATACCCGGACCGGTAACACGCTGCATGATAAAGCCTTCGCCGCCTACCAGGCCCGCCCCCAGTTTTTTCTGCAGGTGTACGGCCAATTCGACACCAGCGGTGGCGCACAGGAAGGCCGATTTCTGACAAATGATGCTTTCGCCCGGGTTCAGCGCGCGGGCAACAATACGGCCCGGAAACGATGAGGTAAAGGCGATTTCGGCTGGTCCTTGCGCGGTATATCGATTCATGAACAGACTCTCGCCGGTGAACAGGCGCCCCAGTGATTTTCCCACGCCGCCTTCGGCCTTTGTCTCTGTAACAACCGGTCCACGGGACCAGGTACGCCCCCCTACTTCGCTGATAAGCGTCTCGCCGGGATCGAGCTGGATCACAACCGCCGGCAGGCTTCCGCCCTCAATTGAATACTTCATAATTGTTCCTCCTTCAAATATTGTACTTTTTATTTTTGCAGACCCATTTTTCTGCCGTGATACTGAAATTATCCTGCCAGTGTCGCCTTGTATTCCTCATAGCGCGGGGGCAGCGTGTCCCACATCTCGTCCCACTCATCGCCGTCGATGCGCATATAGAAGTTGACGTAGCAGCCCCATGTGCCATCGGGCGATTCATACGGGTAGGACCACACGCTCATTCCTCCGTCATAGGGGTACAGTACAAAATTGTATCCTTCCTCTTCCGGAATCGGCGCGTCCAGCACCCAGGCATCCCCATCAATAATCGGTTCAATGTGGTCTTCATAACCGTTGACCCACATCGTGACGACGGGGTCGTCTGGGGAACCGTCCTGGTATATCTCAAAATACTCATCCCCACTGCTGCTGTAGCCGATATAACCCCATGCATCATAGGTGTCAGTGTCTACACTTTTTTTATCGCTGCGGCCCCAGTAATTGGAATACTGGATCCAGCCATACCAGGTTGTGTTGTGCATCGTGTCCGGGTTGGGCCGCATTTCAAGTGAGGGGTCCGGCCCATCTACGGAAATCTCAGGCTTTACGGCCGTGCGCGTAAACTCCAATGCAGAACCATCCCATGTGAAAGCCAACACATCACCTTCACGCGTAAAAGGAATTGATTCACCTTGCAGCGTCAACGTTCCCGGTTCCCAAGTCAGCTCAAATATATCAAAAAGATAAATTTCGCCCGTACCGTCGGAAAGGAGCTCGATATAGCAGCTCTCCATACCGAATGAAGCGAGATCTTCACCGGAAAGCTCAATTTCGCTATCGGACATCGAGGTAATGACGTAACAGCCTTCGTCCGTATCCACGTTTCCCGCCACTGGTCCGGGAATGTTTGCCGCAGCCGTCTTCCCATCCTTTGTAAATGTGAGCTTCACGCCGGTTCCCATCACATTTTCCAAAACAAGCCTGCCGTTCTGCAGCGTGCCGTCGCAATCCACACCGCCGCCTTCTACATGGATCTCACTGCCATCCAGGCTCCATTTTCCATTGGCGCTGACGCCGTCAACCGAAAATGTGCATTTCCCTTTGGCTTTCAGTTCAATGGAAAAGCCATTGCTGAACAGATCCGATACATCGACGGAAACGCCGGACATCTCTGCGCTGACAGCCGTCCATACGCCCAGATTCGGGTCGCTGCTGTTATTGCCCTTGCCTCCGAGCAGAACAACGCCAAGCACAACGGCAATAATCACAACTAAGGCAATGCCGCCGATGAGTATCCACTTTTTGGCTCCGCCTGTCCCGGGACGGACCGTCTCGGGCATGGTGGGGAAATTGCCGGCAGGCTGTGCACCTGTAGGCGGCGTGTACGCGCCCTGCGCAGGCTGCGCCGCAGGCGGCGTGTATGCGCCCTGCGCGGGCTGTGCCGCAGGCGGCGTGTACGCGTCCTGCGCGGGCTGCGCCGCAGGCGGCGTGTATGCGCCCTGCGCGGGCTGTGCCGCAGGCGGTGTGTATGCGCCCTGCGCGGGCTGTGCCGCAGGCGGCGTGTACGCGCCCTGCGCAGGTGGCGCCGCAGGCGGCGTGTATGCGCCCTGCGCAGGCTGCACCGCAGGCGGCGTGTATGCGCCCTGCGCGGGTTGTACAGTTGGCTCGGTCTTCACAGGTGCCCCACAGTTTTCACAGAATTTTACGCCGGAAGTAATTTCTTTACCGCAGCTCTTGCAAATAGCCATAATGTGTTCCTCCTCTTTTGCTTTGATTTCAACAAGCCATATGAATTATCCCGATTTATTGGAAACGGCCTGACTCTGTGGAACAGTGCATTCAGCAGATGCGACCGCTTCACCACCTTCACCCAAATGTTCTGCGCAGGTACTGCACATATCCACGTCCGAACAAATACGAAAACAACAGTTGCACACCAGGCGAGCGCACACCGGGCAAAGGTTAAAACATTCGAGCGCGTCCTGATACGCGCGGCAAAATGCAATCTCCTTTTCCCGTTGATACATAATTTCATATACGACTTTTTTCTGTTCTGGCCGCTCGTCTTCCGCCTTGGAAAAAGGGACCGGGCTGCTGTTCCAAACCAGTCCGCACTCTTCACAGCGCAGGGAAAATTGAAACGTTCTCTCATTCGAATTATCCTGCAGCCGTTGCATCAATGCCTGTTTTATGTTCACCCCATCAATTACAGCAACTCCTTCTACATTAATAATCGGCCGGAGAGCAGAGGAAATGCTCTATTGCCTTTTTATCACAGGAAACAAGTTTAACGCTATGGTCCAGCGGATACTTTTTGCTGAAAAAGTGTCGAATTATCCAAGGGATAAGAAAAAACGCACAAAACCGCAAAAACAGTTTTGTGCGTTTTACTATATTGGTAAGAATCATGCAAAGGTTGCGTTAAATTTTGAAGTCAAAAAGTGAAACCAAAATTGCAAAGGCTTTGAGCCAGAATTGACTTTACAAATACCCTACAGTTTACAAACCAGGCTTGGACGGCGTCTCTTTCTGCATTCCATATATCTCTGAAAGCTTCCCACACCGACGCAGCAGTTCTATATAGAGCATCATTTCATCGCGCGATGCGACCTCCAGCTTTTCATAAATGCTGCGGTTATGCTTGCGCACCGTGCTCATGCTGGCATAGGTAAGGCCGGGGATATCGGAAATCTGGTAACCTTCAATATACAGCTGAAAGATATTTCTCTCGGAGGCAGTAAGATTTCTGGTTCGTTCAACAAAGTGATCAAACAGGATCGCAATCCCACTGGGCAGGGTTTCTTTTGAGATAATTTCCGTACGGGACTGCTGCTCCAAAAAACGAAACATCTCATCGATTTCCGAGATCCCGCTGCTGGGCGCGTCCATCTGGCCGGCCTGCAGTGCAGCGAGGCTCTCGGTGATGGGACGGACATATTTTTGACTCATCCAGAAAGCTGCGGCCAAAAGCCCGGCAAAAATCAGCACAAATCCTCCCAGAAGCCAGCGCCGGCTGGAACTGACATACTGGTTGTAGTATTCCATGGGCAGAAGCACCGCCACGCGCCAGTCGGTCTCGCTGTTCCCGGTATGCAGCGTATGCTCCATGCCCACAAACCCGTCGGGCCCTCCGTAAATATTGAAATATTTGTCCCGCTGCGTGCTGATCGCACGGTCCGCTGCTTCCTGCAGCTGAATGCCTCCGGCTCCGCACAGCCCCTTTTCCAGCGCCAGCGAGTCTTGCACCGCTGGGACAAACACGGTACTTACCGGGCCGAAATTGGTTTCCACTACGGGAAAAGACAGCTGAAAATAAAGCGCGCTCACCTCAAACCCACACACGCCATATACATTTCCGCCGACATCCGCCACCGGCACACACAACAGCAGAGCATCCTCCCATGTATCTTTCAGATGGACGCGCTGCGTCCAACAGTAGGAATCTGCCAGCCGCTCTATCTGTGTATTCAGAAACAGACGCGCTTCCGGCAGATACTCCATATCGAATTCCAGGTTCCAACGATTGTGCAGCTGCAACCCGTTTTTCCGGGCGAGCTCTGGTATGCCGCGGTACAGCATAACCGCAGGATCCACAGGATTGCTTACCGCGACATTGGCGAGCCGCAGATATATCCCGCTGCGGCTGCTTCCGTCTGGCGAGGCGTCGGTATTCACCGTAGCGTCCAGAAAAAAGTAAGCACCGCTGCAGTCCGCAATTTGAAGTGCGCCGTACAACGGCTCAAAAGCGGCCATCTGCAACTCTGTCAGCGTCTGCGCATCGTTGCTGAGCTGGCTGATGCTTTGGCCGGATTGTACCAGTTCATCTTCCACAAGCCGACTCAACCGCTGAGATAAGGCTATTCCCTGGGCCGTTAGGCTTTCCATACGTTTGTGAATATCACTCTGCGCGTTGTGCAGCTGCATCTGCAGTCCGTTTTCTACAGCGCCGTCTGCTGAAGAAAGCATCCCCGTAAACGTAAGCAGCATCAAAAGGAAGACAAAGGCGGCCAGCACCAAGCACAGCAGATACAGCATCAGCTTACGTTGCATGGATACGCTCTGCCGACCGGCGGCAGAAACACTGTCCAGCAGCATTTTCATTTTCTCGAGCATCTTCCTGTACACCTCGTTTCAGCCATGGCCGCTCCCATTTACCGTGTTGAGCAGTTCCGCACGGTACGTCTCACTTAGCTCCTGTTCCAGGGCATCCAGCTGCGCGGTGTCAGCCTCCTGCTCCTGTGCAGCCTTATACGCGTGTCGCGCGAGGCTCATCAGATAACGCCAGTTGCTGGAAAAACTTTCCTCCAGGGATAGATACTGCTGCAGTTGCGGCGGCGTATAAAATGCATACTGTTCCTGTGTTTCCAGTATCGCTTTGTATAAGCTTATATACATCGGGTCGGTCATCGTCTCCATCTGTGGGGCCAGGTATTCGTCAAATGCCCGATACGTTACGGGCAAATAACCAGCGGTACACACAAAGCGTGTGTTGCACGCGGGCTCTGTAAGCCATTTAAGGAAAACACAGGCGGCTTTCTCCCTCTCCGGGGTAGACTTCACGGTGCAGAAGCCAGCACCGCGCTGCATCACCAGATTCTCGCCGTTCGCAAACACGGGGCAGGGAAAAGAGATAATCTCCACCTTTTCCGAAGTATTGTCCGGGTAGGTAACAATGTCCTTGTAATACAGCACACTGGCGGAAGAAGCAACGCTTGCAATCGCTTCGCCCGTGCGGATGGGATCCGTAGCATATCCCTCCTCCAGCCACAAACCGCCGTGCACAGCAGCCCGTGCGGCAGGCTGCCACACCTGCTCAAAAACGGAATTGTCCGCGATACCATCATTAAAAAAGTCAGCAGCCAGCGAGATTACCCCCACTTGGAAATAATTAAACGGGTAATCATGTGCAAAAAACATCTTTCCGTCGCCGGGCTTATCGGGTGTCTGCGCGTCCGTCCAATCGGCATACTGCACGGCTGTTTCCAGCAGCCCCTCCCAAGTGCGTAGTTGCTCCAGACTTGCCCCCGTCGCCGCGGCAAAACGGTCAAACAGCGTTTTATTTACAAACAAAATTTCAGTGGATTTGGCCACTGGAAACACAACCAGCCGTCCGTCCACAACGCCCTCCTGCAAAAAGGCCGGAATGTAGGCAGACAGCTCCTCCTCTGAAAAGTAGTCGTAGTAATCCACCAAGAGTGAAGCGTCCTCCAGTGCCGCCACGGTTTTGGGATAAGAAATAAATAGATCCGGAAGTTCCGGTGCGCCGGGCTCTTCATTGACAGCCGCCAACACGGATTCGTGGATGGTATTTGTGTTGGACACAGAGGTCACCACCAGATTGATACCCTGCTCTTTACCAACCGTTTGATTGAATTCTTCAATCAGATTATTCAGAGGGGAGTCCGTCTGCCCGCCGTACACATGCCATACGGTAAGTGTGATGGGGATCTTTGCCGACCCTGTACCCATACAGCCTGCCAATAGCCCACAGCAAAGCAACACACAGCAAAGCAACGTTTTCCCTCGTATTGCAGTCTTCATTTTCTCTCCTCCCTCCTCGTTTTAAACGCCAAGCGCCTCTAGCTTGGAAACAAGATATTTCCAGCTGGAATCATAATATACAAAATCGTCGATACGCCCCTGTCGCCGCGCCTGTACCGTGGCGGTACAGGCGGTACCGGAACTTTCTGGACACAGAATCATCAACTTCAAGCCGGGGCATCGCTCTTTCAGTGAATCCCCCAGAGAAAAGCAGCGCATGGGAGTCCATGGGCCGGACTCAGGGATTTCCAATACAGCGACATGCGCCTGCGCACACTGGCACGTCATCAGTGCGTTGCTGTAATCGTATTCCGTAAAAAGCTGAAAACGTTCGTCGTCCCGCATCGCACGGGTAAGCGCGTCAGCCAGTATTTTTCGATGCATAATTAACAGAACATTTTTCATACGGCTTCCCCCTTTTTTTCTTTATCATACAGGATACGCACGCAATATGCCCCACCCGCCGCGGGTAGTTTTACACAAAACAAAGCGCGGGCTTCGAATAAAACGAAGCCCGCGAAAGAATTTTCAGTACAGGGGATTGATCCACCCATTGCTGATCATGTAAAACGCCAGATCCACCGCCGTAGAAAAACCCGTTTTTGCCAGCATATTCGCCTTGTGGTATTTTACGGTGTTCTCGCTGATGAAAAGTTCCGACGCGATTTCCCGGTTGGTCATATGGCGGCACAGCAGACGAAGAATCTCCATCTCACGATCGGTAAGCGGCGCCTCGCCCGTAGGCACCGGTACAGCCCGCGGCTCTGGAAAAAAAGTTTCCCCCAGCACAACGCCCCGCGCAGTCTCAATAAAAAAGCTAAGGCTCCGGCTTTTGTAAACAAACGCATCCGCGCCCGCCTGCCGGGCACGGGGAACATATGTCACTTCCTCAAAGGCCGTCATGACAATGATCTTCAATTTTGGAAATTGTCTGCGCAGCGTTTCAACCGCTTCGATGCCGGAAGCCCCTTTTTCGGTGCACACATCCATAAAAACAAGATCCGGCTGCAGCTTTTCGCAATACAGCGGCGCATAAGCTGCGCTGGAGCATGTTCCCACCACGGCGAAATCCTCTTGCGCGTCAAAGGCCGTCGAAAGAGATTCCTGTACGGACACGTGGTCGTCAACAATCAATATTCTCGTCATTTTGTATCGCCTCCGGGAAGCTTTACATGCAGGCAAAACGAAGGTGCCGGCTGTATCAAAAAGCAGCCGCCGGCTTTTTCCACCTCTGTGCGTATTTGTGTAAGCCCCCCGCCCTCTCGGACAGGGCCAGCCGGCGGGATTCCGTCGTTGGTAACGGTTAGGCACCACTCTGTTCCTTCCTTGGCATATACTGCATGAACATGTGCGGCAAAGCCATGCCGCACCGCGTTTGTGGCGGCTTCCATACAGATCCTTGCGCACAGCTGTGCGGCCTGTTCCTCCTTGGGAAAAGGCCCCTCCCAAGTAAAAACAACGCCAACGCCTTGCATCACATTTCTTAGGCGGGCCAGCAGCTGCTGTGAAGACTCTTTCGTATTTGGCGCATACAATATCCTCGGCAGTTGTTTCACCATCGCCTTGACTTCCGCTCCATCTAGATCTGCCTGCCCACGCAGCATCTTCAGTAGCACGGCCATCTGCTGGCCCAGTGCATCGTGCAGATGGACCCGCATCTGTATGGCGGCCTGCTGCCGGGTGAGCGTTTCCATATTTTCGATTTCCCTTCGCAACTGATTACCGCGGTCCTCCAGCAGCGCATTTTCACAGTGCAGCATCTCTGTAATCTGCCATTGCCGCGTTATATCCGCAGCCGAAAGCTGCGTATAACAATGCCTCCCTGCCGCCAGCGGCGTCCGTGCAAACTGCCACACCATTCCATCCGGCAGACGATATACATCTTCATGTTCACGTACCGCACGCACCACACCGCTTTGCAGCGCTCTGTCAATCTGCCGCCCGTCGCGCGGCACCTTTTCCAGCATAGTCTCCAGTAACTGCTGCATCCTTTGGTTCACCAGAATAATATAGCCGTCCGCGGCATAAAACAGCAGGCCATCAGGCAATGAATCCATTGCCTCTTTCACAGACCGCACCGAAAAGCCATTCTTCCGCTCACGCAGCCGCCGCACACACAATGCGGTGGCCCGCACCAGCCAGAAAAGTAGCGCTATCCCCAACACAGTGGGAAACATCTTTCCAAATAGGGCTTCTGCCCGCGGAATAGTAAGCAAGCCCATAGTCATCGGCAGTACGGCACAGCGCATTTGAAAACATGCGGCGCATATCAGCGCCGTAATACACACAAGCCCAAAAATCCCAGTGCGCAGCCCCTCGCAGCGGTTGTCCGGCACAAATCCACCACCCATACTGCCTTGAAATTGTGCAATCACCCATGCCAAAACGAAAAGCTGCGCAAAACAGGCTCCTTCCAGAATATCCCGCGCCACACGCTGCGATGTGAGAGGCCTTTGTTCCAGCACAAGTAATGTCGCGCTCATCTGCATCACTGTGGCAAATGAGGCCAAAGCAGTAAGCAAAAGGCCGCTCCATTCCTGGCAAAAATACAAAGCGTTCATTCTCCCCCTCCTTTTGGCATCGCAAGCTCCACGCCAACGCCATCCTCCAATTTTTTGACGGTCAAACGCAGTCCAACGCTGGCGGCGGTCGACTCCAACAGGGACGGTGGAGAAAAATCCTTGTCGTAAGATGCCATCAAAAGCGCCATCACCGTACCCTCCCCGGGTTGAGGCAAACGGCATAGTACAGTGCCACGGCCTCTCCCGGAGGCCCAGGCCATCGTCTCATAAAAGCATTCATAGCACACCAGAGCTCTACTGACGGAAAGGCTGCAGGATGTCGCACACAGCACCATGGCACGCACGCCGGCATACTCAGCCAGCCCAGCCAGCTCTTGCAAATAGACAGCAAGCTCATCGGACGGGACGTCTGCATTTTCACACTGCCGAAAAGAAAAATCAAGCCTCCGCTTGATACAACACAGCAGCAAAGTCAGCACGGTGAGCTGTGTTCTGTCGGGAGCATCCGACAGAGTGTCTGCTATGCTTTGTAACCCTCGCATCTTTTTGTCCGTCTGACGCTCCAGCCTCTGCATCAATTCGCTCTGCGCCCTACCCCGGGCTGTTTCCTTCCCGCGCTGCTGCTGCTCCGCCAAAAGCCGATTGGATGCCTTCAGACGCTCCGCCGTATACATTTCCTCCTGCTGGAGTTTCTTCAAGGCGGAAATGTCCCGCTGCCAAACCACCCAGCCGCCCGCAATGCGGGCGCTGTACAATACTGTGTCTGCATCGAGCGAAACGGGATTTTCAGCCTGCAGGCGTGCAAAAAGCGCTCCGTCCAAATGAGGCGCCCGCCGCGAGGCAAGCAGCACCCTTTGGCCGTCCACTATCTGCAGCGCCGCTGAAGTATGGGCAAACAGAGCGCGATACCGTGTATTAACAGGAATAAGCCCTGCATGCATTACCGTTTCAAAAAACAGGATAGCCAGCAGGCAGAACGTAACGGTAAAATCGCTCTGGCGCGCTACAGGGATACCCGCCACGTATCCCAGGCCATACGCGAGCATCAGCAGACACCACAGCAACGGGAGGCCCCGTTTCCAGCGGCGCGGGCTGTGCCAGGCCTTTTCCCAAAGGATTCCCAGTGCAATCGCTACATGCGCAATCATCACACCCAGCGCCAGAAAATATCCCGACCCATATCCGTACACATCCGTCCAACCGGAGCTGGACAAATCGAGCCGAAACACCAAATTATGCAGGTCGTTGGTGAACACCAGAGCCACCAGCGCCGCGTCCAGCCAAGTGCACGCCCGCAGCCAGCGCGGCGGCGCGGCATTCACCTCGCCCTGTCCCACCATCCAGGCTATCCAAAGCAACACCAGTGGAAGCCCTGTTTGAAAAAAATAGTATCCGTACCAGCAGTACCGGCTTAGCGTACCACTGACGGTTATCTGGTATTTGAAATGCCGCAGCAGCACCCATCCTATGATAAACGCACATTCTGCCAACACAGCGATGCGGATACCGCGCTGCATCACACGCCGCAGAACGCTGGCCCCCCATATCAGCACAATACAGATAAACCCCAATGCTGCAAGGCTGTGTTCGCGTCCATCCGCCGTGGTATACAAACGCGTTTGCCACACCTCACGCCGCAGTCTCCGTGTTATATCCTTCTGCACATGCTGCAAATGGCTATAATCCTTCAGCGACACCGCGACGACATAATTTCCCTCAGCCGGATAAAGCGTCTCCTCCCCTGCGCCCTGCACAGGGCGCAGCCCGGCCTCCCGAGCCAGTGTCTCCGTATCTTCAGCAAGTTGCAGAGGCATTCGGGACAATATGCCCCGGGTGTAACACAGCGTACCCTCCCGCGGCACAATGATCTCCCAGTTTTCATCTGCCTCAATGCGGGTTGCCGCCGTTTCGTCAAAGCATATCTGTATGGGTGCGGCAGCGTCATTTTCCTTTAGGTGTCCTTCCCGCCGCAGGCGCTGCAGCAAAGCAATTGCGCTGTCCAGGGAGAAATCCTCCCCTTCCAAACCGTAGGCCATGGCACAGAGCAGCAGTTCCTTGTCCTCCGTCCCTTGCAGGCTGATGCTGGCATCGAGCTGCGTTAGGGTCTGCCAGCCATCTACCGGCTCGTCCACAAGCTCGCGGTTCACCGCAATGACCGCCGTTGCGCGCGCAATGGGATACCAATATTCCGCGGCCCCGGCTTCCAATATTCCCTGTGCCTGTGCATCGTACGCCAACGCCGCCTGTCCGTTGCGCAGGGAGAAGAGAACGCCAGACGGTGCTGTACGGATGGCCCTGTCCAAAACGGCAGCGTGCAGAACCTGCGTATACGCAGGAGCCGTGCCGGTCGATATTTCTACGGTCATAGCCGTCTCTCGTTGCACACCCGCGCAGCCTGTCAGCAGGCAGCATATCCAAGACAGTAGCAACGTCGCCCAGTATATCCGCCGTTTTTTCGTTGCCATCCTCAGACACCTCCCTACTTTGATTTCAGTATATCATTTGCAGTGAATAAAAGATAGTTTTTCATTGTTAGGGCATGCGCAACAGAACTGTTTACACATACCGCTCGTCAATCGCAAAAAACAGTTTGAAAACATAGAAGGTCTCCGAACGGGTCGAAAAAGACTTGTCCGCCTAATCGAGAGTATCTCTACAGAAGCCTTGTCGGCAGACCGGAGCTATGACGCCAATGATATCCCGGTCTATGTGATTTCGGCTGGAATGGAGCCCATAATTCTGCCCTAAAACCATAAAGAACAATGTAACTATGATAAATATCTCTATAAACTGCGCCTTCTGGGCGAAAATTGTTTTCTGTCGCTAAAACGCTGGCGTGGCATTGCCTCTCGCTGAGCCAAAACTTCGGATGCTTTTATCGCCGCAGTACACGTTCAATGTATCACTATTGGGGCCACTATTCGTTCTTAACTTGGATAGACGTCATCTGAAATTCTGCAGATACGTCGTCCCTCTAACTACTATTCGACTACTAGAGCCTTTCTAAAAAACCAAAGTGACCAAGCATGCAAGCTGTTTTATTATAGTAGCGGTAATGAAAATAACAAATAGGGGGTATAAATTAACCGATGAACAATGGCATCGAGTGAAGAATATTATCATTCATTCTAAAATAGGACGGCCGCCCAAGGGTGACCAGATAATGCTCAACGCAAAATGCGCGGCTTATTCTCCCAACCGGCATTTTCCCCGGTGAACTGCTTGTGCGGGGTGACAAAATAGAAACCGTTTCCATCAACCATGCTCTGCCTCACTTTGAAGCACAGCATACTGTTGATGTCAACGGCAAATACCTTTCTCCCGGCTTCATCGAAACCCACACGCACGGCGCGGGCGGGTTTGATTTTATGGACGGTGACCTCGACTCTATCTATGGGGCATGCCGGTCTCATCTTTGTCACGGAACCACAAGCATCGTTCCAACCACCATCACCAGCACCAAAGGTTCCCTGCTGGAGTTTATCCAGCTGTTCAATCAGGTGGACCTTACCCGTCCCGACATGCCCAATATTCTGGGACTGCATCTGGAAGGCCCTTATTTCGCATACGAACAGCGCGGCGCGCAGGACCCACAATACCTGCGAGATCCCGATGAGCGAGAGTACAAAGAGGTCCTCTCCAAAACCGATCGTATTCGGCGCTGGTCTTTTGCTGTAGAACTGGATGGAGCCGAACGTTTTTTGCGCACACTGCAAGACCACGGAATAGCTCTCTCGCGCATTCCAATGCCACCACCGAACAGGTATTCCGTGCTTATGAAAACGGGATGCGTGCACTCACTCATTTCTACTCGGGCATGTCCGGTGCCCGGCGCATTGATGCGTTTCGGGTCGGCGGCGCCATAGAGGCAGGATATCTGCTGGATGATCTGTTTGTTGAAGTGATCGCTGACGGCTGCCATCTGCCCAAAGAGCTTTTGCAGCTGATTTACAAAGTGAAAGGCGCAGATCGGATTTGTCTGGTGACCGATTCCATGCGCGGTGCCGGCATGCCTGACGGCCACTATGTCTTGGGCAATAAAAACACCGGCCTCGATACTGTTGTGGAAGACGGTGTGGCTAAACTGCCGGACCGCTGCTCCTTCGCCGGCAGTGTGGCGACCAGTGAACGACTGGTGCGTACATTCTGTAATTTGACTTCGGCACCTTTGTACGAAGCAGTAAGAATGGCAAGCTTGACGCCGGCCAAACTTCTAGGCATCAGCCACCAAACCGGCTCTATCGCCAATGGAAAAAAGGCCGATTTAATCATATTTGATGAACACATTAGTGTCTCGTTCGTCATGGTCAATGGACAGCATATTGTCTTTTGAGATACATATACGCCTTTTTCCAGCATACGAGAGGCAAATTCTTGAGCGGTTTTTGCGTCGTACAACATCACGGGAACAATGGGATGCGTGCCGGGAGGAACGTCAAACCCTGCATCCTTGAGTGCACAGCGGAAATAGCTTGTATTTGCCTGCAACTTGTCCCGAAGTTCTGTCGAAGAGGACAGGATTTCAAATGTTTTTATTGCGGCCGCACAGATAGAAGGTGCCAGAGTGTTGGAAAACAGATATGGGCGTGAGCGTTGACGCAGAAGCTCCACAATTTCCCGCCGCGCTGCAGTATAGCCGCCTGACGCGCCGCCCAGAGCCTTGCCCAGCGTACCGGTAATGATATCTACACGGCCCATGACATCACAATACTCCGGTGTGCCGCGCCCGGTTTCGCCTACAAAACCCACTGCATGACTGTCGTCCACCATAACCAGCGCGTCATATTCATCGGCCAAATCACAAATGGATTTCAGGTCCGCAATATAACCGTCCATGGAGAAAACGCCATCGGTCGCAATCAGCTTGATACGGCTACCGGCTTGCTTAGCCTCCTCCAGACAGGCTCGTAGTTCCGACATATCGTTGTTGTGGTAACGGTAACGTTTGGCCTTACACAGACGTACACCGTCGATGATGCTGGCGTGGTTCAGTTCATCGGAAATTACTGCATCGTCCGGACCTAGCAACGCTTCAAACAGGCCGCCGTTAGCGTCAAAACACGAGGAATACAGAATGCAGTCTTCCATGCATAGAAATGAAGCAATGCTTTCCTCCAGCTTTTTGTGTTGTGACTGAGTGCCGCAGATGAAGCGTACAGACGAGAGTCCGTAGCCCCATTGATCATAGCTAGCCTTTGCAGCTGCGATGAGACGCAGATCATCTGCAAGACCCAGATAGTTGTTGGCACATAAATTTAACACGTCTTGAGTCTTGGTCGTGGCGATGTGTACTCTCTGAGGTGTGGTAATCAGCCGTTCGTCCTTGTAGGTGCCGGCTGCGCGAATGGTGTCCAGTTCGGCGCGGTAATATTCCAGTGCTCGCTTCAACGCTTACCCCTCCTGCTGTTTTGTCCAGTTTAAAATAACCTTACCCGCTCGGCCGCTGTTCATGGCAGCGAATCCTGCTTCGAACTCTGTGTAGTGTAGTCGATGTGTAATAATCGGTGTCAAATCCAGACCACCCTCTACCATAGTCATCATTTTATACCAGGTTTCATACATGCGTCTGCCATAAATACCCTGAATGCATAGTCCCTTGAAGATGATTTGATTCCAATCCACGGCTTCACTTGGTTGTTGGATACCAAGCAGCGCCACTCGTCCGCCATTACGCATGTTGTGAATCATACTGTTCAATGCTGTGGGGCTGCCGCTCATTTCCATACCGACATCAAAGCCTTCTACAATATGACGTTCGGTGAAAATATCCTCCAGCCGCTCACGAGATACATTTACTGTACGAGTAGCGCCCATTGCACGGCATAGTTCAAGTCTGTAGTCGTTCACATCTGTGACAACTACGCTTCTGGCACCATTTTTTCGAGCAATGGCTGCGGCCATCATTCCAATTGGACCTGCCCCTGTAATAAGTACATCTTCACCTACTACATCAAACATCAGTGCAGTGTGAGCTGCGTTGCCGAAGGCATCAAAAAAAGAAACTACATCTTCATCAATGCCATTGTTGATAGGAATGACGTTACTCTCTGGAATAACAAGGTACTCGGCAAAGGCTCCATCGCGGTTCACGCCCACACCCTTTGTATGCTTACACCATTGCCCGTTCCCGGCCCGACAGTTGCGGCAATGGCCGCATACGATATGCCCTTCGCCGGATACGACTTGTCCGATTCTATAATCTTTTACACCGAGACCGAGTGCGTCGATTTCACCGACATATTCATGGCCGATGATCACTGGCGGCTGAATGTTTTCCTGACTCCAGGCATCCCAATTATAAATATGTACATCCGTGCCACAGATTGAGGTTTTATGGATTTTGATCCGCACTTCGCCTAATGTACGCCTGTTGGGACAAGGTAGACTCCAACCAGAACGTTCAGGACGATTACCGGCTGTTAAGCTATGCACTCTCCAATGTCTTCCACGAGATGCTGGCTGACTCTCTTGCTATTCTGGATGTCCCGTTTGAAAATATAGGCATCGCGTTTTTGTGCAGTTTTGAAAACACACCCAACACCGAAAAAATACACTCGGTGTTGCATGGAATACAGGCTACATTCCTTCAATATTTTGAGCTTCCGCTTTCTTTCTTTATCTCGCGCACAATACAGAATCCCTCCCAGCTGCATCCTACCATGCAGCGATTGAAAGAAATGGTCCGTTATCAATATTTCTGCGAAGGCAACGTTATTATGTATGAGGAAGAGTTCGATCCTGAATCCCGCAGCACAGAGCTTCCTGTTCTGCCGGATATTAGTCATGTGGAATCCGCTTTGCGGGCCTCTGACTATGATACATGTGAGGAACTGCTGAACGTGTACTTCAACTCCCTTCAGCAATATACGTTCGAAGCCGTCTACGCATCGGTAAACATGTTCGCCTCCCGCCTGATTACCGTAATCAAAAAGCTGCAGGAAAGCCAGCCAACATTTCCCTGCATTGATTTTCACGAATTCTTTTCTGCAGTAACTACTGCCCACAGTCTGCACGCTGCACGTAACGCTGTAGAAAGTACACTGGACCGAATCATGGAATACATGTCCTCTTCGGAGAGTGAAACCGTCAATCTTCTGGTCAATGATATCATACGCTATCTTGAGCAAAACTTTACCGACTACAATCTCTCCAGCAAATCCATCGCACAGGAGCACCATGTCTCAGTACCTTATCTGAATCGCCTTTTCAAGCAGAAGACCGGAAAGACCATCGCACAATATCTGAAGCAGCTTCGTCTGGAGAGCGCATGCCAGCTGCTCTCCGGGAGCAACCTTTCGGTGGAGGCCATCGCACGGAGAGTGGGGTTTGAAAACACAAAATATTTTTATACCTTGTTTAAAAATGAATTCGGTGTGAGTCCCAGTAACTACCGTCTCGCCCGTAGCATGATCAATCCCACCGAGAGCGGACAGTAGCTTTTCTGTGCTGTATGCTGTTAATTCAAGCACATATAACACAAAACACCCCATTCATCAGGTAACTTCCCTGCTATCTGATGAATGAGGCGAAAAATCCGATAAATTTCCGGTGAAACCAGTACAAGTCTCCTCATCTTATTCATGCGCTCGGCGGTATTCGCCGGGCGTTTCGTGTTTGAGGCGGCGGAACACGCGGCTGAAATAGCTCACGTCGCCGAAGCCGCACGCGAGCGCGACGTCCGTGACACTGTCGCGGGAGGCGCACAGCATCTCCGCGGCGCACTCGACGCGGTAGTACAGCAGATAGTCGATGGGCGTGCGGCCCGTGAGCTGGCGGAACACGCGGCAGAAGTACTTCGGGTCGAGCCCGGCGTCCGCGGCGAGCTGGTCGAGCGTCAGCGGCTCGGCATATTCCTCGCGGATGCGCTGCAGCGCGTTCTTGATGCCCTGCGTGCGCTTTTCCTCCCGAGCCGACCCGGCCGCGGCGGGGCGGTACAGCTTTTGGGTGAGCATTTCCCCGAGCAGCTGCCACAGAAATCCGGTCGTGGTAAATTCGTAGCCGGGCTGTTCCTTCTCCATCGACTCGAACAGCGCGCTCACGAGCTGTGCCGGGCGGCTGTGCGCCGCGAACACGCTCTCGAGCCGCGCGCCGGACTCCCGCAGCCGCGCCAGGCGCTGGCCGCACACGCTCGCGCCGGGCAGAAAGCGCTCGAGGTCGAACACGACGCACTCGTAGATGCAGCTGTCCGGATGGCCGCCGTGGATGGAGCCGTCGGCAACGAGCGCGCAGTCGCCCGCGCTGAGCGTGAACGGCTCGCCGTTCAGCGAGAGCGCAAACGTCCCGCTCAGCACGAGGATGAGCTCATGCTCCATGTGCCAGTGGAACGGCATCTCATAGCGGGGGTTTGATTTATCCACATAATACAGCTCGATGGGGAAATCGAACGTGCCGCGCACGGCGCGCTCATGGCTGGCAAGATAACGCATGGCATTCCCTCCGAAAAGTGAATATCGTCCTAGTATTTCTGATTATACGCCGAGACAATCCGCCGCGCAAGCCTGTATACTGCAATCAGAACCAATCGAAAGGAGCGTCCCCTCTCATGGACATCGACCTCATCAAAGAACAAATCTGCGACGTGTGCCACAAGACCTGGCAGCTCGGCTGGGTGGCGGCGAACGACGGCAACGTCTCGGCCCGCCTCGAAGACGGCACGTTTCTGTGCACGCCCACCGGCATGAGCAAGAGCTTCATCACGCCGGAAAAACTCATCCGTATCAACGCGAAAGGTGAGATTCTTGAGGGCGCGGAGGGCCTGCGCCCTTCGAGCGAGATCAAGATGCATCTGCGCTGCTATGAAAAGCGCCCCGACGTGTGGAGCGTCATCCACGCGCATCCTCCCGGAGCAACGGGCTTCGCCGTGGCGCACAAGGCCATGGACATGTACAACATGATCGAGGACGTGGCGGTCATCGGCAGCGTCCCGCTCACGCCGTACGGCACGCCCAGCACCACCGAAGTGCCCGACGCCATTGAGCCCTACCTCGAGGAGCACGACGTGATGCTGCTGGAAAACCACGGCGCGCTGGCCGTCGGCTCGGACGTCATCACGGCGTTCTACCGCATGGAGAGCCTTGAGCTGTGGGCCAAGATCACGATCAATGCCGTCATCCTCGGCGGCAGCATCGACATCAGCCGCGAGAACATCCAGAAGCTGATCGACCTGCGCGGGTTCTACCGCGTGACGGGCCGCCATCCCGGCTACAAGAAATTTGACAACGGACTGAGGTGACAACCATGCTGAAAGGAATTTCCCCGCTTCTCTCCCCGGAACTGTTGAAAGTTCTGTGCGAGATGGGCCACGGCGACGAACTCGTCATCGCCGACGGCAACTTCCCCGCCGAGAGCATCGGTAAAAACGCCATCGTCATCCGCGCGGACGGCCACGGTGTGCCGGAAATGCTCGACGCGATTTTGCAGCTCATCCCGCTCGACCAGTACGTCGATCAGCCCGCCGCGCTGATGAAAGTCGTGCCCGGAGACCCGGTCGTGCCCGTGATCTGGGACGAGTACCGCGCGCTGCTCAAAAAGCACGGCGAAGACCCCGACAAGGTCGAGATGATGGAGCGCTTTGCGTTCTACGACCGCGCCAAAAACGCGTACGCCGTCATCGCCACCGGCGAGACGGCCATCTACGCCAACGTGCTTCTGAAAAAAGGAGTGGTGAAATGAAACGCGTGCTGGCGTTTGATTTCGGCGCCTCCAGCGGGCGCGCCATCCTCGCGGAGTACGACGGCGGCGCGCTCTCCTACCGGGAAGTGCACCGCTTCGAGAACTGCCCGCGCGAATCCGAAGGGCATTTCCGCTGGGATTTCAGCGACCTGATGGCAAACGTCCGCCTCGGCATCGAGAAAGCGGGCGCGTTCGACAGCATCGCGTTCGACACCTGGGGCGTGGACTTCGGCCTGCTGGGCGAAGACGGCACGCTTCTCGGCGACCCGGTGCACTACCGCGACGGCCGCACCGAGGGCATGACGGACGAGGCATTCCGCACGATGAACGCCGGCGCGCTCTACGCCGCGACGGGCAGCCAGATCATGCCCATCAACACGCTGTTCCAGCTGCTGGCCGTGAAAGAGAGCGACCCGGAGACGTGGAGCCGCGCGAAGCGCCTGCTCTTCATGCCCGACCTCTTCGCCCACGCGCTGTGCGGCGCGGATGCGTGCGAGACGACCATCGCCTCCACGAGCCAGATGCTCGACGCGCGCACCGGCGCGTGGAGCCGCAGCGTATTGGACGCGTTCGGCATCCCGGAGACGCTCTTCGCGCCGCTTGTCAAAAGCGGAACCGTCGTGGGCGAGTACCGGGGCGCGAAGGTCGTCGCCGCGGCGGGACACGACACGCAGTGCGCCGTAGCGGCGCTGCCCGCGCCGGACAGGGACGCGGCGTTCCTCTCGTGCGGCACGTGGAGCCTGCTCGGCTGCGAGCTGGACGCGCCCGTGCTGACGGACGAGAGCCGTAAGCTCGAGCTCTCGAACGAGCGCGGCGCGAACGGCAAGGTCAATTATCTCAAAAACATCATCGGCCTGTGGCTCATTCAGGAGAGCCGCCGCCAGTGGCGGCGCGAGGGACAGGAGTACTCGTACGCCGAGCTCGAACAGCTGGCGCTCGCGGCCGAGCCGCTGCGCAGCTTCATCGACCCCGATGCGCCCGAGTTCACGCGGCCGGGCGACATCCCCGGCCGCGTGCGCGCGTTCTGCCGCCGCAACGGGCAGCCCGTGCCCGAGTCCGTCGGCGCGGTGATGCGCTGCATCTACGAGAGCCTCGCGCTCAAGTACCGCTTCGCGCTCGACCAGCTCTCCGAGGCCACCGGAAAGCGCTTTTCGGCGCTGCACGTCCTCGGCGGCGGCACGAAGGACGGTCTTCTCTGCCGCATGACGGCGGACTGCTCCGGCCTTCCCGTCCTCGCGGGGCCCGTCGAGGCGACGGCGCTCGGCAACATCGTGCTGCAGCTCATCGCGCTGGGCGAGCTCCGGGACGTGAACGAGGGCCGTGCACTCATCGCGCGCACCGAAGCCGTCAAGCGCTTCGAACCGGGCGAGCAGATTGCATGGAACAGAGCATACGAAACGTATCAAATCATTCTGAAATAACAAGGAGGAAAATCTTATGCTGTATCCGAAGATCGGCATCCGGCCGACCATCGACGGCCGCTGGGGTGGCGTGCGCGAAAGTCTGGAAGAACAGACGATGGCGATGGCCGAAAATGCGAAAAAGCTCATTGAGGAGAACCTGCGCTATCCTGACGGCACGCCCGTGCAGTGCGTGATCGCCGACTCCACGATCGGCGGCGGCGCGGAGGCCGCTGCCTGCGCAGACAAGTTCTCCACGCAGAACGTCGTTGCGACGCTCACCGTCACGCGCTGCTGGTGCTACGGCAGCGAGACGTTCGACATGGACCCCCGCACCATCAAGGCGGTCTGGGGCTTCAACGGCACGGAGCGCCCGGGCGCGGTATACCTCGCTGCCGTCCTCGCCGCGCACGCCCAGAAGGGCCTGCCCGCGTTCTCCATCTACGGGCACGACGTGCAGGAGGCGTCCGACACGTCCGTTCCCGCCGACGCGGCCGAGAAGATCCTGCGCTTTGCGCGCTGCGCCGTGGCCGTAGGCTGGATGAAGAACAAAGCGTACGTCAACCTCGGCGGCGTGGCCATGGGCATCGCGGGCAGCTACTGCGACGCGAACTTCTTCCAGAAGTATCTCGGCATCCGCCCCGAGTGGGTGGACATGACGGAGATCATCCGCCGCATCACGCTGGGCATCTACGATCCCGAAGAGTACGAAAAGGCGCTCGCGTGGGTGAAGGCCAACTGCAAGGAAGGCTTCGACTGCAACGCGGGCAAGAACCTGCCCGAGGTCATCATGAAGTCGAAGGTCGTTCCCGCCGACAAGGACTGGGAGTTCATCGCGAAGATGACGATGGTCATGCGCGACATCCTCTACGGCAACCCGAAGCTCGACGAGCTGGGCTGGCACGAGGAGGCACTGGGCAAGAACGCCGTCGCGGGCGGCTTCCAGGGCCAGCGCAACTGGACCGACTGGCTGCCGAACGCCGACTTCTCCGAGGCCATCATGGCCTCCACGTTCGACTGGAACGGCCCGAAGCGCCCGACTCCGTTCGCCACGGAGAACGACACGCTGAACGGCGTTTCGATGATGCTGGGCACGCTCGTCTCCGGCACGGCGCCCTGCTTCCACGACGTGCGCACGTACTGGATCCCCGAGGCCTGCGAGCGCGTGACGGGCCACAAGCCCAAAGGCGTTGTTGCGAACGGCTTCATCCACCTCATCAACTCGGGCGCGACGGCGCTCGACGGCTCGGGCGCCGCGACGAATAACGCGGGCGAGCACGTCATGAAGCCCTTCTGGGAGATGACGGACAAGGACATGAGCGCGTGCCTCGAGGCCACCGACTGGTGCCGCGCGAACTACGAGTACTTCCGCGGCGGCGGATTCTCCAGCCACTTCCGCTGCACGGCCGAGATGCCCGTGACGATGCTGCGCGTCAACATCGCCGAGGGCGTGGGCCCTGTGCTGCAGATCGCCGAGGGCTGGACGGCCAACCTACCCGACGACGTGCACACGCCCATCGACCTGCGCACCGACCGCACGTGGCCGACGACGTGGTTCGTGCCGCGCCTGACGGGCAAGGGCGCGTTCAAGGACGTGTACAGCGTGATGTCCAACTGGGGCGCGAACCACGGCGTAACCGTGTACGGCCACGTGGGCGCGGACCTCGTGACGCTGGCCTCGATGCTGCGCATCCCCGTGGCGCTGCACAACGTGCCGGAGGACAAACTGTACCGCCCGCACGCGTGGGCCGCGTTCGGCACGAAGGACACCGAAGCCGCCGACTTCGCCGCCTGCAAATACTACGGACCGCTGTACAAATAATCACCATCCAGGGAGCGCTTCCGGCGTCTGTCCGAAAGTGCTCCCGTTCTCATGACATATGGAACACAAGGCTGTTTCCCGTTTTCTGACGGAACATACTCTTTTCTCCGCCGTCTATCCACAACTGATTTTGTGAACAGGCATCGAACAGCTAAGACACAACTTTCTTGTCGAGGAGTCCATTTTTCATGGCGCACTGTCTGTTACTGACCACCATTTGACCACCACGCATACAAAAGCCCGCGAAGCCAGTTCTGAAAAGGCTTCGCGGGCTTTTTATATGGTTTTCAACTTTGTGCATAACCGACGAAAAGTGGCTTGAAATCGCGTTTTTCCTTTGTGTGTCAGGGAACTCCGACCGGTTACCTATGGTCAACTGAGCTATCAGACGCAAAAATCCCCCAACATGCGCGTAACGCCGTTGGCGACTTCTATGCTATAATCAACTACAACCAAACTCATGCCAAAGTCACTTGCTATCGCATAAGTTTTTCTATACAATGAAATGGGCGGACGATCTAAGGACATATCGCAAATTGTGTTTGGAGGGCTGACCGTGCGTGATATATCGCCAGAACTTTGCAGCTTAAAGAGCCGCATTTCTTATTTGGAAGGTCTCCTCAACGCGCATAACATTCCCTTTGATGCGCCGGAAGATTCAGCTGCTAAAACAGTCACTGCTGTTGTGCCTGCTGTCATCACACCGGCCCATGCACGGTTCTTTTTTTCTTTGTTCCGCGGGCGAAACGATGTGTACGCCAGGCGCGCCGTGATGAAAAACGGGAAAGCCGGTTATTTCCCTGTCTGCGAAAACCTGTGGCAACACAGTGTCTGCCCCAAGGTCGACCGGCAAAAGATCAAGTGCATATCCTGCCCAAACCGCAGCTGGGTACCGCTGAACCAGCGCGTATTGATGGCTCATCTGACAGGCGCGAATGCTGACGGCAGTGATGTTATCGGCATCTATCCTCTGCTGCCGGATGATACTTGCCGTTTTCTTTGTTTTGATTTTGATGACCATGGAACATCCCCCGGCACCATTTGGCAGGAGGACGTAGATGCTTTACGCAAAATTTGCAACCAGAATGCTGTGCCCTGCTATGTGGAACGCTCACGTTCCGGCAACGGTGCACACGTCTGGCTGTTTTTCGACACGTCGATTTCCGCTGAACTTGCACGAAAATTTGGATCATCTCTTCTTACCAAAGGTGCGGAGTCCGTCAATTTGAAGGATTTCAAATCCTATGACCGTATGCTACCTGCACAGGAACATCTGCCGGCCGGTGGTTTGGGCAATCTCATTGCTCTGCCGCTGCAAGGACAGGCACTCCGGCAGGGCAACAGTGCGTTTGTGGATGAAAATTGGAAACCCTACCCGGATCAGTGGGAATACCTGAGATCCGTACAACGGATAAGCACGGCATTTATCGAAGAAAAAGCCGAGCTCTGGAGTGCAGACGGTGAACTGGGTACACTCTCCAAACCAGAAGATGCCGCAAAGGACGCAAAGCCCTGGAAGCAGGCACCAAACCTGTTCCATGCGGAAGACGCTTCTCAACCGGTTTCCATAACATACGCCAATGGAATTTACATAGATACAACCGGGCTGAAGCCACGCTTGCAAAACGCGCTGCGGCGGCTGGCCGCATACAGCAATCCGGAATTTTACAAAAAACGGGCGTTAGGATTCTCCACGCGCAATATTCCCCGTATTGTTTTCTGTGGGGAGGATATCGGGAACTATATCCGTCTGCCGCGCGGTTGCGCCGAGAAGCTGACCGCACAGCTGGATAGCGCCGGTATTGTTTACACCGTATACGATGAGCGCCAAGCGGGACGCGAAGTCAAGGTAGATTTCAAAGGCGAACTATATCCAACACAATCCGAAGCCGCTGCTGCGATGCTACGCCATGACACCGGCATATTGTGTGCCGCCACAGCTTTCGGCAAAACAGCGGTCGGCGCATATCTTATAGCAAGGCGCAAGGTCAATACGCTGGTGCTGGTTCACAACGTCGAAATCATGAAAAACTGGGTAGAGGGCTTTGTAAAGTTTCTTCAAATCGACGAGGAACCACCGGAATACAGCACACCCAAGGGGCGCCGCAAAAAGCGCAAAAGCATTATCGGCACGTTGTATGGCGGTCACAACACCTTGAACGGGATTTTGGATGTTGCTATGATCACTTCTCTGAGTCAGGGTAAAAATGTGGACCCGCTTGTCAAAGACTACGGCATGGTCATCATGGATGAATGCCACCATGCAGGGGCTGCCGTTGCGGAGGATGTGCTGAACGCTGTCAGTGCCAAATATGTGTATGGTCTTACCGCCACGCCCAAGCGTGAGGACGGACAGGAGCAGAAAATTTTCATGCAGTTCGGATCCATTCGCTACCGTTACACCGCCAGAGAGCGGGCCGCCGCGCAAAATGTACAGCACTTTGTCTGCCCACGCTTCACACGGCTGTTCGTGCCCAACGCAAACAAACTCAGCTACAATCAAGCCCGTCGTGCCGTAGTGGAAAGCGCGGTGCGAAATAATCAGATTCTTGACGATGTGGCCGCCTGTCTACAAGTTGGGCGCACACCGTTGGTACTGACCAAAGAAAAGGAGCATGCGGCATTTTTATATGAACATTTAAAAGACAAAACTGACCACATTTTCCTTCTACAAGGCGGCAGCAGCGCCAAGCAGAAAGAGGAATTGCGCACCCGAATGCACGCCGTTCCGCCTGCGGAAAGCGTTGTGTTGGTGGCCATCGGACAGTATATCGGCGAGGGCTTCAACTTTCCACGTTTGGACACGATGATGCTGGCAATGCCGATTTCTTGGCAAGGCAATGTGGAACAGTATGCAGGTCGTCTGCACCGTGATTACAACGGTAAGCAGGATGTTATTATTTATGATTACGTGGACGCGCACATCCGTGTGCTGGAATCCATGTACTACAAGCGGCTACGCACCTATAAGCGCATTGGATATGAGATCATCACCGCACCTAATGAGGAAAAATCGGCGCACAATACAATTTTCGACAGCGAAAGCTATCTGCCTGTTTACGAAAAGGATTTGCAGCAAGCGCACAAAAGCATTTACATTGCAAGCCCTGGCTTGAATAAATCCAAAGTCCATCGGCTGATTTCTCTGATCAAAGAGCGGCAGGCCGCAGGGGTAAGTGTGACCGTAATAACGCTGCCCGCAGAAAGCTATCCTCAAACACGCATAGAACCAACCAAAGCGCTGCAGGCTACGCTGCAAGCGGTGGGAATCTACGTTGTGGCTCAGTCCGACCTGCACACCCATTTTGCGGTGATCGACCAAAATATCGTATGGTACGGTAGCGCCAATCTATTGTCACGCGATAAAGCGAATGACGATCTATTGCGGATAGACAGTCAGGACGTTGCATTAGAACTGCTTGAAGGCGCAAGCAAGTAAATAGTGTCTAATATGCTTTGCGCATAACTGCACCAATTAGAGAGTCATGCTGATAACGGTGGTAAATAAGCAAAAAGTTTTTGTATTACAATCGCTCCAAATTCTTCTGTATGAAGTATACGTTCATAGTGGCCTCCTATTGTATGCGGTACTCGCTGTCACCCGCACTGTTTTTCCAAAGCAAGTATACAGGCGAATCCGATCCCCTACAATAGTGAGGTTACTTCTTCGTACGCAAGTCAAAGCAAGCCTATCATATTTGAACACTATGCTTGCAAAATTTCGCCCAATATGCTATAATGCGAAAGAGTTGATTTCAATGAGACTTATACGTGAACATTATTTGCAATTGCTCCGTCCTTACTATGAAACGGATTTGATCAAAGTGATTACCGGAGTCCGCCGCGCCGGAAAATCCATTCTTTTGGAGTGTATCCGTGACGAATTGATTCAAAGAGGGGTACATACAGATCATATCATCTTTATGAACCTCGAGGATCTGGATTATGAATACATCCAAACCGCATCTGATTTACACGTTGATATTAAGGCCCGTATTAATGACAGTGGAAAATACTATATCTTTCTTGACGAAATCCAGCACATAGAACATTTCGAAAAAGCTTTAGCGTCATTCCGTGCATCACTCAATGTGTCGATTTTTGTTACCGGTAGTAATTCCACCTTACTTTCCGGAGAACTTTCCACATTACTGACGGGCCGTGCTGTCGAATTTGAAGTATTACCTTTCTCCTTTAGTGAGACAAAAGAATACTTCGAAGGAAATGGATTCTCTTTTACCGAGGAATTCATTTTCGAGTATCTAAAATGGGGCGGGTTTCCCCTTCGTTTTGAATTTCTTGGCAATGAAGAATCCACCAGACGATACCTCACAAATCTGTATGACAGCATTATTACTAAGGATATTATTAAAAAAAGCCGGGGCATTGACAAAAAAGCCTTTCGAGATATTTCGCTGTACATTCTTGCGAATGCAGGGAAAGAATTCTCAGCTGAGAATATTGCAAATTACTATAATGCAAAAAACAACCGGAAAATCACGTCTCGTACTGTTTACAATTACTTGGACAAAATGGAAAAGTCCTATCTGTTGCACGCTGTAAAACGTTACAAGCTAGTGGGAAAAAGTGCATTACAGGGTCGAGAAAAATTCTATGCAATTGATATGGGCTTTCGTACGATCAATACAAATACTGTAAATTTTGATGACACATTTTTTTTGGAAAATATTGTGTACAATGAATTACTATTTCAAGGGTTTACGGTATTTACCGGAAAAACATATAAGAGCGAAGTTGATTTCGTAGCCATCCGCGAAGGAAAAAAATGTTTTATTCAGGTTTCATACCTAATGTCAACTCAGCAAACAATTGATCGGGAATTTGGTGCATTTTCCCCTATTACTGATGCTTCGCCAAAGTATGTCTTATCGTTGGATAAGCTTGACTTAAGCCGTAATGGCATTGGTCATGTGAATCTTATAGATTGGTTGCTTCATAAAGTTGATTTATCCCTCACATAATGTTCCATCTGGATAATCCTGACGGACAGCCTGTTGATTTTCGTGTGTCATCTAATCCAACGATTCTGACTACTGTTTGACTACTACCGGAACAAAGCCTGCGAAAGCCGACGGCAAAAGGCTTCGCGGGCTTTTTACCAGTCTTTATAACTTGTGCACTTCATCTACAAGCAGCACGGTTACGCCATTTAAATCTGTCTGTCACAGTTCTCCGACCCGGAAGGCCGCTGGTTCGAGTCCAGTCAGGCGCACCAAACCAGCCCTCGGAATTCCGAGGGCTGGTTTTCCTTTTCCTCTATAGTCCCATCGCCTCGGCCAGCTTCTCCTGTGCGAGCTTTTTGTTCTTGTCGAAAGCATGGCTGTAAATGTCCAGTGTGGTGCTGGGCTGTGCATGTCCTAACAGGCCTGCCACAGTGCGTACATCTACGCCCTGAGCAATGAGCCTGCTGGCGTTTGTATGCCGCAGGCTGTGCACGTTCAAATTGTCCAGCAAATTGCCCTCCCGCAGAATCTTTTTGAACCGGAATGTGAATGTACTCGGCAC
>OFOU01000366.1_pt1 | contig 39815 bp, 51 predicted proteins | sample 1542061 | NCBI WGS metagenome assembly OFOU01 (sample SAMN04209239, study PRJEB22552) | human gut metagenome | biome: gut; material: feces | host: Homo sapiens | place: USA: Oklahoma
GCTAATGTACCTTCAATAGATTTGCCACCAAAATCACCTTCGGCGTAAACGAATACAGTGCCGACAATCGGAGCATTGGGAAGTGTTATCTTTCCTGCCTCAGTAGCTGCAATTACTTCCTTTCTTGTCAGAATTGCTTTGGTTTCGATTTCACCATCACTTAACATTGCATACATTCTAAATGGATGTACTTGGAATGTCATAGAGATAGTTCCTTCAAGTGGGTTGTCAAATTTAATACATTTTCCACCCTTTTTATTTGCGTATACGGCATCACTTGAAAATCCCATAGTAGTAGTGTTACAAAAGTCAGCATACATCCAAGGCTGTTTTGTCTTATAATCTCTAATATCAAGATCACAGCATTGTCTATTCGCCATATTAATATCTGCCATTAAAATTCCTCCATAAAATAAAAAATCCACTGTTTGTACAGTGGTTGGTTTATAGTTACATATTGAGTTTTTTAATAAACCCCATAGGGTTATAATCTGAATACTTTTTGTACGAAAAGGTATTAGCAGCCATCATATCATTAAAATCGTGTTGACGTCCGTTTAAATATTCATTAAACATGGATATAAACTGGTAGTATGTCATATCCCAAACATTGAGAATATTGATTCCGACTTTATTATGAGTACAGTATTTACGTATCATATTATCAAGAGTATAATTCCCATCCATACTCTTTTTCTTTTTACTTTTTAAAGCATTTTCTCGAAAACGATTAAACATTGTTTGCGCAAGCTTTTCTGTCCCTTTTGCGAATTTGGGTTTTTCTTCCTCAAAGGAATTCATACTCAATAGACATCTCAATTCGCTACGAAAAGTATCGAAATTATCCTCCCCAATATGTCCAATAATTCGCTTTTGATTAGACACGCTAGATTCATTTTTTACTTGATAATAATTAAAGACATCTATGCGATTCATGTCTTGATTGAATTCGATTTCATCCAGTATAAAAAAATTTATCATTGAAAAGAGGATACTAGGGTTGTCATAAAGAAGTATTCTGAATAAAGAAATGTCCTCTCTTAGTTTGTCATTTGACCCATCAAAAGTGGTTTTAAAGGATTTTAAATATGATTCGAGTGTCATATCTAAGATATTTTGAAATAAGGCAAATACTTTAAATGTGATGGTGCGGATGTCTCTTAAGGTAGGACACTTAACAGTACCTATTCCATCAATGTAAAAAGGCTCATTACACAGATAATCAAAATTTGTATATAAACTTATTACTATCACCTCTTTGATTTGAAATCTGGAATGGTAAAAATCATTTGCCTACCATAGAACTGCTTATTTGATGAACTTATATATGTAGCAGAATCCAAATGAAGTTTTCCTATTCCAAATTTTTGTGAATCAGACAGTGCTCTTTCAACCGCATCAGCCAAAATATCGGCTTTAGTGCCGAGATAACCTTTCTTAGAATATCTCATACTGCTTTTATTACAATAAGCCCATACAATTATCTTCATGTCCTTTATTGTTCCTGTTGGTATTCTGGGTACATCTACCTCGAAACACAAATATGAGAGCACCTCTGTTTGAGTCTCATCTATATAAAGAGTAGGGAAGACTTGCTTATAAACTATCCCATAATCATCGTCATCCTCATCGTTTCCCCAGACTTGTTCTTCTGTATATCCTTTACCAAGTAAAATCTCCATAATATCATCTGAATTTAATAAAAGGGGTAAAATGCGATTTTTTACAAGTCCAATATCTTTTAATACTGTTTCTGGCATTAGTACCTCCTTATAATCCATCTATAATCGAAATTTCAACTTTGGTAACAATAATATCATCAACAGACACAGATAATAAAAAAGAACAGTCAATTAACTGTTCATCGTCCACTTTCAATTGTATTCGCTGGCCATCTATCACTTGTTTAACAGTGTACTCACTATCAACTTTCCACTGAAAGTTCTGGTCTATAATTTCATTGCCATCCTGGTCAATAAATATAACATTCCATGACTTAGCCCTTCCGCATCGTAGCGTATTACCGCCCGCGATCACAGCCGATAAATCTGTCGTTTCATCTGGAACTGGCGGTTCTGGCGATGGGGTAGGAGAGTGGTAGTCACAAATCCTCAGTTCCTGATTATCAGTAATCGGATTTAACTCAGTTTTATCTGCTATAAAACTTAGGATACCACCATGCGAATCACCGTAGTCATATAAAATATCATCACTGCGGGTAACTTTATATACTTTTGTTGGGGTGGTTTTATGCTTATCAATAAAAACCCGCTTACCATCTAATTCCAATACTAGTTCATCATCAGGAAGTAGTAATGCAAATGTATTAGATGATAATGTTATTGTACTATTCCCATTTTCACCCATATCATATTTTGATGCTGAAGTTCCATTGCACCATCGTTCAATGATGTCACCAGACGAATTTTGCCATCTAAGTTTATATTGGCATAAAACCATTGTGGCTTTTTCGTAGATACCGTTAGTTCCTGGATAGCCTGTGATTAACCAATATCTATCTTCAAAATATATATACATTCCGGCTTTTACCGTGCCACAACTGAACAACCCAACTCGTTCCATAGACTTAAGCTGAGTATCAGCCGTGTTCCCTTGTATAACGCAACGTATTATACTGGAGCTTGAAAGGTCACTATTATAAAGTATTACATTGGACGCAATATCTGTTTGAAGCATTTCATAAAAAGCATCATCTTTATAGTCGATGAATGATTCATTCTCGTACCCTCCTGTTATATTTGGCCTTGTATCAGGCATTAAAAGATACCATTCCTGCATTTGAAGCCTCCTATATTAGTGCAGTTGGTAATTGATTACCAACCATTTCTCGTGCCTTTTCTCCAACATATTCTAGGTGCGATTTTTCGGCAGTCTTGGCACCATTGCTTCCATCTATACTTATATCGTTTCCGACTATACTGATTCGCTTATTTGCCAAAGATACTTGTCTCTCTTGATAATATTCCTTCATAAAGACAGACAGAGTATCCATAATATAACTATCAAGTTCTGTGTCAAATTCTAATAGTTCTTTATCGAAATTCAATGGGTCAAGTTCAATAGAATATCTTCCTATCGCTTTTTCTAACCAAACCATCTCAAGAGATTCGGGAATTACGTGCTTATCAACAAAGCTTGATTCAAAAAATCTGATAATATCAGAAGCCGTTGTGTTTCCCATCGAATCACCTCATTTCTATCATGGCTTTATTCCTGTGTATTCAATGCAGAAGGCAATCTTGTTATAGTCATTAATACCCATATCTTTAACTTCACTCATAAGAAAAGCCATTTCTGCTCTAGTGACAATACTTTTCTTAATATTATCTTCGAAAGCCTTTTGCGTTTTCAAATCAAAAATTCGCTTGATTTCTTCATTTGTCAGGACATTCTGCTTACTGTTTTCCTGGTCAAAACTTAATTCATTTCTAGTATAATTATCATCAATATACCATGTTGCATGACTGCCTAATCCATCAAGTCCAGTTAGTAACTTATTTCCATTCTGTGCCTGCGCAATAATTTCCTCACGAGTTAATAGCACGGTCCCTTTGGGCGGAATACTAATATCACCTATTGTAGTTTTCCTTTGTGCTCCGGTAGCCCATGTAGCGATGCTTTTCACTGTCACTTTCTTATCTAATCGGATTTCTTCTTTTTCAGTTGTAACTCCAGCCAAAATACATACCTCCATATCAACTATTTTAAATATTTATCAATTAATCGAATGTTTTACTTGCTTATATAATGCAATTACTTTATCTAATTTTTTTGATTTTTCGAACACATAATACCTACATTTTGTATTGCTGTTAACACCAATGTTTAAGTATTTGATATCAAAAGCAGCAATAAAGTGATACATTTTCTTTGAATAGCAATAAAAGTAATTACTCATTTTTCACCATGATTTATAGTAGGAGAGTGCAAAAGCACCCTCCTATAAAATTATATAGTAGTTAAATTTGTATCTCCGAGCAGTCCGATCATATACTCTCTATTGGGAGCTACTAAGGCACCTACTTCTAAATCGAACCTGGAGATAAGCTGACCAGTAGTGACCTCTTTACCACTCATGGAAGTAAGTCCACCACGAGTAACAGTGTAAATAGGAGACTGGCCGCCAGTAGGAATTACATAACCAATACCAGTAGGAAGCATTGTGGAAAAGTTAGTACCATCTGCGTTCAGATGATACAAATCATATTCATTGGGAATTTCAGATAAAACAGAGCCATTATACATACCCATAAGCCCAGTAGTATGAATCTCATTCATAACTGCTTCAGAAATGCCATTAACAGAAGGGGTGACACCAGTATATCCAGCAAAACCATTAAACTGAGAAATCAGTGCATAATCACCAGAAATAGTTGGCTTACCAAAACGCCTTACATTGCTGATTACCCCGTCAACACCAGTCTTGGTAAGACCAGCGCCTTCAAAGAAATACTTCACTCCATCTGCATTCTTAATGGCATTATAGATTGTTTCAATAACGTACTTTGCAGCCTTATTCCTAATCTGCACACGGACCTGATCCTGTAATTCATTTTCGTCAGACATATCACCAAGTGCTGCTTTTCTATAATCAACAGCATAACCGCCAGAAATAGTAGTAGTAGCGATTGGCTTTCTTTCCTTTCTGATTACAGGGAAAGTAACATCCTGCCCTAACGCCTGCATGTTGGCGTTGATATTGGCAAATACAGGAATCTCAATTTCGCAAGATTCGTTATATCCGATAGCTTTATAATTTCCGTAAATACCCAGAAGCTTGATTTCTTTCATCAGAACAGGCTCCATAGCGAATCTACGAAGTTCATTCAATTCAGAAATGGCCGTGCTGTCACCACTGGATGCCTTGGAATTCAGTTCCATAATATACTTCGCAGCAACATCTGCCTTTTTCCCATAAGGAGCTAACTCCTTACCATCCCTCATCGCAGAAAAAATCTCAACAACTGCTGATTTGCCATTAATCTTGCCGCTCACAAAATCAGCATCTTTACGTGCATTATTAAGTTCAATAATATAAGACATACTCTTTATCCTCCTTCAATTAAGCGTTGGTTGTGGTGTATTCAACAAGAGCACCAACCTTTTTACCACAAGCAACAATGACATCGTTTATTTCGAAATAAGTACCAGTAGCGTCCGCCTTCACCTCAAGAGTTCCGTCTGCTTTTGAAACGAGCTTATCGCCCTTTGCATATGTAGAAGGTAATGGATATCCATAGATTTCAAATTTCTTAATCTTAGTTAAATCACCTACCCTAACATGGGAACCCTTGGAAATTACATACTCAGGCATGTCTGCATCATCACCAACTTCAATATTCATAATTGCTTTAGTTGCAGTTGCCGCAGGTGTAAATTTTTCTGCATCAACGCTGCCGAATGTACCATTATTCATCGCTGTATCAATAACTGCATCCTCAAACGGATATTCACCGTGCTCAATCTGGCCAATACTGTTAAATTTAATCATTCCAATAATCCTCCCTTAATTAAAAAATGTTGATGTCTTCATCTGATACAGAATCTTCTATACTCATTTCCGAAAAGATATCTTCAACATCAACTTTGTTATTCTTGTTACTATTCTGTTCTGCAATTCTAAGCTCTTCTGCCTTTGAAGCCTGTCCGATTCCGGCGTAGATTTTAGATAAAATATTTTCTACATTTCCTTCAATCGGGTTTTCATTAAAGGAATTAATTTCAACCTCGGCATATTTGCGTTCATCATCGGTAAAACCGGAAATAGCAGTGTTTAGTTCTCCTAGTCTAGCTTTAGCCTTTAGTTCACCCAATTCCTTTTCAAGCGCCTCACGTTCTGCCCAATAAGATTCACACTCTTTCTTTAAATCATCCAATGCTTTCTGTACCTGTTCAACAGTTGCATTTAACTCAACTATTTTTGCATCCTTATCAGTAATTAAAGACTCCTTTTCTGAAAGCTGCTCATTGAGTTCTGAAATCTGGGTTGTAAATTCCTTTTCTTTGCTATTAAGCTCTGAAATAGTAGTCTGAATTGCAGACTTGACTTCATTCATATCAAATTCCATATTTGATTTTTCCTCCTTATTTCCTTTTGAATTATTTAGTTCTAATAGTGTAGAAGATGGGTCTGCCGGATTAATAACCATATCCCAGCCAGAATGGATGTATTCTGTTGGAATCCTACCTTTCTCTATCCATCCCTTTTTATAGATGATTTCCTTATTGTTTTTTGTCCTGAAAATTTCAATACTTCCATCTATAGAACCGCCATTTTGTAATTGTTCATGTAAAGAACTTACAAACGCAGGGTAGCACATCTCATCAAGAGTTCCTTTAGCGCAAACACAGCGCTTGACCTCTCCATTTATTACAACATCATCTATATATCCTTCCGTGCAATGTCCAACAACAGTGGCATTTTCAAATACTGGTAATCCATCAGATATACCAGTGTCCCCATGTCCGGATATCATTGTTCTGTCCTCATCAATAAACTCAACACGAACGCTCATATCTTTGATACTGTCAAGCGTATTAGCGGCATATTCCTCAAGAAATGTAATTCCATTCTTGTTATATTTAGTTCCGACATCATCTACTACACAATCAGGAGGTTGTAACTCGTATAATGTAGCTACAAACGGCCTTCGACCATTTTTATATTGTTCAGACGATAATTCAAAAACAGCCATTTCGACCTCCTTCCTATAATAAAAAAGAACCAATTAAATTTTGGCTCCCTAATATATATCATTATTTTGTTGATGGTTTTGGCTGCGCATTGCTGCCATTTGCTTTTGTTTGAAGCGTTGATGGGTTGCTGGAGTCCGGATTTTCTGGACGCCCGCCATCCTTATCATCTTTAGATAAAGTATGACTTGTTAGATGTGGTTTATATTTATCAAATATCTTATTTTCAACCTCTTCGTCAAGTATGTTAAAATAAACATCTGGATTCACTCCAGTTGCAGCAATAAGGAATGTATATGAGCCGCCAGCTTCCAAATAGAGATTTTTCATCATATCAAAGAACTTCTGCCTATTTACTAATGATGTTGGTAAATAGTATACTTCTACCTTATTACGCTTATCCTGAATAATATTTTCATTTATTACATAATTCAATTCATTCTGAAGTTCTTGTATCCATGTGTATATTTGTGCATTAATAAGCTCCAGATTGTTTTCTTGCGATGAATAGTTGCCTGATCCTGAACCATTAAGGAGAGAACTAGCCATACCCAAATCCAAAGCAATTTTGTCTGTTAGATTAGCTTCGTTTTTTTCGTCAAAGATATCAGTTGTACCCACATCGAGTGCATCAATTTTTGTGCCAGCTGATACTGTAAAGAAAGAAGTACCACCACGGTTATTTTTATTTAAAACTGCGCTTTTTACTTTATCATGCTGATCCTGCTGTTGAGTTTTAGTAAGAGCACAACTTCCTTTATCTTTACCTTCAGGCAATGTTTGATAGATTATTTTGTTATTAAGTTCTCTTAGTACATTCCTTTTTGTATCGACAAATTCATCCTGATACAATATGTCGGCGATAGCCGCTATTGCAAGTGGGCGCCCCCAAGGTTCACTTGTCTTGCATTTTATCTTATGTGCGATAGTATGTTTGTTGTCTAACACAATCCAATTGCTGGATGATTTATTGCCTTTCTCCCAGGAAGTGTAAGCGTTTCTGATTTCAGTAGGATACTTTTTGAGTTTTCTTTTTTTATCTTCATGAGTAGTACATTGCTCGTCAAAATATCGTAAATTGAAAGCTAAGACATATCTGCTGTTTTTCCTTCCTACGATTTTACAATAATCATATGGCAGCGGAACCAGTGATGCGTTTAGTCCTAAATCGCATATCTCTACAATGTTTTCTACATCGTAATCAGTCATGGCCCGTGTAAAATCATTTATTGAATTTGTTGTTTCAAAGTAATAAAAGCAAATTCCTTCATTCATATCAGTAAATAAAGCATCTCTGATAAACTGCTTATCATTAATTCGTTCAAGTGTTGATAACATCAAATCCTTATTCTTATTTAATCTTGATTTACCAAATAGACGTTTTTTCCCATATACAACCCGATCTAAACACGGCATGGATACCATATAGTCAATCGCATTTGTAACAACACCTTCACTGTTATATACAAACATTGCCAACTTACGTGTTATGGCATGATTTGTTATTGGGTCCTTTACGATACTTCTAATTTCTTCTGGAGTAAATGTAGAGTAGATATTGCAACCGAAAAAAGAATCTAAATCATTAATTGGAACAGTACCAAAATAACTATTGAATTCATAATCTTTACTGGGAATACTGGAAGAATTGTTTTCAGATATGTTACTCGAATTTGTATCAGTTTTATTCTTGGGAGGGCGACCCCTCTTGCGTTTTATTTCCTCTGGCATGTGTCGCCTCCTTTGTCAGTTTATTAAAGTTGTGTAATCATAATCATTAGAAGAACCAAGTAAATCCAATTCTAACTGATCAATAAAATACGAACCATAAGAAAAACTGGTATATCTATCTTTACGGTTACTGCCTTGTTCAAAAATTTTAATAATATTAGTTTGGGGAAGCTTTTCATATTGTAAGTCAGCGCATTCGCTAATCATCGCTTGTGTTTCTAAGAATGGTTTTTCCAATTCTATCTGAGTGTTCTCATCAAAGGCTTCTATATAATCTCTGTTATTATTTAAAATATCTTCTTTTGCAACATTATAATTGATTAAAAAGTCGATGCGATTCTCAACAAGAGCTTTTCTGAAATTAATTGCAATGTCGCTATTAAGTGTTTGCGTTGCATTGATTAGATATATACAAGCTTTGGCATTAGGATCCTGGCAAGCATTAGCGTATTTATCATCATTCATACATTTTAGTGGAGGGTATTCAACACCACGCTCTTCGTCGTATAATACCTTTTGCAAAGAAAATACTATTTGCCCTCCGCCATTTCTAGCATCAACTACAATATAATCACCATCAAAATCCTCATAAAGCTGTCGAATTCTAATTGCCTGCTTTGTCGTATCACCAATTTGATTTGATTCAATATATGGGTATAGTCTGCGATAACCTTTCTTTATTTCTATAACATTATTATCATTTTCGTAAGTGATGGATTCTGGAATGGCACGGATACAACTATAAACAGAGTTATCATTTTGACTTCCAGGAACAAAAGCTATATCATTTGATATTATTCTAATTTCATTATCTTGTTTGGTAATAAAGTACTTATTTTTTTTATTACTCTTAAAATCAATGGCTGTTCTTGGATAAAATACCTGTTTTAATCTTTGACAATTCATTAACATTGAATATGTAAAATATGAGGATATAGAATCTTTTACTCTCAAATTTAAAAACTCAATTTTCCATGTCGTAGGATCTTGTTTTTTCTTTTCTCTTATCATGTACTTCATGGTTTTTAAATTGTGTTTTAAGGTTATACTTTCATCAAATGCTAAGAATATAGAACCATCTCTTTTTATCATTCCATTAAAAGCCTGATCTACAATTTTCCACATCCAATGTCCATTATCTAACCAACTTGAACTTATATATATATCTATAGGCTCTTCTTGCAAAACTTTATTTTCGGTATAATAACTATTGAGCATATATTGTGGGTTGCGTGGCGTTTGGAATGGTGAAATAATAGAGCCATCAACCTTTTCTTTGATTTGTCTAAATTCTTCCCTAGCAGTTGCATTACTTCTAAGTCCGCGGGCGTTCTCGTTAGCTACAAAAACACTTATTTTAGAACCGTTTTTAAACTTCACATATATGTCGTTGTCACTTGTACTCCAGGTTAATATCTCATTCCTTAGCGGCTTACTCCATTCACATAACTCATCAATTATCTTTTCTGAAACAATTAATTTTGCTTGCTTTTTTGTGGAACTACCTATTCTAAACTTAGTTCCTGGGTATAAAATACATCTGCAACAAGCATATAATGCTACAATAAAAGATTTCGCATCATTTCGACTTGCAACTATACAGATAAAATTTGAAATACCCATTAAATATATTGATATTAATTGATACTCATGGAGTTTCAACCTCAAATAATCTAGTACAAATCGATGCATATTTCTACGCCAAAATGTACACCAAGCAATTACATATAAAACATTCTGTTGATTGCTAAGAAAATGAGTTGAAGGAAATTTTTTGTATAGACTTAATTGGTTTTTATCTGCTGAATCTGAAATCCTATTCATCTAAGTCACCCAACTCATCATCTATATCTTCATTTTCGATATCAGGAACATAATATTCCTTGTCTCTGGTTGTGCTTCCGGTAATGATATTTTCAATTGGTCTTGTAATATGACGATCAATATAATCACCCAACTTGTCCCAATCATCATATAGTTTTTTGTCCATATAGAATTCTTCAGGTGTGAACTGTGAGATGATTCCTAATGTAACACCAATAGCTTCATCATTACTAGAATCCTTTTCTTCTACAGTTTTTAAACCAGCGTTAGTAAAGGTCTTAGAGTATTGTCCAACCAAACTACTATATTCTTTAGAGTCACCAGCTTGCAATGCACGTATCATTAACATATTTAGACTACAAAGAGATTTAATAAAAATTTCTTGGTTATTGTCAGCGTTAGGATTATTCTTTTTAAGCATTCTGTAATGCTCGTCCAAATTTTTATAATCTAATTCAGTAAATCCCACCCCCCATCTGTCAACGGCAGAGGCAGTAATTGATAGCTCTTTGACCTTTACATCATCTTTTGATTGGACAGTTTCGTGTTGCCTGTTTTCATAATCATATTTCATGGAATCAAAATATGTTTTTCTTCCACCAACATTAAGATTCTTCTTTGCAGCATAATTAGAAATTCTTGATCTATCAGATGATATTTCCCTCGCGCATTTTAATGGCTCAATATCGTAAACCCAGTCCGCTTGTTGACAAAAATGTTCTATAGCGTGTTCTTCATTGTTAGAATAGAAAGCAGTAAGTAATATCATATATTTATCAGTACATTCTTTGCACCATGGAAGAAATCCGTCATTCGCTTGAAACAATGGACTATTTGACTTCTGAAAATTAGTCTTCTGTTGAGAGTTGAACCCCTTTCCACAACAGTAACATTTATATTTATGCTTTGTTGGGTCAAACTGCTCAGCTGACCGTGGAATCTTAAATTTTACTGAAGGGTCTATTATTTTGGGTGAGTTCATGGACTCACGTATTAATTCTTCTTTTGTTTGAGCCAAATGCTCACCACCTTTCTGATTTATATTAACAAGACACTCGCTATTGGAGCAGCAGTATCATAAACACGCCCGCAGGATTCGAACCTGCATAAACTCGATTAAAAGTCTAGTGCCATACCATTAGGCGACAGACCCATGAAAAATAGGAGAGTAGTAGCCCTCCATAATTACTGGTTCGCACTAACGTAGCGAGGCACGAACATCCCCACGCTTACAATGGCAGTGGTCGGCCTAAAATCCGGAATGTCGGTGGGATGTAATCACCAGATGGGCGGTGTATCCATCATCTCAGATACTCTTTTCGGAGTGTGTCGGGAACCATTTCCGACCTTGGCAATTTAAAAAGTATGCCTTTGATCCAAGGCCGGTATGTATTACGTCATATTTTTACTCGCCAATACATCTAACGAGTAAGTTATTTTAAGCCCATCACTCACGGGGAAATATTTCGATATGAAAAGGAGATAACTCTTAGATTTCAGTCAATGAACCTTGCTTAATTTCATTGACACCATCTTTGGTAAAATATTTTCCAAATTCATCCTCAGCAGTAAGGTCATTATAAATTTGAAGCATTTCAGAACTTGCCCATCCGAAGAACTCTTGAATAACATGAGCAGGTAGATTCATTCTATGTAATTTTGTGCATGTATAATGACGTAACGAGTGTAAGTAGAAGTCCACACCAAGTATTTCTGTGCATTGTTTTACCCAGGAACTTGTGTCTTTTCTCTTTCTCCATATACGTTCAGTTCCATTCACTGTAACTGTTACAAACAACCATTCGCTGTTAATACCTTTCTCCTTACGTTCACTCATCCATAGATCAATATAGCGTTTTGCACCATATAAGACGAATTTATTAAGCTGTAAACCATCCTTACCATGCCCTTTAGCACGAACCTTATCTGTTTTCCACATAGAATTATATACAAAATGGTCATCATTAAAAAAGTCTGGTCGCATCTGCAATAATTCTCCGTGACGCATACCTGAATAAGCAGCTATAGCAATAGCACAGGCGCACTCGTATTCCTTACGTTCTACAAGAGTTTCTAAAAGACCATCCACTTGCTCATCAGTTAATACTGTTTTCTCCCTACGGGCAGTTTTTGCTGGGTTTTCAATTTTACGAATAATGGGTTTATAATTTGCGAATTCTTTTTCGTCATCCAGAATGTCTTGGATATAATTTGAAAGAGAAGAAAGGCAAGACTTTACACGCCTCATTCTACTAGAACCCCAATTCCAGGTATTGAGGGCGTAATTTTGAAATTTAGCAACCTCACGCTTGGTTAATTCTGGAAAGTATTTATTTCCATTGAAGTCTAAACACCATACCCAAAATATTTTAAGGTCATTTCGATATCCTTTTATTGTATCTGGGCTTCTATCAATTGATTGTAGGTATTCTAAAAAATCTTCTCCCAATTGAATGTTTTCTGGATTCACCTTTGTCCATTTTTCTGGTGTAACAATATTATTATAGACTGTAAACCTTGATATTTTCATCACTTCCTTTCACAAAGAGCGCCATGAGATTTGACCCTCACGGTGCCTATAATATTTACTGAATTTTCTCCAGCAATTCTCGTACTGTAATCTCTTCACCAACTGACATACACTGAGCCAGTCGATAGGAGAGTGTATCAATCAATATTTCCACCTCATCAGAGGTTAGGTCTATAGTCTTTACTATTTCGTCGTACAACGGTTACTCACCACCATTCACGGCCTTCTTTAATGCACTGGCAGCTTTAAATTTAGGAGCCTTAGAGGCTTCAATCAGAAGGGATTCACCAGTCTTTGGATTTCTACCCATATGTTCTGCGCGTTCTGTAACTTCGAATGTTCCAAAGCCAACTAAATGAATCTTATTACCCTTTATCATTTCATCTTTTATGACGTCCATAAAGGCTGCGAGGGCCTTTTCAGCAACATTCTTATTATCTTCCATCTTCTGAGACATAACCTTAATCAAATCGTTCTTGTTCATATATTGTAAATCCTCTCATAATTTAATTTTGTAGTAGGAAAGCAGTAAAACTCCCTTATTCTGAAATTTTAACAATACCTATCTCAAATCATGTACTGCGTTTCCGTATCAAGTACAGATTGGATAATTTCTTCGGATAGACCAGTTTTATCCATAATATACTGAACAGTCTTTTCAAAATCCATCACTATATTAGTATCCATGTATTCTCCTTTGATATAAATATCCGACCCCATAGGCAAAGGACTTCTAAGCCTTACGACCAACTCCCATTCAGGAACCCAGCTCACGAGTCGGATAAATAAAAATTTGCGTTAATTCAAAATAATCTTATGTGTTTCGTCATGTCCATAAAGTTCATGAAATCCATATATCTTGACAGAAGGTTTACTTCCCTTCATCAATGAATCAGAATAAGGATCGCTTCCGACGAATGATGGAGCAACAAGTATCTCTGCATCATTACAACAGCCTTCACAGCTTGTAAGTTCTTTTCCAGAGTGATAATGCCCCAAAATTACATAGTCAGCAAATGAGCGCCTAAGCATTGATAGATCCTTCAATGATGATTCAATATTCTTGATCTGATGTCCATGTATTGCGATGATTTCAAAGCCTAAAATCGGTATTTCGATATATTGTTTACCTTCTTCAGCTAAGTAAATATTAATTCTCGTATTATCCCTGCATAAATCCTTGATGTAATTGCCGATAAGGTATTCAAGGTCTTCATCCATCATCTCATTGGCCTTGCTGCCAAGAACACGTAACTGTGTATGATTTGCCATAGGCGTATGATAATACTCAATAGTTGTGTATGCTGACAACGTATTAAGGAACATTGCAAACAACCTGCTAATATCCACAGTCGCTTTAACTATGGTGCTATCATTTATCCGCAAATCGTTAAGGCGGAGGACTCCCTGGATCATGTCCCCTAATGAAACAATATGTAATTTGGAAATATGCTTATCCTCAATGAAAGTAATACACTTATTCGTAAGACACTCAAATCGCTCTTTTGCAATTTCTGGGGAATATTCATTGTTTTCACTTACAAATTTTGCTCCATAATGTACGTCGGCTATAGATAAAAGGTATTCATGCTCGTAATCATCTGACACATACTCTAATAGTGGATTAAATTCAGGTAATGGAAGTGATTCGCACAAACTACCTACATATTCGAAATACATCTGGTGCCGCGATTCGTTCCTATCAACACGGTTCCGCTCTACATTTGCAGTCTGTAATTTAATGCGCTCTTTACGCATCTCAGAAAGCTTTTTATCTAATTCGTTTTCTTGGGAATATTTTACAGGATTTGAATAGATTTTATTTTTCAGATATGCAGTTCTGAATGGTCCACCAAAAATAGTACCACTGGCTTTTCGAACACTATCACTTGAAAGTGGAATATTGTATTTATCTTTAATTTCTGACCAGTCTAAATCTTTAACACCATCTGATTTTAAATCAATATCTTCACAGGCTGCTTCGTAAGATTCTGGCGTTAGACCAACCTTTTTAAGTTCTTCCTCAAAATTAATCAGTATGCCCACCGCCTTTTAATCTTCATCAGTTGGAATTACGTCAAGATCTTCGGCGCTCTTTAACTGTACTCCAAATTCAATAGGCTGATTTTTGAAAACATTCAGTAAATCAGATACTTTTACATCCTGCTCAATATCATTTTCGTCAGTATAGGTAATAGTGGCTCCATCTTCAGAGAGAACCCCCTTTACACTCAATTTATCAGTAATACTTCTTTTGAAATTCAACTTTGATTTCATTATTGTCTCCTTATTCATTATTAAGATACTTAGATAAAATATTATCAATATTATTGAAATTCCAATATTTATTTTGAATTTCTAATCTATATTCATCGTGTGTTTTTCTTCTTGGCATTCACAAACAAAATCATCCTTTCGTTCTTCTCTATTTACGAAATCCTATTTTATGTTTGCAATCCTCAAAATCGTCATAAGTCTCATTGGGAACTTCAAATCCTATACAACTAGTATTTATTGGCTCATTTTCGTTCTGCAAATCCTGCAATTCAGAATTTATTTTAATTACATGACAACTCAAGAGCCCTTTTGGAATTTCCAGTGCTACTTGGATAATCTCAGTCAATGATTCCAATATTGGGATAGCACAAATGACTGTTAGAATTCCTAAAATGTATTTTTTCATAGATTTTCCTTTTCTTTATAATGGAATAATCATATCCCGTTCTGAACACGTCACTTTATATGTTTTATTATTTTTTGATATTTCTTCTTTCAAATATTTTCTTAGACAATTCTTGGACTCAATAGAACCATGGACCAGAATTAATTGATTCGTCCTCAAATTGCTTCCGTATTTTAGCAAATCATTAAAATTGGCATGAGATGAAAACGACTGCATTACAAAGCAGTCTGCTTTATTTGGTACAGGCTTTTTATTTATATTTATTGTTTTGTGGGATTTTCCATTCTTGATTCTATAACTAAGATAAGATTCATCATCTCCGACATATCCAGAAAAGCAAATCATAGAATTAATGTCTCGTAGGTATTTATCTAAATAGGAGAGTACCCTACCATTAGTACAAAATCCAGATGATGAAATACAGATTTTTGGAGTTGAATCTAAAACGCATGTTTGTGAATCCGACTTTTCTCTGATATATTTAACATTTTTCCAATTGTAAACTCTATTCCAGAGGTCTAAATAATCATTCTGTAATACCTGACCATAATCAAAGCATATATCACATGTAAGCATAGAATCTACAATAATTGGAGTCGTGAAATTTTCATCGTCGCCAAACAGAAGGAATAGTGTGGTTAACAGTTCTTGAGAACGGCTAAAACTGAATGCCGGTAGTACAAGTGTGCCATGTCGTTCTAATACTGTATCTATAGCAACTCGTAAATGCTCTACATCGAATTCACGAGTTTTCTTTGATATTCTTGTGTTTAGTCCGTAAGTGGACTCCATGATAATTAAATCGTTATAAAATGTTGGCACTTCCGTATTCTCAACATAATGATTTTTTGTTTCCAGAGCACCAATGTCAGAAGTATATAGTAATTTTCTCTTTTTAATTCCATCATTCAAAATAAGCTGTAATTGAGCAGCCCCAACGCAATGAGAGTTTTTTAACCACTGAAAGCTTACTACATCATCCAATTGAAACAAAGTATCGTACTGATTATATACCGTATAGAATTTGAAGGTATTATAGACATCATCTTCACTGTATATTGGTGAGTAATCCCTACCATACCGTTTGGATAACACTCTGGCTTCATCTGCTAGAATGAAGACACAATTTAGCAGTAGGTGTTTTGAGATGATTGATGTGGGATATGTCATTATGATTTTTCCAGTAAACCCTTCTTTTACAAGGCGAGGCAATAAGCCTATATGGTCGATATGACAATGCCCAACGAATACATAATCAATTTCTTCTGGTTTAAATTTAAACTTTTCTGTATTTACTTTATAAGATTCAAGATAATCATTGTTCTGGTACAATCCAGCTTCAAGTAAAATCTGCTTGTTGGCAAATTTTATAAGTGTCATGCTGCCAGTGACATCTTCAGCATTGTTTCCGACAAACATAATTCCGTCAGATTTTAATTTTAATCTTCCGATGGCCATAACCACCTTCCACGTTTATTTCGTCACTTGACGATAGTATTCTTTCGATATGTATTTAAACACCATAATACCTTGCGATCTTCAACAGCCCAATACTTTTTGCATCTTGACTTGTGGGTTTTAGATGATATTTTTACAAATTCATCTAAACCTCTGGATCTCAACATATCCGCTTCATTTCTTGTAATTTGAAAAATAGTTAGTTCACTTCTTTCATTTTTTATTTCCCCTTTACGGAGATAGTAGTTGCGGGAATGGGATTTGAACCCACCTGATTACTGGTTATGAGCCAGCCGACTGTCCACTGGTACGAGCATCCCGCTTTAACTGCATAGTAAAGTACAGGAAATGGAATTCGAACCCATAGATCACAGAGATTTTGAAACTCCGGCATATGCCATTCTGCTATTCCTGTATAATACCTCTGGTGGGAGTCGAACCCACATGTGTCATTGACCCCCAGATCCTTAGTCTGGTGCATAATCCATTTCTGCTACAGAGGCTTAGTGTGCCTAAAGGGATTAGAACCCTTATTCCATATGGAAGCGGGGCTTAAACCCGCTGCGTATACCATTTTCGCCATAGGCACATAAAAAATACAACACTAATAGCGATGCCATTCTAAAAATAGCACCGCCACCAGTTTAAACTTGACAATATGATAAAGTATCACCTGGTTCCTAGTTTATCATTTGACAAATGCCTCTCGGCCAAGCCCTCATATTTCAGAGGGCTAAATTTAAAATAATACACGTGTTGCGTACTTATATTCCGCATATGCAATCATAGCGGAGAGGGTATTCATGTTGATATTGTGACGAAACACACGCAAATTTACTTCTTTACACTAACGCAAAGTTCTCATTGCTCACTTTCCCCTCATTAGTTCACATTAGTAAAACTCAAAAAACAGCGTAAAATCAACGTTTGTAGGATGTTAAAAAAATTAAGTCTGCACGAAAATTGGCTATTTTTCACAATTTTTGCTAAAACACTTTAGCAAATTTGATGAATTTACATCATATAAAACTTTAATTAATATGGACTTATTTTTATTTAAAGTTGAAGATATATTATTTTTGTTTCGTTTCGTTCCAGGTAAGATTTTAAAACTTCTATCAATTATCCATGAAAACAGTCCTAAATAATTACGAGATACATTTATCTGCTTTATGTCATTTACAAGATTATCAAAATCTTTTCTAAGAAGAAAATGCTCGTCTACATCAGTTGATGTGTTGTAGTTGAATAATTGAATTGAGTATTTAGCAATCCATTCTTCTACCTTGCGGCAAGTACGGATGTTATTTTTAAGCTCAAACTTGTGAAAGAAATAACTCATTGGAAGGGTGGTAGTAGTATTGTGAAACTCAGACAAATCGAGAGAAGATAGATAATTCATTGGACAACATAATTCCTTGTTAATACGAGATTTGTTAAAATCTTTCCGTATTATCCCCCAAAATTCAGGATAACCGTTTTCATTAATGTTCATGTCACGTCTAATTCTTTGTATTTCGTTCGTTAAATCGATATCAAAACGTCTCTTCGCATTATCTATTGCAACCTGAGCGAGCACAGATAGTATACATACATAGTTAATATATTTTTGATCAGAGAAATTACAAGCGTAAGTCTGAGCTATTTGCGCGAGGTTACTAGACTCTCCAATATCAAGTTGAGAATTCGCCAATCCAGAATCAATTTTTGCGTAATCGTCCATTGTTCTTCTATAGCAATTCTTGTCTTTTGGAATATTATTAACGATAGTAGGGTAATTAAGATAACACAAACGGGCGTGCTCAACAATATCTGTTTGATTTGTAGTGTAGCCGCTATCAGAATCCTGATCCGCACCATTGTTTCTGTCTTGAAAATCTGTTCCGATCATATTAACGGCAATACACTGTCTGCCAAGAGAAAAGTATTTATTCAAATTTTTGTGGTACACATTGTGCATATATGTAAGATTATTCTTGCTATTAAACGGACTTCGAAAGAAAGCAAGATATTCTCCACTATTGAACCGTTCTGTATAACATTGAATTGTCCCATTCTCTACGAAAAACGTATCATCCTCATCTACCGATTCTGATTTTCCAGTTGCAGCATACAACAACATTGCATATGGAGAACCGACAATTACTAGATTTTCTGCGTTTTGAAGAAGCTTTCCGCTTTTCATGTTTAAAACATAGACCTTTATTATATCTATCTTTCTTCTTCTAAAATAAGAACTACGCAAAAAATCACGATTCTGCTCACATAGCGCTATTAATACCTCGTAATCATTTGAGAAATTCTTGTTTTTTTCGAGATATTCAAGAAATGCGTCATCATCTTGCTTCAGCTTATTGATATATTCAACACTTTCTTTAACAACGTTCTCCATAATGTCTTTATCAAGAGAGTTCACCATCTGATAACTCATTCGTTGTACATCCCCGAGCTTGCTTTCATGAGCGGTTTTAACAATCCCAAACATACAGTTGTTTTCATAAACCTTTTCGCACCAGTAATCGTAAGATATGTTAAATTTTAACCACTTCATTGAATTATCAGTTGTAATTACTTCAATGTCTTTTACATAATGTATATTTCCAAACATATCCTCTACAGTAGCAGATAAATAATCATCCCCAAAGTAATCTTTGAAGAACTTCTGAATATTCGTATTAAACGCTGCCATTTTGCAAAAATGATGACGTAATAAAATATATCCATTCCCCCATTCAGGGAAAATGCTACTATCAATCAATGCCTGGCCGTCAAAAAGAGTGTTCTTCAGGGTGTAGTCCTCAAGATACTTTGCAACGCAATGACGATTCTCATCAGTTTCAACACTAATCACATTCGTCTTGAAAGTTCTGTCTACGTCTTTTAATATTAAAATGTTCTTGGGATTAATTTTAATTTTACCGACAATAGCACTAGATATGAGAGGAGTATATGCACTGATTTCAACAATGGGAGCATTATTCTTTGGTATCTTTATTCCCATGTATAAAAATTTAATTGCTTTTTTATATAAACGATCACAGATGAACATACAAGAACCCTTTTTGGCCTTGCCAGTACTACGATATAACATTTTGTAATTTATATGCTCTGTTTTAACAATATCTCCATTCTTCTTACGAGATATGTATTCAACAGTAACACCATCATTGTAAAATATTCTCCTGATATCATCTTTACTATATTTTTGATATTTTTCTTTGTTCTTTATCGCTTCTTGATGCAGCATTGCTAGTCTACGACGTTTATTTCGTTTTTTCTTAATAACGGTTGGATATCCGTAACTTTTAGCAATCTTATATTCTAGTCTGGCTTTCATACTGATTTTTTTTAAATGTTCCATTTCATCGTCAAATGACCTAGAACCAAAATTGAATTCCAAACAAATAATATCTCTAGTAGATTCCTCATTCCATACTTTTAGCCCATTCTCCAACAGATAATCACTAAATAGACTATTTGTGAACAGTGCTTCCTTGTACTCGTAATGGTCACGTACTCCATTGTTATATTCAAAGAGAGTGCTGGCCTCGATGTTTTTAATTTTAATTCCAAAGTCGCTCATTATGTATTCACATCACATCCTTTATAAGTATTAATTATTACTACAAGTTTTCGTTTCATTTTTATCAGGCGAACAAGTTATCACTTATTCTCAAATTGGGTCTAATTTTGAAACGTAAATATTGAGTTTTAACTTTGCCGAGATTGTTCTTCTCTATATTTCTTTAATTTCACAGACTCTAATTTTTGATCTCTATTTTCTCAAAAACATATCCTTCATTAGTTGTGTAGTATATCTGCCTAATGCCTAAATCCCTAATAGCAGCTATGCAAGACGCACACGGCCTGGATAACCCAAAGTCCTGATCCTTACGAGTCCGATAAACATATAGCTTTACCTTGGCAAAATTTATATCAAGGTTACGGATCACGTTGAGACAATGTATTTCGGCGTGCATTTTAGGAAGATACTTACTATCGCTATAGCGTATCGTCCGGAACTGATTATAGTATTGTTGTCTGGGATGTGTCTTGTGGGTGTTACACCCGATGGCGATGATATTACCTTGATAGACTGCAATGCAGCCGACGTGGGTTTTATTGAAATCAGAGATGAGAGCGGCCTGATGTGCCTTTTCAAAGTACCTATAGTCTGACTTACTGAGCATTCAGACATTCCCTCTCGTATAAATCGTTGCCCTTATCAAAACACTTCATCTGATACACATAGCGGTCTATGTAATACTGAAAGAATCCCTCAATAAGTAACTTGGTAAAGTATTTAGCGATATCAGTCTTTATGGTTTCATATGTGGAATCGAATACAATATCAGTAGCCTTGTGGATTTGGTCCCACATGCCGACATTAACCTGTCTTAAATAGAATGACACTAAATATTTCCCAGAATCCTTATTGAAAATATACTCGGCTTTTACTTTGTAATCATTTTCTAAATCGAATTCTATAGATGGTACATTTTTATATCTGATCATTTTATTACCTCTTTCTGTTTTCTGCTAATTCTCTATTCCTTTTACATTGATGGTCGAATCGTATGTCCTTTGCAATTTTATCTGCGATTTCTACTAATGTTGAGTGTCCGTCAAAACTCCAGGTTGTAATTTCTCCTCCATATGTACTATGGTCGATTGGGGTATATATGCTTTTCATCTAATAATCGTGTTCTCCTTACTGTTAAATTATTTGTGATCATAATCCTCACTCCTTTTGTGGTGTGATTGGTTAGTTACTAAAAGTAATATTCTCTTTTTTCATATGTTCTATCTGTTTGCTAATTTCAGTATTGTAATCATACTTAGTATCAATAATAGAAACTCCATTAGTATCCTTGATATAATGCCTATAATCGACAAATATTTTTGGTGTAGTATTGAATTTGACATCATTATTTGTGTCTTTAAACCTGGCGCGCTTCATTTTGTGGAATTTAATAATATTCATAGCATCCAGTATTTCTACGATCCGGCCAATATATCTTTCTGATAAACCAGTGTCTTCAGCAATCTTTTGATAATGTCGAAAGCAGCATAGAGGTTTATTCGGATTACGGTTCATGTTCACACGGAGATAGGAGAGGAGCAACAATATGTATGCCGACGACATCCTGACAAAGTCAATGCCACTATCCTTTAATTCTCCTTTGAAATCTAAAATTCTTTGTAGTTCATCAAAGTAGATGATTCCGAAATTGTCCGGGATATCAAACTTTTCTATATTCAGTTTTACTTGCTGGTATTTTACTGAATTGATAGACTCATGAAGGCAACTCTCAAAATCCGGACATTCTACAAAATATCTATAGTGGGAGAGATGTAATAAAACTTCATAGTATTTTTGATTTATCTTTCCATCCCTATAGTTAGGCTTGAGTTTTGACCAGTGGCACAGCTCCGTGATAGAGAAGGCCACTGTATCGTCCAAGGCGCGTCTTGCGCATAAGTATGAAAAGATAATCACCCGTTTATCTCCAAGGTTTTTGTCATATATTATTTCTCGTGGTATCTTTACATAAATAGGCAAGGCGGCTCACCTCGCCTATTTGTCAAGGGAATCAAATGCGCCAAAAGATAATCTGTTTTTCTTAGAACAGTATTCGTTATAAAGCATTAATATCCCAAAAGCAGTTTTTACTCCGACATTCTTAGTCTGTGTATATGTTTTTGCCTTTTCAGATACATTAATAAAGGCCTTTTTGATAATTTTCTTGGTACTTTTATCAATGAACATTTTTTTGAATTCTTTATCAATAATGGAAGTTTTGTAAATAGAGTAGAACTTCGCAAATCCTTTAAAGAATGTGGCTTGTAAAGAGAATTTTGTTCCTTCGCATACATTCGCTAACAGTTTAATCATTTCAATAAAATCAATATCTCCCATGCCATCATAAATTTCTTCTAATGTAGCAGCACAACCAAAAGTTTTTTCTCTTGCACCACCAGAATAAACAATCGAAAAGCCAGCCTGAGCCACACATTCAATGACATACTTCCATTTAGGATCAAATTTTGAACGTGCTTCGTAGTCTTCGTTTGACCCATATGTACGCTTACCATTATTTAGTTGAGAAAATAACTGGTATTCTTCTTCTTGGGTAAGACCTCTGTAAATGTGGCATACAAGAGTTCCGTCAGAATCAATCATCATCTTAGCAAGTTTTCTTTTTTGTCCTTCAACAATTCCATATTGCCCATCTCTATAACTAACATGAATTGGATCGCATAACTTATCCTCCCAGTTTGATGCGAGTTCTCTTACATCCGTCTCTTTTGGTGTTTTCTGGCAATCTAACTTTGCGTGTAAAATTTTGCATGGCAATGCCTCTGTGCTATCTGGTACAATTAATCCATTCTTATTTTTCTTCATATTATTTTGTCTCCTTTACAAATTCTTTGATCTTTTCTTCTAACTTCATGATGGCTTCAATTACACTATCAAATTTTGTAATAGCATAATCTATATCTTCATTCTCCATTTTTTTATAGACTTCATGTAAATCAAAAATACGGTAATCACATGAAGCAACATTTTCTAATAGAGTGCTAGTCATAATATCAAACTCCTGTTGTGGAACAATGGAGTCTAATACATTAACAGGTGTTTTGCTGGAGATGAGCGCATTTAATAATTGTTCATCGGTAAAATTATCGTTTGTCTCTGCATTTTTCCTATTTGGAAGATGACCCTGTTGTAACCCGCCAAACAACTGGGCAGCTTCTTGATATGTCTTTGGTATAGTTTGGAGTGGTTCAGTAGTTACATTCTCTTTTGGTTTTTCTTTTTCTCTGATTTTTTCATAAGCCGTATTTATTTTTACTTCACCAGCAAGCAATTTCTTTTTCAATTCTTCATCGTCAGATGACATGACTCTATTGAAACGTGCAATGGTTCCAGTGCCTACATTTGCGAGTTTAGCAAGTTCTTTGTCAGTACGAGTGTTTTTAACTTCTTCTCCATTTGGAGAAGAAGTTAAGTCTGTTCTTGTTCCTTGAGTAACCTTTGCTTGTTCCCGTATTTTCTTCTCAAACTTCTTAACAACGGCAATTCTTTGTTGGGGCGGGAGATTACGCCTGCCAAGTTGTGTATTAATCATCCACTCCATGACATCAATAATAGTTGCCTCGTCTCCAAGATCCAGTTCTTCAACTGGAAATTCTATATTATGTTTCATGCAAAGGTTATAACGGTTATGACCATCTACTATGTAATTATGCCAGGTATAAATAGGTGCACCCTTATACCCATATTTAAGTAGACTATCTTCAAGAGACTTCTTTTCCTCTCCGGAGAGTGGTGGTATAAAATCCCTTAGTTCTGGATTGATTTTTAAGTTGTACATAATTCTTTATTCCTCATTTTCCTATTATTTTTTCCGTGGTGTCGAATTTGGCGCAACGGTAAAGTGCCATTCCATCCCTGAATTATAAAAGACCGTATGTTCAGTCTTAACAAAATTAGTATTAATTGATACAATAATCTTCGGTGCACCATGTTACCTTAAATTTGATGTAAAACACAACCATATGTATTATCATCACTTTGTTTACAGTCAAATACAATATATCCATTTTTTTGGAATTCCTGAATTTTTTCCATAAAATCATTTCGCAAGATCGTCCCACTTCTATTTTTTGAAACAGATTTTATAAACTTGTCTCTATTGAAATTTAATGCTAAATAATGATCTTTAGGTGACTTCCAATATTCTTTAGATTGAATTTGAACTATATTCGGATAAATATGCTCTACATCAAAAGTTTCCTCTCTTAATAGATGTAATTCATATTCAGGTAAAACCTCTGGTAAAGAAAAGGTAGGAAAATCATCTGGACATGAGTCGATATTATAGATTGGATGATACATTGCAATATAATAAAGTTCATAAATGTTTACGTCGGCTAGTGTTTTCATCGGACGTAATTCTATTTTTGAAAATTTTCCGTTTGTACGTTGCCTGGCTGATTCGCAAGCTCTATTAAGAAGATTAACATTACTTTTCCCAATATAGACTAATTCTCCATATTCACCATAAATGAAATAAACTCCAATGTTTTTATCGTGAGGTATTATAGGTTTTGAATAAGCTCTTACAATTCTTTTTTTAAATTCAGTATTATAAGTTACAACATGAAGATGTTTTGGATAATAAACATCATTTGATTTCGGTTTCGATCTAATGTAAGAAGATTTATATTCAATTCCAAGTTGGAATTTTTCGAATACATCGCAAAAAGAAATTGACTGTTCACCAGATTCAAATAACAATATACTCTTATTTCCTTCGATTGCTATTTGAATAAGTCTATTATAGTTGTCATTTTGAGCAAAAATAACCCAAGGATAATATCCATCCCATTTAATAATAGATTCGATATTTGGTATATTTGACAAAAAGGTATAAATCTTATGAAGGTTCCTGATATGAGATATTTCATCATCATTCAGTATGTTATTGTTGTTCGTTAATATCTTTAATAAGTAATTTTCAAGATGTCTTCCATTTTCAAATTTCATATAAACTCCCTATATAGTCAAGTGTTTTTTCCTTATTTTTCAAGGAATTTTTAGTTACATATCTCAGATGAATGAGCCACGAAGATGGGTATTTCTGTGTATCTGGTACGAAAATAGCTGGTTTGGGGTATACGAAGTAAAACGTCTCTCGTTTCCGCTTTACATGGCCTTGTGTATCCCCCTCCTTCTATGGCAACTTACCTCCCGTGTCTACCAGGATCTGCTCACCTCTCGCTGTGCGTCCTAACTTCCTTCGTTCTGCCTGCCCATATCCAGGGTGTCAGCTTAGCTCCTAACCAGGGTCCTGCCCTCTTCATCCCAGCGCCTCTCTGCTTTGCGTCTCTCCAGATTTTATTCACACCTTCCACACCCAGTTTCTTGATATCCTCCGGCAAGGGGGCTTTTTTCAGCACCATCCGTCCGCTGACTGCCTTTACATCCCCATAAACGTCTTTATATTCAGGGAAGTAGATGGAAAACCATCTGGCAATGCGGTTCTTGATCCGCGTAACTTCCTCCTGCGTTTGGAAACGCAGATTGGATAAACTTCGGATCTCTGCATAAATTCCAGTCGGTATATACGGATAGGAAAAACGTCCCTCATTAACCAGTGCTGCTATCGTCTTCGGATCCTTGCGGTCATTTTTATTCGGATTGTTGTCATCCAGTTCCTTGGATTTTTTGACATGGTGAGGATTTACATGCACAGGCTTCATTCCGTTGTCCTACAGGAACTTCCCAAGCGCAAACCAATAGTGTCCTGTCGGCTCCATTCCGGCAATCACAGCGGTTTTACCGTATTTTTCCTGTAAATCTTCGACCCACGCTTTGAAAGTCAGGAAACCAGCCTCTGTGTTACTGAAGGCCAGAGGCTTCTTCGTAAACTCATAGTTTCTCCAGTCAAAGGCTCTTGCATAATGCGTTTCACTTCCGACATCAATACCAACAATTAAAGTCTTTTCAGTTATGGATGCAATTTTTGCGTTTTGTATGTTATAATTCATTTAAGATACCTCTCTGTTTAATAAGATTTTTTACTAACCGTCCAAAGTCAGTAATCTTATTTTACTCTGAGGTATTTTTTTCTCAACCTTCTTTCTTGGAATTCCCTATATTTGAATTATACAGGAAGCTCCTATAAATTGTTTTAGTCTTGATAAAACTTTTTACTTGTATATTTTGCTTCTCGAAGATAACTAATTCCGTTTTGAAGTTCTTTTTTGTAGTCATAATCATCTTTACTACAAACTATCATTTTTTTATTTACAGAAATAATTTTATAGGGAGAGACGTAGATAATATCATCAGTATGCCAAGTTCCTTCATGGTCTTGATAGTTGGGCATCCGATATGTTTTTATGATTCCTAACTCATCCAAAATAGAAGTAGCTTTAGAAATCAATTTTTCGTTAACACCTATAAAATTTGACATTACTGTAAACTGCGAATGAAAAATTTCTGGTTTGCTTTTTTTAGAAGATTCTGAATGACCTGTCAACTGAAAAGCCCTATACCATGTAAAAGCTCGTACATATGATAAAACTAAAAGCAATATACTTTTATTAAGCGGCTTGTACGAAGATACATAATTCATAATTGCATTTAATTCAAAATCATATACAACACCAAAATTTGTATTAGGTAACAACTTCTCAAAATTTAGTAAGGAAGATTGGAGCGTATTTTGTATGAACAATTCTTTGTCAAAATTGCAAATATAATTATTATCATAAAACCATTGCATACAATCTTTAAACTTTGTATAGATGTTATTTTGAGTTCCTCTGTGCCAATTGGGTTTATATCCAGACCATTTAATCATATGGATAGGAGAGTAGTTTATATATCCATCCCAGGTCTGATTGTAATGCATATAAAATAAAACTGATATTCTATGCGCTGGCAAAGAAGATTGCAATATTATATCTTTTGGTATTTTTACTATATGCGTTGGAGCATGTGGTTCTAATATATTATTATCACCTTCTATAATTTCACCTACTTTCCCATAATCATAAATTGAAGATATATCACGCTACAGTGTGATATACTTTGACTAAAAAACCAAAAGTATATCACGCCACAGTGTGCAATTTAGGAAGTCCTTTTATAAATTAAGACTGTATATATTAAATTAAGACTACTATCGTAATGAATTTTCACTATCGTTCCAATTCATTACTCTTGCTACATTCATTTACCATTCCCTCAATCGTATCTTCTCTAATTTTTCCTTTTTCCTGTTAATTATCTTCACCTTACATCTTGGTTCATACTTATTACACTTCTGACAATAGCCATTGTGGTCCGAGTCTCTACCTTTAGAACATTCGCCTTTACATATGTAAAATTTACATAGTGTGATTCTATCCTGTGCCATAGTCAGTTCATCCTTTCTAAAATATCTGTGTCTTAGTGGCATATACAGCTAAATCAGATTTGCTATATTCTACTTTGTCTACATAGTAATCAACATTTAAGCCGTACAACGTATCACCTGGTTTTATAGATGATATAGATATAAATGGGTAACTGTTTAATTGCCGGCGGTAATTTGTCTGTTCTGGTCCTCTAACGAATAATTTCATAATATGTATTCCTCCTAATCTTTTGGGTAAACATCATCTAAATATGTATTCCCTCTTTGCCTAAGCAAATCCTCACAAACTGAAAATGCAATCCAGTCATAATCATCCTTGCGTTGTGCCTGGTGTTGATGATATCTCCAGTTATCAATTAGAACCTGATCAGATAAAAGTTGATATCGTCTGTAGATTTCGTTGTATGTATGGTTGTACACTGTGCTGAGATATAAATTGTTATTCATTAATTACGGTTCCTTTCTGGTGGGTTACTAATATATTCTCTACTCCATCATCAAAAATTGTTTTCTGTTTTACTGGACCGGAAGTGGATATCAATTCGTATTTCTCTAAAAGTCCATCAACCATTGCCTCAAATAGAACTCGTACCGTTTTGTCATGCTCTATGGCGTCTAAGGTGTAGCAACTCTCTAATTTATTTTCATAGCAATAATCATCTACGACCTGGTTAAGTTCTATATCCGGATACATATTGTGAAATTCCCTATATAACTCCTTGTACAAATTTTTGTTCTCTGCTATGCCGAAATAATCCTTTAATAGCTGATATTTTGGAAACATCTTTGTGGACCAGAAGGAATATCGTTTCTTTGGTATCTGCTTTTGAATATTTTCCTGATTCTGTTTAATTGACACAATATCTTGTTGCATAATTACAATTGATGATGAGAGGGTAGTGATAGCATCAATTAAGGGCTGAAGGTTTATATCTGACGCCGATTTATTGTCAAGAAATACTGATGCCAATACATCAGCACATTTATCCTGATACAATTCTAATTTTGATGTAAGTTCTGGTTGTTCCCGTTTCATCTTCGGTGTAATGTTTATTTTGGCTAAAGCAAGTGGAAGCTTTCGTATGGATATACAAAAAGAATCCTGAAGCCGTCCAAGGTCATCGTGAGTGATAAAATTTTGTACCCCACCAGCCACTATAGAATCTTTACTCCATTTTTTACGAAGGTGCTTAATCTGAAGTTCAGTAAACCCAATACCTCTTAAAACATAATTAATGGCCGTATAAATCTCACCAGTCGCATTATCGCGGATGGCAATGAGGGAATCCCTATAAAAATCAAAGTTTGTTACCTGTAAAGCTGTGTTTGTATTCATATAATATTTCCTCCTGATAATTTTCTGATGGTAGCTAATATATAATTCTCCGTTTAATGAATAAATTTATCTGTTTTAAGCAACAAAAAAGACAGGTATATAATTTACCTGTCTTGATTAATGTTTTTAAGCTAATATTCTTCGCATCATATCTACGAAACCTGAAATATCAGTAAAATAATTAGGATATGCTGCTTTTAATGTATCAAAGGATGTTGCCGACACAAGTACAACATCTAAATTTGGATTATTGATTTCTTCGATTTTGTTATACACATTAGTTGCAAGTTCAACTTGCGACTTGAGAAATGAATTTATTTTTAATAATTTTTTCTTATAATTTAGCTGTAAAACATAATATCCATTTTTTTTAATTTTAGTGTTTTCATTTACATGATTTATTGCTACAGATAAAGCACTCAATCTTGATACGATATATAGCCTTTTATCTATTTCTCTGATTTCAGATATGAGTGTGTTAAAATCATCAATGGTATTTGGAGCTATAGGGGTTCCCTCCATTTTTGCAAATACGGAAGATACAAGAACGAAAAACCTTAATATATCTTCATCTCCAAGACTGGCCTTTAACTGTGATTTTGTATAAATCCCCATCATTTCTACAGCCGTTGCCCATGTATGTTGGAGTTTTGTGCGGAACTGTATTTCAATAAACATATTTTTATTATAAGTCTCTTTTGTGTCGCTATGGAACTGATAAACAATATGATAAGACCTATACCCTGATTTCTTAGGGGATTGAATATAGTCATCCTCTCGCTTGATTATATGACGTATTCGAGAAGATTTGTATTTATTCAGTGCATCGTATACCTGTTCTATGGTGTCAACAATAACTCTACAACCACCCAAATCTTGCATTCGATATAAATTCATATCGGGAAATCTCTCAAGTTTCCCAATAATTGATTCTAGCCGTTTAAGCCGTTGGACAACAATAGCATTAGGATTACGTAATCTAAGATTACTTGCTATAACTTGTAGAGGGTACGCATGTGCAGAACGCCAGTTATTTACTATTTCCAATGCAGCATAACGTTCCTCTGGTTCAATTGTGGGGATAGCGATGGTCTTGCCAGCGTTATTAATTTCTTTTTTTGAATATTTAGGTGTTTCCCACTTTTCTATAGATAGTTGATTGTTCATAGAATTTTCCCACTCTTTTGTAAGGTTTTGTATAATTATATCATAAATATCGGTTTTTTGCATTACAATTCCTCCTATTTTAATCAAAATATCCAAGGGTTTCTTGAAAAATAGATTCCAATTTCTCTTTAAGAACATGTTTGTCTGTCTTGTAGGCATCGATTTCAACAGTTACCTTAAGGCCAGGGAATTCAATTTCATTCTCTGGTTTATTATTACGTAAAGTCATTCCTTCCTCATCAAATACAAATTTTTGTGGTATTACTTGTGTTTTGGTCATGCTTATAGCTTCCTTTCTTTTGATTTAAGTGATATATAGTTATTCTCCATCCAAAACTTCACTTTCCAGATAATTCATAAATTACGTTTTACAAATACCACACATACTAATCACAAAGGAAGGTGATGAAAATGGCGGTAGCTCAGAAAAGTGCTATATCTGTGGGTGTGTTATATATTCCGTCCGATTTATACAAGACAACCAGGGATATTAGTATTTCGTTTAATCAACTTTGCAAGGACTCTCATGAACGGATTAAATATAAGAAATATTGCCCATCTTGTAATAAGGAGATAAAGTCTAACGATGATATCATTAAGGGGTATGAGTACGAGAAAGGGCGTTATGTGGTATTCACTCAGGATGAATTGGATAAGCTGAAGACTGAAAAAGATAGGACAGTCCATATAGATCATACGGCCAAGATGTCTGAGATTGATAGCATCTACTTTGACAAGAACTACTATATGATTCCGGAGCCAGGTGCAGAGAAATCATATGAACTGTTTCGCCAGGCATTGCTGAGCCTGAAACTGGTAGCGGTCGCCAAGACTGTGTTAGGTACTAAGCAGGAACTCTTGGTATTGTATCCTACTAAGGAATGTATTATTGCCAAGATATTATTTTACAAAGAAGAAATTCAGGAGTTACCAAAGCCAATACCAAAAGTAGAGATAAAGAAGGAAGAATTGGATTTGGCAAAGCTGATGGTTAAATCTCTGGAGAAGAAATTTGATATATCAGCATACCATGATGAATATCAGCAACGGCTGCGAGAGGCCATAACAGCTAAGATTAATGGTAAAGAGATTGTGGCTACAGATAATGTAACCCATGAAATGATAGATCCTATGGAGGCTATGAAGCAGGTAATAGAAATGCTGCAAAATGGTAAAGTTGGTACAGCATAATGGATATATTTGATAAAAAGGGTATCAAACCAATGCTGATTGCAGAGATGGTAGATCCGTTTGACTCAGATGATTATATCTATGAACTGAAGCTGGATGGGATGCGCTGCATAGCGTATTTTAATGATAGTAGCGTGGATTTTCGTAATAAGAGGGATTTTAAATTACTTCCAAGATTCCAGGAATTAAAGGATATCTACAAAAATATTAAGCATAAATGCATCCTTGATGGAGAGCTGGCCGTTATAGTGAATGGTGTTCCTGTTTTTAGTATTTTGCAACGTAGGTCTATACTGAATGATCCATTTAAGATAGAGTTGGCGTCTAAAATGAATCCTGCTATATTTGTTGCCTTTGATGTCATATATTTTGATGGGGATGTAGTTGTTGATAAACCGCTTATAGAACGTAAGAAATTGTTGGAAGAATGTTTTGCTGAAGAGAGTAGTAAGATTGCATATAGCAGATATATTGAAGAACATGGCATAAAACTTTTTGAACTGGCAAAGCAGCAACATTTAGAGGGTATTGTTGCCAAAAAGAAGGATAGTTTATACTGGTTTGGTAAAGAAACACGGGACTGGGTTAAAATCAAGGTTATGACCGATGAGGATTTTGTGCTGTGTGGATATATTCTAAAACCAAATAATATGACCAGCTTTGTTATAGGCCAGTATGATGGCAGTGAATTAGTTTATAAGGGGCATATTACTCTTGGTGCAAGTCTGAGGAAGCTTAATGAATACAAATACAGTATAATCAACCATTCGCCGTTTGAACATACACCTCCAGGAAATGAGAAGGCGGTATGGTTGGCTCCGGAGTTGGTCTGCATTGTAGAGTATATGCCAGATGAGTCAATAGAGCGTCGGCAAGCGGTTCTGAAGGGAATAAGAGATGATAAGCTGCCGATGGTGTGCCAGGTAGGGGAGTAGGGATGCTCCCCTTTTTGACATACAAAAGCCTGATGTTATTTGCATTTTCTTGCTACATAAGTAACTACCTTTGTATACAGATGACTAATTATTGAATCCCGTGGAATATCATATTCTTGTTTGCTAACAGAATACTTTAATATATTCCATCCACTAAAAATATCATTTAAATATTCCTGTATTTTTTCAGTTGAAAGGTTTACTTCAAATTGTGCGTCTAAGTTTTCTTGTGTATCTAAATTTATTTCTTTAATATCAGAATTTATTACTAAACAGACAATACCATCTTTTCGCAATCCATTTTTGATTTCAAACAATTTTTTAATAAATGATTGTTCAGTGTCAATATGTTCTAATGCAGATATTGCCATAATAAAATCAAAGGCATTAACACTAATATCATATTCTTCAATAGATTTTACAATTCCAATAATGTGTGAACTCACATTATGTTCTTTAGCGTTTTGACGGAGTTTTTCAATTGCAACTTCCAATAAATCAACACATTCTACAGTACAATTTATGTTTTTATATTTTTCCGCAATGTAAATACAGTTACGACCAATACCACACCCCAAGTCCAATACTTGAAGCTTATCGTATCCGTTAAATAAAGGGCATATATCCTGTACTGTTTTTATGGGTTTACGTAACCAAGTGTTTGATTGATATAGTTTTTCATTAGTATATATCGCAACATGTGACATTTTCTCATTCGCTCGAATATGTGCTAATCTTTCATCCAATTTTATTCACCTCAATAAATATATCTGTTTGATACCCAAACTTTGACTAATTATAGCATGTATTTGTGTACATGAAAACGATAAGTTCGGTGAGGAGATTCGGAAGTGAGGAGATTTCATTGAAATACAAGGGATTTTTGAGATTTTGTGGTGTGATTTAGGATGAGTGAGAGGTGTTATTTCCTTATATAAAGGTCGAGTTCGGGAAAGTGCTTGATTTATAGGGAGTTTTAGGGGGGGGAGGAGAGTGATTTTGCAGTATTTTGGGGCGAAAATAAATTATCTGAAAATTTAGTTTTCGTTGTAAATGCGTTGTTTTACCGAACTCGATACCGAACGTGCTTTGAGTAAATATGTAAATTGTGTGGACGTTTGGTACAATTATAAGGGGTGTTTTGGGTGCCAGAAAGTGAAAATTTTAAGGTTATGTGTGGGTGGAACAGATAGGGGCATTTGGTGAAAATGGGATTAACTGGGAAATGTAAACATACCCCCACCTATGGTATAGACAGCAAAAACCCTTGATAAATAAGGGCAAAATCAAAAATGCGTACTTTTGTTTTTAGTACGCATTGTAAATGATTTCCAACTATGTGATATAGTATTGTTTACTATAAATATTGCGTTGTAAAAACAACAAAATATATCGAACTGCATACTTGTTTAAATAAGGCTAAAATTGTCTGACAATAACATGTTTAAACAAGTTCGACGCTACGTTGTTTCGACAACATAACTGGCATGGTCAACACTTCAAAACTATCACTATCAACCATGCCAGTCGTTCCTGGATATGTTACACCTACATCAATACACACCCAATAAATCAATCTACAATCCAATACCCCACACAACGTACCACAATCAAATCCTAGCCATTTAACATCCACACTCTAACGACTATCCACCCACATCACAAACCAGCCTTAAAACGTCTCACAATGTGTCACATCGTTCCTGGCTCCATTACAAAATCCTATCCCTACATTATAATGTCCACAATCTAATCACATATGCCCATATAGCGCACCACAACGGCCCACAATCCATTTTACGCTATCAGTCTGATATTGTAATTATTTAGATATATCATCGTGGGTATTCAATCCGCTGAATAAAGACATTGACATTCTCTCATGTCCTTCTTTTAATACCTCTCGTATTGTTTTACAATGATATACCTTCTTATCACTATTATTTTGCACAAAGTCTATGTTTAAATCACAGTGAAAGAAATCAGCTATTTCTTGTAATTGCGATACTGTAAATTTATTCATGTAAAAACCAGTAGACAATTTATCTTTTAAAGCATCTGTTTTTATTCCAGTATATTCTGCTAATTCCTCTATAGTTCTATTCTGGTCTTTAAGCATTTGTAATATTGTTCCTTTAACATCTGTAATTACTGGTTTCATTGTAAATTCTCCTTTTTTAAATCAGCTTTTATCAGTCCTTTAATGTATCCTTGCAATGACAGTCCATTATCATTACAATGCTTAACAATCTGTTCATACTCCTCCATTTGATTGGGGGTATATTTTAATTTGATATATTTGCTTTTTGCGTTATATCGACTAATTGCATTCAATGTACTTTGCGGTGTTTTAGGCATGGTACAAACTCCCATCTATAAAGTCTTTCATTATATCATTGTAACATGAGATATGTCAAATATTCAATTATATATTATGCACAATAAACAATAGGGGCCACCTATAAACAAACGAAATATATGCATAATGCCAAAACGATAAAAAATGCGTAAAAACACTTGAATATAAGGGCCACCTATGCTATATTATAAATGTCTCAAGGGACAGGGCGCAAGCCCTACAACATAATAGCAACAATCGGCACCTTGATAATTGAATAGACTTTACACTCCCAACATGGTATAATCAATCCATATCAACCCGACAACGTGGGAAGGTGGTGAGACAATGACCGATAGCGAGTTATTACAAGCGATATACAGCGACATGCAAGAGTTAAAACAGCGCGTGACTGGTATCGAGATAACGCTTGAAAACGAAACCAATAAAAACATTAAGCTACTGGCTGAAAACCATGGAAACTTGATTGACAAGCTAAATCAAGCCATTAAAGTATCTGATAAGACGGCAATATATGAGATCCAAGTTAATATCCTTACTAGTAAGGTAGAAAAACTCGAAAAGGAAATGGCTGAATTAAAGAATCGGATAGCATAGTGGGAGGGATTTTGTGACAGACAATGAGTTATTGCTTGCTCTATCAGACATGTTAGAAACAAAATTACAGCCAATAAAGGACGACATTCAATGTTTATATAAGTTAATATCACAGACTGAGCGTGAAATTAACTGCATCGTCCGTTTGATGGATCTATCATCCAAGGTTAATGAATTGGAAAAGAAAGTAAACGATTTAAAATAACCATACAGAGTGTAAAGCCTATTGAATTATTAAGGGTTTTACACTCTTTTTAATTTGGTTTGAGGTCTACCAAGATATTTTAACGTATTTTTTAATTCCGGCGAACCACTGAAAATGTACATAATGTCGTTTGCTTCCCGTGCGGGGCAATCATAAAAATACTAATATAGTGTGGTTCAAAGGGTTTCCAAAGTTGATGCATGAAACAAACTGCATGTAACGGCCACTGTTAATTTGTCACCGTCTCAATGCTATCACCACACGTAAATGGTACTAGCAGCACTATAAACCAGTGATACGGTTCCTACGTGTAGAATAGGACGTAACGGGAACGAATACCCCAAACCTTATGGCTTTGTATATGGTCTATCAGTCCGATTGATTGTAATTGACTGTAATAACGATTCCTACCAGACATGGCACGGCACAGACGGCAAGGAAAAGGAAGTCAAAAGTATTCAATCCGGATAACTGTTAAAAGTAACAATCACCAGGGAAGGCGAAAACCTTGATTGACGTTGTAATAACTACCGCTCCAACGGGACATAAAAGCAACTATAAGCAATCAAGTGTGAGTAACGGCGGAGCACTTGGGACATTACAGGTAAGAGCCTAGCGTAAAATTGAAAAACACTAAGCAGGATAGACCATATGCAGAGTGATAAGATAAGTAATACAATCCCTCTAACAACGAGGGGAAATGATACCATGACAGCGCCTTCTCGTGGCGGTATCGTAAGTACGCTTACAAGCGGAAACCAAGCTGTGAACCTATCAAGGGTGTGACATTGTATGCACTTTATGCTATAATGATATCACTTGAGAGGTAGGAGGAATTATTATGATTAAATTACAGATAGCATCTAATATTGATTTAGTGCAAGCTGTGAATAGTGCTATTGCAGAATCTGGTTATCAAAAATCATATATTGCTGAGCAATTAGGAATGACCAGACAAAATTTAAGTAAAATGTTAGCAAAAAGCAATTTTACGGTACATGATGCAAATAGAATTTTGGAAATAATTGATTATAAAATGGAAATAGAATTGCAGAAAAGAGATTAAAAAATTGCAGAAAAGAGTTGACAACTACACATTCAAGTGCTATACTTGATTCAAGAGTTAAGGAAGGGGAATAAAACATGATTAGGAATTCAACGCTTCAAAATCTTTTCAAGCTTTCATCAAAAATCACATTTATCGTTCCGGCCACAACGGACGTTAACAAAGAAATTGACAACAGTCCATTTGTGGATCGCGTGGCAACACTGTTATCTGAATGTTTTGGCGGAGCCACAGCTTCCCAAACATTAGGTTACTGGAAAAGTCCAACGGCTGGACTAGTAAAGGAAAAATCAACTACAGTATACGCGTACTGTAACGAGAAAGATTTACAGGATCACGTTGACGAGGTGATAGAGCTGGCAGAGGCACTGAAAGAAGAGATGTCACAGGACGCAATTGCGTTAGAAATCAATGGTGAAATGTACTTTATCTAATTATTTAGGAATTGACGGTCAAGCCGTGGGCTATTCAGTTAGCCGATTCCATTCGCCGGAACAAACGGTGATAAAAGACGTACTCAGCGTACTATAAAAAAGTGAGGACGGATACCGTTATCCAAGTAAGATTCGGTCGGATCGTTCAAACCGTAAGCATTGAACGTAATACCCGCCTGTATGGTCATTCGGACAATTGATTAGGGGAAGTGCCGAAAATGTCGTGACGTGAAACCATACATAGAGGGGGCGGAAAGTACCTCTTACAATAGAAAAGGGCGGTTGCGCTAACAACCACCCAATTCCAGGGAAACACATTGATATGTGATCCACATATTCGCAATTTGAGGATATCACATTTCAACGATTCTGTCAAATTCTTTGATGGAAAATTCCCTAAACCAATTTAAGCGACAATCTCATTCTGTGATTTACTTTGCAGAACGTATATTAAAGTCGCTCAAAAAGAGAACTAATACATATCAAAATTATTCATTGTACTATGGAATTAGTGGGATTAGGTCCCGTGTTTAACATTCTAAATGGATAATACGCACTTTGACAACTAAAAAATAAGGTGGATAAATTTAAAGATAGTATAAGGCCATCAGTTTATGCTGGTGGCTTTGGTAGTATCTTTAAGTGATAAATCAAAATTTATGGAGGAAAATATTATGTCAAAGAAAAATATCAATTTTAAGAGCATGTCAGAAAAGGCTGCAAACCAGATAAACAGCTTTAAATTTACCATGATAGCAATGGCTAAAGAGAATGTTGCTTATCATGCAACAATGAACCAGCTTGAAAAGAAGCTGGAAGCAATTAAAGAGAGTCGCAAAAATGATTTAGAGCAAGGCATGAATGAAAATGAGGTAGTTGCCAAATATCCCACATTAGAAGTAGACAAGGCAATCAATCGGGAAAAGTTGCGCCATGAAAAGGCCCTTGCACCACTCAAGGAAGATTTACAAGATACATATGCGTTTGTTCCTGACGATATGTATGCTTCATATGTCAGGAAAATCGAAGATGGAAAACGCGGAGATTTTCTGAATGCTATTGCGGAATTTTTAAATCTTTTAGGAATAGAAAATTGTACAGATGCACAAATCCGCGCTATGGCTGAGCGGATGTCAGACTGTTTGGGCGCTAAAGTATCTAATGCAACTGCTATTGTAAAAAATGAAGAATTGCACAGCGTTTTAAAGAAACGTGCGTTTTACAAGTTGTTTATGTCAGTATTCTGTGATTTATACATGTAATGATTTATTATTTACCATGCAAAGAAGACAATCAACTTGTTTGCATGGATAAGTGATAAAGAGAATAAGAAAACGGAGGTGTTATATATGTACATAAATTATGGTGATAAAGATTTTTTTGAGCGCGGCAGACTGGTGGACAGCGAACATAGTGACTCAGTATTGAATATCCTTGTTTGCAATCCTTATTCCGATGAGGAAGACTTGTATCAATTTGGCGAGTGCTCAGTGGACATTACAGATGATTGGATCGATAAGCAGGCTGTAATGGATTTTCTGGGCATGGATTCAGATTCTTTCAACCCTATTGAATACGCTATAGGGTGTATTGATTATTACGGCATGGAGAATTTTGGAGCATGTAACTATGTGTACGATTATACACGCATGAGTAAAGAGGATATAAAAGACATCTTAAAATATCGTTTAATTGCAACTGATAACCTTGATATTGTGTGATAGAGGTGGGGCGCTATGAGGACATTAATCATAATTAGCGACAATACAAGTCGTCGTGTATACAAATTAGATGACACGGACAGCAACAATATTTTGGAGCTTGCCATGGTATATGGCCGTGGGGAATCTGGAGAAGTCATCTTTTTAGAGGATGATGATCATGAAATTGCAAAATGTTATTGGGATTGTCAATATCGCAAGTATCGTAAATGTTAATGGGAGGGCAAATAACTATGAAGGGAACAAAAGTAATTTATGGTTACAAGGATCTTGATCATGCAATCATGTGTACAGTTAAAGATCTGATCTTTAAAGGTATGGATATCTTGATTGTTGCGGAGTGTGAGGGCGGTACTATTACAGCCCCAATCGAGATGTTTCAATGGATGGAGGCATAAAGGATGAAGAACTATGCAATCAAATCCATAGCTAGGGAACAGGCATTATTAAAAATGAAACTTACTCCATATTCACTTATTGGTGATAGTGTTTCATACAGAGCTGGTTACATAAGAGCATTACAGGACTTGGGACTGATTGATGGACTTTCGGCTGCTAGAATGCTTATGGAAGTCGAAGCAATGGACTGGAGACGGTAGAATTCAATATTTCAAGGGAGGCAAGCATGAAAAAATATTTAGTATCATTTATGAAAAATGGAGAACTTTTTGAAACAATAGTAACGGCTAATAATTCATTTGATGCGAGAGAATGTATATCAATTAAATACGAAATTCCAATGAATTTTGAAATTGGAAATAATGAAGATGAAAAAAATCATGTAAGTGCGGTAATTAAACTATAAAATCAATGAAATATCACATTTGTAACACCAGAGAGGAAGAATAACAAATGGAAAGAAAGTTTTATGACCCTGAATATGACAGGGTAGTTGATGAATCAGTACCTAAAAAACAGTATGCATGGTTC
>OFOU01000373.1_pt1 | contig 39094 bp, 33 predicted proteins | sample 1542061 | NCBI WGS metagenome assembly OFOU01 (sample SAMN04209239, study PRJEB22552) | human gut metagenome | biome: gut; material: feces | host: Homo sapiens | place: USA: Oklahoma
ATCGATCGTCACAACCTGACCTTTGATCCGGATTTTCTCCAGTAATTCCGGTATTGCTGTAATCTCATTACTCTTGGTATTTACTACCTTCTGACCAAGGCTGAAGCCATCTTCCTTACTCCAGGCCGTTATGATATGGTTCGGTTTTCCTTCTTTTCTTTTATTGGAACGCATCGTTTTTCCATCAATGCAGATCAGTTTACGCAATACTTCCCCTTCGTTTTGATTCAGTAATTCCTGCCATTTACCATAAAGCTGCTGCAGGATTTCTGGTGACAGCATTCCAAATACACGGCAAAGTGTATCATGAGACGGAATTCCGTTTTTCAATTCAATATATTTTTTCAAATATGCTTCATGATAATGGGCAAAGTATTCCATTTCCACCCAGTCATCCACATTTGCAAGCGTAGCAAACAAAACAATCACGATTATGTCCTTTAGCTTATGCCGTACTTTCGTCTGCTGACGCTTATCTTCAATATAATCCATCCATTCTAACAACTCATCCATAGCAAAACCCCCTTTTTCTTTTTATCATACCAGAAAAAGGGGATTTGTTCACAATTTATTTACTCATGCGTTTGTCCTGGAGAAGAATGTATGTGCCGGGAAATGAAAAGTTTGCACAGGATAATGTCTGGGGTGTATCCGTTTGGATTTACAGAGGTAATAAAGGTATGCTAAAATATATTCAATGAGAGTAGATGAATCGGACAGGGAAATGATGTGATAGTAAGGGGGATATGATGTATAAGATAGCAATTTGTGATGACGATATAGAGTTTATGTCCGGATTAGAACGATTTGTAAAAGATTATTGTACCAGAAATCATATATTGGTTAAAATTGATACTTTCAGCGAGAGCGGAGGCATGCTGGATACGGTTGAAAGTCGGAAATACTACGATCTGTATATTTTAGATATTGAAATGCCCGGATATAATGGCATGGATATCGCAAAGCGGATCAAGGAGACATTGCCTCAGACCTTGATTATCCTGGTGACAGTCCATATGGAGTTTGCAATTGACGGATATATATTGGATGTGTTTCGTTACATTCCTAAAAATTGTCTGAATGCGAGGCTGGAGAATGCATTAAGGGATGCATTTCAGCGGCTTCAGATGCAGGAGGGAAAGTTTTACATAATCAGCAACAGCAGACGCTTTGAAAAGATAGACTACAACGATATCTGCTATATTTATAAAAAGCAGAAGAATACCATGATCGTAACGGAACGTGCAGAGGAAATACCAGTCAGAAAAACATTAAATAATGTATATGAGGAATTAGATGGGGAGGAGTTTATTTATATAGACAGATGTTACATTATTAATATGTTAAAGATCAAACGTATAGAGAATGAGCGGGTTTACCTGTCATGCGGGAAGAGCCTGACCATGAGTGTCTTGAACTCAGCAAAGGTTAAGAAAAAAGTGAGTTTATTCTGGGGAGAAAGAATTTGAATATTGTCTTTTGGATAATAGAAGCTGGAGCGACTCTTATAGAAAGCTTATGCTGTTTTTATTTTCTTGGGCAAATGATCCATGTAAAAGGATGTAAGACCAATAAAATAGAGATAGGATCAGCTGTAATTATGAGTATATGTATACTTATAGCTAACAGTTATATACTGGCGTCTTTTTACACAATTCTTTTTTGTGTATGTTTCGCTGCAATGGCATTGAAAATATTTTATCACATTTCTATACTCAGAACAGTTCCTATGATAGGGTTTTATTATCTGTATTTGAGTGTAATAGATTTTTTCTGCATTTCTGCTGTGGGAATTGTCATTGGCGATGAATTTGCCGCTTTAAAAATACTCTCCGCATTTTCCGTGGAGAGAAGCATCTTTATCGTAATTTCAAAATCGCTGCTGGTTCTATGTACACACATAATAAGAAAAGTCCTGGCGGCTATTCCGTTTGCCGCAGAGCAGTTTGTTATTGTAACGATTCTTGGAACTATGGGATGCTTATATCTTATCCGTCTGACGATCGTGTCGATTAATCCGGCGATCACGCTGAACTGGATCTTTTTGCTGGCGCTGCTTCTTATGGCAGTTTTTTGTGTTGGAATATACGAAAGGTACAAGCTGGAACAGGAGAAAAAAAGGATTGTATTGAGCAGTAACCGCATGATACAAAAACAGTATGAGGATTTGATTGAGAATAATAAAATGATACAAAGTCTGCGGCATGATTTCAAAAACCATATGCTTGTATTACAGAACCTTCTTCAGAATAACAAAATTAAGGAAGCGGAAAATTATTTATTAAGTATAGGCGCTCCGGTCTGCGAAAGCTCCTCTTCTATCTGGACTGGAAATCTGGTGATCGATTTCATTCTTGATTATAAGAAAAAAGAGGCGGAAGAGAAGGGAATAGATTTCATTATTAATGCTGATGCCGTTTATACAAATAAGATCCGAAATGAAGATATATGTATTATTTTAGCCAATTTGCTGGATAACGCCATCGAAGCGGCCCGGGAGCATAAGGGACCGAAGAGATGGATCCACGTCACGATCCGTAAAATTGGCGATCTGCTGCTCTTTAAAATCCAAAATTCGATTGGACATGTCCCGGACAGAAAAGGGAAATTCCTGCGCTCAACCAAAGAGAATGTGGGCCTGCATGGCATAGGACTGAAAAATGTCCGGGAGACAGTAGAAAAATATTATGGGGAATTGCGATATTCGTATGATTCTGAGTCGTTTGTTGTTCATGTTACATTTTTTGGGATTTAAAACTCGAGGACATTTTTGGTTGGATTCAAGGACATTTTATGAAGAAACTTACAAGCTATGATATGCTACAAATAGTGGGGGAAGTTTAAATGCTTAGTCGAATTGCTGGTATAAGTACTAGGATACTACTTCGCAGGAATATAATTACGGAAGCGAAGAGAAACATATTTATTTATGGTTTTGAACTGTTTTATTCAACCGCATTTACTATAGTAAGTATACTGGTAGTTGGAAGTTGTGTTGGAATGAGAAAGGAAACGTACCTATTTCTTTTGTTTTTCATGCCAATTAGAATGGTGGCAGGAGGATATCATGCAAGTACATATATTAGATGCTATTTTCTGACCAATACAATTTTTCTATTCTATTTACTTTTGTATACCCGGTTATTACTGACCCCATATATAACGGCCTATTTTTTCCTTTTTTTTATTTCGGTAATATATATATGTATTCATGCACCAATCGTAAACATCCATCATCCAATTAGTGAGAAAAGATGGAAACAGAACAAATTATGGACATATATGATAATCATAATAGAGTCGTTGATTATGGTTATAGTGTATATTTCTGGGATGATGGAAGAGGTATGTTCTATAATGCTTACAACAATTATTGTTGTATTTATGATGTGTGTGGTAAGAAAGGAGGGATAAAGTTATGGATCAATTATTACGGGTAATTGCTTGGGTTATTGAGACTTTCGCTCAAATTGGTGCAGGATTGGCGTCTAGTGGTGCAGGATATCAACCAAAGGTTCCGACAGAATTGGAGTAAGATAATATGGATAGATACTGCTCTGCTCATAAATTTGATAAAAAAATTTGGATTCTATAACAAAGGCTAGGATGTATGGTTTTTTACCATACACCCTAGCCTTTGTTATATATATGAGTAGAGCCTTTTTAGTGTGTTAATCATAAAATGAAAAAATAATTAAAGTTACTTAAATAAAAATGCCTGGGATTTATTATTTTCAAAGAAAACATATTACATTTTTGGATTTTTATCTATCCTCGTTTTTATATCATATAAAATAAAGAAAACTAACAGTATAACAGCCAGATAGGATAATCCGTAAAGCAAAAATCGTTTTGTGGCTGTGCCCATGTCCATACCCATTTGGCTGAAATCATATTTTGGAAAAAATGGAGGAATCAGGTTTAAAAGGAAGTGCCAGCCTGCATTCCATATAATACATGGAACGGTGATAAAATGTTTTTTTGCAGAAATACCATAAAAAACCAGGACAATAAAGAAAACGGGAAAAGTATAGGATAGAAACAGGGTATAATTGGAAAATACCGCATACAGATTTATGGAAGCGGGTTCTGACATGAAAAGGATTCTTAAAAATGGCATAAAAACATTCATGAACAGGGTGTCAAAAAAGGGGATAGATAGGCAGAGAAGGCATCCCTGCCAGAGATGCAGTCGGCCGTTCATGATAAGAATGACAAATCCAGCGGCAAGTCCGGGAGCAATCGCAGTTCTGGCCTGATTGCCTAGATCCGTGAGTGCTTTGCCAAAGCCACTGCCCCAGATGGATTCGGTATCAAAAAACAGCGTTAATGAGTTTGTATTTGCAAGGAAACCCGTAAAAACACATAAAAAGGCAGAAAATATAAATATTTTATTCCTCATAACTTTCCTCCTAAAGCTTGATTTTAGTACTGGACTGTTTAATGTCCAGTACTAAAATCGAAATACTTTTAATTGGGACTAATAGAAAATGAGCAGGAAGTGGATCCATAACTTATTTCTCCAAAATCTGAGGTTCCGTAAACAGTAAACTCATAGGAGAAATCCGCAGATAATTTATTGGGGGCAATTTTTGAGGATGCAACTTCATTTTTGGTTTTTACTGGATAAATATTTGAACTTGGGGTTAATATTCTTTTGACAATGATTGGAGTGCTGGAAGTCGATATTTGATAAGTGTTAGGATCATATGTAATTGAGCCGCGAACAGTATAGTCAACAGTACAAGTTAGGTTTAAGTTATTTTTATCGGTCAAAATATCCACAACGCGCTGATCGACTGTTTTGCTCAAGTCACTGTGAATCATTGTTGGAGTTTCAGTGTTTATAATGATTTTTTTTATGTTATTATGACAGTAGCATTGCAAATCATTAATATTATTTGAAGCATACATTGGATAAGCAATATTTTTGAATGATGCAGTGATATCACGATTATTAAAATCGTAAACAAAATAGGTACTCATAGTAGACGATTGGAGACGAATATTGTTTTCTGTTTCAAGTGCCTCTAGTGCAATGTTCAGTAACACATCTTCTGGGATTGGATTATTTTTTTCTGCTGCGTATGATGAACTAATATTCAATATAAGCATAGAAATTATTAGTATCAGCAGGTTAATTTTCTTTCTCATATTTAAACACCTCTATTTAATTAACAGAAATCCGAAAGCTATCTTTAAAGGTTCCATATCCAAGCAGCACATAATCCATGTCATTAGCTCCATGATTTGCAAAAATCTGTACGGAATGGTCGAAGGTAGCAGAATAGCCATCAGATGACACTTGAGGTGACGGACTAAGCTCGTTTTTTGTAAAAGGACGGGTCTCTGCATTCCAATCTAACCAGTCAATACTTACTCTTAAAGCGGGAGTGGTAGAAGTAATTTTGTAGCTATTGGGATTATATGTAACTGCTCCCCGCAGACGATAGTAAACACGGCCTTTTAATGCAGAAGCTGGTACTTGATCCCAATTTGCGCCTTCAATTGTAATGGCATTACAGTTGTGGTAGATTTCTTTTTCGACAGTTTTCGTTAAATCCCCGGCTCGGGCTATGGTTTCAATACATTTGGTGGCATGTGAAACCTCTTGAGTAAATAAATTGTATTGTTCTTTTAAGGATTTTCCAGATATATTGGAAATGAATTTGGCAGTGATATCATTTCCATTTTCATCAAAGAATTTATAAGTGACACTTCGATGTTCTTCCGATATTGCTTTAGGAAAAGCTAAATTGTTATCTGGTAAATCAACAATATAGTCAGCGAATTTTTCAAACGCTTTGGATGAAAATTGTAGAGAAGGCTTAGGGCTGGAAGCAAAGGATGTCAATGTGGATGTAATAACTAATGTCGATACTAATAGGGCAGAAATTATTCTCTTCAATCAAATCAACCTCCAATCTATTTAAATTATTATTTTGGAAATTATAACTACTAAAGGCGCCCTCCTGGTTTCTATATGAGTAAATATGTACTCTTATTCAAATGATAACATAAAAACAGAAAAAATATCATTTTGTCTTTCAGATGCGTGAAAAATGTCCTTCAAATTAACAATAATATGAATTGATGGGTGGTTATCAAAAATAAACGGTTATTTCGTATAAAGCTGTGTTATAAAAAGCAAAATGGAAGCCCCCCCTTGCAGAAACCGTACAAAGCCATACGAAAAGCACGGTTAAAATTTACAAACAAGGCGGGATATGATATAATGATGAGCATATAAGGAATTTTGCGTTGTTGTTCTGCCATGGTCCGCAGGGGCCTGGAAATAGGAGAAAAGCATGAAAGAGAATAAAAAGGTCAGGAATGTGCTGCAGAAATACATGCAGTGGCCCGTGGTACTTTCGGTCCTGGTCCTCTGCGCCAATGGGGCGGTGGGCCTGGTTTCCGGCAAAGCCGGCATGGTCATGGCCGTGTTTACGGTCCTGTATGCGTTCTGCGCGGGGGTCCTCTTCTGGTATGGAAAAAAGCGGATCCTGACAGGGCTTGTGGGCTTTGCCGCGGATTTTGACCAGAGCCAGAAGAACCTGATGGCTTCCATGGAGCTGCCTTACGGCATCGCCGATGAAGCGGGACGCCTTTTGTGGACCAACCGGGCGTTTTCTGCGGTGATCAAGGACGAGAAGAGCGCCAGGCGGAGCCTTACGGCCCTGTTCCCGGAGATCACAGAGGAAGGTCTGGAAAAAATGGACCATGCCCTGGAGGTCCAGTGCGCGTATGGGGGAGCCATTTACAGGGCCTCTATAAAGCGTGTGACGATCCAGTCGGACAGCAGCCTGCTTTCCGCTGCGCCGGGCCAGAAGACGGAGCAGCAGGTGTTGGCCGTATACCTTTATGATGAGACAGAGATCCATGAATATATGCAGGCCATCACGGACCAGAAAATGGTGGCGGGCCTTATTTATCTGGATAACTATGACGAAGCGCTGGAGAGCGTGGAGGAGGTGCGCCGGTCGCTTCTGGTGGCCCTCATCGACCGGAAGGTCAGCAAATATATTTCCGGAGTCAACGGCATCGTGAAAAAGATGGAAAAGGATAAATATTTCTTTGCCATCGAGCAAAAATATATGCCGTCCCTGGAGGAGGAGCGGTTCAGCCTCCTGGAGGATGTAAAGACGGTTAATATCGGAAATGAAATGGCCGTTACCTTAAGTATCGGGATCGGCATCAACGGCGATACGTATATCCGCAACTATGAGTACGCCCGGACCGCCATCGATATGGCCCTGGGCCGCGGCGGCGACCAGGCCGTGGTGAAGAACGGGGAAAAGATCCAGTATTACGGAGGAAAATCCCAGCAGCTGGAGAAGACCACCCGCGTTAAGGCCAGAGTAAAGGCCCATGCCCTCCGGGAACTTCTGGAGACCAAGGACCGGCTTCTGATCATGGGACATAAGATCGGGGACATCGACTCCTTCGGTTCTGCCATCGGCGTATACCGGATTGCCGCAGCCCTTGGGAAAAAGGCTCATATCGTCATCAACGAGGTCACTTCATCGGTACGGCCCATGATGGACCGGTTTATCAATAACAGCGATTATCCCCAGGATCTGTTCCTGATGGGAGACGATGCGGCGGAGCTGGCGGACCCGTCCACAGCCCTTGTGGTGGTGGATGTGAACCGTCCCAGCTATACGGAAGAGCCCCAGCTTTTAAATCTGGTAAAGACCATTGTGGTCATCGACCATCACCGCCAGTCCAGCGAGATCATCAGCAACGCTACCTTATCCTATGTGGAGCCCTATGCCTCCTCGGCCTGTGAGCTGGTGGCGGAGATCCTGCAGTATGTGACGGACAGCATCCGGATCAAATCCCTGGAGGCCGACGCCATGTACGCCGGTATCGTCATCGATACCAACAATTTCACAAACCAGGCCGGAGTCAGGACCTTTGAGGCCGCGGCGTTCTTAAGGAGGAACGGCGCCGATGTGACCAGGGTAAGGAAGCTGTTCCGGGATAAAATGGAGGACTACAAGGCCAGGGCCGAGGCAGTCCGCCAGGCGGAGGTCTTTGAGGGAGCCTTTGCCATCAGCGTATGTCCGGCTGAGAATGTGGAGAGTCCCACGGTGGTGGGAGCCCAGGCGGCCAACGAGCTTCTGGATATCATCGGCATCAAGGCCTCTGTGGTCTTGACCCCCTATAACGGAAAGATCTATGTCAGCGCCCGCTCCATTGATGAGATCAACGTCCAGGTAATGATGGAAAAGCTGGGCGGAGGCGGACACAGGACCATCGCCGGAGCCCAGCTTCCCGGAGCGACTGTGGAAGAGGCAAAGGAAAAGATCAAAAATGTGATCCTGGCGATGAAACAGAAAGGAGAATTTTAACGTGGAAGTTGTATTATTAGAGGATGTAAAGGCACTTGGAAAAAAAGGACAGATCGTAAAGGTCAACGACGGATATGCAAGAAACTTTATCCTGCCGAAGAAGTTAGGCGTGGAGGCCAACACAAAGAATCTGAACGATCTGAAGCTCCAGAAGGCCAACGAAGCCAAGGTGGCTGCAGAGCAGCTGGCAGAGGCAAAGGCCCTGGCTGCAAAGATCGACGAGCTTTCGGTGACAGTCTCCATCAAGGCCGGAGAGGGCGGAAGGACCTTTGGCTCCGTTTCCACAAAGGAGATCGCCAAGGCGGCGGCCGACCAGTTACATCTGGATATTGATAAGAAAAAAATGGTCTTAACGGATCCCATCCGCAGCCTGGGAACCTTTGAGGTGCCCATTAAGCTCCACAAGGACGTAACTGCAAAGCTGAGAGTCAAGGTGACAGAGGCGTAAGGATATGGAAGAAGCGTTAGTAAAGCGGGTGCTCCCCCACAGCGTGGAGGCGGAGCAGTCGGTCATCGGCGCCATGCTGATGGACCGGGATGCGATCATCGCCGCGTCAGAGACCGTCGTGGCCGATGAGTTTTACCAGCGCCAGTACGGCGTCATGTTCGAGACCATAGTGGAGCTGTTTAACGAAGGCCAGCCGGTGGACCTGGTGACTCTCCAGAATCGGCTGAAGGAAAAGGATGTGCCGCCGGAGGTATGCAGCCTGGACGCCGTCCGGGACATCATGGCTACGGTGCCCACGTCGGCCAATGTGCGGTCCTATGCCGCCATTGTCCACGAGAAGGCGGTCCTTCGCCGCCTGATCAAGATCAACGAAGAGATCGCCAATTCCTGCTATGCGGGAAAGGAGCCGCTGGATACGATCCTGGCAGACACGGAAAAACAGATCTTCCATCTGCTCCAGAGCCGGACCGGCGGCGATTTTGTCCCCATCCGCCAGGTGGCCTTGAATGTTCTGGATAAGATCGAGCAGGCCACCCGTTCCAAATCCACAGTGACGGGACTGGCTACCGGCTTTATCGATCTGGACTACCGGATGTCCGGCCTCCAGCCGTCGGACCTGATCCTCATCGCCGCCCGTCCGTCCATGGGAAAGACGGCCTTTGTACTGAATATAGCGGATTATATCGCGGTGCGCCGCCAGAAAACGTGTCTGATCTTCAGTCTGGAGATGTCCAAGGAGCAGCTGGTGAACCGAATGCTTGCTATGGAGTCCAACGTGGATTCCCAGAAGCTGCGGACGGGAACGCTGACAGACGCCGACTGGGACGCAGTGGTAGAGGGCATCGGCACCATCGGGAATTCAAAGCTGATCATCGACGATACCCCGGGTATCTCCGTTATGGAGCTGCGGTCCAAATGCCGGAAGGTGAAGCTGGAATATGGCCTGGATCTGGTAATGATCGACTACCTCCAGCTGATGACCGGAAGCGCGAAAAACGGCGACAACCGCCAGCAGGAGATCTCGGAGATCTCCCGTTCCTTAAAGGCCCTGGCCCGTGAGCTCAACGCCCCGGTCATCGCCCTGTCCCAGCTTTCCCGTGCCTGCGAATCCAGGACGGACCACAGGCCCATGCTTTCGGACCTGCGTGAGTCGGGAGCCATCGAGCAGGATGCGGACGTGGTCATGTTCCTGTATAGGGACGATTATTATAATAAAGACACAGATACGCCCAATGTGGCGGAGGTCATTATTGCCAAACAGCGTAACGGCCCCATCGGCACCGTAAACCTGGGCTGGAGGCCGGAGCTCACAAGGTTTGTGAACATGGCCAAGGAGCAGTAAGCCCATTCAGACTGTATCTCAACATTTTTGGAATATTCTGGAACGTCCTCACATATATTATGATATCAGGGTCAAAAGGCCGATCGATTCGACACAAGGCTGCTTGCAGGCGATTTTAAGACCTGAGCCCCTAACATCGTATTATGTAACAGGGAAAGGAAGAGGACAACCATGGCAGATACGCACTATCTGATCTCCGATGCCTCGAGGAAGGTGGATGTTGAATCCCACGTTCTCAGGTATTGGGAAGAAGAGCTGGAAATGAATATACCAAGGAATGAGATGGGACACAGATATTATACGGAGCTTCATATCCGGCTTTTTAAGCAGATCAAGGAGCTGAAGGAGAAGGGATATCAGCTCAAGGCCATTAAAGCGGCGCTTGCCAGATCCCTGGAATCAGATGGGGAAGTGGTTGTTCCCAATGATATTCTGGAGGAGGATGTTGTGGCTGCTTTAAAGGATCATACGGAGCATGAGGATGAAAAAGTAAAAAACATGGATGACCGGGCCCTGACGACCATGATGGCTGAGGAACGGGCGGAGCAGTTCCGGGCCATGCTGGGACAGATGATCGGACAGGCCATCGAGGAAAACAACGAAAAGCTGAGTCAGGATATCAGCCGCATGGTCAATGACAAGGTCATAAAAGAGGTGGACTACCTGATGCGGGTGGCTGATGAAAGAGATGAGGAGCGGTTCCGCCAGCTGGATGAGACGATTCGTCTGTACCAGCGGGAAAACAAGGGAAAGGCGGAGGCCGCCGCATCCCGGATCCCGTTTTTTTCCGGGGGCTTTGGGAAAAAGAAGAAGTTTGGGAGAAATGGGAACAAGCTGTAAAATAAAAATGATCATAACAAAAAAGCTGCTGTCGCAAATAAAGCGCAGCAGCTTTTTTGTATTCTTCTAATACGTGAGATATTAGCCCTCGCTGATAGCGCCAGTGGGACATACACCTGCACATGTTCCGCAGCTGATGCATGCATCTGCATCGATCTCGTATTTGCCGTCTCCCTGAGAGATTGCATTTACCGGACATTCGCCAGCGCAGGAACCGCAGCTAACGCAAGTATCGTTAATTACATATGCCATGATGAATTACCTCCTTTTTTTATCATTGTATACATTCTATAATAAACATTGAAAATATTCAAGAGGAATTTTCAAGAAACACAGGTAACCAATGTATTATTTCTCAAACACGACCTCGCCGCCCAGGACAGTCATGGAGCAGTCCAGAATAGCGTGGATATCCTCCAGCGGGCTCTTTTCAAAGACAGCGAAGTTCGCCTTTTTGCCCGGGGTGATGGAGCCATGGGTGTCCTTTACATCCATGAGCTCGGCAGCGTTGATGGTACCGCACTGGATGGCCTCCATGGGGGTCATTCCGTTTTCCACCATCAGGATACACTCAAAGCCAGTCATATCGTATTTATTGAAGGGGGTTCCCGCATCGGTTCCCAGGACGATCTTAACGCCTGCCTTATGGGCGCGGCGGAAGGTATCCTGGTGGGCGTCGATGGTCTTTTCTACCTTCTTCACCATGTAATCGGGGATCCCGGCGTCCGTGCCGTATTTTTTGATCCAGTAGGGAGCGGCCAGGGTGGGAACGAAGAACACGTTGTGCTCTTTCATGAAGTCGAAGCACCAGTCGTCCATGAAGAAGCCGTGCTCGATGGAGTCCACGCCGGCCCGGAGAGCGTTTTTGATGCCTTCCATGCCCTGGGCATGAGTGAAGGTTTTGGCCCCTGCCTTGTGGGCTTCTTCGATGGCTGCGCGGAGCTCCTCTTCGGTGAGCTGCGGGGAGCCCGGCTCAACGCCCTTGGTCATAACGCCTCCGGTGGCCATGACCTTGATCCAGTTGGCGCCGGCCTTTAACTGCTCTCTGGCTGCTCTTCTGCAGTCGTCGGGACCGTCAGCCTCACGGCCGGAGTCGTGGCCGTGTCCTCCGGTCATACAGATACAGCGGCATGCAGTCTGCATTTCCGGAGCCAGGATCTCGCCCTTTAACTGGGCGTCGTGGAGGTCCACATCAATATATTTGGGTGCGCCTGCGTCACGGATGTAGGTCACGCCGGAATTTAACAGTGTTTTTAAATTCTTAAGGGCCCGGATGGTGACAGCGGCGTCAGAAATGGTTTCCTTTGCGCCGGTCCCGGCATCGGAGCACATATGTACATGGCAGTTGAAAAGCCCGGGGAGCACGGTCCTTCCGCCCAGATCGACAACCTTTGCGCCATCGGGAGCAGCGATACTGGTTCCTACCTCTTTGATCATGCCGTTTTCCACCAGGATGCTGCCGCCGGTGAGGACGGTCTGGCCGATCACATCCACGAGATTTCCGTTGGTAAATAATGTGGTCATAAGATTCCTCCTAAATCAGATATATTTTCCAGAATAAAAAGTCTATCTATATTATATCAGTAATTTGAGATATGGCAATAAAATTGTGGAGAAAATTGCGCCAGATCCAAAAAAACCATAAAAGACTCTGCCAGGTCCTTGTGAAAATGGGGAGAAGATGGTACAATGGTATCGTTGGCGCGCGCCGGCTTCTGTGTATACCGCAGAGGTCCGGGCACGCAGAATCCGCCGGAGGGGAAGCACAGCCTCCCGGCGCAGAAAACAGACAGGAAAAGGATCATGGAGGGGAATGGATCATGGATATGACAGGAATGAAGCATGAGATCGAGGCGCTTGCAGAGGCCCACAGAGAAGAATTTGAGGCGGTGAGCGCATGTATTTTTGAACATCCGGAGCTGGCGTTCCAGGAAAAGACGGCACAGAATGAATTATGCAGCCTTCTGGAACGCCACGGCTTTTCTGTAAAACGGGGAGCAGGTTCCCTGGATACGGCCTTTGTGGCGGAATATAACAGCGGAAAGCCGGGAATGACCTTTGCATTTTTATGTGAGTACGATGCCCTTCCCGAGCTGGGCCACGCCTGCGGCCATAACCTCATCGGCACCAGCGGAGCCGGAGCCGGAGTGGTTTTAAAGGAGATCATGGAAAAATACGGCATCGGCGGAACGCTGAAGGTATTCGGTACCCCGGCGGAGGAAAACGGCAGCGGGAAGATCACCATGCTGGACGAGGGGATCTTTGAGGGCGTGGATATGTCCCTGATCATGCATCCCAGCGATCTGTCCATGGCCGATGATATTTCCTTTGCGGCTGTGAACAAGGTGTATACCTTCAAGGGAAAACCGGCCCATACAGCAGCCTGTCCCTGGGTGGGAGCCAGCGCTTTAAACGGTGTGATGCAGATGTTCCATGCCGTTGATTCCCAGAGGCTCCATTTTAAAGACTACACAAGGGTACACGGCATCGTCCTGGAGGGTGGTACGGCTGTGAACATCGTTCCCGAGCGGGCTGTATGCAAGTTCAATATCCGCGCTCTGGATTCGGAGTATTTAAAGGAAGTGATCGCTGTCATCGACCGGTGCGCCCAGGGTGCGGCCATGTGCGCCGGAGTGGAGGTGGAGATCTCCCAGGACGGCTACCTGATCGAGGATGTGAGAAATGACCAGAGACTGGTGGAGGCTGTGGAGAAGAACATGGACCTCATCGGCGAGCACCACATCCCCAGGGATCTGACCCAGGGGATCGGCTCCACGGACGTGGGCAACGTGACCCACGCCATGCCTGCGGCCCAGTTTTATATCGGTGTCGGCGAGGGGCTGGGGACCCATACGGCTCCCTTTGCAGAGGCTTCCGGCGGCCCGGCAGGAAAACGGGCGCTTCTGGCGGCTGTGAAGGTACTGGCTATGACAGGACTGGATATGATGGCAGAATAGGCTGGATTCGCGTCCAGCTGTCCGGAATCCCCATGGATTTCCGGATATCCGTAAGGCAGATGGCTGAAAGGGCAGAGAAAGCCCAGCCGTCTGCCTTTTTCATGCATGGAAGAGGGGGATTATCCTGCATCAACGGGCGATTCTCCATCCTCCCAGAACCTCTGCACCTCTTTAAGCCGTTCTGCCTGTTTTTTCTCTTCTCCCGCCTCGCCAGGAATGTAGTACCGGGTTCCCTTTAAGGATTCGGGCAGACATTCCATGCGGGCGATCTTTTCCTTCGTGTCGTGGGCGTAGACGTAGCCCTTCCCGTAATCCAGCTCCTTCATAAGCCCGGTGGGCGCGTTGCGGATCACCAGGGGGACCGGCTCGGACAGCATGCTTAGGGCGTCCTTTTTGGCGTGCTCGTAGGCCATGTAAACAGAATTGGACCTGGGCGCCAGGGACAGATAGACCACGGCGTGGGTCAGGTGGATATTGCATTCCGGCATTCCCAGGAAGTGGCAGGCCTGGTAGACGGAGACCGCCAGAGTAAGGGCGTTATTATCGGCCAGTCCGATGTCCTCGGTGGCAAACCGGATCAGCCGCCGGGCGATGTACAGGGGGGCTTCCCCGGCCTCCAGCATCCGGGCCAGCCAGTAGACAGCTGCATCGGGATCGCTGTTTCGCATGGATTTATGGAGGGCGGAGATCAGATTATAATGCTCTTCACCATTCTTATCATATAGAAGGGATTTTTTGCTGATGCACTGCTCCAGGATATCCCGGGTCACAATGGTCTTTTCCGGTGTGATGGTCCCGTTGGTCACGGCCATTTCCAGCACGTTTAAAGCCGTCCGGGCGTCTCCATTGGCAAATGCCGCGATGGCGGCGATCAGCTCCTCTCCGATCTCCACATTCAGATAGCCGAGGCCCCTGGAGCTTTTTAACGCATGGTGGAGGAGCTCCGTTAAGTCGTCGGTGGAAAGAGGCTGGAGGACGAAAACGCGGCACCGGGATAAAAGAGCTGCGTTGATCTCAAAGGACGGGTTTTCCGTGGTGGCTCCGATGAGGATGATGCTGCCCTTTTCCACATAAGGAAGAAATGCGTCCTGCTGGGCCTTATTGAAGCGGTGGATCTCGTCCACAAATACCAGAGTCCGCAGCCCGGACCGGCGGCTCAGCTCCGCCCGTGCCATGACCTCCTTGATCTCTTTAATGCCACTGGTAACGGCGCTGAAATTCACAAAGTCGGCGTTGGTCCGTTTGGCGATGATGCTGGCTAGGGTGGTCTTCCCGACGCCGGGAGGCCCCCAGAAGATCATGGAAGGGATCTGGTCCTGGTCGATGAGCTGGCGCAGGAGCTTCCCCTTTCCCAGCAGGTGCTTCTGGCCCACAAAGGTCTCCAGGGATTCCGGCCGCAGCCGGCTGGCCAGAGGGGACATGGTCTCTTTGTAATCAAACATGGATAACTGTTCCATCATACTGCTCACCATCCTGTATGTTTTACCGGCTCCTTTCCGGACCCCGGCTGTGCGCCGGTTTCGGATCCTTCCAGAGGCGGCGTAAAAGATTTCTGATATCAGTGTAGCACGACGGGAGGGGCTGTGCAAGCGGCGGTGGGGAAAAGGATGTAAACTGGAATAATAAAAAGGTTGACAATGAAAAAAGCTCTGTTATAATGTAAACATGAATATGATTCTGGTTGACAATGTGCCGGGGATGGGATCTTCCCGGCCACAGGATACCGGAGAAAATTGACAGAGGAGAATCTATATTATGGAAAAAACTGCTTCACTGAAAAAGGGAAGGATGACGACGGCCCAGATGACGGTTACGGCGCTGATGACGGCGGTGCTGTGCATTTTTGGCCCCCTGGCCTTACCGATTCCCGTCAGCCCGGTACCCATCAGCCTGACCAACCTGGTGCTTTATTTCATGGTCTATATTCTGGGAATGAAGGGCTCCTTAATGAGCTTTGGGCTGTATCTGCTGCTGGGAGCCACAGGTCTCCCTGTGTTTTCCGGCTTTGCGGGAGGCCTTGGCAAGCTGGCAGGGCCCACGGGCGGATACCTTCTGGGCTTTATTTTCATGACCCTGGCTGCGGGCTTTATGGTGGAGCGGTTCCCGGACCGCATATTTCTCCATGGGATCGGAATGGCCGTGGGTACGGCCATATGTTACCTGTTTGGGACCGTGTGGCTGGCGGAGCAGATGTCGCTTACATTTACAGCGGCCCTTGGAGTGGGCGTGATCCCGTATCTTCCCGGAGACGCGGTGAAGATCCTCCTGGCTGTGATCCTCGGCCCGAAGCTCAGAAAGGCCGTAAGGCCCATGTTATCCAGATGACCGTTAAAGAACATAAAACAGGAACGTCCAGAGTCCAGGAAAAAGGGCCTGGGCGTTTCTTTTTTTATGGCAGAATGGCTTCTTTCCTTGACACAGCCCCTATTTTCGATTATTATAACGCTGTTACCCTTTTAACGACTGACCATACGAGGAGGGAAAAACATGAAAAAAGTACATGAGAAGCTTACAGAGATCCTTCCGCGGATCATAGAGCTGAGCGAAGACATCTACTGCCACCCGGAGCTGGGATTTAAAGAATTCCGCAGCCGGGAGAAGGTGACAGAGGCCTTAAGCCAGGCAGGGATCCCTTATAAAGATGTGGCCTATACAGGACTTACGGCCACGTTGGATTCTGGAAGACCAGGCCCCGGGATCGGGCTCATCGCTGAATTTGACGCGGTTCCTACCCTGGGCCATCCTTATGCCAATAAGGACGATTACGCGGCCCACACCTGCGGCCACTATGCCCAGACCGGCGTGATGCTGAGCCTGTTTTTAGCCATTAAGGAGTCTGGCATGCTGGAGGACCTTTGCGGAAAGGTCACTCTGCTCTTTACGCCGGGCGAAGAGTTCTGCGACATGGATTACAGAAGATCCCTGATCGCCGACGGAAAGCTGAAATATCCGTCCGGAAAGCAGGAAATGATCTATGAGGGCGTTTTTGACGATATCGATATCATGCTGTCCTGCCACGCCATGGGGCTGGATATGGAAAAATATCACGCAGAGATCGGAGCCAGCTTAAACGGCTTTATCCAGAAGCGGGCCATCTTTAAAGGAAAGGCAGCCCACGCGGGAGCCAACCCGGAGGGCGGCGTCAATGCTTTAAACGCCGCAAACCTGGCTATGACAGCCATCAACTTCCAGAGAGAGACCTTCCGGGCTGAAGACGCCATCCGCGTCCATTTCGTGATGCAGGAGGGCGGACAGACCGTTAATACGATCCCGTCCCGGACCCAGATGGAGATGTATGTGCGGGCAAAGACCGTAGACGCCATCTTCGAGACCGAGGAAAAGGTAAACCGCTCCTTAAAGGCCGGGGCCGTGGCCATCGGCTGCGACCTGGAGATCCAGGATACACCTGGTTATTTCCCGCTCCACCAGGACGAAAATCTGACGGAGCTTTTGAAGAAGCATATCCGCAATTATATGGATGATTCCATGATCGCCCAGGGGACCCACGGATTCGCTTCCGGCGATATGGGCGATATTTCCATGATGTGGCCCACAGTGGAGATCGGAACCGCAGGCTTCTCCGGGACCATCCACGGCAAGGACTTTAAGACCGCAGATCCGGTCCAGGCCTTTGAGATCCCGGCCCGGTATTTTGCCGATGCCATTGAGGAGCTGCTGTCTGACGGAGGAGCGGCTGCCTGGAGGATCAAGGAGGCCTTCCGCCCCGTAATGAGCAAAACAGACTATCTGGAAAAACTGGATAGTTTGAATAAATCAACCAATTTCATTTACAGCAAAGGAGAATGACGTATTATGAAAAAGAAATTTTTATGCGGCGCTGCCGTAATGGCTATGACCGCCAGCATGCTGTTCGGATGCGCAGGAGACAGCGCTGAGGAGACCACTGCAGCCGGAAAGGAAACTTCCGCAGAGGCAGGAGCTGAAAAGGAGACAGAGGCAAAAGAGGATGCAGAAAAGAAAGAGACAGAGGCTGCTTCCGGCGAGAAGGTTAAGGTGACTCTTCTTGTGACTGGTTCCTTCGGCGATAAGGCATTCAACGATTCCGCCCAGGCAGGAATGAAGAAAATCGAGAGCGAAATGGGAGACCAGGTCGAGGTAGAGATGATCGAAATGGGAAGCGACAAGACAAAATTCGAGGGCTCCATGCTGGACGCCGCCGAGTCTGACGCCGACATCATCATCACCGGTCTCTGGGATATGAAGGAGATCACCGAGCAGGTGGCCCAGGAGTTCCCGGAGAAGAAGTTCATCATCTTTGATACAGACGTGGACTACACTCTTGGCGATCTGAGCAACGTATACTCCATGAGCTACAAGCAGAACGAGGGCGCATTTTTAGCCGGCGTTCTGGCAGCCAGCGTGACCTCTTCCGATATGGAGTTCGCCAATGAGGACGCCGTGATCGGCTTCGTAGGCGCAAAGGATACGGCAGCCGTTATCAACGACTCTGCTGTGGGCTACATCGAGGGCGCCCAGTTCGTAAATCCGGACATCAAGGTTCTGGTTTCCTATGTTGGTTCCTATGTGGACTCTGCAACTGCAAAAGAGCTGGCGCTGACCCAGTACTCCTCTGGCGCTGACTGCGTATTCGTAGCAGCAGGCCCGGCTTCCGTAGGTGTTATCGAGGCTGGCGCTGAGAGCCAGAAATATGTGATCGGCGTGGACTCTGACCAGGCTCTGGCATATGAAGGAAAGGATGAAGCCAACTACATCATCTCCTCTGCCATCAAGGGCGTAGGCGACAGCCTTTTCAGTTCCATCGAGAGAGCCCAGGCCGGAGAGCTTCCTTACGGCGAGCATGAGACCCTTGGACTTGCAGAAGGCGCTGTGGGCCTTGCTGACAACGAGATCTACAACACCGTAGTACCGGAGGACGTAAGGACTGCTGTGGACGGTGCAAAGGAGAAGCTCCTGGCTGGCGAGGTGACTGTGGACACCGCATACGGCATGGACGAAGAGACATTAAAGGGAATCATTAACGGCGCCCAGTAATCTTTTGGGAAGACAGGCGTTTTGGAAGGCGTTGAAAGGGAGATCTCCATTTCAGCGCCTTTTGCGCAAAAGCTCGGAACCGTTACGGAGGAAAATCATATGGAGCAGGGGAATATCCTGGAAGCCCGGAATATCACAAAGGTATACCCGGGAGGAGTTGTGGCCAACCACAACGTCAATCTTAGTGTAAAAAAAGGCGAGATCCATGCGCTGGTGGGGGAAAACGGCGCGGGGAAATCTACGCTGATGAAAATGTTATTCGGCATGCTGGCGCCCACCGAGGGACAGATCTTTGTGGATGGAAAGGAAGTCCACTTCACCTCCTCCGGCGATGCCATTGCCGCCGGCCTGGGAATGGTGCACCAGCACTTCATGCAGGTCCCGTCTATGACTGTGGCAGAGAATCTGATCCTGGGAGCTGAGACCGGATCACCCTTTAAGGTGGACCGGAAGAAAGCGGTGGAGATCACAAGAGAGCTGTCAGAGCGGTATAACCTGAAGGTGGAAGCAGAGGAAAAGGTAGAGGATATTTCCCTGGCCATGCGCCAGAAGCTGGAGATCCTGAAGGCCCTTTACAGAGGGGCCCATATCCTGATCCTGGACGAGCCCACGGCGGTCCTTACGCCCCAGGAGACAGAGGAGCTGTTCGAGCAGCTGCTGCTCTTAAAAGAAAGCGGACATACCATTATTTTTATTTCTCATAAACTGAACGAGGTAAAGGCTCTCTGCAACCGCATGACCATCCTGCGGGACGGAAAGACCATGGGCACCTATGAGATCTCCGATCTGGATGAGCATGAGATCTCCCGGCTGATGGTGGGCCGTGAGGTGAGTCTGGATATCGAAAAAGCGGAGGCGGATTTTGGAAAGACCGTTTTCTCTGTAAAGGATCTGGTGTATGCCGATCAGTTCGGAAAGACACGCCTGGACCATGTTTCCTTTTCTATTAAAGAGGGGCAGATCCTGGGGATCGCAGGCATCGACGGAAATGGTCAGTCAGAGCTGGTGGAGGCCATTGTGGGCACCTTAAAGCTCCAGGGCGGCCAGGTACGGTTAAATGGAGAGGACCTGACTGGGGCCTCCGTATTGAAACGCCAGGAGGCCGGCATTTCCCATGTGTCCGAGGATCGGATGCGGTACGGCTCCGCGCCGAAGCTGAGTCTGGAGGACAACGCCATCTCCAAGGTGTACTATACCGGCCAGTTAAAATCCAGGGGACTCATCGACAGCAAAAAGGTAAACGGCTTCGCAAACCGGATACTAAAGGAGTTCCTGGTAAAATACGATAACTCGAAGCAGTCCGTGTCCGAGCTTTCCGGCGGAAACGTCCAGAAGCTGATCGTGGGACGGGAATTTGACTATGATCCGGATCTTCTTATTATGAACCAGCCCACCCGAGGCATCGACGTGGGAGCCATCGAGTTCATCCGGAAGAAGATCGTGGATATGCGGGCCAGAAAAAAGGCCATTTTACTTGTATCTGCCGACCTGAGCGAGATCCTTTCCTTAAGCGATACGATCCTGGTCATGCATGAGGGCCGGATCGTGGGCCATATCAGTGATGTAAAGAATACGTCGGAAAATGACCTGGGACTTTACATGCTGGGAGTAAAGGAAGATTCAAAAGAGCAGATCGGAGGTGCGTACTGTGAGTAAGAAATTTACAGCTGTAAGACTCCTTTGTGCCTTTGGCATTGCCTTCGTTCTGACAGTGGCCATCATCTTCGGAGTCAGTGAGGAGCCGGTGACGGCTATCTATAACCTGTTCCTGGGGCCGCTGCAGTCCAAGCGTCATTTCTTTGACGTTTTTGCCAGCAGCGTACCGCTGATCTTTACGGGTCTGGCTCTGGGACTGGTGTTTAAATCCGGAAACTTTTCCATGATCGCAGACGCCTGCCTTTACACAGGCGCTGTGGTGACCGCAGCCCTGGCCATTAAGACGGCTCTTCCTGCGGGACTTCATCCGGCAGTGATCATGCTTCTGGCCGCTGTGGTGGGCGGCATTATTGGAAGCATCCCGGCTCTCTTAAAGGTGTATTTCCACACCAACGAGCTGGTGACCTCCCTGATGTTCAACTATGTGTTCTTCTATCTGGGGATCTATACGGTCACCAAATTCCTGGCAGACCGGGCGGCCGGAACCTTTGCGTCCTTAAAGTACCAGCCCACAGCCTCCCTGGGAAGCCTCATCAGCGGAACCAAATTCCACTCCGGATATCTGATCGCCATTGCTGTGGTGATCCTGTTATACCTTCTGGTATATAAGACAAAATTCGGATATGAGATCCGTATTTCCGGAAGCAATCCGGAATTTGCCAAATATTCCGGAATCAATACGAGCCGGGTCATCATCCTGACCCAGGTGATCGCCGGTGCCGTTGCTGGTCTTGGCGGCTCTGTGGAGCAGATGGCCATGTACCAGAGGTTCAACTGGCAGGATTCACCGTCCTACGCCTGGGACGGCGTGATCATCGCCATCCTTTCCGGAAATAACCCGAAGAATGTGCCCCTGGCGGCATTCTTCCTGGCCTATATCCGTGTGGGAGCAGACCTCATGTCCAGGCGGTCTGACGTTCAGAACGAGCTGGTATCCATTATCCAGGCAGTTCTGATCCTGTTTGTAACGGCAGAGCGGTTCATGGCTGGCTGGAAGCAGCGCCAGGAAGCGAAGAAAGCACTGGGAGGGGAGGCATAAATATGATCTTACAGGATATCATCAATACACTGAGTCTTCCGGAGTTTTATTTTGCCGTTTTCAGAAGCGCCACTCCGGTGCTCCTTACGACTCTGGGGGCAATGATCGCCTCCCGGTCCGGAACCAACAACATTGCCCTGGAGGGCACCATGCTGATCTCCGCCTTTGTGGGCGTTGTGGTCAGCGCCTTTACCCAGAGCGCATGGATCGGCTTTTTCGGAGCCGTGCTGGCAGGTTTTCTCATCAGCAACATACTGGCGTATTTTATTTTAAAGCTGAATTCCAATTCTGTTATCTCCGGTATCGCCTTAAATACCTTTGCATCCGGAGGAACGATCTTTGCCCTGTATCTTCTGACAGGGGAAAAGGGGGCTTCCACGTCTCTGGCGTCCTTAAAGCTCCCCAGCATCGACATCCCGGTGATCCAGGACATCCCGGTCATCGGAGCCATCCTTTCCGGCCATCATGTGCTGACGTATGCGGCTCTGATCCTGGTGGCTGTGATCTGGTACATGTTTAAATACACAGAGCTGGGCATGCACATCCGGGCTGTGGGCGAGTCTCCGGATGCCGCCGAGTCTGTGGGCATCCACGTAAAGCGGGTCAAGTATACTGCCTTAAGCATCAGCGGGATCCTGACCGGCATGGCCGGAGCCTTCCTTTCCATGGGCTATGTGGGCCTGTTCTCTGCCGGAATGACCGCAGGACGCGGCTATATCGCCCTGGCCACCCAGGCCATTGCCGCCGGAAACGCCGTGATCGGCATGCTGGCCTCCCTGCTCTTTGGCTTCTGCCAGAGCCTGGCCAACTACTTACAGTCTTCTGGTATTCCGCTACAGTTCATCCAGATGATGCCGTATCTGATCATCATCATCGCATACACCGTTTACTGTGCCATGGTGGAACGAAATAAGAAAAAGAAGCAGATGAAGGCAGCGGCTGGAAAATAGGAATGAAAGGAGAAACTACCCAATGAGCGAAAAGAAACTGATCGAGCTCCATCTGCATCTGGACGGCTCTCTGAGTCCGGAGACCGTATGGGAGTTATCGAAGGAGCAGGGGATCGCCATTCCGGCTTCCTCTCCCGAGGACGTAAAGTTTAAAATGGAGGTCCCCGAGGACTGCAAGACCCTGGAGGAGTACCTGGAGCGGTTCGCGCTGCCTCTGATGGTGCTTCAGAGAGCCGACGCCATCGAGCGTGTGACCTTTGAGCTGGTGGAGGATCTGGCAAAAGAGGGCGTGACCTACGCAGAGATCCGCTTTGCCCCGCAGCTTTCCGTAAGCGGCGGCCTCACCCAGGACCAGGTGGTGGAGGCGGCCATCCGCGGCGCAGAGCGGGGAATGAAGGAATATCCTCGGATCCGTGTGGGGCTGATCCTCTGCTGTATGAGAGGGGATACGAACCAGGAGCTCAACATGCAGACTGTGGAGACGGCGAAAAAATACCTGGGCAGCGTGGTCTGCGCCGTGGATATCGCCGGGGCCGAGGGCCTGTTCCCCACAGAAATGTTTGCGCCGGTATTTGCAAAGGTGCGTGAATACGGTCTTCCCATGACCATCCATGCGGGTGAGGCAGCGGGACCGGACAGCATGCGTACCGCCCTTTCCTATGGCACAAAGCGCATCGGCCACGGTGTGGCGGCCATTGAGGATCCGGAGCTTGTGAAGCGTCTGGTGGAGGAAGGCATTACCCTGGAGGTCAGTGTCACCAGCAACTACCATACAAAGGTGGTGGACCGTCTGGAGGATCACCCCATCCGCCGTCTTTTTGACGCAGGCGTGCGGGTGACCATCAATTCCGACAACATGACCTGCTCCAGGACCAATGTAAATAAGGAGCTGGATCTGATGCGGACCGTGTTCGGGTTCACAGAAGAAGAGATCAAAAAAATGGAAGAATACGCCTGGGAAGCCAGATTCTTAAAGGATTAACGCTCCCATACAAAAAGCCGGGAAACGCCGTTCAGACGGGCCCCGGCTTTTGTCATAGGAAAATGCGCCCGCCGCAGGCGGGCTTCTTTGTGCGGAAAATTTCTTTTAAATTGCCATGAAAGATGATATACTGGATCTGTGAAAACTGAGTTAGGCAGATGTACTTAAAAAGCATCTGCAAATTTTATCATATGGATCATACGGGGAGAAAATTTATGAAAAAAATGATTTCCTGGAATGTCAACGGCCTCCGGGCATGCGTGGGCAAGGGATTTTTAGAATATGTAAAGGAATCGGATGCGGACATTTTCTGTATCCAGGAAAGCAAGCTCCAGGAGGGACAGATCGAACTGGACCTTCCAGGCTACCGCCAGTATTGGAACTACGCAGAGAAAAAGGGCTACTCCGGCACGGCCATGTTCACAAAGGAGGAGCCGGTCTCCGTTTCCTACGGCCTGGGGATCCCGGAGCACGATAAGGAGGGGCGTGTCATCACCGCGGAATTTGACGATTACTATGTAGTCACCTGCTACACGCCCAACTCCCAGGACGGCTTAAATCGTCTGGATTACCGGATGGAGTGGGAGGACGCATTCCTTTCTTACCTGAAAAAGCTGGAGGAGAAAAAGCCGGTGGTCTTCTGCGGGGACTTGAACGTCGCCCATAAGGAGATCGACCTGAAGAACCCGAAGACCAACCGGAAAAACGCGGGCTTTACGGATGAGGAAAGAGAAAAATTCACAAGGCTTCTGGATGCGGGCTTTATTGATACCTGGAGATACTTTAACCCGGATCTGGAGGGCGTCTACTCCTGGTGGTCCTACCGGTTTTCTGCCCGCCAGAAGAACGCCGGGTGGCGCATCGACTATTTCTGCGTATCAGACAGCCTGAAGGACCGGCTGGTGAGCGCGGCCATCCACACGGATGTTATGGGAAGCGATCACTGTCCGGTGGAAGTGGTGATCGGGGACTAAAGGAAAGGGTATACGAATCATGAATCTTGTAACAGCAGAGCATTTGACCAAATCATATACAGAACGGCTGATCCTCAATGACACGGATTTTTCCATCAACGAGGGGGATAAGATCGGCCTGATCGGCGTCAACGGCACTGGAAAATCCACGCTTTTAAAGCTGGTGGCAGGCCTGGAGGAGCCGGATACAGGGACCGTTGTCCGCGGGAGGAACCTGGATATCCGCTATCTTCCCCAGAATCCGGTATTCGAGGAGGGAGAAACGGTCCTAGAAAGCGTCCTTAGGGAAAACCGGAGCCGGTATCATGACCAGATCTGGGATCTGGAAAGCCAGGCAAAGGCCATGCTGAACCGGCTGGGGATCCCGGATCATGACCAGCAGATCGGACAGCTGTCTGGCGGCCAGAAAAAGCGTGCGGCCCTGGCATCGGTCCTTTTATCGCCCACGGACCTGCTGATCCTGGACGAGCCCACCAACCATCTGGACAGCGCCATGGCGGACTGGCTGGAGGAGTATTTAAAGCGGTTTAAGGGCGCGCTGCTTATGATCACCCATGACCGGTATTTTCTGGACAGCGTCACCAACCGCATCGTGGAGCTGGATAACGGGAAGCTGTACAGCTACCAGGCCAACTACGAGGGATTCCTGGAGCTGAAGGCCGAGCGTATGGATATGGAGCAGGCGTCGGAGCGGAAACGCCAGTCCATCCTCCGGGTGGAGCTGGAGTGGATGAAGCGTGGAGCCCGGGCCAGATCCACCAAGCAGAAGGGGCGGATCCAGAGGTATGAGGCGCTCCGGGATGCCAAAGGGCCGGAAAAGGAGCAGGCTGTGGAAATGGAATCCATTTCCAGCCGCCTGGGTAGGACGACCGTGGAGCTATCGGGGATCTGCAAGGCCTACGGGGACAAGGTGCTCATAAAGGACTATACGTATTTTTTCCTGAAAAATGACAGGATCGGATATATCGGCCCCAACGGCAGCGGGAAGTCCACGCTGATGAAGATCATCGCCGGATGGGAAAAGCCGGATTCCGGTACGGTGGAGATCGGCCAGACGGTGAAGATCGGATATTTTTCCCAGGAAAATGAGGACATGGATACCAGCCTTAAGGTCATCGACTATATCCGGAACGTGGCGGAGTACGTCCAGACAAAGGACGGGAGCATCAGCGCCTCCCAGATGCTGGAGCGGTTTTTATTCCCGCCGTCGGTCCAGTATACGGTGATCCAGAAGCTGTCCGGCGGTGAGCGGCGGCGGCTGTATCTGTTAAAGATCCTCATGAGCGCGCCCAATGTGCTGATCCTGGACGAGCCTACCAACGATCTGGACATTAAAACGCTGATGATCCTGGAGGATTACCTGGACAGCTTCCAGGGCATCGTCATCACCGTATCCCATGACCGGTATTTCCTGGACCGGGTGGTACGGCGGATCTTTGCTTTTGAGGGAGACGGCGTTCTCCGTCAGTATGAAGGCGGGTTTACGGATTATGCAGCCCGTAAGGCCGCGGAGGCTGAAGCGGAAGAGGAGAGCCGGGCGGACGTGAAGCCTGCGGCCCCCCCAAAGGAAAAGGGGCAGAGGATCCGCGGGCCGCAGAAGCTGAAATTTACCTATAAAGAGCAGAAAGATTACGAGACCATCGAGGCAGATATGGCGGCTCTGGAGGAGAGGATCGCAGGGCTCGAAGAAGAGATCCAGGCATCGGCCCGGGATTTTGTAAAGCTGAACCAGCTTATGGAGGAAAAGGAAAAGGCAGAGAAAGAGCTGGAAGAAAAGATGGACCGGTGGATGTATCTGGAAGAGCTGGCGGCGAAGATCGCAGAGCAGCAGGGGTAGGCTTACAGACGTAGAATAGAACGGAGGACGGGATATGACGGGACGAAAGAACAGACATGAGCTCCTCTATCCATTGGGAGTAACGCCGACAGAAGAAGGGGCAGAGATCCTCGTACAGGCTGAGGGGAAAAAGGTAAGTCTCCTTTTATTCCGGAGAGGAGAAAAAAAGGCGGCGGAAGTCATCGATTTCCAGGAAAGGGACCGGGTCGGAGACGTCTGGTCCATGACCTTAAAGGGATATGATTTTGAAAATATGGAATACGGCTTCCAGTGCGACGGCCAGTGGATGCCGGACCCCTGTGCCAGGATGGTCACAGGCCGGGAAAAATGGGGAGACCTCTCCCGGGCCGGGAAGCCGGTGCGGGCCAGGCTTCTGACCGGGGAATTTGACTGGGAGGATGATGTGAGGCCGGAGATCCCATATTCTGACAGCATCATCTACCGGCTCCATGTGCGGGGATTCACAAAGCATAGATCCTCCGGCGTGAAAGACCGGGGAACCTTCGGCGGGATCCGGGAAAAGATCCCGTATTTAAAGGAACTGGGCGTAACGGCAGTGGAGCTTCTTCCAGTGACGGAGTTTGACGAGGTCATGGTCACAGAGCCTGCGGCCGGGCTCCCGGGACAGAAGCCGGAGGCCACGGGGCGGATCAACTACTGGGGATACGGCCCATCGTTCCTTTATGCACTGAAGGCCTCCTATGGCTCCGGGGAGACCGAGCCGGAGAGAGAATTCAAGGAGCTTGTGAAGGCGCTCCACCGGGAAAATATGGAGTGCATCCTGGAGTTTTACTTTACAGGGAAGGAGTCTCCCGGCGACGTGCTCCACGTTCTCCGTTACTGGCTCCAGGAGTACCATGTGGATGGCTTCCGGCTGACGGGCTTTGCCCCCAGGGAGGCCATTGCCGGGGATCCGTTCTTACGGTGCACCAAGCTGTTTGCTGACAGCTGGGAGGAGGCCCTGGAAAGGCGGCCTAAAGCAGGCTATCCCATGCCGGGAGATGGGAAGGTGACGCTGCGGGACAAGCACCTGGCGGAATACAACGGCCGGTTTGAGGAGGACATGCGGCGGCTCCTGAAGGGCGACGAGGGGATGTTAAACAGCCTGGCATTCCACTCCAGAAGGAACCCGGCAGAATACGGCGTCATCAATTATATGGCCAATACCAACGGCATGACCATGATGGACATGGTCTCCTATGACCGGAAGCACAACGAGGACAACCATGAGGACAACCGGGACGGCACGGATCACAATTATTCCTGGAACTGCGGCGAGGAGGGACCCACCAGGAAAAAAAGGATCCGGGACCTGAGAAAGCAGCAGCTCTGCAATGGGTTCCTCCTGCTGTTTTTAAGCCAGGGAACGCCGCTTCTGCTGGCGGGCGACGAATTTGGGAATTCCCAGGAGGGAAATAATAACGCGTACTGCCAGGATAACCGGATCTCCTGGCTGGACTGGAGGCTTCTGGAGACCAACCGGGACATCTTTGAATTTGTGAAGGGGCTCATTGCCTTCCGGAAAAAACATGGTGTATTCCATATGGAGAGGGAGCCCCGGATCATGGATTACAGATCCTGCGGACGCCCGGATGTTTCCTACCACGGCGAATACGTATGGCGGCCGGAGTTTGAGAATTTCCGCCGCCAGTTCGGGATCCTTTACTGGGGGGAATATGGAACGAAGGAGGACGGAAGCCAGGACGATACCATGTATGTACTTTATAACATGCACTGGGAGCCCCATGTATTCGGCCTTCCCCACCTTCCCAAGGGCCAGACCTGGCATGTGCTTTACGATACGTCAAAGGGCCCGGAAAAGGGCGTGTACGGAGAGACTGCGGCTTTAGAACTGAAGGATCAGTCCCAGATCGCCATGATGCCGCGGAGCATCGTGGTCTTATGCGGACAGCCAGGAAACAGAGCGCCGGAGGCGGAAGGCAGCAGGGAGCTGCCCGCACCGGCGGCCCCTTCCGGTCCGTCTGCCATTTAGCCTGAAAAAGCCCGGCGGTTCCGGGAGAGATCCGTTCCGGGAGCCAATGGAGCTGCCGGAAAGAAAAAACGGCCGGGGCACTGAAAAGACGGCGTTGAACAGTTCTCAGCCTGTTTTTCAGCATCCCCGGCCGGATATGGCCTATTCGGGATAGATGAGTCGGTCTTCCTGGATATCCTTCAGCACCTCGTCGCAGAACTTCCGGGCCAGATACCTGGCCATGGGAAGGTTCATATCCAGGTAGTTGCCGCAGTCCCTGGCGGCTGCGCCGGGGATCTCCCCTTCAAAGTCCCGGATATAGGAAAACATTTCCTGAAGGAGAGGAACGATATCTGCGGATTCATAGTCTCCGGCCAGCAGAAGGTAAAAGCCGGTGCGGCAGCCCATGGGGCCGAAATAAAGGACCCGGTCCTTGTAAACCTTGTGGTTCCTCAGAAACGTGGCGCCCAGGTGTTCAATGGTGTGGATCTCCGCAGTATTCATGACAGGCTCATGGTTGGGGCGGGTCATACGGATGTCGAAGGTGGTGATCCGGGCGTCTCCCGCGGTATCCCGTCTGGATACATAGACGCCGGGCAGGAGTTTCAGATGATTGACAGTGAAGCTTGCGATCTTGTCCATAGATGGTTCCTTTCCTTTCTGTAAACAGTTCTGCTTCCATTATAACGGCAAAGCGGGAAGGATACAAGCCCCGATCCGCTCTAATGAAGAGTGGACAATGGACGGAAAGTGTATTATAATATAAAAGAATTGTTTGAAAATACAGGGGGCTGCTGCGAACGGGCGGGGTCTGGGATTTCCCCTTTGCGGCGGCCCCTGGAGAATGAAAAGGAAATTTAAGGAGACGGAACAATGTTAGACGGAAAGAAAACTTTATTCAGCGGAATGCAGGCAACCGGTAACCTGACTCTCGGGAACTATCTGGGGGCTTTAAAGAACTGGGTGACGATTTCCGATGATTACCAGACCTTTTTCAGTGTCGTGGATATGCATTCCATCACTGTCCGTCAGGACCCGGCAGAGCTTAGAAAGCGCGCAAGAACACTTCTGACTCTTTATATTGCCGCCGGACTTGACCCGGAGAAAAACTGCATTTATTACCAGTCCCATGTATCGGGACATGCGGAGTTGGCCTGGATCTTAAACTGCTTTACCTATATGGGCGAGCTGAACCGGATGACCCAGTTTAAGGACAAGGCTGCCAAGCATGCCGACAATATCAACGCGGGCCTGTTCACGTACCCGGTGCTCATGGCCGCAGATATCCTGCTGTACCAGGCGGACGTGGTGCCGGTGGGGATCGACCAGATGCAGCACTTAGAACTCACCAGGGACATTGCCATCCGCTTCAATAATATCTACGGAGATGTGTTCACGGTTCCGGAGGCCTATATCGGAAAGGCCGGAGCAAAGATCATGAGCTTACAGGATCCGGCGAAAAAGATGTCCAAGTCCGATGAAAACCCCAATGGCAGCATTTATCTCATGGACGATCCAGATACCATTATCCGCAAGTGCAAGAGAGCTGTGACGGATTCCGAGGGTATCATCCTGTACCGCGACGAGCAGCCGGGCGTTAAGAACCTGATCGACATCTACTGCGCATGTACCGGAAAGACACCGGCAGAGGTAGAGAAGGAATTCGATGGAAAGGGCTACGGCGATTTCAAAATGGCCGTGGGCGAGGCCGTGGGCGGTGTATTAAAGCCACTCCAGGACCGGTTTGCAGATCTCAGCAAGAACAAAGAATATCTGGATAAGGTGATCAAGGAGAATGCGGAGAAGGCATCGTATTTCTCCAATAAGACCCTTAGAAAGGTCCAGAAAAAAGTGGGCTTCCCGGAACGCATCCGCTAGGAAACCGGTGAGGAGGGCTTTATGAAGCTTTTGACCTATGCCATAAATAAAAAAGAGCTGACAGGGGTACTGAACCGGGAAGGGACCTTTGTGTATCCCCTTTCTGCGGCGGGAATGGAATACCGGACCATGAAGGAGGTCATACGGGAGATCGGGCCGTCGGAGCTGGAGCTCCTGGATCATATTTCGGGTCTTCCTCCCTATGAGGTATCCAACGCCGCGCCTCTGGAGGACATAAAGATCATGGCCCCGATCCCGGTGCCGGACCAGGACATCATCTGCCTGGGGATCAACTATCTGGCCCATGCCGAAGAGTCCGCCAGGTTTAAAAAGGAAGCGTTTTCCAAGCCGGACCAGGCGGTGTACTTTTCCAAGCGGGTCAACCGGGCTACGGATCCCGGTGATGGGATCCCATCCCACAAAGAGCTTACGAGCCAGCTGGACTATGAGGCAGAGCTGGCGGTGATCTTGAAAAAGGATGCTAAGGACGTGGCTTTGGAGGATGTGGAGGATTATATTTTCGGTTATACCATTATGAACGACGTCAGCGCCAGGGAGGTGCAGACGGCCCACAGACAGTGGTATTTCGGAAAGAGCCTGGACGGATTTACGCCCCTGGGGCCCTGGATCGTCACCGCCGACAGCGTGGAATTTCCGCCGAAGCTCAAGATCCAGTCCTGGGTCAACGGAGAACTGCGCCAGGATTCCAACACGGATCAGTTCATTCACGGGATCGCAGAAGTGGTCAGTGAGCTGAGCCGCGGCATGACCTTGAAGGCCGGTACCATCATCGCCACCGGAACGCCAGCAGGCGTGGGAATGGGCTTTGATCCGCCCAGATTCCTCAAACCGGGAGATGTGGTCGAGTGCATGATCGAGGGGATCGGAACACTGAAAAATCTGGTGGTGGAGTAGGGGGAAGAACATTTCCCTGCTCCCAGCGGCATGGCTGCCTTCGCGGATCTTCTGGACAGACAGGAGCTTTGGGATGCTGAAGGGACCGGGCCGCTCCGGAACAGAATCATATAGAAGCAGAGTTTGCCATGAAGGGAACGCACCCGCCGCAGGCGGGGCTTTCTTTTCATGGCTTTTTCAAAATAGCGGGACCGGCTGGTGAATTTGGGTCCGCACCGCAGGCTTCTGGGCTTTTGGAGAAGACTTCTGGGCCTGTACCGCAGGCTTCTGGGCTTTTGGAGAAGATCTTTGCGCTTGCAACCGCAGGATTGGGCATAGAATGGCCTTTTTCTAGTGTATGCCCAAAAAATCGGATTTTTTTGGGATTTTCTTTAGAAAATCAAGCCTTATGCCCAACCCCTGGAAATCCGATGGTTAGAATGGGGTAAAGGAGAAGAATGTATATGGAAGATATACGGACTATGCTGGACCGGGTGGCATCCGGGGAGCTTTCTGTGGACCAGGCGGTCCTGGAGCTGAAAAAAGAGCCGTTTTCGGAGGCAGGCTTTGATGAGCTGGGGTTTGCCAAGTTAGATACCCACCGGCGGCTGCGTCAGGGGATCGCTGAGGTGATTTACGGAGCGGGAAAAACGGCGGAGCAGATCGCTGGGATCGTGGAGGCGATGAAAAAGCGCGGCCAGGAACTGGTCCTGATCACACGGATGGACCCGGAAAAGGCCCGTCATACGGAAGAGCTCCTAAAACAGAAGTTCGAGGATGGAGCCGGCTTCCGGTATTTTGACGGTACCGGGATCGGCATATGCGGGGATTTTCCGGAAAAGGACGGAGTCGGTACGATCGTGGTTGCCACTGGAGGGACCAGCGATATTCCGGTGGCTGAGGAGGCAGCCCTGACAGCCGAGGCCCTGGGAAACCAGGTAGAACGGCTTTACGATGTGGGGGTTGCAGGCCTGCACCGCCTGGTGGCGCATATGGATACCATCATGAGCGCCCGGGTGATCATTGCCATCGCTGGAATGGAGGGAGCCCTGGCCAGCGTCATTGGCGGCCTGGCGGACTGCCCGGTCATTGCAGTTCCCACCAGCATTGGCTACGGCGCCTCATTTCACGGCGTCTCAGCCCTGCTTTCCATGCTGAATTCCTGTGCCAGCGGGGTCAGTGTGGTAAATATAGACAATGGATTCGGGGCCGGATATCTGGCCAGCATGATCAATCATATGAAGGGATAGAGGAGGAAACGAAATGAGAACGATTTACCTGGACTGCGGCATGGGGGCCGCGGGAGATATGCTCATGGCGGCGCTTTTAGAGCTGTGTCCGGAAAAGCAGGAAGAATTTCTTGGAAAAATGAACGGACTGGGTCTGCCTGGCGTGAAGGTGGAAGCGGAACCGGCCGTAAAATGCGGGATCACGGGAACACATATGAATGTGACTGTTTTCGGGGAGGAAGAGGAGAGCGAGGACGTTCATGATCATGGACACACCCATTCCCATGAAGCCTGTGAATCCGCTGCCGCTGACGGGCTTCACAGCCATGCCCACAGCCACGATGGTCATGATCACCACCATGAGGACCACGATGCCCACAGCCATGCCCATCACCACGGTGACCACGTCCACAGCCACGACGGACATGATCACTCCCACCATCACCATCATCACTCCACCATGGCAGGCATCGCCTCCATCATCGAAGGCCTGGAGATTCCGGCCCCGGTGAAGGAAGACATGAAGGCAGTTTATGCCCTGATCGCCGAGGCCGAGGCCCATGCCCACGGAATGCCGGTGGACCAGATCCATTTCCATGAGGTAGGTACCATGGATGCGGTGGCAGATATTGCAGGCGTATGCCTTCTGTTCCATGAACTGGGAGCGGATCAGATCATCGCCTCTCCGGTCCATGTAGGAAGCGGCCATGTTCACTGTGCCCATGGGATCCTTCCGGTTCCGGCTCCAGCCACGGCCCATATTTTACAGGGGATCCCCGTATACAGCACCCAGGTACAGGGAGAACTCTGCACGCCCACCGGTGCGGCCCTCTTAAAGCATTTTGTCAAAGAATTCCGGGAAATGCCGGTGATGACCACGTCAAAGATCGGATACGGCATGGGTAAAAAGGATTTTGAGCGGGCCAACTGTGTCCGGGCCTTTCTGGGGGATACTGCTGAGACTGGAGACGAGATCGCAGAGCTGTCCTGCAATCTGGACGACATGACTGCTGAGGCCATTGGCTTTGCAGAGGAGGCGCTGTTTGAAGCCGGAGCCCTGGAGGTCTATACGATCCCTGTGGGGATGAAAAAGAGCCGTCCAGGTATCCTTCTGACCTGTATGTGCAGACGGGAGGACGAAGAAAAGATGGTGGAGCTGCTGTTCCGGCACACCACGACGCTGGGAGTCCGGGAGCATATCAGCCGGAGGTTCACCCTGAAGCGCCGGGAGGAAACAGTGGAAACGGCTTATGGACCTGTACGGAAAAAGATCTCCCAGGGCCATGGCGTTGCCAGAGCCAAGCTGGAATATGAAGATCTGGCCGCCATTGCGAAAAAAACAGGCCGGCCTCTGGAGGAGATCCGGAAAGAGATAGAAAAATAGAGAAAAGATTAAATCCACTCCAGACTCCGATCTGGTCAGGGTATAGACTTTTTTCTCCAGCTGTGTTAATATATCTATAAAAATACATGTGTACAAACGGAAAGGGCTGTTGCAAAAGAGGGGGTTCTGAGCTTCCTCTTATCGTTGTTCGCTTGCTTTCGCTTACACCAGTCCGCTCAGAGCGGATGATATCCGCCTCGATGTGGACTGGTATTCTCGGACTGCGGATAACTGATAAGGGAAAGCCGTTCCGCTTTCCTTTTGCAACAGCCCCGTTTGTTATAGAAACAGAGGAACGATGGGGGATGGCTCTGGAAATAGCTAATAGAAATAGGAAATATGCCGATAATAGAAAACGAGACTGGACGAAGGGGAGATTCTATGGCAAATATTTTACAGGTAACCAATCCTGCTTTAAATACAGAGACAAGAAATATTGGAAATAATCCGGCGTTAAACAATCCTCTGGCCGGACAGGAGATTAAAAATCCAGTGGATCCATCCAGAGTTACCCGTGCAGACGGCCGGGATAATGGCCAGAACGACGGTATGGCTGGAGACAAGGGGTTTGGAGTTGCCGGTTATGACAGTAATTATGGAGCCTTTATCCAGCGTCTGGCCCAGGGAACCAATCTGACGGAACTTCTGGGAGACATATTTGGCGGGAGCCGCCTGATGGCAAAGGGGGACGAACAGGTAAGAGAGCTGGTCAGCCAGCTGCTTACCTCTGTCCGTTTCAGCAGTCCGGAGGAACTGGCGGGCTTTCTGAGAGACCAGGCGGCAGGACAGGCGAAGTTTTCGGGACCTTTTTTTGACAAGATGAGATCCCTTTTACTGAACGGTACATCTGCTGGCTTAAAGGATTCGGCCATGGAGTTCCTGCGGGCATATAATGATTTTTCAGCGGGGCGGCACCTGCTGGGTCAGATGAGGTCTCTGTCGGAGACCCTTTCCTCCATGCTGATTCCTTCGGTCAGGGAGGAGTTCGGGAAGCTTCTCCAGGAGATGGACTGGGCGGCAGAAAATGGACAGACAGAAAAGAATGTTTCTGTTTTATATGGAAAACTGATCCCGTTTTTATCCCGTTATGTGGCGCGGACCCATGATTATGGAGGAGTACGCAGCATGGCGATGCTGCTGATCTTCCGGGGGATCCAATACGAAAACGGTGAGGAAAAGAATCTGACCAGACTGTTTGAACGTATGGCAGTGAACCGGGAATTTGCCCGCTTCTTTCCAGAGGAGCCGGCTGCTCTCCTGGAAAGCCTGCTCCGGGGGGACAGATCCCAGAGCAGGGAGTTTGCCGATGCGTTTTCCACCATGCTTTTGCGGGGAATGAACGGTGAGGCAGGACTGGAGCAGGTTCAGCCTTTTTACCAGCTTTTAAATGGCCTTCTTTTAAATGAAAGCGTTTACCTTCCCTTGATGCATCTGCTGCTCCCGTTTCAGTATGAGGACCGGGAGGTCATGTCTGAAATGTGGATCGACCCGGATGCAGAAAAAAGAGGGGAGGAGGAAGCTGGCGGACGCAAGATCAAATTCCTGCTCCGGTTTGATATTCAGGAGACAGGAAGCTTTGAAATGGCGGTATCCGTCCAGGAACGGAAGGTTAAGATGGGACTTTCCGTACCTCCTGCGCTGATGGATCAGAAACAGGAGATCCAGAAAAAAATGACAGAGATTTTCCGGAACAATGGAATGGAGATCAATCAGCTGTTTGTGAAGGAAAAACGGGGAGAGGCAAGGCTGGAGGAGGTTTTCCCGGAGATCCTTAGAAAGGAGAAGGCCATTAATGTCAGAGTTTGACCGTTTATTGGAAAAAAGAGCTGTGGCGCTGCAGTATTCTCCGGACCAGGACCAGGCTCCGGTCGTGGTGGCGTCCGGAATGGGGCATATGGCAGAGCGGATCACAGAGGTGGCCATTCGGGCCGGGGTTCCGGTATATGAGGATAATTCCCTGGCATCCCTGCTGGGACAACTGAAGCTGGGGGCGTCCATACCCGAAGAGCTATACCAGGCAATCGTGGATATTTATATTTATTTTTTAGGCTATGGACAGAATCGTGCAGATGATGGGAAGGAGGCGGACGCAGATGCCTTACAGGAAACCAATGAAAAAGAAAAGTAAGGGAATGCTGGCTGCTGTATGCCTGGCATACGGACTTTGCCAGCTGTCTGTGCCCATGACAGCATGGGGAGCAACGAAACCGATCTCAACTGTGACAATTAAGGTGAAATCAAAACTGGAGCCTGGGATGCATCTTCCCGATATCAACATAGATGGAAGCAGTTCAGACGGGGAGGTTTTGGTCAGCGAAAGCGATAATAAATATGATGTAATAGACGCACAGTGGGTGGACCGCAGCAGCCGGGAACTAAAGATCTCTGACGAACCGCAGATGCGTGTGACACTGGAGCCGACGGACGTGGGAGAAAATTACTTTCCCGCAACGTATAAAAGCTCCAGTGTAAAAATAAGCGGAGGCAGCTTTGTATCTGCCAGACGGGATGGAGATAATCTGGTGGTGACGCTGAGGGTCAAGGGCGTGCAGGGCGAATACGGACAGCCGGAGGACGCTTACTGGAATGAAAACCGCCTTGGGGAAGCCCGCTGGGAGAAGCCGGAGGATGCCTCCGGATATTATGAGGTACAGCTTTACCGGGAAGGAAAACGAGTACATAAGGTGAATAAGACCAGCTCCCAGCAGTACAATTTTTACCCTTATATGACGGTAAAGGGCGAATATACCTTCCGGGTCCGTTCGATCCCGGCGACGGACTCCCAGAAAAAATACGGTGAGGAAAGCCAGTGGACAGAATCGGGAGAATTGTCCATTACAGATCGCTACGTTTCGGATGGAAAAGGAAAGGATGACCAGAAGCAGTGGTCAAAGCCTGGGGCCTCACATCAGACCGGGTGGTTCAAGGAAAAGGATGTATGGAGACTGCGCCTGCCAGATGGCCGCATCTGCCGCAGCGAGTGGTATATGATGAATGGGCTGTGGTATCATTTTGATGAAAACAGCGTCATGCAGACTGGATGGATCCAGGACGGAGGCAAGTGGTATCATTTGTGGGGAGATGGCCAGATGACAGTAGGATGGGCCAGGATCAATGACAGATGGTATTATTTCTATCCGCTGCCTGAGGAAGGAAAGGTACAGGGGGCGATGGCAGAGCCGGGCTGGAGAGTGATCGGCGGGAACTATTATTATTTCAATGCCGACGGATCTATGTATAAGGGATGGCTGCTTGAGAACGGACGCTGGTACTATCTGAATACATTGGAAAACAGCCTGGAAGGAGCGATGTTTACCGGCTGGCTCGAGCGGGACGGCAAAACATATTTCCTGGATCCCAATGGCGCTATGGTGCAGGGATGGAACCAGATTGCCGGAAGCTGGTATTACTTCTATCCCGGTTCGGGAGAAATGGCAAGAAATACCCATGTTGACGGATTTTACGTGGATGCCGATGGGATATGGAGATAAGGAGGCTGTTTATGCTGCGTGTGAAAAACAGGACGAGCAGTCCGCAGGAGAAAAAGATCAGAGGCTTTATATGCTGTCTGGGATGTACAGCGGCATTGGGGCTGGGATTCTCTTTTTGTCTGCCCTGGGGGCCGGCCAGCCAGGTATGGGCGGCAGAGAGCAGTGTGATCGAAAGCCTCAGTGTAACCGTTGATCCGGTCTGGGGAGAACCAGAGGAGATCCGTGAACCGCAGATCAAAGTCAGCGGAAAGGGCATCTCTCTGACAGGAGTAGAATACAGAACAGACCTGGAGGATTGGAGGCCTGGAAAAGAAGTACGGATAGAGCTGGATATTACAGCGGATGAGGGGAAGCATGTACCTAATTCCCTAAAGGAGTCTGAGTGTAAGGTGAAAGGCGCTGAGTTCGTTTCTGCCAGGGCGCAGGACGACCGCACGCTCCGGGTGAGGGTGGATTATGTTCCTGTCTGTGTGCTTGGAGAAACAGAGGAGGCGGGATGGAGCGACCTGAATCCGGGAAAAGCGGTATGGAAACGGGTCAGATACGCGCCAGGATATTCCCTGACTCTGTATGGCAATGATAAGTCTGTGAAAAAGATGACGGTGACGGATAACAGCGTGGATCTGGGGTCTTACATGAGGAAGAATCCGGATAAATATTATTATTATGAGGTGAAGGCAGTTCCTGTCACAAATCTTCAGAAAAAATATCTGAAAGAGGGAGAGACGATCATTTCCAAAGAAAGGCTCCTGGACGAGGAGGCGCTGACGGCTGCTCCAGAATTTTCTTATGGAGAGATGGACAATGGTTCCATAAAAGGAGATCATTACATTTATCCCAATGGATCAAAGGCGGCGAATACCTGGAAACTGGTCGACGGAAAGTGGTATTACTTTGGCCCGGACGGCAGACGTACCAGGGGATGGCTGAATTATGGAGGCCGGTGGTACTATATGAGCGGAGACGGGATCATGCGGACTGGGTGGATCCAGATGGAAAACGGCTCCTGGTATTACTTGAACCCAGACGGAGCCATGGCTACATATTGGATCCAGCTATCTCCTAATGAATGGTATTATCTCAGCGGAGATGGACGGATGCGGACCGGGTGGAGATCTTTTGGAGACGGCTCCTGGTATTATTTTAATTCCAACGGAACAATGGCTGCTGGCTGGATCCAGCCGTCGCCTGGCCAGTGGTACTATATGAACCGGGACGGACGGATGCAGACCGGCTGGCTGTCACCCGGAGACGGCTTCTGGTATTATCTGAACCCCAACGGGGTGATGCATACAGGATGGCTCTGGTATAACGACGCCTGGTATTATTTATATGGAAACGGCAGTATGGCCGTCAATACTATCATCGACGGCTGGCAGATCGGGCCAGACGGCAGAGCAGGAAAGGAGTCATAACATGCATGAGATCACCTCTGCGGTACAGGCGCAGAATCTCTTAAAGGAAAATCCGGCAGGGCAGGCAGCCCAGAGAGCCGGGCAGATCGATTTCCAGACGGTCATGGAACAGCAGAAAACCGGCGGCTCCGTTCCGATGGATGCGATCTTTGAGGCCGCAGGAGAGCGGTACAGCATTTCTCCCAGGCTTTTAAGGGCAGTGGCAAAGGCTGAATCCGGATTCAATCCCAGAGCCAGATCCGGAGCGGGAGCCATGGGCGTTATGCAGCTGATGCCAGCTACGGCCCGCTCTTTGGGGGTAACGGATCCCTATGATCCCTGGCAGAACATCATGGGAGGCGCAAAATACCTGAAGGAGAAGCTGGATCAGTTCGGCGACGTGAGCCTTGCCCTGGCGGCTTATAACGCCGGGCCTGGAGCTGTAAGGAAATACGGCGGG
>OFOU01000379.1_pt1 | contig 38894 bp, 50 predicted proteins | sample 1542061 | NCBI WGS metagenome assembly OFOU01 (sample SAMN04209239, study PRJEB22552) | human gut metagenome | biome: gut; material: feces | host: Homo sapiens | place: USA: Oklahoma
AAAAGGAATTTTGATGGGCTGCCCAGTGCAAAAGATATCATTCTGGGCGAATTGAGTAAGAGGGTTCACCGGATTTTCCCCGACGCTGATGTCAGGGTTAAACCGATGATGACACTGCCGGCGATCAATACTGACGCCAGCAAGCATGAGAAGGAACAGATAAGCCGTACTATTCAGGAAATGTTTGAAGAGGCTGATATGTGGCTGGTTTCAGATTAAACACCTTGAACCGTCATATTGCTTAAGTACAATCCGCCGTGACTGGCAATCATTCAATACTCGCACTATCGAACGTTCGCCAGTCGGCCGCAATCATGCTCTTGCATACGGCGTGGTTGCGGCAACCATCATTTTTACGACTGGGTATCCTGCTGATTTTGCTTGCGCTCACGTTCAGCTTTTTCCATCGCCTCCCGCTCATCCCTCTGTTTCTGTTGCCAGATACTGTCAACAGGCATTTCCACGCGTACGGAAACGAACTGGTCTGAAGGAATATCTATCGGGTCACCACTGGCGTATCCGTCCCGTTCGTTACGTGCAAAAACTGGAGCGTCAGGATGGGTCCGATGATAGGTTTTCACCAGGACTGAACCATCCGCGTTTACCTCATAATCCAGCCAGATAAGCGGTTGCTTGTTTCTGTCTGTAGGGACATCAAAACCACCATCATACCCTCCCCACCCGGCATCAGCATTAAGACCTGTACAGCCGTTTATCAGGTATTCGCCGACCGACAGGCGGGTAACCGTACAGCCCTCTGACTCAGCGTTAGTTTCAGCGCGTCCGTCAGAAAACAACCTGACTACGGGTGATGCCGCTTTCAGCGTGCCGTCTGCCGCTTTGGTGGTGTTCCCCTCTGAATAGAATGTGCCGACCGGCCCCCTCAGGATACCATTATTGAGCAAATACCAACGGCGCAGATAGCTCCCGCCGTCTGATGCCATCAAAAAATGACCGGCTTCATGCGCGACGCCAGTGGGATCGTTGAAAGCCCCAACTGAAAATCTTAACAACCACCCCGATGTAGTCACTTGCAATTGGCTTAGCTTGGCTATGCTGTCCGGGTACATTGACACCTGTGCTAAATAACCAGCCTCACTCGCATCTGCGTAGCCGGTGGCGGGTACTACAGATCTGTAAACTGGTTGAATGCTATTTGCAGTTACAATATCCCCAGCATTAGTACCTGTATTTTTACCCGCTGCCGTACCCAGTGAAGATTTATCGGCTTTATCATCTAAATCGATTTTATCGGCTTTGCTATTCAGTGTGCTCGCGATGCCGCCCCATGCCGGGCCAGTGTATGTCGAACCGTCAGGGAGCCTGACAGTAATGGTTCCTGTCCCGCTGAATAGCTGCTGCCAGTTCTGTTTATCGTAGTTCAGTCCTCTCAGGGCTTCTGCGCTTTGTGCCACCAGCGCCGCGGTAACCATATTCAGCGCCACACGAGGAACGGCTGACCAGGCCGCGCCAGATTGTGTTGGCCCGGTGAAATTGCTGACCAGCGTCAACGCTGTACCGCTTTCCACTGATTTAACCGGGAGCGTATAGGGAACGCCTCCGACAGTGACAACAATAAAATCTCCTGCCGCCACCTCGGTAGTAAACGCGGTTCCGCTGCCAGCGACCGCAGCAGAATTATTCGTCAGGGTTAAGGTTCCTGCTGACATGGATATCTCCTGAATTCAGATAATAAAAAACCCGCCGGAGCGGGTTATTTTGGTATTTCATTGAGGACAATTCGAACGGGTGAAGTTATTTTTATTCACCCATCGCCAGTTAAATGGATAACCGGCCCTGTACTCAGTCTGATTAGCAATTTTTCGCACACCATAAATCTGTACTGACTGGGGCTGCCCGCCAAGTACAGACTCAGCCTGACAAACCGGTTTATGTTTCTCCAGAACATGACCTGAGCATGCTGAAAGCGCCAGACAAACAATAACGGGAATAATTATATTTTTCATTTCGACACCAGAGTTAATTATTTAAACAAAAAATAACCAATGGCATTGAATAATAAAAATAGTTTTAATAGATCAATATTCTAAAATTGATCGTTTAAATCGATCAGTTTAATCATATGCAGCTGTGTTTATCGCCGTTATCACAATTCCGCTATTCGTTGATCCGATAGAGGAACCACTTGCAGTGGTTGAACTTTGCCCCCTAATTCTTGTACCACCAGTGTCGTCATGGCAACCCGTCCCCACATCAACAGACTGAAATATTGGCTGTCCACCTGGTGCAGAACCCGCATGGAGGATGACAGATCCCAGCCCCATCGGATTTACGGCCCATTTGCCTGTCATGTATGTATCAATGTTAAGCCCACCACTTACAGCACCTGGTGAACCAATAGTTGTAAGGTCGCTTAATACCCGGGACTCATTCGTAAGTACCAGTGTCCCTTCGGCATCCCATATAGCCACACCCCAGGCCGGAAGGGTAAGCGGATATATGGCAAAAAAATAGGCCTCAAGGACAAAAGCCGATCCCCTGTAATTAGACGCATCAACACTGAACGTGTTGCCACTTTTTGAAGCTGATATTTTCGCCGGGGCGCTGGTTCTTGCAAATGCAATCCCTCCCTTCTGACCGTCGATAGTAACGGACGCCGAAGCACTGTTAAAATTCCCCCAAAAAGTTGAGTTTACAGTGACTTTCCGGTAAAGCGTCATTGGTGTGGAATCAGGCGTGATAAAAGGGTTCCCGTTAGGTAATGAAATCAATGCGCCGTATTTAGCCATCTACGCAGTCTCCGCAAAAACGATTAACTGCACTTTGACTGCCGGGTAATCATTAATCCCATCACTACCTGAAGGCTGTATCGTTATGGTGTTTCCTGATGCAATAATATTTCTTTTATCTGTGTAACTTATTGTCCCTTTATCCTCCAGAGTACCAACTGCAAACCCAACCTTTAAACCGGGCTCGAGGTTGAACTGGTAGCTTCCCGTTTTCTGACCTAAAGCAAGATCGATGATTCCCACCACGGTTACAGGTTTAATGCCATAGTTATTCGGGACACCGTCAGCGTCCCATGTCTGAATTCCCCATGTCATCAGAATACCCCTGTTAATTTGCCAATCTGCACGCGGAGAACGCCATTGCCATCTTTAACGCTGTAATTCAGATTGGTCATTTTCGTTGCCCCCTCCCCGGCAATAGCCCCATTCATTTCAAACGTTCCGTCTGATTTCATAATGGTGCCTGTTTGTCCCTGAACATAATTAGCGGAGCGCAGTTCGCCAATTTTTGCCAGAGTGATTTGACTATACTGAATAAAAGCATCGCTGATAAACACCTGACCATTAACAACAGCAAAGGGTGAATATTGCGTATCACCGCTGCCACTCATCAGGACGAACTGATTGGCGTTAAATCCGACACGAGTGACTACCGGCTTACCCGCCTCCGCCAGCACCGCAATCGACATTCCGGCGTTATACATCACACCGTTAATCCGGACTCCAGTTTTGAGGGTGTAAATCGCAGAGGCTCCGGTAGCATCAACCACGGCAGTAAGCTTGTCCTCCAGTGCGGCAGTTACATTATTGAACTGCGCCTGCACCTGCGTCGACATTTCAGCCATGGCCTTATCGACCTGCGCAATGGTCGTTTTAACCACCAGAATATCCGCGCGTACCTCGCCGTACTGCGCCCACTGGTGTTCCACCGTTCCATGGGTGGCCAGCGCATTCTGCAACGCGGCTTCCAGGTTGGTATCAATGTCGCTTGTCAGGCGGTCACCGTCTGCAGAAGTCAGGAAGTCATCAGCAATATCGCCCAGGTAGTCGTCAGCATTCGCGTTGGATTGGCCACGAACCCAGTCGGTCCAGCCTGATTCATTACCCGTTCTGTCTACCAGCTGCGCGCGGTACCAGAATTCCTGCCCCGCCTTCAGCCCCAATTGGGTGTATTCGGCAGACGGATAAGGCACATCCGACAACAAAAGGGGATTTGAGAAATCACTGTTCGCGGTGTACTGAATTTCCGTTTTCAGCGTGTCCCCGGTATTAGCCGGGAATCCCCAGTTCAGACGAATCCCCCAGTTGATCGGCGTTGTCGCAAAGCCGACAGGTTTCGGTGGATTTCCCACCTTGCCCGTCAGCGTTTTCTCTTCGGAGTAACCCCAGCCAGAGGATATTTCAGAGGCGTTAATGGCGCGCACACGCACGAGGTAGCGCCCGGCATAAATGCCCGGAACATCGAATGACGTGGTGGAACTGCGCGGCACATTTACCCAGTTACCGTCATTGCGGCGCCACTGTGCCTCATAGGCGATGGCATTCTGCGCCTGGTCCCAGCTCACCCGCATGGTTTCGACGCTGATATTCTGCTGCACCACCGAAAACGAGCTGATCACAATGTTAGCCGGCGGCGACTGGTTACCAGGCGGGATTACACTCACGGGCCGCTGGTCTATGATGGCTCCGGTATCGATACGGGTATATTTATCCGGGTCATGCCATGCGCCGGTAATAGAGAAAGTGCCATCATCATTATCGGAGACGCTGACAACTCGATACTGCTGGGCGTAGAGTTCATCTGACTCAACCACCCATACAGCTTCGGCCTGTGGTGTCTCGCTGTATGCCGTGGTGACTGTGACTGATTCCCCATTAATCGCCTGAATAGTCCTGCTCTGTGACGCACCGGAGGGAAGATTGATAATAAGGCGATCGCCTGCTGCTGCATCAGCTACGCGGTCAAGTTTTATCACGCGACCGTTAACAGCACTGATGCGGCCCCCCATAACTTTGCCGGACAGAAGCTCGTCTGACACGGCGATGATGTACCCCGGCTGCGGAATGTTTCCGTCCAGGCCAACATCAAACGAAACAACACGATCCTTATTGTTGGTGAGAATACCCCAGCGCCCCTTTCGGTTCGCTTCTGATTGCCGGGTACAGCCGATGGCCGTCATTTCCAGCTGATTAAATCCGTACCGGGCTACCAGAGGCTGCTCAAATACCGGCTCCATCGCATCCGCATAGGCGTTACCCGGATCAGACCAGGAAACCAGCGCTGTGGTATACCGCGTTTTTGTCGTGCTGCTGGAATAGGTAAAGCGTCCGTCGATAACGTTAGCGCGGGTGTAAGCGTAATCCACATCTCTCGGCATATCGGCAAGCGCCACAATCTGATCACCGCCCCAGTACGTCATACCCCGGAATATAGCCGCAAAGTCACGCAGCACAGTGTAAGCGTCATTCCTGTCCTGAACATAGACGTTACAGGTATAGCGTGGCTCTGTCCCGCTTCCACCCTTTCCATCCGGTACCAGCTGATCGCAATACTGCGATACCTGGTACAACGTCCATTTATCGATATTGGCGGCAGTCAGGCGATTACCCAGACCAAAGCGATCTGTAATCACCAGATCGTAAAATATCCACGCCGGGTTATCGGTCCAGGCCCACTTAAACGCGCCCTGCCATGTACCACTATAAGTCCGCGTATCGGGGTCATAGTTATCAGGCACGCGGATCACCCGGCCACGTGGTTCACAGGATATCTGTGGAATCGAACCATTGAACTGACTTGAGTCGAATTCGATGTACAGCAGCGCGGTGTTCGGATAGCGCAGCTTGGCATCAATCACCTCCGTGAAGCTTTGCAGCGTCATCGTGTCGCCGATCTTGGCGCTGTTTGCGTCAGCGGTAATCTTACGCAGTCGGATTGTCCAGGTGCTGCCAGCCTGCGGTAAATCAATACGGTGGCTGCGCTCATAACCAGACGTCGTTTTGCCGGTTACGCTGGTATTAAGAACGGTTTGCCAGGTCCCACCATCAGTTTGCAGGTCTATTGCATAATTGATGGAATACCCTACCAGATCGCCGTTGTCCTCCTGCTTAAACAGAGAAGGCCATTTCAGTCGCAGGCGAACGGCTGATAGTTGGGTGTTGGTGAAGGTACGCGTCCAGGCTGTTGCGCTTGATACTTCTGTTCCAACGTTGATTTCGTTTTCGGTACCGGGAATGCCCTGAATGTAATTTTGTGCCTGCGTTCCTGCGCGAAACTCCCATGTCACGCCGCTAAAGTTTTGGGAGCCGTCGGAGTTTTCCAGCGCCGTGCCGTCCAGGTAAATATTTTTTCCGGTTAATTGCCCTGCAAATTCGCCTTCCCCAAGCGCAACGAGGATTTTGGCTTTCGCTACAGATTGCAGATCATCAGGCTGTTCGGTAGGGGTTCGTGAACTGGAACTGCCGCCCTTGCGGCCTTTAATAGGGGTTACTGTAGACATATTGCGCCCATAAAAAAAGCCACCATAAGGTAGCCTGAAAGGAGGATTATTTTGTTATTGCTGGTCTTCGACGTATATACCAGCAGAGATGATCGCCCCACCAATGCGTCTGCGACCATAAAGCAGCGGGACCGGATAACCTTGTGCGGCAGTATTTGTCACCCCACCGAAAGCATATGAAGCGTGGTTATCTGCACTTTGCTTACTGGCAAGACCTGACGGTTGAGGTGAGAGCATCTGAACAACGCCGCCAAGTGCCATTGCCGCACCAATTTTCATCATAGGCACGCCAACAGCGCCGCCCCCAAAATATGTTGCTACAGCACCAACTACAACTAAAGCTGCTCCCAATATGGTTTGTAACACGCCAGCTTTTTTACTGCCTATAACGACAGGAATAATGCGAATAACCTCACCTGAAACAGGATATCCAAGATCAGATTCACTCAGATTTTTTTTACCTTTGAACACCGCATAAGTAAGACCACGCAGCTTACTTGAATTCAGAAACTTTTCGAATCCATTAATTGTACAGCATAGGGCTCTTACTGCTTCGGATGTGCTTCCGACTAATCGATAGTGTTGTTTACCAAATGTCTTCCCAAGAACACCACCTAATTCTATTTGCGTCATAACCTCAGACATAATCGCTCCATAAAAAAACCACCAGGAGGTGGTTTCATTGCACTGTAGTAGGTTTTATATCTACATTGGCATCATTGTCTATATATATTCTGACAGTCTTACTATCATCAGTTTTTATATTTATATAGCGTTCTTGCCTTTCAATTCCGGAGTTACACATACCTTTCCCATCAAATGTAGCTCCGACCGCCCATTCACCTGGAGGCAGATGAAAAATAGCCTTTTCCTTCTGGTTTAAAATTGCGGCTTTCTCACCGTTGATATACAAACTTGCTGCACAGCCTGCAGAGATAAATCCGCTGTCACGCACAACAGTAAGTACACCATCATTCGGATTAGTCTCTTGAAATTTATAGAGCTGATTTGCCGGAGCAAGTTTTGCTTTACTTGGAGGAACCACCTCAGTTGAACATCCAGACAATAACGCAATAGACAAGACTAAAAGTATTTTGTTCATATTCCATTCCCTGAGTAAACGTCCATAAAGGTTAGCACAGAGATTTATGCCGTAGAACCTTCATCGTCCGTTCCTGCCAGTAGCCGCCATAAGGCACACGCTGACTCAAATGGCCATAAAGATGGTGGAGTAGCATATTGCCTTCCAGCAGGATCCCTGCATGGTTCCACTTATTAGCCTGGACCTGCATGATAACCATATCACCTGGCTGCGGTACGCCACTGAATTCACGGAATCCGCATTCATACCAGCAATCTTGGTAGAAGTTTTCGGGATAACTGTCTTCCCACCAGGGATAATCCACGCGGTAATCCGTCAGCTCAATGCCGTGCGTTTGCCGGAAATAACTCATCACCAGCCCCCAGCAATCGAAGTGACCGAGCACAAATGGGCGCTCCAGTAGCGGCAGCTCGCCCCGCGGCTGAATGGTACGCAGATCCCCCTCCGGCCAGCTGACGATGTGCCACGGAAGTAACGTAGCGTCACACTGTGCCTTATCCAGTTCGCTCGCCTGCGTCGTGGCATCCGGGTGGCTGTGGACAATGGCAATCACTGTTCCCCAGTCTTCGGCAGCGGCGTAATCTTCCGGCGACAGGTGGAAATGCTCTGTCGGATCGGTTGCCAGATTACGGCAGGGAATGTACCGCTGCACCCTGCTTTTTTGCACCACTACGCCGCAGCATTCACGCGGATATTCAGCAGCAGCATGCGCCATAATGGCGTCGATAATTTTCTGACGCATATCAGCTCCTGATCAGGGATGTGCCAGGGAAGCCACCGAACGGCAACTCGTTCCCCTCGCCATGCCTCAACTTGCACGCAGTGAGCGTACCGGGACATTCATCGAGTGACGGATCGTTAACCGGGTTGTTGTGCTTGTCGAAATAACGCGTTCCGGCATAGTCACATCCATCACCTGAGCGATATTTGTTACGGATACACCAGGTACAAAGCGAATGTAGCTGGCGCGTCGGGATCATCAACCCCTGCAGGTCCATTGGACTGGACAACGTAAACGCCACCACCTCGTTGGTTTCAGTGCTCTTGGCGTCAATGTAAAACACCTTCAGCTTTTCCTGCTGCGGATCCGCTGACGGGTTGCCCTCCGGATAGTTTTTCGCATCCAGATACTGCGCCAGCGTGTCATGAATCGTGACCTTTGCCTGCAGCAGGTCATCATAAGCAAGACACAGCGCCGTAATGGAACTATCCAGGTTAGCGACCGACAGCGTCGGCTGCGCGCTGGTCCCGTCGGTCGCCGTCTCAATACCCTCGATCTGGCAGGGCCAGGCTTTATACTCCTGCCCCTGCCACCAGATTGATTTCGCCGGTAGCTTATTTTCATCTCCACCAGCAGCGGCAATTTCATCGGGAGTGTGGGCAATGTTGTGGGCGTGGATGCGGAGAACGTCGGAAACACCAAATGCGGTGCCATCGACATCAAAAAGCCGGACAACATTGCCCGGCTCAAGTTTCTGATAATCACTGTTTAAGCTCATGGTACAAACGCCTGTTCAAAGGTGGCTGATACGGTTTCCACCGTTTTACTTTTGGTGACGCGCTGCAGACTGTCTGCCTCAACGCGCCACAGCGCAAGATCACCGCCTGGCGGGGTAAACGAAAATGATTTCGTCTTATGGCGCCGCAGGAAAGCATAGATATCTTTGACGGTTCCCGGTTCGCCGGTAAATGAAAACTCATAACTGAGCGTTTCATCATTCATCCCGGCACCTGATACTTGCTTATAGCCATCACCAAACTGTGCCGTGCGGACGGTATCCTTACTTTTCAGGGTCGGCTGGCTGGATGCTTTAATCCGCCACGCAAAATGCTCGATCGCCATTGCTTACCTCTGTTTTGTTGCATTCCAGATAATGCCTCCGGGCCGGACCTCTCTGGTGATACCTTCCCTGATGGAACTGTTGATCACCTGCTGATAGGCTTTCCCCAGCGCATCACCGTTTCCTTTCTGTTGACCGGAATCCCCCTGGCCTGTTGTAACCGAAACCGGCGCATACACGCTGACACCAAAAGGAGAAGCAACGCCAGCGCCACTCCCCCCGACCAGGCCACCAGTCGCATAACCGCGCATCATGCGATAAAGGTTGCCGACACCGATTCGGTTAGTGGCCTCCTGCGTAAAGACAAACTCGCCACGGTGCACCACACCTGCTGGCTCATACTTGCCGCCGGATCCGGTATAACCACCGCCAGCAAAACCCAGCGCTGACGTGGCAGAACTGACCAGGCCAGCCATGGCCTGCTTCATCAGGATCTGCGTCAGCATCGACAACGTGGAACGGGTGAAATCTGCCCAGTTTGCTTTCCCTGTCGTCAGCATATCGGCCATATTCTGGCTGATACCATCGAATGTGGCTGAAGCAGCGGACTTCATCGAACCATAGGCATCAGCTGCTGAATCGGCATAGTCAGCCCACGCTGATTTCGCCCCAGCCTGCCAGTTGCCGCGGAGCTCGTCCTGTGCGGCATAATATTTCTTCAGTGCATCCAGTTCGTTCTGATAACCCTGATCGGTGTCCGTACCACCGGCATTCATCCAGCCCTGCCGCAGCTGTGCCTCTTCGTTTTGCCGCTGCGCGCCGCGGCTACTCATGCTGCCACCGGCCACCAGCGCTCGGGTCTTCTCCCCAATCTGGGTAACGTACTTCTGCGAGCTGTCCTGCAGGCGGTTTAACCGTTCCTGGGCAACAATCTGATCGCCCAGCCGGGCATTCACTTCGGCCCGCGCCAGTACCTCGTCTTTGTTCGCCAGCACCGATTTTTCATCGGCGGTCAGCGCGCGCTTTTTGGCGGCCTCTTCCAGCACCGAAAAGCGGGATTGTTGTTTCCACAATTCCTGCCGCTGCTGGCTGATGGTATCAGTGATGCTCTTATGCTCCTGCAGAGTGCGTAACTGCGCCTCCAGCTCCAGCGTCTGCGCGCTGGCAGTATCGACACTTTTCACGCCTGCTGGCGTTTTCACTGCTGACGGTTTTTTAGGCTTCTTCAGCGAGTCGTCGTATTCCTTCTTAGCGGCTGCCATCAGAATGTTGTAATCAGCCTGGAGGATACGTCCGTCTTTGATGGCCTGATTATATTCTTTCTGTTTTGCCGTAAATTTATCCAAAGCTGATTCGGTCTTTGAATATGCAGCCTGCGCCTGCGCGGCATACTTCTGGCGGTCAGATTCAATCACTGCCTCGCGGGCGGCGTTATCCTCAGTTGCCTTTGCCACACTGGCCTGCTGCTGAGCCATTTCCAGTGCAAGGCGGGCAGACTCCCGATCGTTCCAGTAGCTGGCGCGCGCATCATCATTGACATAACCATCACCTTTACGCAGATTCCAGATTTCATCCGCCCGCTTAAAGGCCGCTTCCGCTTTGGCAACCATCTCCTGCGTGGTGTCAGGCCGCCCGATATCGAGCGCCGCATCCCACATCGATTTAAAGGCACGCTTCAGGCTGTCGGCAGCAGACTCAATCGACCCCATATTGTCGCGCAGGCTCTTTGTCTGCTCACGAAAACCGTTCGTCGCCGCATCATTAGCTGCCTGCAGCGCCCCTGCTTCATCACCGGCGCGTTGCAGTTGCGCCACATAAGCAATCTGTTCCGCGGTAACGTTGTGGAACTGCTGCGCCATGGCAATCAGACCAGAGGTCGGATCGTTCGTCAGTTTGCCGAAAGCCGCCGCCACCTTATCGACCGGCACACCCGACGCATCGGTAAATTTCGCTACCGCCTGGCTCATCTCATCGAACCGGGCACCGGCACGCACTCCGGCGTTAACCAGCTCCGTCAGCGCGCTGCTGGTCTGGTTAAACGTGAGTCCCGCCTGCTCGCCGGATTTCGCCAGCACCAGCATGCGGTTTGAGGTCAGCCCGGCAGTATTACCGGACAGAACCAGCGTTTTGTTGAAATCAGACAGCGTGGACGAGCCCTGATACCAGGCGTAAACCACCGCGCCAGTGGCGGCAGCCAGCGCGCCAACGCCTACCATCACCGGCGATATGGTGCCCAGCAGCGCCCGAAAGGTCGGAATAATACCGCCGAAGGAGTCTTTCACCTGACCGCCCTGCTGCAGCAGGATAAGCCATGGACTCTGCCCTCCGGCCAGCTGAGTGGCGATATCCGTAAACTGCGCAGGCAGCATACGCATCGCCGCGTTGTACTGGCCGACTGAAATACCGGCCTTCTTCGCCGCGCTCTCCTGGCGGGTAAATGACTGCTGCACCTTCAGAGCAGAGTCATTCGCTGCGTCACCCGTCTGCTTAAACTGCCTTTTTACGTACTCCATCTGCTCGTTGAACTTTGACGAATTAACGTCAAGGTTAACGACCAGGTCACCCACTGCCGTCTGGGCCATAGCGAACACCTCCTGAAATGCCCTCGGCCTTTGCCATCAGCACAGCGTCACCGGGTTCATCATCGGCAATATCCTCCGCAGAAGGTGAAAGCAGGCTGAAGCTGGCAGGGGTTGATGTGGTTTTGGGGTCAAGCGCGGTAATGACGATATGCATCAGCGAGGAAAAATGTGCATCCAGTTGCGCATCATTAAAAAAATTGTCCTGGTAGAACGTTCGCCAGTCGGCGTATTCCGTTGACGACATACCAGCAAGCATGGCGCGCCAGTCCGGGCGGCGAAATTCACGCGCCAGTTTCAGGACGAATGTCAGCTCGCTGGCGAGGACTTTTCCAGACTAACCGGATCAGTCACAGCGATATCCTCTGGATCATTCGCTTCCTGCAGCGGCACCATGCCGGATAACAGCTTCACGCTGTACTCTGCAGCGGAAACAATCTCCAGCGGCCAGGTCATCAGCACTTCATTCTGGATCTGCTCAACGTCTTCTTTCGGTGTTTTGTGCGTCCCTTTCAGGGGATGTCCATGCCATAAAGACATGGCCACCAGCAGTGCGCCGGATTTAATCGTCATATCCATCGCCGCCTGCATGTCGGCATCGGTGATACTTTCCAGCGTCTTCAGGTGTTCAAGATGCTCAATACGCTGCAGCGCCGACAGTTCGTAGAGCGTGACGGTCTTACCGTTGCGTTCGAACGGCTCACTTTTTAAAAACATGCATTACTCCAGAAAGCGGGGCCACAGCCCCGGAAGTCAGGAAACAGTGACTTTACAGGTCGCGACAAAAAGCCCGTCGTTGGTCATCACGATAATGTCGGCGGTTCCGGCGGCAATGCCGGTTACTGTCAGAACCGTACCGGCGACAGTCACTGTGGCTTTACCTGCATCCGTGGTGGTGGCCCGGAAAGATGGATCGCTTGCGCTGGCTGGCGCCACGGTGACATTCAGCGTGGTGGTGGCAGCAACCGCAACGGTGGTGGTCGATTTATCCAGGCTGACGCCGGTTACGGCAATCGCTGCAGCAGCGCTGTCTTCAGCAAGACCTGGTTTGCCGTTGTTGCTGATTTTGACAGAACGGGTAATGGTGTCTTTTGCCGTCACCGTTTTACCCAGGCTGCTTACCCAGCCACGGAACACATCGATGGCGCCATTCGGGTATTTGATTTTGTACGCCAGCACGGTACCGTCATCAAACCAGCGAACCAGATCCTGCTGCCCGCTCTCGGCAGGTTTCCAGGCCAGCGTAAAACTGGCCTCCCCCGCCGATTTCTGCCCCTGCGCGGTAGCAGTCCAGTCGGCATCTTCGTCGTCCAGATAGGTGTCGTCGTTTGATTCGGCAGTCAGTTCGCCGGGCTGCAGGTCTTTAATCTTCGCCAGGCGTGTCCAGTCAACATCCGATAATGGGTTGGCAAATGGGTTGCCCGATCCGGAATAAATCCAGAGCGTGGTGGTGGCACCCTTTACCGGCGCCAGTGGGTTTGGTGTAGTCATTACGTCCTCACATAATGTAGCTGATGGAATAACTGAGGTCGGCAGATCCCCACGTCATGGCCTCTTCATCGCGCTGATAGTCATACCCCTGAGCCGCCATCAATTCGAGAAGATTTGCCAGTTCGGGAACATCAGCCATTGCCGGATAGATGCGGTCCTCCATCCAGGAATCCAGAGCACTGTCTGTAGCCGTGGCTTTTAGAAACACCTCAACATGCAGCACGGCTGTCCACATATCTTCATCAACACTTTCATCCGAGGCTCGGGCGTCAGAAAGGTAAACCGCAACCGCCGGAAGATCCTGCTCATCCAGAAACCCAGGACGCCCATCGAACCATGTCACTGCATCTGAGATATTGCGCTGGAGCGCGGTTAGTACGGCTTTGCGGATATCACTGTTTTTCATCGTTTAAGGATCAGCCTCAGTTGGTTAGACAGGTTTTGTCGCATAATTTGCGGCATACGTTCGTCCATAAGTTTTGGCACTTCAGCCCGGAACGTTTCGGTCAGAGGAACGGAAAGGGGAATACTGACCACTTCAATGGGATACCGACTCTTTGTGGTACGCCGCAAGACATGCCAGCGACCGTTTGCCAGTTGTTGAATAAAGGCCCCGGGAAAACGAAAACGCCCCACACGCAGCTCACTGTTCGTACCTGACTTATCACGTTTACGCCGTGACAGACGCATACTGGATGGTCCCAGTTTGATAGCGGGAAGATTCCCGCGGTTTATGCGAATCAGAGCGCGCGGCTTCTCCACCGTAGCCCGACGTATCCGTGCACGCTGCCTGACCAGTTTTCGGGGAACGCGGGTTGATTTCGCGACAGCGGACACACTGCGATTGACCGCCTGCGTGGCGATACGGTTCACCGTCTGGGCGGAAGCGCGCGGTACAGCTCTTTTACTGATGCTGTTCAGATTAGCAATGGCCTGCTCCAGCCCCTTAATCGACATACTCCCTCCTGCTTACTCGATAAAGATGCGCGGTTTGCCGTTAAAGCGTTCGTGACGGGTAAGATGGAATTCCTCCCCTTCAAAAATCACCACGTCATTACGACGCGGCCTGTATCCTGCAGTAAACACCACCAGCGATCGCCCTGTTCCGCTCAAAGGCCCCATTTCTTCCAGAAACTCAGCCGGGATAACAATCATGGGCTCCCCGTTGATGGTCGCTGGCTTGCCCATTTTGTTCACCGTGACCGCATCCATGCGGCTGACAAGTCTGTCAAAGGGATTAGGCATTGATTTTCACGGCTACAATTGCGGAACTGGTAGCAGCATCTTCCCAGGCAACCCCGGCCAGATCGGCACCTGTCGCGTCGTTCTGCACTTTGCCATCTTTGATATGAACCTGCTCACCGATGGTGATCGCATCGGTAGTCAGCTTAGGCAGCAGGAAAACACCTTCGGTAAAACCGTCCCCCGTCTGGCCTGCCGCAATATCAGTAATGGCAATCGCCACGACTTTCCCCACCATCACCGGCGAACCACTCAGGATCTCAACGCTGCCCGTGTTGGCAATCTCAATAGTTTTGCCATGCTGTACAAAATTCTTCGCCATAAATTCAGTCTCCATCCAGCCCCATACGGGGCCGAATTCAGATACAAAAAAAGCCCTGATGGGCTGTGATGTGCTGCTTGAGTGGAAGGAATTATTTCCCGGTTGATTTCGCCATGCCGCGATAATCCAGAGGTGATACACCGGCATCGATGCGCACTTTGGTGGCAATACCGTCGGTAGTGAAGCCTTCCTGCTGATCGATATACGGAGTATCAACGCCGTTCAGGTAAGCCACTTCGATGGTGTCTGTGCCCTTAGCGGCGGCCAGATACCAGGCGCTGGTGTCTTTGGCATCAAGACGCGGCTCCGCGATAACTTCAGCAAAGTTCTGAATTGGGTTCATGATACCGGCGTTGATATCCGCCCCTTTCACACTGGCAGACTTGATCGTCTGGTTTGCCAGGGTTTCGAGCGCGACTGGCACCAGCATGAATGCCGGGCGAATATTCAGGGGACGCTCACCCTCTTTCTGCAGACGCATCATCTTGCGCGCTTCATCAAGGCTGGCTACAGAAATCGCGCCTGCGGAAATATTACCGTGATCAGCATGGAACAGCGGCTTACCATCAGACAATTTCGCGTTTTCGGTCAGAACGGCATACACCAGGTCGCCAATCGTCCCTTTTGCTGCACGGCCCATCTTCATAGGTACATCAGTTAACTGATTCAGATCGTCGTTGATGATCGCCTGACGGGTAATAGAGAAGATTTCACCGTAGGTGGCCAGCGCAATACTTTCACCTTTATCTTTGGTGGTCACATACTTATATTCAGCCCCCTCGCGTACCTGACGCAGGGAGGAGAAGCCACCCAGACCGACTCGGTGCGCCGTTTTAAAGTCAGACAACTGGCCTTTCTTGGTCCACTGCTCAAAAGTTTCTGCCGCCTCCTCCCAGCCCTGCAGTAACGCTTTATTAGCAACGTCGAGCAGGATATTGCCGAAGTCAGACGTGCTGTGCGTCAGTGCCATACCGACCATCTGCATCGGGTTATAGCTGGAAACGCCAATGCCGCGCTCGGTCAGCGCCATACGGGCATATTCGCGCAGCGTCATGCCGTTATAAACGTTGTCCCGCTCCATGCTCTCAAAGCCCGCGCGCGCCATCAGTGCCTGGCGAACTCCGTCGCCAACAAAGTTACCGTTCCCGGCGTAAATATGCGCATCCGTGGTTTTATTCGACGGGGTTGCATTTTTGCCCAGCGCCGCCAGCAGTTCATCTTTAGCCTGTGCAACGGTGCATTCCGGATCCGCGATGCATTTATTCTGCAGCTCATGATGCTTGCCGCCGAACATCGCAAAGAGATCGTTAATCGCGTTAACACGGTTCTTTTGCTCGGCAAGCACCTGTGCACGGATAGTGGCTTCATCAGAAGTGGCCGCCGGCGCTGTGGTCGTCGTTGTCGCCACCTGTGGTTGTGGTTGCTGAGGTTCGCGCTGGGTAGTATTGCGCGGCGGGGTGATCATGTTACGAATGCTGTTTGGCATCTTTTCAAAGTCCTCGATACGTTTTGATTGAATACAGGCCATCGCCTGCAGAGATGTTGTGACCTGATCAGCAAAGCCATGTGCCAGGCATTCTTTACCATCCATCCAGGTTTCATCTTCCAGCATGGTGGCGATTTCATCGGTCGTTTTTCCTGTTTTCTCCGCGTACGCCGGGATCAGGACAGACTCGACCTTATCCAGCAGATCGGCATAATCCCGCATGTCGTTGGCATCGCCACCCGCAAATCCCCATGGTTTGTGGATCATCATCATCGTGTTTTCCGGCATAATTACCGGGTTGCCAACCATCGCAATCACCGAAGCCATTGAAGCTGCCAGACCATCAATGTGAACGGTGATCGCCGCGCCGTGATGCTTCAGGGCATTAAAAATGGCGATGCCATCAAAGACATCACCACCGGGCGAATTGATGTGAAGGTTGATATGGGTAATGTCGCCCAGCGCCTTAAGGTCATTCACAAACTGGCGCGCCGTCACCCCCCAGTAGCCGATCTCGTCGTAGATATAAATATCCGCTTCGTTGTCGGCGCTGGCCTGCATACGGAACCAGGAATTACTTTTTGCGCTGGCTTTCGGACGGTGGTGCGCCCGGTTCTTTGGCTTCGGCACTTGTGCCTCCTTTGTCATTGGCAGGGTCAGTGTCAAACACCAGCCCCATCTCTTTGTTTTCGTCGATCTCTGCCTTCCGGCGCGCCTTCACATCGTTCGGGTTACGTCCGCTGGCGCGGACCCAGTCGGATTCCGTTGCCGCTCCGCCCCGGATCTGTAACTTCCAGGCATTGGCCTCTTTCACCGGATCGATCCACGGCATAACAGGGCCGGAATACACCGCCGAGTACAGCGACTCCATATCCAGACCGCGGGGTAATTTAATCTCGCCAGCGGCCACCGCCATTTTCAGCCAGGCGCGGTACATTGGCCGGGTCACCGCGCCAATAAACCAGTCCTGTAAAATGAGATAGCCATCTGTTGATTCCACCAGTTCCTGCCGCTGCGCGCTGTAGGTGCCGTTGTAGTTTCTGGCTGTGCTTGAAAAGCTGAGTCGGCTGCCTGCTGCGACAGCGCGAAGTTGCCCATTACGGAAGGTTTCAAGGTTAGGATTGGGCCGGTCAGATTTCACCATGCCGATATCTTCACCAGGCTTCAGATCGTCATAAATGATGCCTGGTTGAATCATCACTTCCCGATCATCATCATCGGAAGAACTGTTACTCTCTTCGAAGCTTTGCCCGTCTCCCTTTTTGATGTACATACCCAGCGCAGCAGCAATACGTGCGGCGGTGAGCTCAGCATCTTCATACTCTTTAAGTGCGCTCAGACGCATCAGTACACCGGATAGCATCGATACGCCCCGGGTCTGGTGCAGACGGCGGACAAATTTAAGATGCAGCATGTTTTCCGCATCCACTTCTTTGGTATCAAGCTGACGGCCTGAAACGGGCAGGCTTTTATAAACCTGATATTTCCTTGGTCTGCCCCAGTTGTCGACGAATACCCCCTGATTAAGCTGGCTGGCAGCATCGCTGTTCATGGGAATAAAATCTGGTTCAAGCGCTTCAAGCCAGAAAGGGATACCGGCTGCTGGCGTAAGACCATTCCCGGTTCCACTGACAAGCTGGGCAAACACTTCGCCATCCCGCAGCCAGGTGCGCAACATCAGGCGCTCAAGCATCGGGCGGGTAAACTGGTTCGTGACATCAGGCCTGACAGACCATTCTGCCCATTTATTACGGATCTGATCTGCCAGCTTTTTGGCGATTTTACCGTTCATCAGTTTGGGATGGGGTTCAACAATAATTCCGGCTTTCCCAACCACCCGCTCTTCCAGCTTATCGAACACCCCAATCACCAGATCGTGATTGTTATCGAGCCACCGGGCCTGCTCTCGCAGTGATACCGCCCCCATTTTGCTGAGCTGATCAGCTGAACGATTTTCACGGCGCCCTTTGTGCGTTCTGGTCGGGGTAACGGCTTCATATGCCCTGATTTTCGCGCGCGCCTGCAGACGGGCTGCTTTCCAGCCTGGCGAAAAGACCCCAATCGCATCATCTAAAAGGCTCATTCAAACCTCGCCAGTCGGTAACCGGGTCGCCCGCGGCGATGAGAAATAAGAGAAGAGAGCCGACGCTCCCACTCCTGACGCCCTTTTCGGATTTCAGACAGGTTCTCCATCGTCATTTCCTGCCCATTGAAACGGATAGTTTTGCCATCCAGCACCGCCATTTCGGCTTCGGTATATCGCTGGATCATGGCTTCAATATCAACACGGTTCACAACCATCCTCCTGATGTACTCCAGGGGTTAGAATCATCGGTTACGGGCTTCTTCCGCTTCCGTTTTTTGGTGGGTACTGGTTCTGGTGTCTGGGATGCCGCTTCGCCAGCTTCCGGCGGCGCGTTCTCCAGCCAGGTTTCCCGCCTCGCCCACTCAGGAGCAGCGGGCCATTTGATTTTCTCGTAGCCGTGGAGGATGGCGAGCGCATCAGCGTAGACCAGCAGGTCAAATGCTTCGTTTGCACCACGTCCCGGCTTACTCCATTTGCCATCAGTCGATCGCTCCTCATAGGTCAGTTCATCGTAAAACCAGCTGCCGAGCCAGTCAGGGAAATGCACATAGCCAGGGCCTGGTGAATCACGCCACAAAGCGTTGTTCACCCGGTCTTTCAGAGCATCGGTCTGGATCAAGTAAAGCGGGACATCACCAGAAGCCTGTGCCCGTCGGCTTGAACGTCCGGTATTATCAGGAAAGGTTCGGGAGATAAGTTTGGATCGGCGGACACTGTCGCCTTTGAACAGGTAAATCTGTTTTCCGAGTCCTTCACGACGACACTTACGCCAGAATTTATAAGCGTTGTCGGTCACACCATCCTCACCGCCGGAGTCAACGGCCATCGCCATCAGCCGCATACACCTAGTCGGATCCGATGCCATTGGCCAGGCTTTGTTAAACACATCGGTCAGCAATAAATCCCAGTCTTCCGGATAGCTTGCCGGGTCAATCTGCTGGCTCTCGCCATTGGCGTCATAGCGCATCGACTGCCTGATATTGTAGCGGTCCACCAGCCAGCGCTCTCCCATGCTGCCGTAGCCAGTAACCTGAACAACAAAACGCCGGTTGCGCCCCGCCTGAACATCGACGGTCGCCATAAGGAAACAAACCCCGTCCGGAACAGAGCGCTTTGGTACAACCTCCGCACGCTGCTCAAGCAGTTCACTTTTGCGCTGTTCCATGCTGGAGCGAGGAAGATACGGACGCCCAAAGTCGGTGTTGATTACCGTCTTCAGTGCTTCCTCGCTGCCAGTTGCCTGATAGTCCTGCTCAGCGGTAAGAAATTTATAGATGAGCTGCGCCCAGGTCTGGTACGCGGCGGCAGGGCCTTCCATCCAGAAGGAGGCAATGCGCGAGCGTCGCCCTTCCCCAGTGATAACACCATCGTTGTCGATGGTTTGCCCATCCCGCAGCCACTTCCCTTTCATATTGAGCGAACGCTTCATATCCGCAGTGATGTGCTCTTTACAGGCAGGGCATTGAAGACAGGCTTTCTCGCTGGCCTGAACAGGGTCCGCGATATCGCGGTAACCTGTCATATTGTCCATTTCAGGCTGGAAATATTCACCGCAATGTGGGCACGGCCAGTAAAGGCGACGGCGATCACCACGGTTGTACAGCGCCAGAATCCCCGTTGAAGGAGGTGCTTCATGCGGTGAGCTACGGCGCCATTTTGTGTCACGTATGTCGCGGCCCGGCGAACTCTCAACCAGTGTCATACCTGACGACATGAACGTTGTTGTTCGCTTTGATGCCAGTGAAAAGGCGTCACCTTCCCCGTCAATGTCTTCCGGGAAACGGTCATAGTCGGTCAGTGCCACGCATTTATAGTCCGATGAGGACATGATATTGACCGATGGCCAGCCGATTTTCAGGTAGTTCCCGGCGCGAAACGTGCGGTCATATACGTTGTTATCATTACGCCGCGGGCTCAGTCGGGATTTCACTTCAGGGCTGCAACGGAATGTACGATCAAGACGCTTTTTGGAGTGCTCGCGCGCCTTTTCCTCAGTCATCTGAATCAGGAGCATATCAGCCGGATCACAGACAACGTTGTAAACAATCCAGCCATCAATCAGACCAATGGTTTTACCCGTTCGCGCCGGACCAACAAACACTACTGCGTCATATTCACGCGATGCCAGGCAGTTCATCGGTTCAATCACGTAAGGTGCCAGATCCGGATCCCATGGAACGGAGTTACCCGCCCCCATCGGCACGCGCATATAAGTACTGACCGCATCGGCCACCTGCATTCGACGCGGGGCACGTAAGATACCGGAAACATCGCGGCGGATGCCTCTGGCGGATGCCCGCTTTGCCATCAGTCCTCCTCTGGCTCTTCCTCCTCTGCTTCAGCGTCCTGCACCCTCTCCGCCATCTGATCGCGCAGGTCATCAATAACGCTCTGCACGCGAGAAACCGCAACAGGCGTTAATGCACAGTCACGCTCAAGTACATCAGGGAGGGTTTCAAGTACCATGACGACGGCTTTCGCCATCAATGAGAATTCGCGCGCCACTTCATCAGCGGGAATGAGCTGCCCCGTATCCTGCTCAAACTTGAGTCGCTCATTCTCCGCTTTCCAGTGGGAAAGCCTGTCCGATGGCAGCATGTCATCGATATTGGCTGACACAGTGGGGATCATCAGTTCGGTCAGAATGTCGGTGATCAGGTAAAGCTTTAATTTGCTGTTGCTACCTGGTGCCGGTTCAATATTTTTCAGCCTGGCGGCGACCGTCTGACGGTGTACGCCAGTGATCCCCGCCAACTGGTTGATATTCAGTTTTAAAGTGGCAATTTCCTGGTCCATGATGGTGAACACTTTTTAAACGATTCGACATCTGCACGAAATCGCCTCCAATGAGATCAATAACCTGCGCAAATGATGATGATGACCTTAGATCTGAAAAACTAGCCGTTTTCCGCGAGCACACCGCCCCGTGGCAGGCCACCTTGCGGGGAGGACCCATGAGAAAATCATGTGTTTCCGATTTAGTACTTGATATTGGTTTTAATATTCAGATTAAAGCAATAGTTTATTTCACCATAATCTTGAATTTATCCGGATCAAAGAAGATTATTCCTCCTACCCCTTAAATTATTTAATCACACCTTCACTCCTAGCTTTGCATATATATGCAAGGTTAGGGTCGCATGGTATTTTCATATTTTGTAGAACGGGCTTGACAGAGATACATCCGCCAATAAGCTCCACCAATGGTTTGAATCCTAAGGCTGCTGCAAGATCATATTTGCCATGAACAACTGAGGCAATAGCTCCCGCAGCGGAAGCTAAATCGCTCAACTTGAACTCAAAACTTGATGATAAATCAAATTTAATGGGGCTCCGAAATTTCTCCCCATTCAATTTTTGAATATCAGATATAGATCCTTTAAGGGCTGAAAGTGATTTTGCTTTTTGCAGATTCAAATCACCAGAGCGTATAACATCCAAATACAACTCATCTAAATAACTGTGAAGTGCATCTAACTCAGCTCTTCTGCGCTCTTTAAACTCTAATATTTCGTGTAAATGGGTATCTACGTCAGGTACAGGAAGCGCATTTAACAACTCGAATCTTATAGTTTCTTTTTCAATAGAATAACGTCTCGGCAAAGCAATTTCTGCATTATGAAAATGCATACGCCAATCAACATCTCCTTGTCCACTTCTCTTTTTTTGAAGCGCATCAATTTGGGCTGCAGCGTAAAATTCAGGAAAAAATGAATCATGCATACGCCCATCATGAGTACTATACGTTGGCCTTTCGAGAACGCCACAAGCTATTAAGTCGTCTTCATTAGAAAAGCAAAAATGATAAAAATTTGATGTTGGGCTGACAATTTTATCCCAGTACAGCGTAAAGTAATTCAAATCTAATTTCGTTAGCCCTGAGCCTGTCGTAAATCCACTCCCATCGGCTGTTTTAGTCAACTCCAATGGAGTACACACAACACCTCTCAACATAGTTATTCTCCTTTAATCTAGCATACAGAGAATAGCACCAATCTTTGAAGCTCAGAAGATATGCAGGTCCCAATCATCACAGTTTTCACTTTCGTTCTTTTTCAATCGTACTAATCCCTATGATTTGATTGTTAGCCTTGTCGATAGCAGACAAAAGGGGGTTAACCCACAATACAACTTCACAATATGTCAATTTTCTGGTGGTAGCGGCACCAATATCGGGCGAATTAAATCCGCGGGTATCGGGGTGCATTGCCCTGAGACGTAAACGGGTCGCGTATTCGAGCAACCCATTAGCAACATCATCAGGTACAGGCAGATCGCAGGTCTTATCACGTCGTAGTATCTCCCGGTATTCAATCACCGTTTTTTCGGTATGAGCGCCAATCAGAGAATTTAATCGCCCAGTTTCTGCAGCAGCCTGATTAAAGCGGTTGAAGTTGAAAGTCTGAGTTGCGATAACCTGACCTTGAAGGATGTTGTCATTTCGCAGAACATCGTTATCGTATTTTATAGTTTTTACATCTGCACAGCTTTTTACAAGAGCGATCGATAGGCCAGCAATTATGGGCAAAGCAATCAAGAAGATATTATCCTTCACAGGTCTATCCCCCAGCACGTCAGCGCGCTTTCCTGGTCTCGCCTTTCTACCTGCCCATAGCAGCCATTTTTCTGGCCTTTGGTCAGGCGACAATCACGGCCACCGTCTTTAATCCACCAGCGGATCGCTTCACAGGCTCCTTTACGGTCGCCAGCATTGATGCGCTTATAGAACGTGGACGGGAAACATTTTCCGGGGCCGATGTTATATGGGCAGAAAGACGCAATCCCGGCTTTCTGTGGTTCGGTCAGTGGTACTTTGATATTTCGCTCAACCCACGCCAGCGCCTTGTCGCGTTCTATGGCGTTCACCTTGGCGCATTTCTGGGCAGACAGCTTCATGCCCTGAACTACTGGCTTACCATCAACCACCGTGGCGCCACGGCAAATAGTCCAGATTCCGCCGCCGTCGCGATATGCTGTCAGGCTGTTACCCTCTTTCTCATCCAGAAACTTATCGAGAATCACGGGCGCGGAAGCCCCCGCAAGAATTAACCCAACGACCGCTGCACTCAGTTTATTCTTCAGCTTTGGTGGCATAGCCATTGCGCCTATCCTCCCGTTCTTTCCAGCGGAAATACCAGTTCACTGCACAGGTAATAACAGTGCATGCGATACCGACAATAATTGCCCAGTCGCTCAGGCTTAACCCTGCAATTCTGTCGGCCAACATCCAGGACACCTCTTTTGCTGTTTTGGCTGTTTCGGCATATGCCTTCGCTGATACACCGCAGCCGGCAAGCGTGGTTCCTGATCCATATGAAAGTCTGCTGTAAATGGTGCTCATTCTGGTCATAGCCTCACCTCCGATTTTTCGGATGGCGCTGTGTGTGATGAAAAGCTCAGGCTTCACGGGCTGGATTTATCAACAAAGCACGTAGTGAGTGATACCCGTGAGCCTGAAATGAAAAAGCCCCGCAGAATTGCGAGGCTTTATATTTGTGGAAGATTAGATCGACGATATGACAGGGGTACTGGTGCAATGCACCTCGCGAATACCCCTGTCGTATCGCCGGAAAGCAAAAACCCCGCGCTGGCGGGGTTCTCGTTATATTCAAATTGTTCGCTTTTCGTCGCTGCCATCGTGGCGCAGCTCTGCCAAGCATGAATGGATTATCTAACTTTCTGGGTAGTTTTCAATACCAGATACAAAAAACAGCACAAAAAAGCAAAAGCATTATTCCTCGCTTTCCAATAGTGCTTTCGCTGACAGGTACACCTTTGCTCTGAAAATCTGTAAACACCACTTAACTCGCTCTCTGGCCTTTTCTTGTGTCAGCCAGGGCGCAATCGCCCGCAGTTCCCGGGTTATATCTGAGATTTTTTTTCGTGTGGTGTAATACTGAAGACCAACAACATAAACCGGATCGTTAATATCCAGCGCCTGCAGTACGCATTGCTCAACAAAATCGACATCATCATTATGCAGGGCTTCATCAATCACATTGGCAGGTGACTGGGGCCAGAGAATGCTGTGCGCCCTGTTCATTGCCTGCTGCCCACGGAATCCCTCTTCTCGAGCCTGGTTCAACGCAGCGGTGAAGCGCTCTAACGCCTTATCTGACCAGTTCCGTCCCTTAAGTACATTCCAGCACGCGTGTCCTCGCGGCATACGTGGTGCTGTTTTTCCACCCACACCATCACCCCATGTAGTAAGCAGGGATTTAATCCATCCGGACTGGATCCCCGTCAGGAGGATGCATTTCCCCAGCCAGCTTTTACGCGGCGCAGATGCTGCTTTACCAAGTGCTTCAAAATGATTACGTCGTTGACGTGGTGTCATCCTGTTCATCTCCTTACGCCAGAACACCGAGCCCGTAAGCCCGGTCCAGCACTCTGATAATCATTACCGGCTGAGGTACATGCTTTCGCTCAAACTTCACCGGGTCGTTATGTAGTTCTGTATGGCACTGACGACACAGGGGGATCGCGAAAATATCATGTGCCTTCGTTGCCATACCTCCCTGCCCCCAGCCAATTAAATGGTGTGGGTCGTCGGATGGTTTGCCGCAGCATTCGCAGGGCTGTGTTTTAATCCATTCCAGATATCGGGGGGCCGTCCAACGGATACGCTTTGGACGTTTCATATAGGTTTGCGGGGACTCAGGATCGACCAGAACACCAACTACGGGCTTAACCGCAGGCACCTGCGCTGGTGGCATGTTCACGGTTACTGTGCTGGCTTTGGCTGTAATGATGCTGGTGGGGGTTAGACCCGGCTCGATGTCGCATTCATGCATGACTGACTGATGATTTTTCGAAGGAATACGAAGCGCCCGACTGGCTACTGATTCGGGAATTGCGTCAGTAACACCCATACGCACCGCCCACCAGCATAGCTCCGCCAGCGACAGTTCTCTGGAAGGAGCCTGATTCAGCGCCACCATGATGCTGTTGATAATCCAGCTAATAACATTACATCTCGCCAGCTCTGCAAGTTGTTCGCTGTAATGGTCACGCAAATGGTTATCACAATGTCCACACAGAAGAACCGATCCGGGTTCATGACGCAGAGTGGTTAACTCGTGATAATGGTAATCGCTGTGTGGCCACTGGCAGCAGCTACCGCCATAACGCAGAAGCCAGTAATCAAGGCCACTCAAACCACCAGCAGCCTTAATAACTTTTTCATCCAGGAAAAACGGTCGCAGCGACTCGTCACACGCAAGCGGCTGGCGAACGTCAGGAACACGGCCAGCAGGCAACCGTTCCATACCTGCCGGCTGGCTTTCCACCAGCACACGTTCACAACTGAATAATGACATCAGCTCGCTGCCCGGCTTGAGCAGCACAATTCCAAGCTCACGCGCAACCACCGGCTTCAGCAGCGCCCTCATTCTGCTATCTCCCCGATAATTATTTGTCCCTTCTCTCCCCATAATTTAGTGACGCGTGAATCCCAGATGTGAGCGTCATCTTCGTAAATAGCATCCATCAGGGCTTTCATCATGTTGTCGAAATCAGGTTTAGCCTGATGTGGTTTACCGTTGAACTCAGCCCGTTTCTTTTTGCTCCAGCTCGCTGGCATCGGAAGAATGAAGGTGACATGTGAACCGCTTTCCGCCAGCTCAACACCCCGCAGACGAACTTCATCACAGAAAGCGCGGTAACGCAGAACCTCAGGGCGCTTTTTCCATTTGTCAGCGCGCGTCATTCTGGGCTTGCCCATTGGGGTGATATCGTAGACTTTCACAATCACCTCCAGATCCGTTGTTGCCAGGTTCTGTCCTGACGAGGAGGCTTAGATACTTCCGGCAAGAACGCGCTGATCGTCCAGTGAATGAAGTCATTATCCAGACTACGCTCGGTCTTAATCTGCTTTGCGCGATAGCGGGCTTCCAGTTCGTCAGCCTGCTCAGTGGTGAGTTGGGTATGTTGAAACCAGCTTTTCTTCATAACGCACCTCTGGATGCGGCAAAAAGAAAATCGCTGGCGTTGGTTAACGTCAGTATGTGGGATTGCTTGCATTGATCTTGCGCCATGGGCTTTTCTCCTGTGGCGCAGCAGGTATAGGTTGTTCAGGCCTATGACGGGAGTGTAACAGAATTCTGGGTAACGCGATAACCAGCCCTTTCCAGCATCTGAGTAAACAACGTAGGTGTACCAATAATTTCATTATCCTGAAGAGGCATGAAAGACACCATGCTACCGCGACGGTACATCAGTGCGCGCTCACACTCAGGAAATGATTGCAGTCTGGCAACGATGACTCCATCGTGACATCTGATGACTGCGTAGCCTTTTTTGGGCAATTCTACTTTTTCTTTCACTTAAACTCCCCCATGCAAACGGGACAAAGCAATGCCCAAAAATTAATAAAACCAGTCGTCAGCGCTTTCCCAAGTTTCCTGCAGGATTTCCTCCACCTTCGTTTTATCGCCCTTATCGCCACCGAAAACAGTCAGGCTATCACCGCCAGCCCTGCGGATAACCAGATAACAATTTTCATATTGATTCTGAAGTCGTTTAAGCAACTCTTTCTCGAGTGCAGGTATGGCGCCGCGCGGCAGATCTTTTGATTTGTTGATGGTAAGTTCTATCTTCATAATTCCCTCTACATCAATATACTGTACATTCATACAGTATACCTATTGAACCTCATGTTCAAGTGGTTAATAGCACTTTTCGCAAAAGCCATGCCTTTGTATACACTAAGTTTTTCCGATCATTCGGAATTTACTAATTCAGAATGGCAATACTGCATAGACAAGAAAAAACCCGCCGGAGCGGGTCGGGTTAACAGAGTTGTTAAGTAGTGATATTTTTTCTGGAAAGAATGATCATGCTGACTAAACAATCATGGTTTGGGATTTTTCTTCCGCCAACGTATCCAAAAACCGTACTCTTGCCTGATATTACTCTCGCAGGTAAGACTGCCGAACTTCGTTGTTGGTGGGTTTGCGATGATGCTTTCCAATGATTCTCCAGCATCAAGACGAGCATAAATTTTGTAATCCGCTGCATGAGGATTCTTTGGCTCAACTTTACCAACACTCATAGGCCCTCCAGTTTTCGAGTAATATGGCAGTTAGGGGCTCGATGTGATGAACCCCCCCCTTTTTCATGCAATTATCAAAACCAGACCAAAAGTCACAAAATTATTTAAAAAAACTTATGAGATTTATAGTTCGTATTCAGGATCGTTTGCCGCCCTAGGTCTAGTATCGATCGCTATACCTACAATACAATTCCTCATCGCACTGCCGCGCCACCTATGCCAGTTGCATCCATCTGTAGTGAAATTTAGACTTCCTTCGTCTCCGACAAATTTAACACCTTCAAAGAACATATCTATTCGTTCTATGATAATTCCGGTAGGAGGATTCATTTTCAGAACAAGTGTTATTTGACGTTGTGCGCTCCTGATGGTGATTCTTGCCCCTTCACATTCGACATCCCATGTATTTGATTCTACAGTCCATTCATTTTCATGAATTTTTAGTGTTTCCCTTCCCACTGGATCGCAGAAAACACCCGAAAGTAACATAGGAGAGTTTGGTTCTTGAGGAGCCTGAACAGTCAATATCGGGCGGTCGTTTACAACTATCAGATGCTGGCAGTTATAAAACGTCAAACCACCAAAAACTATCTCCAATGGTTCGCTGTGAAAATCAAACAGTTCACTTGTAAATCCTCGTTCAAGGCATTTAGGGTTTGCATTTGCTTTTGCAACCGTCTCAGCTGATAACCTGCCTCTCGCTCGTTTTTGGTTACATTGCGAGCATAACAATGTCATTCCCTTAGGGTTGTGCTCGGTAGCATCGGTGAAGTCGGGATCGAAGTGCTCGTACTCATAAAATCCGTAACCACAGATCACGCAACCAAATCCACATCTTTGCCTGATTACTCGTTTTACATCTGCAGGAACACGCCGAGATAGCCCGTGCCTATTTTTTGTTGTCACGTTATTAACTCGATTGTATTTTAGGTGAGTAACTTATAGCCCCTATTTTTATCTCATAAACAATATAAAAACCATCGTATTTAGATGGTTTTTATCCGTTGTTAAAATTGTTCGATTAATAAATCACTTGTTTATCCAAGCTCCGCATTCCTTGCCGCCATCACCTCATCGATCACCTTCACAGCATCAGCCATTGCGTAGCCGAGATTACCGCCATCGCTTTGTGCTGCTGCTTTGCTGAGTATTTCGCTTATCTGGTGCAGGCGATTGAGTGATACAGGACCGTTCGCCGGGTGGTTGTTAGTTGTCATGCTGACGCTCCTTCTTGATATTTTTCAAACCAGAACACAACCGGCTTTTCGACAACTTCAACCAGGCCAAATCGTTCAGCAGTGCGGAAGTTGACGCTATATGCGCGAGCACGTTCTGTCTGCCGCGTAATTTCTTCCCGGAATAAGTCCACGCTGAATGTGGCTTTAAACAGGTTGCACGGTGCGCAAGCCGGGAAAAGATTTTCGATAGCATCATTCTCAGGTCGCCAGAATTCCCCGGTTGCAACAGCACGCTGGGTTCCATTGGACTGACGTTCGCCAAATTCCCACTTCCGCAATGCAGCCTCAACATGGTCAGCATGCCAGCCTTTCTCTGGTAGTTCGCATCCACAATAAGCACAGCGACCGCCAAACTTCATGCGTAGCTCTGCGCGTTGTTTTTTCGTCAGCGCCATCTCACTCCCCCTTCACGCCAATGCCAGCGGCGCGGATTTCGTGAATAGCGTTGTCATTACCGGCACACCATCCCTCGGCATAATCCCGGCTGAATCCGCTCATTTGCATGATTTCACCAACGCTGCGTTTTGGTAAGTTGACAGCCCGCGCCTCAAGTTCAGCTTTCTGAGATTGCAACTCTGCGATCCCCCCATTCACAATATCGCTGGCTTTTCCCACTACATTCATCAGTTCATTCATTGCTGCCAGCTTGGATTGCAATAATGCGCATTTTGTCTCTAATTCTTCGTATGAAGGTTTCATGCTGGCATTCTCCCCACGATATCCATTACCCGGCGCATAACCGCACTTCCCCGAAAATCTGCAGGTAACTCAATCAGAGGCTTACTCGAACCGTATGAGAATCGCTGGAGATCGAAATCAATCACCGCCTTCTGGTCCCTGAACAAACCAAGACGACCGTAACGAATGAGTCCGCCGCGTTCGGCTGCTACGCGGAAATACTTCTCAGCAGTCTGACGATGCAGCGACAACATCTGTGATGCCTCGCTAACGGTTAAGCGTCCACGGATTTTCACCTCTTCGATAATCACCCGGATAAGCGCCGCCTGCTCTTCTGGTGTATTTGGTCTTGGCATGCGATCATCTCCGGGCCATACGCAGGCATTCATTACGTTGCTGCGCTATTCGTGACACTTCAGCCGAACTGCGGGCAATGTCTAACATGTCGGTATATACCTTTGCCGCGCGCCGCCAGAGTCCCCGGGACTTCAGGTCTTTCGCCATTTTCTCCGCTAATTGCGTTTCAACCGGATCGCTTTTCTCTTCCATGAAAGGCAGTTTTACGTCAGGTATTTCTGCATCCGAATCGATGTTATAAACATACTGAGTTCCGTTGTGAGTACGCAGGACTGTGCCGCTAACAGTCAGAGCGCGCAGAAACTTACCCGCGGTACCAGATGGAATATCCAGCGCTTCACACACATCACGTAATACGCAGTTCGGGATATGGCGTACCACTATCGCTACCCGATCTTTCTGAGAGATTTCTATGGTCATTGGTCAATACTCGTTTTAGTTACTTCACGACCCGTAAATGGGTCACATTTTTGCGATAACTTCCCCAGGCGAAATTTACCCAGATACCGTCATCCATGGTTAAGCGGTCCATGACCCGCTCACCCAGAACTTTCGATAACTCGTCATAATTCAGGTTTGTTAGCACCCCCACTGGTTTCATTGACGCCATACGGCGATCGATAATCTGATTAAGTAATACCCACTCATTGCGCGTATCACGCTGAACACCAACCTCATCAAGAACAAGCAAATCAACCTTGCACAAATCGTCCAGCAAATCGGACTCAGACTGGCCCTCGTCATAGCACTTGCGTGTGCGAAGCATCAAATCAGGTACTGTTACGACCAGAACGGAATAATCGTGCTGAAGCAGGTAGTTCCCGATTGCCGCGGCAAGATGATTTTTCCCTGTTCCGCAACTGCCGCTGAATATGAAACTGGTAAAGCCATTCCCAAAGTTATGGGCGTAGCTCTTTGCCATCGTCAGCGCGTGTTTCTGCCCGTCGTTGCTCACCTGGTAATTTGCAAATGAGCACCCCCTGTGCAACTCGCAGATCCCTGAGCGCCCAAAAATCCTTTCTGAACGGTTACGCTGATTTTGTTTTTCCAGCTCAGCTGCGCGCTTTCGCCCTTCTTCCTGCTGCCAGGCCATTAACTCCTGACTGCTGGTAAATTTCGGCTGAACACCTGCAGGCATGAGATTACGTAGACGGCCAAGCAAATCATGCGTCGATTTCATGATTACCCCCTGAATCCCGGCGGGATCTGAGTGTCAGGTTGTGAAACGCCAAAACCAGCCTGTCGACGTGTACCTGCCGATGGTGAGGAAGATTTGGCGCGTGATGTTTTCAGGCTGGAAGCAAAAGTCTGTTCCCACTGAATGTGGTGTTTAACTTTCCCTTCGCATTTCCAGTAGTCCCGGAATTGCTGTAATTCGACGGCGGTATACCCTGGTAGATCCCCAAGGTTTATTCCCCACTGCGCAGCCTGGCGTACAAAGTCATCACCAGGTGTCCAGTCATCTGTGATCGGAAATTTGCCTATGGGCGGTAAAAAGTCACCGAGCGCGTGTAACTCTCTCTCTTGGTTTTCTTTTAGATCTGTATCTGTATCTGTATCTGTATCTGTATCTGTATCTTTATTAGTTGTGTTTCCGTTGGCATTCTGTTTTAACGGCTGCTCAACACCCGTTGAACACCCGTTGTTATTTTGTTGGTTATTCGCTCCTTTTTTAGCTTTTCTCGCCTGAGCGGATGCTTTTCCAGCTGCTGACTTTTGGCTGATTGAGTTTTTAACCGCCTCCAGATCACGCTCTATACGCTCCTGTACCCATTCGGTACCGTTATCGTTAAAAAACTCTTTCAACGAAGGTTCAACGGCATCCCAACGGTCGTTACTCAGCCGTGCAATTTTCGATAGTCGGTTTTTGGGGATCGGGCGACCTGTTTGCCAATAATTGAACATCAGTAGCAGGTATGCGCCATGCTCTTCTGTAGACAGATGCATGGTGTCCGCCAGGTAATCAGCAATGTAAAGTTGCATGTAAGGCAGAGCTGCCATGTTTACTCCCTTGTCCGGTTTCCCGGCGCGTAATGGTTATTGCTCAAAACTCGATTAAAACAATTGCGGCGCTACGGCGCTTAAACTCGCCAGTAGTGGTCCCGCCGCATCAGCTGGTAACATGTTGAACAAAGCGATTGCTGCTTCACGAATTTCCTTCTCCAGTTTCTGTAACGGAGCGCCGATTAATTTCGCCTGATGTGCCTCACTGCATTCTTTGATAGCGCTGGCCACCAACTCTGCTTCTGTGCTCGCATTACTTAACCCGTGCTTCCTGGAAATCTGAACTGGCATAGCAGCAATGATTGAACCTGACAGTTGCATAACGTAAGCCGTGTACTTTTCCGAACCGCCCTCGTTTTTCAGATACCGGAATAAATTCTGCTTATTAACAGCAATTCCGCGGCCATCTGCCTTGGCCCACTCTTCAGCCACCAGCTGAGCAATCCTTTCCTGTGCCTGTCCTGGTAATGTCGATTCCCATTCACGAACGGCAGCCAATATGGCACGGTGCTGGATGCCGTCACGGCGCTGGGGTTTAAAATGATTTTCCGTTTTCAACGGAATAGCTAAACGCTGGCTATGATGTTGATACGTGGCTGATTGCATGATTAAGCCTCCTTTTGAGGTAAACCATCAGTGGGGTTAGGATAAAGATCAGGACGAAGCTCATGTGGAATCACTCCCGTCGCTTGAAAAACAGGTAATACATGACTTGGTGGAACTATTCCCTTATGGCGGTGCTTCCAATGGCTAATCGCCATAGGTGATAAGCCAATTTTCTTGGCCAAACTGCTCGCTCCGCCTGCTGTCGTAATGGCTTTCTCAAGTGCGTTCATGAATTGCTCCAATAGTTGATACGCAGAGATTAAACATTATGTTTATATGCATGTCAACTTTTTGAAGGTGTGGAAATTTAAACTATTTGTTTAGAATCACGATATGAAACCGAAAACTCACCAAATAGATCACCCTCAAGTCCGGCGCCTTAATGAGCTGATGGATTTAAAAGGGGCAACCAAAGCGGATCTTGCTCGTGTGGCTGGCGTAAGCCCTCAGTCGGTCAACAATTGGTTTGCTAGAGGCACATTAGGTAAAAATTCGGCGCTAAAAATAGCTGAAGCTTTTGGCGTGTCAGTAGCTTGGGTACTAGGCGAGGAAGTAGATGAATCGCTTGGACTGAAAGAAAAAGAACTAAGGTTACTAAAATTATTCAATCAATTACCAGAATCTGAACAAGATCGCATGCTGGATACTTTTGAGTTGCGTCTAAAAGAAATTGATGAGTACGTTGAAAAATATCTTCGTGGACGGTTTAAAAAAGAATAAAGGCTAGAGTGATGGCAAGTCGCTCTAGCCTTTTGTACGTTTCAACTTATAAGATTAAGTCGATCAATCGCAAAAATGCGACAATGAACTCAAGCACTGCAATAAATGCAGAGATCAAATTGTTCATCCGTTGCCCTTTCTTAAGAGCGTGGTCGTCACTACCTTACCTTTACATTACCTGTCAGCATGACGCGCCATTCACCAAGAACGACAATCCACACACCTCGGCCAAGGCATCACTAAGTGCCACCTTACTGACCAGGAATTTGATCTCACAATCAGTAAAACTCATTTATTCGTGCTTGGTGTTACTCACCGACCAAGATGAGCAACCATTTACCCTCTCTCTCGAAAGGGCCGAGTTTTGACCAATGACCACTATAAGCGAGCCTGAATTGAGAAACCTGAGCCACTGTATGGGATTTCTTGGAAAAACTATTTTTACATATGTCTCATAAGGTTAATACTGGTTATTCATACAGAATGTTGATTCAGCATATACTTACATGTAGCCTGTAATCTCACCAAGAACGACATTTCAAATCAGAGGCCATCTGAATGCCAATCAGGTGCCCTCCCAAAAGCCCGCATTTTATGCGGGCTTTTTTTATTGCTATCTCTCCGTCAAGACACTTTCCACCCCACCATATAAACAAATTGTTTAACCCAGACAACTCATTTAGTTGACATGGATATAAACTATGTGTTTAATTACAACCAACGACAATCAGTCATCAAGGCAGGACGCCCACGAAGTAGCTGCCGGCGGCATACGAATCACCGGATGAGATGGCAAGTATTAACACGCAGCAGGTTCAACGTTCCGCCAGCCTGGCGACAAGGGCAACGCAAGAGGATAAATCCATGATCGATTTCGCACGTAAACCAGTGCGGCGTCAGGCCGTACATCTAAATCGCATTGAAGTAATCATTCGACTGATTTGCTACACACTGGCCCAGAAGGGCGACCCGTCTGCCGACCAACAGACTGCAGTTCGTTCATAACGAGTTTGACCAATGGCTGTTGCCAGCCTCATGCCCGGTGCACAGGGCATTGTGATGGTAATACCACCATCGTAACCAAACAGGAGACGAAGACCTGTTCTGGTTAAATTGGAAAAGTGTTCTTTGCCCGTCCCGTGGCGGGCTTTTTTCCGGAGGTTTTTATGTCAGCTAACGATCTGGCATTGCGCTTCAACAGCGCACCAGCAGAGGCATTAATCGGCGTTTTGCCTGTTCTGGAAGTAAAAGAAGCATTACGTGAAGAAGTTGAAAGTGATGTGATGGATGAAGTCTGGACAGAGCACAACTTTGAAATGGAAGCGATGGGCGAACAAGTTGATGAAACAGCCAGGCTCGCTCGTAAATTTGAATGTGCGGCTGAAGCTCTTGGAACGGCGATCAAACTTGCTCTGACTCTCCCACACAATGAGGCAATGCAGGTTCTGAGTGATGCCTTGAACGATAACCCAGGATACGGTCGCGAACCGGCAAAGGATGCTTGATGGAGTTTGGAATGAAACGTGTGGTGGCTTCAGTTCAGGCCGTTGCCATCCTCAACAGGATTTACAACGGCAGTCCGGTTTCCATCGCATCAATCAGCAAGGAATCAAAGCTGTCTGTGTCTTACCTCGAGCAGATTTTCTCGAAGCTGCGCAGCAGTGAAATCGTCACCAGCCAGCGTGGCGCTGGTGGCGGGTACCACCTTAGCAAAGTAAACCCCAGCGTGGCTGACGTCGTTCGCGCCGTTACTCACACGCCTGATTCATTTGAACCCGTGCTGAATGCTCTGGAGTGGGTCCCCGTCGCACAGCTGGCGCAGGGAAAATCCCCTACCCCATAAAGCACAAAACCCGCGCAAGGCGGGTTAAGTACCCGGTCAGCCGACCAAAGCTTTCCGGAACGAGTTTTGACCAATAACCACTACCTTAGGCGGCGATCATCAGCTGCCGGGTATCTTACAATCCAATGGAGCCCGAACGCAATGTTAACGTATGCGTATCTTATTAAAGCCAAAGCGAAAGCTACTGAGGCAAAAAACCTGTTTTGCTGGTTCTCTGCGAAATCAGATTCCCGTGCAGAACGCGAAATCCTCAATATTCTCGAAGATAACGATATTGCCGTCGGTCGTGGCGCCGACTATCAATTACCTGTCCGCACCAACTGGTTTGTTGTTGACGATCTTCCTGAGGAAAGCACACTTGATGACACATGGTGCGATCGTTACGAACTGGCAGAAGACCAGCAAACGTGGCAACTGAAACAGAAGCCGGATAATGAAAATCTGGAGGCTTCCAGCCAGCAAAAACCAGAAACCTCCAGTGCCAATGTACCCACCAGCGATGCGCCAGCATTGCTCCGCCCCATATCTCGCCTGCGCCTGTCTCAGCGGCTGATTGCACACCTGTTAAATGACGGTGAAGAGAAGGAAATCAGTGAAGCGCGGCACATCCAGATCGGACAGATGGAACTGGACGATAATGATCTCTATATACAAAACCTGTTACTGGCAGTTGCGAATGTGCCGGCGGTGAAAGAGCTTTCTGCTCATGTCGAGTGGAGCCTGGCAAACGCAATAAAAGAAGTATTCGACCGTGAGCAGGTCTATACCGTTGCTTCATTTGAGGAATTTATTACCGAATGGATTGCGGAACCGAAAGCGCGGACTCAAACCGTGCAGGAGTGGGTTAACGATAAGAAAGCACGAATTGTGGGTGATGAGCCCACCGTTCCACCTGTAACGCCAGAACTCATTACCGTTGCTACTCTCCCGCTACGCCAGCGCCTTTTGGCTCAGTTTATTTCTGAAGAATATGCTTACCATATTGATACTGAGCAGAAGAAAACCATTCAGGAACTCGAGCTGGATGTGGATAACAGCTATGTGCAAAACCTGCTGCTTGCCGCCGAGAATGTAGAACCATTCAGGAAAGCGCCAGAGATCGATATCTGGAAGATTGTCAGCGCGCTGAAAACCGTTTTTCCGGTTGATGGAAAACGAGTGGATTTGTCTACCGTAATTCAGTTCTTTAAGGCCTGGTTCAGTACTGAACACATTGACCGCGGGTTGCTGGTTAAAGAGTGGGGTAAGGGCAATCGTGTCTCGCAGATTCAGCGCTCTGATACTGGAACGAATGCTGGTGGTGGCAATAAGACCGATCGTAACCCGGCACTTGTCCACACACTGGAAACTCTGGACATTGATATTGCGCTGGCCACACTTCCAATGGATTTCAACATCTACGATATCCCAGGTGGCGTTTTCCGTCGCGCAAAAGAGATCATTGCTAAAAACGAAAGCCCGTTCAAAGAGTGGTCCGTCGCCCTGCGCAAACGCGCTGGCATCCTGGATTATTCCCGTGCCGCTATTTTCGCGCTTATTCGCAGTGCAGAAGAAAACGCTCACCATTTCCCGGAACTGCTGAGCCGTTACATCAATAAGAACCTGACTGAAACCGACCACCAGCACCCAACTGAAGAAACCCTGGCGGCAGCCGGTCACGTGCCAGAAAAAAGCTGGGAAAACGAGATTAACGAGAAAGTCACAGCTGAACAGAAGGCAGGAGTCGAACAACCAGAAATCGCCAACATGGGCAACGGCGTGTTCTCCATCGACGGCCTGATGGGTAACCAGCCGGCAGCCGCGCTTTCTGTCGTAGACCAGGTACGCCAGCGCGCCGTCGAAGAAAAATTACAACAAGCCAATACCGAGGAAACCACCAGCGATGTGCAGATGGAAAAAACTGACAACAGCGAAATCAAAGCTAATGCTGAAGTGCCTCAGAGCGAAACAGCAGTTTTGCCAGTTAAAAGCGCTGATGCAACTGGTGACGCGTCAGCTTCCCTGAATAATGAACCCGTTCACCATATTGAAACGGATCCCCTGAACGCTTTCTATACTCACCTGATGGTTGATATGGAAACCATGGGCAACAGTCCTGATGCCCCAATAGTCTCTATTGGCGCTGTATTTTTTGATCCTTCAACTGGTAACACTGGTGCCGAGTTTTACCAGGTTGTCAGTCTGGAGTCATCGATGTCGTTTGGCATGAAACCGGATGCGTCGAAGATTCAGTGGTGGTTGAAACAATCATCTGAAGCCCGCTCTGCCATTCTTGTTGATGAAGCCATGGGGCTGCTTGAGACTCTCGAACTTCTGGCTGACTTTATTGCTGAAAACGCTGCTAACGGAAGCCACACAGTTCAGCTGTGGGGTAATGGTTGCTCGTTTGATAACGTCATTCTTCGCCGCGCATACGCGTTAACAGATACCCCCTTCACTGTTCCGTTCTGGAATGACAGGGACGTAAGGACCATGGTCGAGCTGGGTAAATCTGTCGGTATCAATCCACGCTTCGACATCCCGTTTGAAGGCGAAATGCACAATGCGCTTTCTGACGCCCGGCATCAGGTCAAATACGTCTCTGCAATCTGGCAACGCCTGACTGCAAACTGATTTTCTAATTTCACAATTTACGGATCCTGCCTGGTATGTTTCTACAGGCAGGCCATCAGAGAGATGAGCTATGCACGAACTTACACTGTCTCCTCAGGAAATTGCAGAAATTACTGGCTATCAGCGCTACACCCACCAGCAGCGACAGCTGCGGTGTCACGGCATACCGTTCACCACTGATGGGCGGAACCGCCCAATTGTATTGCGCAGAAGTATTGATCCCGGAGTTTCTGAATTACCTAAGGTCGATGAATATGTTGCACTTGAGCCAAATTACGACGCAATCAATGGGCAGACCAAGAAAAGATCCTAAAGACAAGCACCTCCCGCCACGCGTAACTAAAAACCGTTATAGCTATGTGTGGAAGCCAAAAGGAACAAAACAAAGCGTAACTCTTGCACCTATTACCGGGACGAGTATGTCCCGGCTATGGGCGCGTTATGAGGAAGAAAAAGCCAAGCGCTCAGACGTAATGACATTTTCTAAATTATGGAAGTTATTCACCAGCAGCCCAGCTTTTGCTGAACTGGCTCCGCGGACACAGACTGATTACAGGTCATATGAAAAAAACCTGGTCCCAGTGTTCGGGAATATGCGAGCAGATGACATAAAAATTGAGATGGTCAGGATCTATATGGATAAACGTGGCCAACGCAGTATTAACCAGGCAAATCAGGAACTCGGCGGGATGTCGCGTGTTTTCTCATGGGGATATGAACGAGGGTATGTGAAAGGAAATCCGTGCAAAGGAGTACGCAAGTTCTCTTTAAAAGCCCGTGACGTGTACGTGACAGACGAAGAATATCAGGCAATTTATGAAGAGGCGGCACCAGCTCTCCGGGTTGGCATGGAGATATCTTACTTATGTGCAGCTCGCGTTTCCGATGTTCTTTCTCTCAAATGGTCGCATGTAAGCGAGGAAGGCATTTTTATCCAGCAGGGAAAGACCGGCACTAAACAAATAAAAGTCTGGACTGAACGGCTTCATAACGCCATCGAACTTGCAAAAACTCTGGGTGGGCGGGAAACGGTTATCTGTAGCAGCAAAAAAACTAAATACTCGAAAAGCGGGTTTAATGATCTGTGGGAAACGGCAAGGGAAGCAGCAGGAAAAAAACTAGATAGAAAACTGCCGTGTACTTTTCATGATCTCAAAGCCAAGGGGATATCTGATTACGAAGGCTCGAGTAAGGACAAACAACTATTCTCAGGTCACAAAACTGAAAGCCAGGTTGTGGTTTATGACAGAAAAGTGAAAATTTCTCCCACATTGGATCTTCCAGTCTTGGGCAAATCAGAAGATGATGATGGCGAGTTTTATACCAAGTGAATATACCAACACTATACCAAGTGTGACATGAGTCGTTGAAAGGAATTGAGCTAAGTGTTTGAATAGTGGCGGAGAGAGGGGGATTTGAACCCCCGGTAGAGTTGCCCCTACTC
>OFOU01000396.1_pt1 | contig 37783 bp, 34 predicted proteins | sample 1542061 | NCBI WGS metagenome assembly OFOU01 (sample SAMN04209239, study PRJEB22552) | human gut metagenome | biome: gut; material: feces | host: Homo sapiens | place: USA: Oklahoma
GTAGTGGTGCATATATCTTTTGTTTTCTTCTTCATCTAATCCATCAAGTTTCTGAACATCACCTAAAGCTCCTAATGTAGCTATGTTCATTACCTGAGTCTGACCTCTTGTGAATATAGCAGAACCATGAGTTCTTGGTATCATACCAGTTTCACACCATATAGGTCTTATTTCATTGAATTTTCTGTTGTCTGGTCTTACTTCTTCATCAGTTATTAAAGATCTAACTTCGTCTTTTATTATAGCCTGAAGAACTTCTTCTATATCTCCAGCTACTTCTTCAAAGTTTTCTAATTTTTCTTCAAAGTAAGCGAAAGTTTCTTCTTTAACTTTATCCATATTTTCCATTCTTTCCATTTTTTCAACAGTCTGAACGGCTTCTCTCATTTTTGCTGAAGCAAATTCCTTTACCTGAGCTTCTATATCTTCATCAGCATGGTATAATTTTACTTCTTCTTTTTCTTTTCCTGAACCAGCTACTATTTCTTCTATGAACTCAACTATTTTCTTGATATGTTCATGTGCGAATAATATAGCTTTTAACATAGTATCTTCAGATACTTCCTGAGCACCTGCTTCAACCATCATTATAGCGTCTTTTGTTCCAGATACTACTAAGTGCATTTCACTTTTTTCTCTCTGTTCAGCGTTAGGGTTTACAACGAATTCACCGTCAACTAAACCTATACAAACTGATCCTGTTGGCCCATTGAAAGGTATGTCAGATATTGATAATGCAACTGATGAACCTATCATAGCTACTATATCAGGAGTACAATCCTGGTCTACTGAAAGAACAGTTGCAACAACCTGAACATCATTTCTGAATCCTTTTGGGAATAAAGGTCTTATTGGTCTATCTATTAATCTTGATGTTAATATCGCTTTTTCTGAAGGTTTCCCTTCTCTTTTTAAGAATCCACCAGGTATTTTACCTACTGAATATAATTTTTCTTCGTAATCAACACTTAGAGGGAAGAAATCTATTCCATCTCTTGGTTCTGCTGATTTTGTTGTGTTTACCATAACTACACTGTCACCGTATTTTACTATACAGTTACCATTAGTCATTTCACATATTTTTCCTACTTCTACAGAAAGTTCTCTACCAGCAAATTCTGTAGTATATATCTTATGTTCAACCATAATCTATTTTTCCTCCTAATTCTTCCGTTTTCTCGTCTCAATTAATATATTATCAAAAATATCAAACTTCTACAATATATTTAATCATTACTTAATTTTTAAAGAGAACTACTTAAAGCAATTATGTCTGGTCCAGTATGAGAACATATACATACTCCACCTCTTGTAAACATTACTTTTCTAGCTTTTATTCTCTTTCTAACTTCTTCTTCAAGACCTTTCATCTCGTCGTAATTTGCTCCACACCCTATTGTAACAATTTTATCTTCAAGTTTTCCGTCGTTCATATTTATAAGTACGTCAACCATTGTGTGAGGAACTTTTTTCGCACCTCTTATTTTTTCTAACATTTTTATATCCCCATTTTCAACGTAGAATAATGGCTGCACATGAAGAAGATTTCCTATCGTTGCTGTAGCACTTGGAACTCTTCCACTCTTTTTAAGATATGTAAGTGTAGATGGTACAAATAATAAATGTACACTTTCCCTAATATTCTCTAATTCCTCTAGTACTTCTTCATAACATTTTCCTTCTTCTATCAATTCGCATGCTTTTATAACATACTGTCCACTTCCCAGAGAAAGGTTTAGTGTATCGAATACAAATATTTCTCCATTTTCACAATCTTCCTTCGCAAGTGTAGCACTCTGATAAGTTCCAGATGATTTTGAAGAACCTGTTATACATATAATTTTTTTACCCTCAGAAGTATACTTATCGAATGCTTCTTTAAATTCTATATATGTCGCTTGAGAAGTCTTTGGTATTTCTCCAGTGGCCTTTACCCTTTCATAAAACTCCTCTTTACTTATGTCGATTCCCTCTCTAAATTCCTCTTTATCGAACATTACTGTCAACGGAATAACTTCTAAATAAGGCTTAGCTGCTATTTCGTCTGGTATATCGCATAAACTATCGCATAATAGCTGAATATTCATATTATACCTCCTTGTTTCTGTTATTGAATTTTCTAATTGAATAAAATAAAAATCCCCTATTATTTATTTTATCTTTATTATATTTCTATTTGAAAAAAGCAGGTAGTTATATACCTGCTTTTTACTGATAAATAAATTATTTTCTTAAACCTAATTTTGCTATTAAAGCTCTGTATCCTTCTAGGTCGTTTTCTTTTAAGTAAGAAAGTAAGTTTCTTCTTTTACCAACCATTTTTAATAGACCTCTTCTTGAGTGATGGTCTTTTTTGTGAACTTTTAAGTGTTCGTTTAATTCGTTTATTCTAGCTGTTAATATAGCTATCTGTACTTCTGGAGAACCTGTATCTCCTTCTTTTCTTCCGAATTCTTTGATTATTTCTGCTTTGTTTGCTAACATTTGTTTTTCCTCCATGTATTTATTTTTAATCGCCCTTCACTAGGCAGTGATCGGAGTGTTCAACTGCTGAGTGTGGGTTAATCACCTTAATTATATTAACATATCTTAAAAGTATTTGCAAATATTTTTTAGTCATTCATTTTATTATTTGATAAATACTTCTGTCTTACAAATCCAGTGTCTAAATCTAACTGCTTTCTCAATTCGTCAAGCGATTCAAATTTTTTCTCATCTCTAATTTTTTCTAAAAACTCAATTCTAACTCTTTTTCCATATATATCTTCATCAAAGTCTAGTATATTTGTTTCTATTGAAAGATATTTTCCATTAACCGTTGGATTCATACCAACATTAGTAGCTCCAAAATATTTCTTTCCATCTATGATTACTCTTGAAGCATATATTCCATTTTTAGGCTTTATAATTTGATCCTTCAAGCTTATATTAGCTGTTGGGTATCCCATCTTTCTTCCATTTGCTTTTCCGTGGATTATCTCTCCTTCTATTACATAAGGAGTTCCTAAGTACTGAGGTATCTCATCAACACGACCTTCAGAGATTAATTCTCTTATAAATGTACTACTTACTCTTATTCCGTTTATTTTTATAGGCTGAACTATTTCAACTTCTATTCCATATTCATGTCCCATTTCCCTCAATACATCCACAGTTCCCTCTTTATTTCGTGCAAATGTAAAGTCATAACCTACAACTATTTTTTTTGCGTGAATTTTATCTTTTAATATCTTTACTATAAATTGCTCGGCTGATATCTGTGTCATAGCCTTATCAAATGGTATATCTATAAGATAATCTATTCCAAAGCCTTCTATCAACCTTTCCTTTTCTTTTTCATCAAATATATTCTTAACTTTTTCAGGAACAAAGTAGTTTATTGGATGATTTAAAAATGTAAAAACAGCACTTTTAATGCCTCTCGCTTTAGCATAAGTTGCAGTTTTTTCAATAAGCACCTGATGACCTTTATGTACACCATCAAAGTTTCCTATCGTAACAACTGTATCAAATTCAATATCTATATCTTTTATAGCTTTAATAACTTTCATATTAATACTCCGGTAGTTTTAATAGAATTTATTTTTATCTAATATAAATCAACAAAATATCATCTTAAACGAAAATTTTGTCGCTTTTCACACTGACCTTTCCATTTTCTCTTATTAGTCTTCCAACTCCGATAAATCCTTCATGACTATAAACTCTTACATACTCATCCTTATCTGTGTAATTTTTCTCATCAAATCTATAAGACTCTATAATTCCACCATTAGAATAGTATTTTACCGCATTATCTCTAAGCACTATCTTTGGATAGAAATCTAAAGTATAGTCGATATCAAAAGCATGCTCCTCTATAGTTCCCTCTTCTACAAATTTCTCTAACTCCTCAAAAGTTATAGAATTTTCTAGATTGAATTTTCCTGAAGATGTTCTAAGAAGGAAAGACATATGTCCTCCACATCCTAAAATTTCACCGATATCATAACATATACTTCTTATATATGTTCCCTTTGAACACTCGACATAGAATCTAACCTTGTTTCCTTCTATGCTCAATATCTCAATATTTTTTATAGTAACTTTTCTAGGTTTAAGAACAATTTCATCCTCTCTTCCACTTCTAACTAAATCACACATTCTTTTGCCTTTTACTTTTAAAGCCGAATACTTAGGCGGATATTGCTCTATATCACCCATCTGAGATTTAAATGCTTCTCTTATAGTTTCCTCTTTATACTCAAAATCATCCGGAGCTTTAAATAATATCTCTCCAGATGAATCATAAGTATCTGTAGATGCTCCAAGAGTTAATTCACATAAATATGATTTTTCTTTATTTAAAATAAGCTCGCTTACCTTTGTTGCTCTCCCTATACAGATAGGAAGTACTCCAGCAGCGTCTGGATCTAATGTACCAGTGTGTCCAATTTTCTTTATCTTTAAAATTTTTCTAGCTTTTCCAACGACATCATTTGATGTCATTCCAGTAGGTTTTAAAATACTTATTATCTTATCCATATAGTTAATCCTAAAAAGCCCTTAAAACCCGCTCTTTTATAATTTTCTCTGCATTTTCAATAGTGTCGTTTATTGTGCACCCAGCAGCTCTCACATGACCGCCACCGTTAAACTGCATCGCAATTTTACTAACATCTATATCATTTTTTGAGCGTAGGCTTATTTTTATTTCGCCCTTTCTTTTTTCTTTTAGGAATATTCCTACTTCAACATTTTCTATATCTCTAGTATATGTTGTTACGCCATCTATATCGTTATAGCTTATAGAATGTTTTTTCATCATATCTATAGAAACACATATAGATGCTACAAGCTGTCCATTAGGTGCTTCGGCTATACTTAAAGTATTAAGAGCATCCCCAAGTAATCTATAGTAGTTTGGAGAATTACTCTGATATAATTTCTGTATAATCATATCTCTCTCAGCGCCATGCTCTAATAGAACCTTGGCCATTTCAAAGCTTGATGGTTCAGTAGATGAATACTGGAAGTTTCCTGTATCTGTTGAAAGTCCAGTGTATAGTCTAGTGGCTATTACTTCATCTATATAGTCCTCAGCTTTTAAATCGCCATATCTTCTTATTATGTTGTATACAAGTTCACATGTAGATGACGCCTCACTGTCTATATAGTTTATCTCACAGAAACTAGAATCATTGCTAGCATGGTGGTCTATACAAACTCTAACAATAGCATTTTTCTTAACATCGTCGCTTGTACAAATTCTTTTTTCATCTCCACAGTCAAGAGCTATCATTACATAATTATCTTCTTTTAGCTCTGTAGAGCTTATTTTCTCTACTTTCTTAGAAAGAAATACTAGATTAGAAGGGATATCATCATCTAGTACATGATATACCTTCTTCCCTAATTTTTCTAAAAATCTATACATTCCAAGAGTAGAACCTATATTATCTCCATCAGGACTGACATGTGAAGTAACTACGAAAACATTGTTGTCTTCAATGCATTTTATTACACTGTCCATCTGTGGGATAAATTTACTCTTCATCTTCTTCTACCTCTTTGCTGTTTTCCATATCGTGTTCCTGAACTTTCTTAATCAGACTATCCATATACATACCTCTTTCTATAGAGTCATCTACTTTAAACATTATTTCAGGTATGTATCTAAGTTTTACTTTTCTTCCAACTTCTCTTCTTATATAGCCTGCTGCACTTTTTAATCCAGCAAGAGATTCTTCTTCATTTCCACCTAATAAACTAACATATACAAACGCATATCTTAAATCATTAGTAACATCTACATCTGTGACACTTATCATAGATGTTATTCTAGGGTCTTTTATTCCGTTTATTAACATTTGCCCTATTATTTTTTTAATTTCTTCTGATATTCTTCTTGTTCTATTATATGATGTCATATCTTCGACCTCTTTCCTTTTATAATTTTTAAATTAGCAGCCGACTTAAATATGTTTTAATCTCCTAAAATTAAGAGAAATATCTTATTATCTATTATAATGTTCTTTCAACTTCTTTAGTTATGTATGCTTCAACTATATCGCCTTCTTTTATATCGTTATAGTTTACAAAGCTCATACCACATTCGTATCCTTCTGCAACTTCTTTAACGTCGTCTTTGAATCTTCTAAGAGCAGCTAATTCACATTCGTGAACTATTATACCGTCTCTTACTATTCTAGCTTTACAGTTTCTGTATATTTTACCGTTTGTTACATAGCATCCAGCAACTGTACCAACACCAGATATTCTATAAGTTTCTCTTATTTCTGCTTTACCTGTGTCTTCATCAACTATATCTGGATCAAGCATACCACACATAGCAGCCTGTATATCTTCTATAGCTTTGTATATTATTGTGTATGTTCTCATATCTACGTTTTCTTTTTCAGCTAGTGATTCAGCACCAGATACTGGTCTAACGTTGAATCCTATTATTATTGCATTAGATGCAGCTGCAAGAAGTACGTCTGTTTCAGTTATTGCACCAACACCACCGTGTATAGCTTTAACCTGAACTTCATCATTAGATAATCTTTCTAGTGACTGTTTAACTGCCTGAACAGAACCCTGAACGTCTGCTTTTATAACTATATTTAATTCTTTTAATCCATCATTCATCTGGTTGAATAAATCATCAAGAGATAATCTCTGGCTTGATTTTAACATTTCTTCTCTCTGCTGCTGCTGTCTTTTTTCTGCTATACTTCTAGCAACTTTATCACTTGGAACTTCAACGAACTGGTCTCCACCCTGTGGAACATCAGAAAGTCCAAGTATTTCAACTGCAGTAGATGGTCCAGCAACTTTAACTCTCTTACCTTTTGAGTTTATCATTGCTCTAACTTTACCACTTGCAACACCTGCTACTATTGGATCTCCAACTCTTAGAGTACCACCCTGAACAAGTACTGTAGCAACTGGTCCTCTACCTTTATCAAGCTGTGCTTCTATTACTGTACCAACAGCTCTTTTATCTGGGTTTGCTTTTAATTCTTCCATTTCAGCAACTAATAGAACCATTTCTAGTAAGTGGTCTATTCCTATGTTTTTCTTAGCTGAAACTGGAACTGCTATAACATCTCCACCCCAGTCTTCAACAAGAAGTCCGTGTTCAGATAATTCCTGTTTAACTCTGTCTGGGTTTGCTCCATCTTTATCTATTTTATTTATAGCAACTATTAGTGGAACTTCTGCTGCTTTAGCATGGTTTATTGCTTCTACTGTCTGAGGCATTATACCGTCATCTGCTGCAACAACTAGTATAGCTATATCTGTAACCTGAGCACCCCTTGCTCTCATTGATGTGAAAGCTTCGTGTCCTGGTGTATCTAGGAATACTATTTTCTGTCCATTTATTTTAACTTCTGAAGCCCCTATGTGCTGAGTTATACCACCGGCTTCACCTTTTGTAACATTAGTTTTTCTTATTGCATCTAGTAAAGAAGTTTTACCGTGGTCAACGTGTCCCATAACTGTTACAACTGGTGGTCTAGGTTTTAAATCTTCTTCTTTATCTTCTTCTATTTCCATTAATTTTTCTATTTCGTCTTCAGTTTCACTATCATCTGCTGTAGTTAATTCAAATCCGAACTTAGTAGCAACTAATGATGCTATTTCGAAACTTATTTCCTGGTTTATTGTCGCCATTGTACCCATCATCATAAGCTCTTTTATAACTTCTGATACAGTTTTACCCATTTCATTAGCTAAATCCTGTACAGTTATTTTTCCGCTAAGAGATATTACATTTCCTCTTTCAGCTATTACTTCTTCTTTTATCATTTCGTAAGCAAGTTCAAACTCTTCTCCTTCAAGAACATCTTCTTCACTTGTTACTTCTATATCGAAAGCTTTTAATTTATTTATAAGCTCCTCATTCGATATTTTTAATTCCTTTGCTAACTGGTCTACTCTTGTTGACACAAGACCACCCCCTATATTAAATTTCTTCTAACAATTCCAATATCTTCTTCGCAAATCCTTTATCCTCGATACCTATAACAGCACGAAAACTCTTTCCAATTGCGTTTCCAATTTCTTCTTTTGTTCCGTATTCAACCATCTTTACATTTCTAAAAGATGATTTATCTCTAAAAAGCTTTTTAGTATTATCTGATGCATCTGTTGCAACTATAACTAAATCCACTTTCCCTTTTTTTAAATCTTGAAGAGTCGTATCATCTCCTGATACAACCTTTCTAGCTCTAGTAGCTAGACCTAATAGTGACATTACTCTTTTTTTAGACATATTATTCATAATCTTCTAACTCCGTAAGTAATCTTTCATATACTTCTTGTGGTACTTCCATTTTAAAAGCTCTATTTAATGCTTTACTTTTTATAGCTTTTTTAAGACATTCAGCACTTTTGCAGATATATGCTCCTCTACCATTTGCCTTACCTGTTGGATCTAAAAATATTTCGCCTTCTTTATTTTTAACTATTCTTATAAGGCCCTTTTTAGAATCTCTTTCCTGACAAGCTATACATTTTCTCTGAGGTACTTTTTTCACTTTCTGCAAAACAATCCCTCCTAACTCATCTATTCTTCTACAGTTTCTTCTTTTACTTCTACGTCATCTGCGAATAAATCTTCATCTGAGAAATCTGCAAATTCATCATTGAATTCTAATTCGCTTTCTTCTTTTTTATCGTATACACCATTTGCTAAATCTTCTTCGTACTGAGATTCGCTTTTTATGTCTATTTTCCATCCAGTAAGTTTAGCTGCTAATCTAGCATTCTGTCCGTCTTTGCCTATTGCTAATGAAAGCTGATAATCTGGTACAACTACTAATGCTGATTTTTCTTCTTCATCAACTTCTACCTTAACAACTTTTGATGGGCTTAATGATGCAGATATATATTCAGCAAAATCATCGCTGTATTTTATTATATCTATTTTTTCATCTCCAAGTTCATCTACTATGTTTTTAACTCTTGATCCCTTAGGTCCTACACAAGCTCCTATTGGATCTATTTTTTCGTCTACTGATTTAACAGCCATTTTAGTTCTTGAACCAGCTTCTCTAGCTATAGATTTTATCTGAACTATTCCCTGTTCTATTTCTGGAACTTCAAGTTCGAATAATCTTCCAACAAGACCTTTATTACTTCTTGATACTATTATCTGAGGTCCTTTGCTTCCTTTTTTAACTTCTACAACGTAAACTTTTATTCTCTGACCTTCTTTATATATTTCGTTGTCTATTTTTTCGCTCCGTGGCATAACACCTTCTATTTTACCAAGGTCTACATATACAACGCTTGGAGTAGCTCTAGTTATTTCACCGTCTACTATTTCGCCTTCTCTTTCCATAAATTCGTTGTAAACTATTTCTCTTTCTGCTTCTCTTAATCTCTGAACAACTACCTGTTTAGCTGTCTGAGCTGCTATTCTACCAAAGTTACTTGGAGTTACTTCATTTCTTATAACATCTCCTATTTCGTAGCTTGGGCTTATTTTTCTAGCTTCTGAAAGTTCTATTTCTAAGAAACTGTCATAGTAGTCAGATTCATCAACTACAGTTCTAGTAGAGTATACTCTTATATCTCCATTTTCTCTGTCAAATTCTACTTCAACATTCCGCGCCTGACCAAAGTTTTTCTTATAAGCTGTTAAAAGAGCCTGTTCAATAGTATCTATAAGTATTTCTTTATCTATACCTTTAGTTTCTACTATCTCGTTTAATGCGTTTAAAAATTCCTGATTCATTTTTCCTCCTTGTGCATCTAAGACTAGAATTTTATAGCTAATCTTATTATTGCAACGTCCTTTCTATTGAATTTCATTTCTTCATTATTTATGATAACAACTATATTATTTTCTTCATCTAAACCTACTAGTTCCCCTTCGAACTGTTTAACACCATCTATGGCTTTGTAAAGTTTTATTTCCACATCTCTTCCTTTGTACTTCACAAACTCTTTATCTCTTTTTAGTGCTCTATCAATTCCGGGAGAAGATACTTCAAGATAATAATTTTCTTTTATAAAATCATTTTCGTCAAGTTTTGGGCTTAATTCTCTACTTACCTCTTCACATTCGTTAAGAGATATTCCACCTTCTTTATCAACCACTACTCTTAAATAGAACTGGCCTGCTTCTTTTACATACTCAACATCTACCATTTCGTAACCTTTTTCATCCGTTATAGCAGTTACCATTTTTTCAACTCTATCTACTATTTCACTTTTTTTCATTATTATCTATCCTCCTTATTCAATTGTAATTTTTCGTTCTTTTTCCATAAAAAAGAGTGAGAACAACTGCCTCACTCTTCCTTTCCTTGTAAAAGATAAACTGTATTAATTTATATATTATCACATATTTCCCATGTTTGCAAGATTTGACAATAATAAATTACAATAATTATAACATTGTCATTTCTTCTAAAAACTTGACTTTTATTTTTAGAATAATGAAAGCTGATTCTTATCGCTCATACTTCCAAGTGAGCCATGCTTGTCTAATGTTTCTACAACAGTTCTCGAAATCTTAGTTCTCTTTCTAAAATCTTCCTTAGAAATAAACTCTCCATTTTCTCTTTCCTCTACAATGTGTATCGCTGCATTTTCTCCAACTCCCTGAAGCGCTGTCATAGGTGGTCTTAAAAGTCCAGGTCCTATCACTTCAAATTCAGTTGCAGATGACTTATAAATATCAACAGGCGCAATTTTTATTCCCCTTGCGTACATTTCTTGTGCAACTTCCAAAATTATATACATTCCTTTTTCCTTTTGAGTTGCATCATTTCCAAGTTCTTCAATTTCTTTTTTCTTTGCCTTTATCGCATCGTATCCTTTTATAATAAGATCTGCGTCAAAATCCTCCACTTTTGTAGTAAAGTACGTCGCATAAAATGCCTCTGGATAATGCACTTTACAATACGCAAGTCTGAAAGATGTCATAACATATGCAACCGCATGTGCTTTAGGGAACATGTATTTTATTTTTTTACAAGAATTTATATACCAATCCGGAACATTATTTTCAATCATCGCCTCTTCATGTTCTGGCTTTAATCCTCTACCTTTTCTGACACTTTCCATTATTGTAAAACTCATCTTAGGTGGAAGCCCTTTAAATATCAAGTAGTTCATTATATCGTCTCGTGTAGATATAACTTCTTTTAGTCCAACTATATTTTCTCTGACCAAATCCTGTGCATTATTTACCCAAACATCTGTCCCATGAGAAAGCCCAGATATTCTGACTAACTCTGCAAATGTAGTCGGCTTTGTATCTAAAAGCATCTGTCTAACGAATTTTGTCCCGAATTCTGGAATTGCAAGACATCCTATTTCACAATCTATTTCCTCAGGAGTTACACCAAGTGCTTCAGTTGAAGTAAATAGTGACATTGTAGCATGGTCATCAAGAGGAATATCAGTTATTGTTATTCCTGTTATATCTTCAAGCATTCTTATAATGGTCGGACCATCGTGCCCAAGTATATCTAGCTTCAGAATTCTACCACTTATAGAATGATAATCGAAGTGAGTAGTTATAACTCCACAGTTTACATCATTTGCAGGATACTGAATTGGAGTAAAATCGTAAACATCCTTGTAATCTGGTATAACCATTACCCCACCAGGATGCTGCCCTGATGTTCTCTTAACACCTGTACAACCTTCTGCAAGTCTAAGCACCTCAGCTGATGGAACTTCTATATCATTTTCTTCAATGTATTTCTTTGCATAACCAAATGCAGTTTTTTCCGCAACAGTACCAATTGTACCTGCTCTATAGACGTGCCCTTCACCAAATAGCTCCTCTGTATACTTGTGAATAACTGGCTGATATGAACCAGAGAAGTTAAGGTCTATATCTGGTTCTTTATCCCCTTCAAATCCTAAGAAAACTTCAAATGGTATATCATGCCCATTCTTTATTAGTTTCTCACCGCATTTTGGGCAAACTTTATCTGGTAAATCTATTCCAGATCCCCATTCACCTATAGCATAGAAATACGAATACTTACACTCTTTATTCGGACAAACATAATGCGCTGGAAGTGGATTAACCTCTGTTATATCACTCATTGTCGCTGCAAATGAAGAACCAACAGACCCCCTTGAACCAACGAGATATCCATCTGAAAGTGATTTTGCAACTAGCTTCTGTGCAATTATATACATAACCGCATAACCATTACCGATTATAGAGTTTAGCTCTCTATTAAGCCTTTTTTCTACTATCTCTGGAAGTGGATTTCCATAAATATCCACAGCCTTTTTGAAACACATTTCTCTAAGCTCTACGTCAGAGCCCTCAATTACTGGAGGATAGGTTTCATCAGGTATTGGTTTAACATCTTCTACCATATCAGCTATAAGGTTTGTATTTTCTACAACAACCTCATAAGCTAGTTCCTCTCCTAAATAAGAAAACTCTTCTAACATCTCATCGGTAGTTCTAAAGTGAAGATAAGTTTCCTCATCATCTAACTTAAATCCTTGAGAGAATTTAAGCACCCTTCTAAGTACCGCATCGTGTTTATCTAAGAAATGAACATCTCCAGTAGCTACAGGAATTTTGCCAAATTTCTTGGCAGTTTCTACAACTCTTTTGTTGATTTCCTTTAACTCATCTTCGTCCTCTACATCTCCATTATCTATCATAAACCTATTATTATCTATCGGCATTATCTCAATATAATCGTACGGTGCTATAATCTTTTCCATTTCTTCATCTGGAAGTCTTTTCTTAACAGCATCATATACAACACCTGCTTCACACGCAGATCCTACAATAATTCCCTCTCTATACTCATCAAGTACACTTTGAAGTATTCTCGGTGCTCTATAAAAATGATTAACATGTGCATCAGATACAATCTTATAAAGATTTTTGATACCGGTCTGATTCTTTGCAATCAATGTAATATGATGAGTCTTTAATTTTGTATAATCAACTTTTCCAAGTACTGTATTTACATCAGATAATTTTTCAACACCTTGTTTTTTTAACATTCCAAGGAATTTTATAAATATATTTGCAGTTGCCTCGGCATCGTCTACAGCTCTATGGTGGTTAAGTAGCTGTACACCTACCTCTTTTGCAACCTTATCTAACTTGTATCTTTTTAAATTAGGTAGCATAATTCTAGCAAGCATCAATGTATCTACCTTTTTATTCTTATACTCTAATCCTTGCTCTTTACATTTTTGCATAATAAATCCAGTATCGAAGTCTGCATTATGAGCAACTAATACATCATCTCCCACAAACTCCATAAACTTAGGAAGGATTTCTTCTATTGTAGGCTTGTCTTTTACCATTTCATTGGTAATTCCTGTAAGCTCTTGCACTCTATAAGATATATCCTTTTCTGGATTTACAAGCTCACTAAATCTATCCACAATCTCAAAATCTCTTATCTTAACAGCACCTATTTCTGTTATCTTATCGTTTATATTTGAAAAACCTGTGGTTTCCAAATCGAATACTACAAACTCCTGAGATAAACTCTTATCATTTGCATCCTCTATGGCGTCTTTATTATCCTCTGTTAGATAACCTTCAACCCCATAAAGCACCTTTATCCCTTCTTTTTTAGCTGCATTCATAGCATCTGGGAATCCCTGTACAACACCGTGGTCAGTTATTGCAATAGCAGGATGTCCCCATTTTGCAGCACGAGATACAAGTCCTTTAACTGAGCAAATTGCGTCCATTGAGGACATCTGAGTATGTGCGTGTAGTTCCACTCTTTTCTTCTCAGCAGTATCTTTTCTTTCTTCTCTTTCTTCCTTTCTCATACCGCTGATTGTCATACTTATCTCTCTCTGGAATGTATCATAAAGAACATCTCCCTTTATCTTTATATACATACCCTTGCTTATTTTTCCAAGTACCCAATCTTTATTAGTATCAGTAAGGAATATTTTACAAGTTATAGAACTTGTGTAGTCTGTAACCATAAGCATTAAAAGGATTTTACCATTTCTAAGCTCTTTTATTTCTATATTAAATATAGTTCCCTCTATACCTACAGTTCCAGAATTGCTATCTAGGTTTTCTATTTTTTCTGTAAGGACGTTTACATTTTCTCCATAAATCATATTTTCGTCCTTCTCATCTTTTATAACATATCCGCTTTCTTCTTCGGACTCACTAGTTTTATTTCTGTTTTCTTTTTCGAGAATCATAATCTTTTCATTGAATTCTCTATCTATTTTTTCAACTAATTTCTTTCTATCAACCTTTTCATCGACTGCGCTCTCGATTTCAATATCCATATCAATTCCAAACTCCTCGCTTATTGTATGCTTTAGAGTTGTAGTGATATTCTTATTCATAATTCTTTGATAAAATATCCCCTTTGGAATCTTTATCTTGAGCTTATTATCTATGCATAAATACTCTATTTCTTTCTGCCAACCGGATATAGACGGGCAGATACTCTTTAGTATATATACTATATTCGGCCAATATTTTTTCATTATATCTTTTTCTGTTTTTCTCTCAAACCCTGTATACTCTATCTTAAACTTTATCTCTTTAAAGTATTTATTCTTAGCCTTTATTTCCCTCTGCGCTCTTTCTAAATACTCATAGGGAACTACATCTTTAGAAGATAGATAAAAATATACAGTTTTATTTTCTTTAAAGTAGATAACTTTCTTTATATAAACATCTTCCATCTTTTTTATAAGAGAAGTATTGCTTATATCCATTTTTATCATACATTCCTTTAAGCTCTCCAACCTTTTTTCTCTCCTAACAGTATTTAAAATTTACAAACCTCCACTTTATTTGTTTGCAAAAGTATATATTAACGTAAATAAAGAATCATGTACAAATTATCGCACATGATTCCATATATTCTATAAATTTATTTTTATTATTTATATTCTGGAATATCTATTAAAAGATTGTTTCCATTTCCATATTTTGTCATAAGTGATGACATCATTTTTGATATTCCATTAGCCCAGTTTACATCCGTTGCATACTGATGCCAAGTATATTCATAGCACCATCTCATAGAATAAACTGTATTCTGATTATATTTAGAGTTGTGGATATATCCGTCAGAAATCCATTTTGCAGCCCCGTCTATACCTTTTTCAACAGTTGTCCAACCATTTTTGTATGCAGTAATTTTACCGCCTTCAAGTGCATTTCCATCTGTAGCACCTATTCCAAAGAAGTTATAAACTGTTACAGGTTTTTCAAGAGTTACTCCATCGACACTAGTTACAACCTGTCCTTGCGCAAGTTTAGATTTGCCATTTCCAGTTTCCCACATAGCATGAGATACAAAGTATAGTACATCTATATCGTACTTTTTAGCTGCATCTATAAATGCCTGACCTTTTCCGTTAAATACACATTCTGATCCTCTAGATGCAAAATAATTATCTAGTGATTTTGCTGTTATAGAATTTGTATATCTATCAAGTCTTACAAATTGCATTATTCCGTCTGTATGACTAGTAAAGTTTGATGGATCTAAGTAGTATTCTAATTCTTCCTTAGTAGGTGCCTCGTATGCTCTTGGATTAGTTCTCATAGCTTCTGTTATGAATAAGCTTTCTTGAGGGTTTAATATATTAAGAAGTCTATTTGTCTGTCTTGATATTAAATTTCCGCCACTCTGACCTTTTATATACTGAACTTCTACCATATCATCTAGAGAGTAATCCTTTTGACTTCTCTGAGTATATGCACCTGGTATTACGTCTGAAGCAGTACCATTTAAATCAGTATCTTCGTCTTCTATCTTATCTGATATGTATTTTAAATATATAGAAGAAACATATCCATTTTTTCCGTCGTATTCTACTTTAGCCCAGTTATTCTCAATAGTTGAAACTACTACTTTATCACCTTTATGAAGTGTGTCTATTTTTGTATACTGGCCACCAGCTCCATTTCTAACATTTAATAGAGATGATGTTACCTCTTGTATAGTCTTCTTAACTCCCTGAGAATTTCCTGTACTTCCAGAGTTATTATTTTCTGTAGATACAGCTTTTAAGTATTCTGATGAAACATATCCTATTTTTGATCCAAATTGAATCTTAGACCATCCATTAGATTCCGATATTACATCTACCTCGTTGTTTTTATATAATTTGCCTATTGATGTATACGATGTAGCTGGACCACTTCTTACATTTAATGTTGTAGCTGTTACTATCTTTTTTATGCCTCTAGCATCTTTTCTAATAACATCGGCTTTTAATGATATATATTTTGAAACAACCCAACCTGTTTTACCAGAGGCTGTTTTAATTTTGTACCAACCATCTTTTTCACCAATTACAGTTACCTTATTTCCTTTTTTTAACACTAACTGCAACTTTGCTGATGCTGAAGGAGAATATCTTACATTTAAATACGCTGAACTCACAATCCCTGTCTTAATATTTTCTGCATTTACATTCATCGTAAGCATAGGAATCATTGCTAGAGATGCAGCTGCCATTCTTTTTTTCATTTTAAAATCTCCTTTCATTTCTCTTAGTTAATATAATTATAATCTATTTTTGCAATGTAAGTAAAGACGATATATTTTTCACTATACGATTACATTTTTATTTTTTTGTAGTAATATAATAATATAAAACAAAAGGAGATGATTATCTTGTTCGAAAATGAAGTAAACGAATTAAAAAGATTAATAGATTCACACAATAATATCGTGTTCTTTGGAGGAGCTGGAGTTTCTACAGAATCAAATATCCCAGATTTCAGAAGCTCTAACGGTTTATTCAATCAAAAGTTAAATAGAAGATTTTCACCTGAAGAAGTTGTATCTTATTCTTTCTTTGTTAGATATCCAGAGTATTTCTATGAATTCTACAAAGATAAGCTTATTTATCAGGACGCAGAGCCTAACAATGCACATAAGGCACTCGCTTATTTAGAAGAAATTGGGAAGTTAAAGGCTGTTATAACACAAAATATAGATGGACTTCACCAAAAGGCTGGAAGCAAAAATGTTTACGAGCTTCACGGTTCTATTCAGAGAAATTACTGTACAAAATGTCATAAGTTCTTTGATTTAGAAGATATGTTGGCTTTAGATGGAACTATTCCAAAATGCGATGTATGTGGTGGAATTGTAAAGCCGGATGTTGTTCTATATGAAGAAGCATTGGATGAAAACACTATAAATGGCGCTGTAAAAGCTATTAAAAATGCCGATCTTTTAATAATAGGTGGAACATCTCTTGTAGTTTATCCTGCTGCTAGCTTTGTAAACTACTACAGAGGAAAAGATTTAGTCCTTATAAACAAAAGCTCTACTTCTATGGATGGAAAAGCTACATTAAAAATAAATGCTCCTATAGGTAAGATACTATACGATGCGGTTTTAGCAGACAAATAAAAAAAGGAAGGAATTCTCATACCAACTTAACGTTGTATGTATGAGAATTCTTTCCTTTTTTATTTTTAATAGTTTTAGTTTTCCTATTATTTAAGAGTTCCTATTAAAGTATCAAATACAAAATCTAATGCTTTGTATAAATCTTCTCTTTTATCTTCGTCTATAAGCTCTATTTTTTTATTTATTATTTTTAAGATATCAGCTTTTTCTCTTTCTAAAACTTCCTTACCTTTTTCAGTTATTCCATAGAATGTATTTCTTCTATCTTTTTTATCTTCTTCTCTATAAACATATTCCTGTTCAACAAGTTTATTTAGAAGTATGCATAGACTTGAAGTAGACACATGTAATACCTTACTTAGATTTTTCAATTCCATTTTATCTATTTCCGCCATTTTCTTTAACGCAAAGAACTGTCTTTCTGTAAGTATTCTACTTTCATTTCTTTCACTAACTATCACTTTAACGATACTGTGGAATACATGTATGTTTTTAAGTAACATTATTGATAAATCTCTGTCTTCCATTTTTAATTCCTCCGCTCCACATTTAACTAGCAAATCATAAATTATACTCTTTAATTATTTTCTTCTATTTCCTCTATCTTAGGCAATTCATCTATAGATTCTATGTTGAGTAATTTTAAAAATTCGTCACTAGTCTTATATATTATAGGTTTCCCTATTTTGTTCAATCTTCCAGCCTCTACAATTAGATCATTTTCCTGAAGTGTTTTAAGCGCTTTATCGCACTTGACACCTCTTATATTTTCTATTTCTAATTTTGTAACCGGCTGCTTATATGCAATTATTGTAAGAGTTTCAAGAGTCGCCTGACTTAGAGTTTTTTTCTTTTTAGGCTCAAGAACCATCTTTATATAATCTGCATATTTTTCGTTTGTACACATCTGGTACTTGTTTTCAAGTCTTATAATCTGAATTCCTCTATCATTTTCTTTGTACTCAGATATAAGCGCATCCATCATAAACTCAATTTCCTTATGAGAAAGGTCTTTATTTATAATAGCATTTAGTTCTTTTATACTTATCGGCTCTCCATATGCAAACATAATAGCCTCGATTATATTTTTTATATCTTCTCTCTTCATACTAATTCTCCTCAGAATATTCTAGTATATCATCTGTTCTTTTAACTATAACTATATCCTCAAAAAAATCGTCTTGAGTAACAATTATCTCTTTTTCTTTTATCAGCTCTAATACACATAAAAACGATGCTATTATATCTCCTCTATCACTTTGATCTACCGTTTCTAAAAAGCTTATTCTATCTTTTACAGATAATTCTCTTCTCAAAGATACTATTTTTTCCTCTACAGATATAATTTTTCTATTTACAAGTCTTTCTAGTACGTCGTTTTTAGTTTCTTCTTCCTTTTTGTCTATATTTTTCAACAATTTAGGAAGCAGCTCCATCATTTTTGCTATAGATACGTCTTCTAAACTAAGCTCGTCCTCTATTATAACTTCTTCTTTTTTTCTAAAGAATCTTTCGTGTTCTTCATCAGCTTTTTCTTTTAATTCTTTAGATACTTGCTTGTATTTTTTATATTCTTTAAGTCTTTCAACAAGTTCAATTCTTGGATCCTCTTCCTCAGAATCTTCTCTTTGAAGATAAAGTAAATATCTAGATTTTATTTCGACCAACTTTGACGCCATAGTTATAAATTCACTAGTTATTTCCATATCCATAGCTTCCATAGCATCTAGATAATCAAGATACTGTTTTGTTATTTCTGAAATAGCTATATCCTTTATATCTATCTTATGTTTTGTCACAAGGTCGTACAAAAGGTCCATAGGTCCCTCATATACCTTTAATTGTACATTATATTTCATATAATCTCCTCTTTAAGTAGTTATTAGATTATTTTTATTAATTCTTAAAACATAAACATCTGTACTATTGTTGCAAATAAACCATGTATAGGATTTATTATTATTCTATACGCACCAGTTATAAGAAGTAGTATAAGTACAAATCCACTTATTCTTTCAAATTTGTACGCATATTCTCTCCACTGATATGGTATAAATGTTTCTATTACTCCCCATCCATCTAGTGGTGGTACAGGAAGTAAGTTAAATGCAGCAAACCCTATATTATATATTATACATGTATAAGCTAATACCTGTACTCCATATACAGGAACATTTTTGTAAATTATTGCACATACTATAGCTGTAAGTAGATTGCAGCATACTCCTGCAATAGATACTATAAAGTTCCCTACTCTGTAGTTTTTGTAATTCATAGGATTTACTGGAACTGGCTTAGCCCAACCTATGTGGAATATTATCATCGCAAGTAGTCCAAGTGGGTCTACGTGTTTTATAGGATTTAATGTCATCCTTCCATATAATTTAGCTGTATCATCTCCTAAAAGATGCGCTGAATAAGCGTGTCCAAATTCGTGTACTGATATTGCGATTGCTATCCCTGCAGCAGTCGCCACTATGCTAGCTATATCCATAAAATCTTTTCCTTTCAAAATTATTTTAATCATTATATTATATTAATTATTATATATTATAACTAATATATTCAGATTTATCAAATTAGGTTTTGTGGATATTTTTAAATTTTTAGCTTTATTTTTCAAAACTTTTTTTATTTTTATTCTTCTCATAAAAAAAGATGCCTCAGCTGGAGACATCTTTTACAAATCTATAATATTAGTTTTTTCCTAATAGTTTGAACATGTTCTTTTTATAAACTTCAACACCTGGCTGGTTGAATGGGTTTATATCTATCATGTAGCAAGTCATTGCACATGCTCTGAAGAAGAAGTAGCATAAATATCCAAAGCTCTTAGCACTCATATCATCTACAGTTATTAAAAGGTTTGGTACTCCACCTGTATTTTCGTGAGCATCTAATGTACCCTGCATTGCCATTTTATTTATCCAGTCTACATTTTTACCAGCTAAGTAATTCATTCCGTCCATATTTTCTTCATCTGAAGGGAATATAACATCTTCTATTGGTTTTTCAAATAATACTAATGTTTCAAATAAACATTTAGTTCCATCCTGAACAAACTGTCCTAATGAGTGAAGGTCTGTTGAGAATGTAGCACTACATGGTAATACACCTTTTCCATCTTTACCTTCTGATTCACCGAATAACTGTTTCCACCATTCAGCAAGCATTGTTGTATTTAAGTCGTAAGTTACGAACATTTCTGCATTTTTACCTTTTCCTTCTAAAACTCTTCTAGCTACTGCATATGCATAAGCTGGGTTTTTAGTAAGGTCTGGATCTGCTAAATCGTTGTAAGCTTCTTCAACACCTGCCATTAAATCATCTATGCTTATTCCAGCAACTGCTATTGGTAATAGACCAACTGGAGTTATAACAGAGTATCTACCACCTATATCATCTGGTATTACGAAAGTAGTATAACCTTCTTTGTCAGACATAGCTCTTAATGTACCTCTTGATTTATCAGTTGTTGCAAATATTCTATTTTTAGCTTCGTCTTTTCCGTATTTCTTTTCCATAAACTGTTTTAATAAACGGAAAGCTAAAGCTGTTTCAGTTGTTGTTCCTGATTTAGATATTACGTTTACACAAACTTCTTTGTTTTCTATATATTTCATAACCTGTGCTATGTATGTAGAAGAGAATGTGTTACCAACAAATATTATTTCTGGTTTTTTGTCAGCATATAATCCGTTTATCATTTCTATAGCTGCACGAGCACCTAAGTATGATCCACCTATACCACATACAAGGAATACGTCGCAGTTTTCTCTTATGTATTTAGCACTTTCTTTTACTTTTTCAAATTCTTCTTTATCGTAGTTTTTATACCAATCTACCCATCCTAAAAAATCATTTCCTGTTCCTGTTTTTTCTACTATTTCTTTGTGAAGAGCATTAACTCTGTCCTGATGAGCTAATATTTCTTCCATTTTACATGCATGTGAAGCATCAAATTTTATCATGATATTTTTCTCCTTTGTATTTATTTTATATAGCTTTCCCACCTTAAAATATATACACTTTATAAGGATATATTATACCAATTTTTAATTTTAGTAAAGCCTAACTTTTGGCTATATTACTCGGTTTTAATAATTTTTTTCAAGAAATCGTTTTTTCTATTATATATAATAACTATCTCAAAAATATTTTTTATTTATTTTTTGTGGATTCTGTTTTTTTTATATCTGATATTCTTTTTAATTCGTAAATAGATACTGCTAAACATCCTGCAGCACTTACAAGCGTCATTGTAGATTTATCAATTCCACTAAAATATGCATACATACACGCTACTGTCAAAAATGCAAATCCAACAGCAGCTCCAAATCTAGTTTTTGTTGTAATCTTTTTTCTCAATTTAAACTCTCCTAACTCTAAAATTTAAACTTTTATATATAAAAAGCCGGAATAGAATTCCGGCCATTTATTTTTATTATACAATCCTATACTTCCATTATTATAGGTAGTATCATCGGATTTCTCTTTGTCTTCTGGTAAAGATATTCTTTTAGCTGTTCTTTTATATTGTTCTTTAGATATGCCCATTCTTTGATGTTATGTTCTTCGCATTCACTTAATACATCTTTAACTATCTGTTTTGCTCCATCCATAAGATCTTCAGATTCTCTAACATATACAAATCCTCTTGATATTATATCTGGACCTGCAAGTACTTTTCCTTCTTCTTTAGATATTGTTACAACTATAGTCATAAGACCATCTTCAGAAAGATGTTTTCTATCTCTAAGTACTATGTTTCCAACATCTCCAACACCTAAACCATCTACTAGTATATTTCCTGTTGGAACTTTACCTTTTATAGCAGCTTCATCTTTGCCTACTTCTAGTATATCCCCATTATTTATAACGAAGATATCTTCTTTATTCATTCCAAGACCTCTAGCAAGCTCAGCATGTTTTTTAAGCATTCTATATTCACCGTGAGCTGGTAAGAAGAATTTAGGCTTAACTAATCTAAGCATTAATTTTAATTCCTGCTGACATGCATGTCCTGAAACGTGTATGTCTGCGATATCGCTAGAAACAACTTCAGCGCCTTTTTCAAGTAAGAAGTTTATTACCTTAGATATCAGTTTTTCGTTACCTGGAATTGGATGAGCTGATATTATAACAAGGTCTCCTTCTTTTATTTCTATTTTCTTGTGTTCAGAATTTGCCATTCTAGCAAGTGCTGACATAGGTTCTCCCTGAGAACCAGTAGTTATTATTACTAGTTCTTTGTCTTCGTAGTTACCGACGTCGTTTAAATCTATTATCATATCGTCTTCTACTTCAAGATACCCCAGTTCTTTTGCTACGTTTACTACATTTAACATAGATCTTCCTGAAACAGTAACTTTTCTACCGTGTTTTTTCGCCGCATCTACAACCTGCTGTAATCTATGTATATTTGATGCGAATGTAGCAACTATTATTCTGCTATCCCCTGCTTTAGTGAATAAATCATCTAAACCTATTCCAACTTTTTTCTCTGATTTAGTATACCCTGGTCTTTCAGCATTAGTACTATCTGAAAGCATTAGGATTACACCTTCTTCGCTTAATTCGCATATTCTCCGGAAGTCCATAACATCCCCATCTATTGGAGTTAAGTCCACTTTAAAGTCTCCTGTGTGGAATATTACACCCTGGTCTGTATGTACAGCTATAGAATATGAATCCGGTATACTGTGAGTAGTTTTTATAAACTCTACTTCCATATTTCTAAGCTTTATAACTTCACGTGGTTTTATTATATGAAGTTCTACATTTTCTAATTTATGTTCTTTTAATTTAACCTCTAAAAGACCCATGCTTAATCTCGAACCGTATACTGGTATATTTATCTTCTTTAATAGATAAGGTAAAGCACCTATATGGTCTTCATGGCCGTGTGTTATAAATATCCCTTTTATTTTATCCCTATTTTTAACTAAATATGTTATATCCGGTATAACTATGTCTATACCTAGCATTTCGTCTTCTGGGAAGCTCAGACCTGCATCGATTATCATTATCTCGTCTCTATACTCGATAACAGTCATGTTCTTTCCTATCTCATTCATTCCCCCAAGAGGAATGACCTTTATCTGTTCATCGTTTTTAAACAATAACATCATCTCCTTCTATTTATTTTTTATATTTTTCATTCAATCATAATCCTTTAAAATAATTTAAAACTCTAATCATTTTAGTGTATATATACGCTCTCCCTAAACTTATATCCAAATCTATATACACCTTATACCTACAAAAATATATCCGGTAAAACAGGATTCCTCCGCAATAAAATCCTAGTTATCTGCTACCGGAAATTTTTGTTTTACAGATTAAATTTTTAATAATTCTTCACGACCACTTTACCAGTTAATATTATTGTAACATAGATTACATTATAATTTAAGATTTATTTATATTTCTAAAATAATTAACATTTCACTATTTAACACAAATTCTCTATATTTCAATATCCTCGTTGAATTTTTTTAATTTTTCTCTATAAAAAATTCAGATATTTTTCATAAACATTTTTTATCTTTAAACTATATTTTCTTAAACAATATGATATAATTAATTGTAATTTATAGAAACACACGTTCTGTAAAAATATTATCTTGGAGGTAAAAAATGCGAGGTAAAACTCATTGTGCTGTAGGAATTATAGCCGGTATTCAATTATCACTAGTATTATCACAACCTATAACCCCTACTAGTATTCTGACTTCCGCTGTATTTTCCACGCTCCCGGATTTAGATAAATCCAACTCTATAATAGCTGGGACAATTTTTAGAAAGAAATTTTCAAAGTTTTTATATAAGTTGCTTATTTTTTCGCTGAATCTTTTTATATTTTTCCTATCTATAAAAGTCAGCAGTAGCTTTTTTATAAGCGCAGTTATTACTTTTTTTGCAATAGCATTTTTAGAAAAAAAGCTCACCCATTACAATATGAGAAAATCTCTTATTACAGCTACCTTGCTTCTTTTAGCATTGGTTTTAATAATTTCTAAAGTAGATATATCTTTTGTCATACCTATTTTAGTATTTTCGGTATTTCCATGGCTAAAGCATAGAAACTTTTCTCATAGTATTTTAATGGTTTTAATAGTTTATATAATTATGAATCCACTAGGAGAGTTTTTTAACTACGATTCATTAGGGCTTATGGCTTCCTCTATGTATCTACTTCATATAATTTGCGATATGTTCACAAAACGGGGTGTAGCTATCTTCTACCCATTCTCAAAGAATATGATTTCTGTGGGATATATAAGAGTTGGTGGAAGATTTAGTAATATAATAGAAAATCTATTAGTCTTTGTTTTAATTTTATTTACAATATATCTTGTTTTTAAATTTGTATAAAAGACAATAAAAAAAGAACTATTTATAAATCTTTTGTTTATGATTTATATATAGTTCTTTATTATTGTCTAATTTTTTTATTTTTGTATATTTATTTATCTTTTTTCATCTCTCTATAACAGTCTTCACAATATCCATCGAATTTAAGATCATGATTAACTACATGGAATTTGTAGTTTTCCTGAATTTTCATTTCTATATCTTTAAGAAGATCTTCTTCAACACCAATTATTTTTCCACAGTTTTTACATACTAAATGATGATGATTGTGTCCTTCATTATCAAGGTCTATTTCATATCTTATACATCCATCATCTAAATTTAACTTTGATATAGCTCCTATTTCGTCTAATAGCTGCATCGTTCTATATACTGTTGCTAAACCTATTTCTGGGCAATTTTCTCTTACTTTATCGTATATTTCCTCACTGCTAAGATGATAGTATCGATTTTCAAGAAGAACTTCTATTATAGCTCTCCTTTGTGGAGTAATCTTAAAGCCTGTCTTTTTTAGTTTTTCTTTTAAAAGATCCATTCCATTATTCATATTTACCACACCTTTTCTCATTTATTAATCAATATAAGTTAAAATAAATGCTGTAATAGAGCTTAACTCTACTACAGCATTATATAATTTTACTTATTATTCATCAAAGTTAAGACCTTCTTCTTCCATTAAAGCTTCGTAAACAGCTACAACAGTTGAATACTCATTGTCGTCTTCTAATGGAACTAGCATTTCTCCCTGTTCGTCTTCATCTATTCTATATATATATGCTTCTTCGTCTTCGTTGTCTTCTAGAGGCATTAATATAGCGTACTCTTTTTCTTCTGCTTCTAAAGTTAATATTATCTCAAAAGGTACTTCTTCTCCATTTTCATCAATTAGGTTTACTACATTTTCATTCATTTCTTCCATTGGTTTCACCTCATTACCTATTATTTGATTTTATTATATAACAAATTTTATATAATAACAATTATATTTTCTTACTTATTAATCTCTTCCATATGAAAATCAATTAATTATCATCTATTCTATATGATAATACCCAAATTTTCATACTTTATTCAATTTTTTTGTTATTTAACTTTAAAATCTAAATATCCTTGAAGAATTAATACCGCTGCCATCATGTCTATTACATTTTTTCTTTTCTTTCTGCTTACATCTGCAGTTATAAGAGTTTTTTCAGCAGCAACTGTAGTAAGTCTTTCATCCCAAAATTCTATTTCTAGTCCTGTTTCTTCTTTTATTAATTCACAGAATTTCTGTACTTTTTCGCCCTGAGGACCAACAGTACCGTTCATATTTTTAGGAAGACCAGATACTATTAGATTTACCTGTTTTTCTTTTATTATCTGTTTTATTTCTTCTATATCGTTCTTTTTGCTAGTTCTTTTTATAGTCTTGATACCCTGAGCTGTCATTCCCATAAGATCACTTACTGCAACACCTATAGTTTTATCTCCTATATCAAGTCCCATTATTCTACCTGTTAGCATCTATTTTCTCCTTTTTATCCTCGTTTAAAATCATATTTATAGTTATTATCATCACTGGTATAAGGATATATATAGATGCAGTAGAGGCTGCTACTATACCAGAGTCGTTTACTAGTAGAGTTATTATACAACCAACCATAGCTGCAACAAATCCTCTAAATACCATAGGATATTTACCTGCTATTACTCTAAAGTGTTTATTTGGTTTGAATATTAATGCTGCGATTATAACTATTCCAACTATTAATATATTAACCCATACACTAGTCTGTGCTAATTTAACATTCATCTGGATTTTTCTAGTAAATGTAAGAACTATTTCACCTGGTCCATTTAACATTATCTGCTGAACAAATAGTCCTAAGTGAGATGGACTTCCTGAAGATAAATCCATAAATGCAAATACTCCAACTACAGCTACAACTGCAAGACCTATTCCTACAATCTTTTTCCAGTCAACTTTAACATTGTACATAAGAAGCACAAATAGTAAATATGCAGCACATTCAGATATCGCACCACCAACATTTGCACCCATAGATGGATATGCACTAGTTATTAAAATCACACCAAATGAAGCTGCAGCAACCCATTTTGGTATTTTTTTGTAGTATAGAAGTACTGCAAATGCAAATACCGCACTTCCTATAGTAACACCTTCATATTCATTTCCTATACCGTAATATCTAGCACCTACCATAGCATCATAACTCATTATGTTATTTTTCATAAGATATGTTCCAAATACAGCATCTACGGCAATCAGAACTATAGTAACAAATGCTATGAATCCCATCTGTTTTAGATCATCATCTTTAAACATAGCCTTAGCTATGAAGTAAATCAAGAATGTCACACCTATTACAGCTAAAGACATACTTACCTGTCCACTGAAATTAAATATTGGAGCTACAATAAATGATAACGGCATTATTATACCGAATTTAATAAGCTCTTTAAGTATAGTAAACAGTTTATCTTTATATTTTGGAGCAATTCTCTTAGCTAAAAGTACTGCTATTAAGCCTATTACCCAAGACGCAGACACTACTCCTACAAAAGTATTTACAACACCAGCTCTTATTAAAGCTGCTGAATTTATTTTTGAGTATTCTTTCTGAAGAAACTTTATATTATTTTCTTTTTCAACATTAGAGATAGTTCTACCTAACATCATTTCATTAGATAAACCAAAATGGTTAAGTATGTCTACACCTATATCCATATTTGCTATTATCCCATCTCTTCTTGTTGTAGCAGAAGTTAATACTCCCTTTCCAGAAACTCCTTTAGAGAATTTCATAACTGGAGAAAGTCTTTTCTTATTGCTGTAATCTAAATTGCTAGGGAATGCACTAACTATGTAAACAGTGTCATTTTCACCTACCATAGAAAATACTTCTTTTAAGTAAGAATTTATTCTGCTGTATGTTCTAGCTTTCATCTTAGCATAAGTATTTTCATTTAGATTCATTTTATACTCATCTAGTCTATATGTATCCCCTAGGTCTACATATATAGCATCAGTGTTCTTGTAAAGTTCTTTTGTTTCAGCTTTAAGTTTTTTATAATCTGTAGAGATTCCAAATGGCATACTATTATCTTTTATATTGATATCGTCTATATTACCATCATCAACTCTTCCATAATTATCCATAGCTGCAAATGCTATATTTCTATTTTTTACAAGCTGTCCATCAAAATCAACATAATCTGCATTACCGATTACTGATGTTTTGTATCCATTTTCTGAAAGAATCTGACCTACCATACCAAGAGTAGATTCAAATTCTCCTTTTTCAATATTTTCATTAGAAGACCTATTTGCCTCCATATTGACTATTTTTTTAGCTTTTTTGCCTGTAGAAGCTTCATATTCCTTAGCTTCGGCTACATTTGGCTGTACAAAATCTACTGCAACTTTTTTATCAAACTGAGCTATTGTAGATCTCCCTGTAGCTCCCATAGTAGCTAAACTTCTTGCGTCGTCGTTACCTTGGTCACCCTTGATATTCATCAATCCTACATAGCCTTCTTTTTCAACTCTATTTCCAATCTCTTTTATGTTCATCATATTTTCAAGACTAGTTCTACTCATATTTATAAATATAACTTTTCCTCTTGCTGATTCTGCATTTACAGTAGAAAAAGCAGAACTAAAAATTATAAATAGAGATGCAAGAATTGATATAAACTTTCTGAACATTTATTTACCTACTTTCCTCTAGATATTTAGTTATAACCTCTTCAAGAATTTCATCTCTTTCAAATCTTCTGATTATCCCTCTTGCGTCCTTATAACTAGTTATATAACTAGAATCTCCTGATAGGAGATATCCTATTATTTGGTTTACGGGGTTATACCCTTTTTCTTTAAGGGCCCCGTAAACTATTTTCATCGCTTCTTCAACAGTCATTTTTTCCTGCTGTGCTCCTTCAAATTTCATAGTGAAATCCATATTATCCATTTATCTCATTCCTCCTCTTTTTAGAGAAATTATTTTACCTGAGATTCTATAACTTCCTTAGCATAATTTAAAGCTTCGTCAACTTTTGCTGGTTCTGTAGAACCTGCCTGAGCCATATTAGGTCTACCTCCACCTTTTCCGCCAGCTATCTTAGCTACTTCTCTTACTATATTTCCTGAATGAACACCTTTTTCTATAACATCTTTAGTTGCAGTAACAACAAAGTTTACTTTTCCATCAGCAACATTTGCTAATACAACTACACCGCTTCCCATTTTATCCCTTAAATTATCAGCAGTATCTCTTAAAGTATTCATATCCATATTTTCATATTTATTAGTAACTAGGCTAACACCTTTTACTTCTACTTTTGAATCTAAAGCAGAGTCAGCTGACTGCATACTTATTTGAGTTTTTAAATTATGTAATTCTTTCTCTAAGTTTTTATTTTCCTCTAATACATTTTCTACTCTGTGTAAAAGTCCATCTTCTTTAGCTTTTATTGTAGCACAAACTTTGGCAATTAACTCATCCTTTTTGTTCATATATTCATAAACTGCTTTTCCAGTTACTGCTTCTATTCTTCTAACACCTGCAGCTACACCACCTTCAGATATTATTTTGAACATTCCAGCCTGTGCAGTATTTGAAAGGTGGGCACCTCCACAAAGTTCCATTGAGTAATCTCCCATAGAAACTACTCTAACTTCATTTCCGTATTTTTCACCGAATAATGCTGCAGCTCCTTTTGCTTTAGCAGCTTTTATATCCATTGTTTCAGCTACTACATCATAAGCATTGAATATAGCATTGTTTACTTTTTCTTCTATTGTTTTTAATTCTTCTTTTGTAACTGCTTCAAAGTGAGTAAAGTCGAATCTTAATCTATCTGCAGTAACTAATGAACCTGCCTGGTTTGCATGATCCCCTAATACTTCTTTTAATGCTTTGTGTAATAAGTGAGTTGCAGTATGGTTTCTTGAACATGCCATTCTGTTTTCTCTATCTACTTCACAAGTTAAGACATCTCCAGCTTTTAATTCACCTGCTACTACTGTACCAAAGTGTTTTATACTTCCTGCTGGACCTTTTTTAGTATTTTTAACAGCTACTGCACAATTATCATTTTTAAGAACACCGCAGTCTCCTGCCTGTCCACCACCTTCTGGATAGAAGTTAGTTTTATCTAATACTACAACAACATCTTTACCTTCAGATGCTGATTCTACTATTTCAGAATCTTCAACTATAGCTAATACTTTACCTTCACCTGTTAATTCAACGTATCCTACAAATTCAGATTCTACATTTTCTTCTTTAGCAAGAGGATCTTCTTTCCAGCTTTCACCGTCCATGTTTCCTCTAGCTGTTCTAGCTCTTTCTTTCTGTTTTTCCATTTCTTCGCTGAATTCTTCTTCATTAACAGAAAGACCTTCTTCTCTTAATATTTCAACTGTTAAATCTAGTGGGAATCCATAAGTGTCATAAAGCTTAAATGCTATTTCTCCGCTAAGAACTGTTTTTCCTTCTTTTTTAAGTTCTTCTTTATAAGAATTTAACATTTCCATTCCCTGGTCTATTGTTTCATTGAATTTTTCTTCTTCTATTTTTATAACTTTTTTGATGTAATCTTCTTTTTCTACTAATTCTGGATAAGCATCTCCACTAACTTTTATAACTTCATCAACTAATCCATTTAAGAATGTTCCTTTTATTCCAAGAAGTTTACCATGTCTAGCAGCTCTTCTTAATAATCTTCTTAATATATATCCTCTACCTTCATTTGATGGTAATACTCCATCTGCTATAAGGAATGATACGGCTCTTATGTGGTCAGTTATTATTCTTATAGATTTATCATTTGCTTTGTCTTTTCCGTATTCTACACCTGCAACTTTAGAAACAGCTTCTAAAACTGAATGTATAGTATCTACTTCGAATATATTGTCAACACCCTGCATTATACAAGCTATTCTTTCCAGTCCCATACCTGTATCTATGTTTTTATTTTCTAATTCGCTGTAGCTTCCGTCTTCTTCTTTAGAGAACTGAGTGAATACGTGGTTCCAGAATTCTAAGAATCTATCACAGTCACATCCTGGTTTACAATCAGGGCTATCACATCCGTATTCTTCTCCTCTATCGAAGTATATTTCTGAACAAGGTCCACATGGTCCAAGACCTATTTCCCAGAAGTTGTCGTCTTTTCCAAGTCTAACTATTCTTTCTTCAGGGAATCCCATTTCTTTTGACCATATATCAAATGCTTCATCATCTTTTTCATATACAGTAACCCATATTTTTTCTTCTGGTATGTTTAGCCATTTAGTCGCAAATTCCCATCCCCAAGCTAATGATTCTCTTTTGAAGTAATCTCCAAATGAGAAGTTCCCTAGCATTTCAAAGAATGTAGCGTGTCTAGCTGTAACACCGACATTTTCTATATCTCCTGTTCTTATACATTTCTGACAAGTAGCCATTCTGTTCTTTGGTGGAACTTCTACTCCTGAGAAATAGTTTTTAAGAGGAGCCATACCAGCATTTATTAAAAGTAAACTCTTGTCGTTATTTGGTACAAGAGGATAACTAGCTCCTACATAATGATCTTTAGTTTTGAAGAACTCTAAAAATTTACTTCTTATTTCGTTTAAACCCATTTTTTCCATAACATTTGCCTCCCAATTTTTATATTTTTTCATTTCGGAAAATAAAAAAACTCGCTCCCTATGATAAACATAGGGGCGAGTATTATTCGCGGTACCACCCTAATTTACAGATAAAATCTGCTTCTCCGGTAATCCTTAGCTATAACGTCGCTACCGTAAATCTCTAATAGTAAAATACGTTCAAGATTTATGCTCCAAGACTGCTTCAATCTGCCTATTTCAAGGGGTCTCAGCTATTCCCTCTCTCTGTGCAAAACCAGTAGATTTACTCCTTCTTTTCTTTGCATTTGATAAATATTTTTATTTATTCATATATTTAATATGATACTCGATTATTTTGACATTTTCAAGTTTTTTTTAAATATGCAAAAAATTTTTTTATAGTATATCGTCGATAATTCCTCCACCGACTAATATATCTCCATCGTACATAACTAAAGACTGTCCTTTAGTTATCGCTCTCTGTGCTTCTTCAAATACAACCTTAGCTGTATTGTCAGATAGTTTAGTTACAGTAGCTAGAGATGGTTTTGCTGCGTATCTAACTTTTGCATATACTTTAAACTCATCTACATCTGCAAAATCAAACGGAATTGTATTTACGTCTTTTATAACGAGTTCTTTTTTGAATAGATCGTCATTGCTTCCAAGTACTACTCTATTTTTCTTTGCATTTATATCAACTACAAACATAGGCTTACCAAAAGCTATTCCAAGCCCTTTTCTTTGTCCTATTGTGTAATTTATAATTCCATTGTGTTTTCCTAGTACTGTTCCATCAGCTTCTACAAATTCCCCCGTTTTGATTTTTATATCTGAGTTTTCTTTTAAATATCTTACATAGTCGTTGTCTTTTATAAAGCATATTTCCTGACTATCCTTCTTGTTGTGGACATCAAGACCTATTTTCTTAGCTATTTCTCTTACTGTATCCTTTTCATAGTTTCCTATAGGAAGTAGTATTCTTTCTAGCTGTTCCTGCTTTATATTGTAAAGATTGTATGTCTGGTCTTTTTTAGCAGATTCCCCTTTTTTAAGAACTAGTCTGCCAGTTTTTTCATCTCTTTCAACTCTAGCATAATGTCCAGTAGCTACATAGTCACAGCCAAATTTTTCTGCAACGTCAAAAAATAGACCGAACTTTATAAACTTATTACATACTATACAAGGGTTAGGAGTTCTACCTTCTGCATACTCTTTTATAAAATCGTCTATTACCTTTTCTTTAAATTCTCTTCTAAAATCTAGTACATGTAGTGGAATATCTAACTTTTCAGCTACTCTTCTCGCATCTCTTATACTATCTTCTGTCATTCTTTTTTCTTCTTCAGTATTATCATTGGAAAGCATCATATTGACACCAATCACATCATAACCCTGTTCCTTTAAAAGATATGCAGCGACGGAGCTATCAACTCCGCCGCTCATACCTAGCATAACTTTCTTCTTCATCTATTTAACACCTCTAATGTTTTTCGAATTAATTGCTAGTCTTCTTCTATTTCTTCATGTTCATGCGCATCAGTTATTTCGTATCCTTCAAGCTCTGGTATAACTATGTTATGTTTCTGAGCATAATCTATAAGAGCTGCTTTTACTGCCTGTTCTGCAAGTACTGAACAGTGCATTTTTACTGGTGGTAGTCCATCTAATGCTTCAGCAACTGCTTTATTTGTTAACTGAAGAGCTTCGTGTATGCTCTTTCCTTTTATCATTTCTGTTGCCATTGATGAACTTGCTATAGCACTTCCACATCCGAAAGTCTTGAATTTAACGTCTTTTATTATATCATCTTCTATATCAAGATATATTTTCATTATATCTCCACAAGTTGGGTTACCAACTTCTCCAACTCCACTTGCGTCCTCTATTGATCCCATGTTTCTTGGGTTCATGAAATGATCCATAACTTTATCACTATACTGCATAATAATTTCCTCCGTAATTTTAAATATATTTTTCCGATTCTTTAATTTATTTATTTTGATTTACTTTTTTCTTTTTACTTTTGTTTATAAATAATTCTTATTTTCCTTCAGCCTGTAAAGCTTCTTCGTATAAAGGAGACATACTTCTTAATCTTTCTATTACCTTAGGTAATACTTCTAATATGTAGTCTATATCTTCGTCAGTTGTAAAATCTCCAACTGTTAATCTTAATGATCCATGAGCTATTTCGTGTGGTAATCCTATTGCTAAAAGTACATGTGATGGATCTAATGATCCTGATGTACAAGCTGAACCACTTGATCCAGATATTCCAGCGTGGTTAAGAAGTAATAATATACCTTCACCTTCTATAAACTTAAATGCAAAGTTTGCATTTCCTGGAAGTCTATCTTCTAAGCTTCCGTTTATTCTAGTATAAGGTATTCTTTCTTTAACACCTTCTATAAGTTTATTTCTAAGTCTTGTAAGCTCTTTTATATGGTTGTCCATATTAGCTTTAGCAAGTTCTGCTGCTTTACCATATCCTACTATTGCAGGTATGTTTTCTGTACCAGCTCTTCTTCTTTTTTCCTGAGCTCCACCATGAACAAGATTATCAAATCTAAGTCCTCTTCTTATGAATAAAGCCCCTACTCCTTTAGGTCCGTATATCTTATGAGATGACATACTTACCATATCTACACCAAGTTCTTTAACATCTACTGGTATATTCCCTGCTGCCTGAACAGCATCTGTGTGGAATAGTATTTTGTGTTTTTTAGCAACTTCTACTAATTCTTTTATAGGTTCTACTGTACCTATTTCGTTATTTGCAAACATTATACTTATTAGTATTGTGTTGTCTTTTATTGCATTTTCTAAAGCTTCTGGGCTAACTTTACCTTCTTCATCTACATCAAGATAAGTTACTTCAAATCCGAAGTTCTTTTCTAAGTATTCGCAAGTATGTAGTATCGCGTGATGTTCTATTTTTGAAGTTATTATGTGGTTTCCTTTACCTTTTCTCTGAAGGTCAAAGGCAACTCCTTTTATCGCCCAGTTATCACTTTCTGATCCACCAGCAGTGAAGTATATTTCATTTGGCTCTGCATTTATAAGAGCTGCAACTCTAGTTCTAGCTAGTTCTAAAGCTTCTTTAGCTTCATGACCATAGCTATAAAAACTAGATGCATTTCCAAATCCTTCGTTAAAATATGGAAGCATTTCATCTAACACTTCTTTTTTAACAGGTGTTGTTGCAGAATAGTCCATATAAATTCTTTTGTTTTCCATAGTTTTTCCCCTTCCATTTGCCATTTTGCAAATTTCAAATATATTTTAAACTAAAACTTAATTCCATTTGATTCATATTATTATTTATATCCTAAATTTAACATTTCAACCATTTTTTTATTGTTTGTTTAAATCTATTTTATAAATATCTTTTCCATTACTAGACAGTCCATTGTCACCTATCCGATCGTCTACCATATCTTGTAAAAAAGTAGTGTTTACAACATCGTCTATTGCATTCTTCATCTTTTTCCATACTAGTCTAGTAGCACATTTATCTGAGTTGCTACAAACACCTTCTTCTTTTAGGCAATCTGATATAGTTATAGGACCTTCTAGTACAGTTAATATATCTCCAACAGAAATCTCATCTGGCTTTCTAGCTAAGAAATATCCTCCTTGAGAGCCTCTTATACTTTTTACAAGGCCTGCTTTTTTTAATTTTGAGAATATCTGCTCCAAATACCGCTCTGAAACATTCTGCTTTTCAGATATATATTTTATGGATATAGGTTCTTCGCCATAGTTTAACGCTAGTTCAAACATTGCCTTTAATCCATATCTACCCTTTGTTGAAAGCTTCACTTTATCACCTTCTTTTAATTCCTACTGTTTTACTATGGTTTAATGATATTATATCCGATTATTTTTGTCAAGTATTATTTCCTACTATTTTAGTATGATTTGTTTTTTCTATTTTCTTTTACCTGTTTCCAATAAGAATCATAAGCTTTTTCGTTTTTATTTTCTCCTGGAGTATAATAAGTTTTTCCATTTAATTCACCAGGAAGATACTGTTGCTCTATCCAATGATTAGGATAATTGTGAGGATATTTATACTCTACTCCTCTTCCCAATTTTTCTGCTCCTGCATAATGTGCATCTTTTAAATGATCTGGTATATCACCTATATCAGAATTTTCTACATCGTACATAGCTTTCTCTATCGCATCTATTACAGAGTTTGATTTTGGACATTGAGCTAAATATATAGTAGCTTGTGCAAGTGGCAATCTCGCCTCAGGAAAGCCAAGTTGAAGCGCCGACGATACACATGCGTATGTTATAGACACTGCATTGGGCACAGCTAATCCTACGTCCTCTGACGCCACACAAAGCAACCTTCTAGTTATATTCTGCATATCCTCTGCCTTTATAAGTCTAGCTAAATAGTGAAGGGCTGCATCTACATCAGATCCCCTTAGAGATTTATGAAATGCGGATAAAATAGAATATCCATCATCGCCTTTTCTGTCGTAACTCAAAGATTTTGCTGTAGAGCTATCTAAAACATTTTGTAATGTTATATCTACCACTCCAGTAGCTATATTTATACCTAAATTAAATGCAAGTTCTAATCTATTTATAGCTGTTCTCATATCGCCGTTACTTATCCGAGCTATATATTCTAAAGCTTCATCTTCAACATTTCCAATTGTATAAGTTTTATTGTCTTTTAATTTTTCTACACAATTTTTTAATCCTTCTACAACATCATCTTTTTCAATAGGCTTAAATTCAAATACAACACTTCTGCTAAGTATCGCCTTGTATATTACAAAATACGGATTATCCGCCGTACTAGCTATCAATGTAACTGAACCCTCTTCTATAACTTCAAGAAGTGATTGTTGTTGCTTCCTATTTAATGCCTGGATTTCGTCTAGCATCAGAATTATTCCATTAAAAGAAAATAAATTTTCTCTCTTAGAAGATTCTATGACCTCTTTTATCTCCTTAACACCGCAATTTACAGCATTTAATTTTACATATTTTTTTCCAGTCGCATTGGCTATAATATTTGCCAATGTAGTTTTTCCAGTTCCAGGTGGTCCATAAAATATCATATTTGGAATATTTCCACTCTGTATTATTCTATTCATAACCTTATTTTCACCGATTATATGACTTTGACCTACCATATCCTCAATTTTACTCGGTCTAAATCTATCAGCAAATGGCTGCATAATCTCACCCTCTTTAAATTGCATTGTATTAAAAAAGGGATACCAATTCTGATATCCCTCTTACTTTTTAATTCACATTTTTTACAGAAATAAATTATCTGTTTTCTTTTGTTTTAGCAAGTTCTTCTAATAACTTGTCATTTAATATTCTTATATGTGTTCCCTTCATTCCAAGAGATCTAGACTCTATAACACCAGCACTTTCGAATTTTCTAAGGGCATTAACTATAACTGATCTAGTTATACCAACTCTATCAGCTATTTTACTAGCTACTAAAAGACCTTCTTTTCCGTCAAGCTCAGCAAATATATGCTCAACAGCTTCAAGCTCTGAATATGAAAGAGTTCCTATAGCCATCTGAACAACAGCTTTCTTTCTCATTTCTTCTTCCATTTCTTCACTTATAGCTCTTAATATTTCAAGACCAACAACTGTAGCTGAATATTCAGCAACAACTAAATCTTCATCGTTGAAGTCTTTTTCATATCTAGTTATTATTAATGTTCCTAATCTTTCTCCACTGCCGTGAATTGGAACTACTATTGTTTTTTTGTTTAATCTACCATGTTCATAAGGGAATATTTTTAGCATTTCTTCGCCAGTTATATTTTCCTTAGTATCTTCTATTTTTAATAGATTTTTAGTATATTCTTCTGGGAACCATTTCTGTTTTGTTATTTCATCTTCTATAACAGAACTATCAGCTTCATCAGTTAAATGAAGTCCTAATACCTTTCCTTTTGCGCTTATTATGTAAGTATTAGATTCTAAAACATCACCTAGTACTCCCGCAAGTAGGTTGAAAGATATATTACTACCACCGCTAGTCTGTAAAGTTTTGTTTATTTTTCTTGTTTTCTGTAATAATTCACTTACCATATCGAAATTCATCTCCTTGTCAAACTGTTCTACACAATAAATAACGTAGTTTGATTAATTATAATAATTTTACCATTTTTTTGATTTTTACACAAAATCTCATTTTTCTTTCTATACTACTAAAAAGATTATCACAACTTGAGTTTGATTTCAATATAATTTTGTTACTTTTTTTAATTTTCAATATTTTATATACTATTTTTAATTTTAATTTATTTCGGAATTGTTCGATTTTGAGCGACAATTCAAAAAGATTTCCACTCAAAGTCATTTTACACTTAAATTAATTAATTTTTTCTTCTTTTTATTCTTCTATAGTTTTCTCGAATCCGCATTC
>OFOU01000397.1_pt1 | contig 37771 bp, 52 predicted proteins | sample 1542061 | NCBI WGS metagenome assembly OFOU01 (sample SAMN04209239, study PRJEB22552) | human gut metagenome | biome: gut; material: feces | host: Homo sapiens | place: USA: Oklahoma
GGTGGAAGAACTGTAGCATCTGGTGTAGTTGCATCAATAATAGAATAATTAATTGATAGATAATTACTTAAATGTTATAGATGAAAGAGAGATCAAAATGATCTCTCTTTTTTTATGGATAAAATTTCAAAAACAGTTGACATGTATACAAAAATTTTGTATACTAAGGAAAGTGTTTGAAAGAAAGAAAAGTAGCCAGTAAGATTTTTAAAAATAGATAAAAATAAATTTGAAAAGCACAAAAAAAGTCTTGCAAAAGTACGTAAGATGAGGTAAAATATATTAGTGTGCTTGAGAGATATATTTAGTTGAAGTTTTGGCTGAACGCTGCAAAATGCTGAAAATGGGTTATAGAAACACCCGGAAGAGTGTATCGGAGGCGGCGGGATATCAAAATTATAATAAATATTTGTAGAAGGAGGGAAATCAAGATGGCTAAAAATGAAAAAATAAGAATAAGATTAAAATCATATGATCACAAATTATTAGATTTTTCTGCTGGAAAAATAGTAGAAACTGCTAAAAAAGCTGGTTCTCAGGTTTCAGGTCCTGTGCCACTACCAACAGAAAAGAAAATAGTTACTATATTAAGAGCTGTTCATAAATACAAAGATTCTAGAGAACAGTTCGAAATAAGAACTCACAAAAGACTTATAGATATAGCTAACCCAACACAGAAAACAGTTGATTCTCTAATGAGATTAGATTTACCAGCTGGTGTTGATATAGAAATAAAATTATAAGAACATATAAACCGCCTAAGATAGAGATATCTTAGAATGATTACTCTTTACGAAGGGCAATCCGCTGTAAGAAAATAATAGGAGGTGCTAATATGAAAGGAATATTAGGGAAAAAAGTTGGTATGACTCAGATATTCACTGAAGAAGGTGTGGTTATACCAGTTACAGTAGTAGAAGTTGGACCAGTTGTTGTAACTCAGGTTAAAACAATAGAAAATGATGGATACAACGCAATACAGGTTGGTTTTGAAGATGCTAAAGAAAAATCATTAAACAAACCAGCTAAAGGACATTTAGCAGCAGCTAATGTACTTAAAAAACACTTAAAAGAATTCAGAGTAGAAAATGCTGCAGAATATACAGTTGGACAGGAAATAAAAGCTGATATATTCGAAGCAGGTGCAAAAATAGATGTTACTGGAATATCTAAAGGTAAAGGATTCCAGGGACCAATAAAAAGACACGGACAGTCAAGAGGACCAGAAACTCACGGTTCTAGATACCACAGAAGACCAGGTTCAATGGGAGCTTGTTCTTATCCAGGTAGAGTTTTCAAAAACAAAAAACTTGCAGGACACATGGGTAGCGTAAAAGTTACTATACAGAATTTAGATTTAGTAAGAGTAGATGCTGAAAAAAATCTTATGTTAGTTAAAGGTGCTATACCAGGAGCTAAAGGTTCAGTAGTAACAATAAAAGAAGCAGTTAAGGCTTCTAAATAACTACTAAGATAGGAAAGGAGGAACAAAAATGCCAAAGATAAATGTTATGAATATTAACGGACAGAATGTTGGTGAAATAGAATTATGTGATTCTATATTCAACGTTGAAGTTAACGAACATGTGCTTTACGAAGCAGTTAAATGTCAGTTAGCAAATAGAAGACAGGGTACTCAGTCAGCTAAAACTAGAGCAGAAGTTAGAGGCGGCGGAAGAAAACCTTGGAAACAGAAAGGTACAGGAAGAGCTAGACAGGGTTCTACTAGATCTGTACAGTGGGTAGGTGGAGGAGTTGCCTTCGCACCAAAACCAAGAAGCTACAAATACACATTACCTAAAAAAGTTAGAAGATTAGCTATGAAATGTGCTTTATCTTCAAAAGTTCAGAACAACGAAATAATAGTATTAGATGCATTAACAATGGATGCTCCTAAAACTAAAGAATTCGTAGCTATATTAAACAACATAAAAGCTTCAAGAAAAGCTCTAGTTGTTACAGCTGAAAAGAACGAAAACGTAATAAAATCAGCAAGAAACATAGAAGGTGTTCAGACTGCATTAGTTAACACTTTAAATGTATACGATATATTAAATCATGACACATTTGTAATAACTACAGATGCTGTTAAGAAAGTGGAGGAGGTGTACGCATAATGACTAATCCACATGACGTTATAATAAGACCAGTCGTTACTGAAAAAAGTATGACAGAAATGGCTGACAAAAAATACACTTTTGTTGTAGATAAGAAAGCTAACAAAACTGAAATAAAAAAAGCTGTAGAAGCTATATTCGACGTTAAAGTTGAAAAAGTAAACACACTAAACTATGATGGAAAAATGAAAAGAATGGGTAGAACTCAGGGAAGAACTGCTAGCTTCAAAAAAGCTGTTGTTAAATTAACAGAAGGAAGCAAAGACATAGAATTCTTCCAGGGAATGTAATATCCTAACTATTTATTAAGGAGGGAAACAAGAATGGCTATTAAAAAGTTTAAACCTACTTCTCCTGCCTTAAGACAGATGACAGTTTTAGTTTCTGATGAAATAACTACTAACAGCCCAGAAAAATCACTTTTAGTTAACCTAAAAAATAACTCTGGTAGAAATGCTCACGGTAGAATAACTGTTCGTCACAGAGGTGGAAGACAGAAAAGAAAATATAGATTAATAGATTTCAAAAGAAATAAAGATGGTATACCTGCAAAGGTTGCTACAATAGAATACGATCCAAACAGAACTGCTAACATAGCTTTATTACACTATGCAGATGGTGAAAAAAGATATATATTAGCACCAGTTGGAATAAAAGTTGGAGATACTTTACTATCAGGTAAAGGTGCTGACATAAAACCAGGTAACTGCTTACAGTTAAAAGACATGCCAGTTGGTACATTAGTTCACAATATAGAACTTAAACCAGGTAAAGGTGGTCAGTTAGTAAGATCAGCAGGAGTTTCTGCTCAGTTAATGGCTAAAGAAGGAAAAAATGCATTACTAAGATTACCATCAGGTGAAATGAGATTAGTAAGCGTAGAATGTAAAGCTACTATAGGACAGGTTGGTAACATAGAACACGGTAACGTTGTTATAGGTAAAGCTGGTAGAACAAGACACATGGGTATGAGACCTACAGTAAGAGGTTCTGTAATGAACCCTAACGACCATCCACACGGTGGTGGGGAAGGTAGAGCTCCAATAGGTAGACCATCACCAGTTACACCTTGGGGTAAACCTGCTCTTGGATACAAAACTAGAAAGAAAAATAAAGCTTCAAATAAATTAATAGTTTCAAGAAGAACTAAATAGTAATCGTTAATAGATTTATTTATTCGGAAAGGAGGATCATATATGTCAAGATCAACTAAAAAAGGACCTTTCGTGCATAAGGGTCTATTAAAGAAAGTAGAAGCTATGAACGCTAGCGGAAACAGAGAAGTTATAAAAACTTGGTCAAGAACTTCTACAATATTCCCACAGTTCGTTGAAAATACAATAGCTGTACATGACGGAAGAAAACATGTTCCAGTATACATAACTGAAGATATGGTTGGACACAAATTAGGAGAATTCGTTCCAACAAGAACTTTCAAAGGACATAAAGACGACGAAAAATCAAATAAAAGAAAATAATTATGTTGAAAGGAGGACCACGTAATGGAAGCAAAAGCTACTGCTAAATATGTACGTGTTTCAGCAAGAAAAGCAGGACAGATATGCGATCTTGTTAGAGGAAAAAATGTTGATGAAGCTTTAGCAATATTAAAGTTCACTCCTAGAGAGGCAGCTTCAATAATAGCAAAAGTTGTTGCATCAGCAAAAGCAAATGCAGAAAACAACCACGAAATGGATACAGATAAATTATACATAGCATCAATAGTTGCAAACCAGGGGCCAACAATGAAAAGATACATGCCTAGAGCTCAGGGTCGTGCATGCGAAATAAGAAAAAGAACTTCTCATATAGAAGTTGTACTTAAAGAAAAATAAGAGAAGGAGGTACAGTAATGGGTCAGAAAGTTAATCCACACGGACTAAGAGTCGGTGTTATAAAAGATTGGGATTCAAGATGGTTCACTAATAATGGTAAAGAGTTCGGAAGCTTCATATTAGAAGACCACAATATCCGTAAATTCTTAAAGAAAAAATTATACTCTGCTGGAGTTGCTAAAATAGAAATAGAAAGATCAGCTAACAAAGTTAAATTAGATTTACATGTTGCTAAACCAGGTGTTGTTATAGGTAGAGCAGGATCTGAAATAGAAGCTTTAAAAGCTGAATTAGAAAAATTAACTGGAAAAACTGTTATAGTTAACATAGTTGAAGTTAAAAATGTAGATAGAGATGCTCAGTTAGTTGCTGAAAATATAGCTGCTGCTATAGAAAGAAGGGTTGCCTTCAGAAGAGCAATGAAACAGGGAATACAGAGAGCTATGAAATCAGGAGCTAAAGGTATAAAAGTTGCTGCTTCTGGTAGATTAGGTGGAGCTGAAATGGCTAGAACAGAAGGATACAGCGAAGGAAATGTACCTCTACAGACTTTAAGATCTGATATAGATTACGGATTCGCTGAAGCAGATACTACTTACGGTAAAATAGGTATAAAAGTTTGGATATGCAACGGTGAAGTTCTTCCAACTAAACACGTTCCAGGTGCAGATCCAAGACCTGAAAGACCAGGTAGAAGAGACAACAGAGATAATAAGAGAAATAACAGAAGAGGAAATGATAGAAACAACAGAGGAAACAGAAGACCTCAGGGATCAAGACCTCAGAGAACTGAAAATAAAGAAAACTAATTAAAAGGTTCGAGGAAGGGAGGAAAAATACTCATGTTAATGCCAAAGAGAGTTAAACGTCGTAGAGTTCACAGAGGAAGCATGTCTGGGAAAGCTAACAAAGGTAACACAGTAACTTACGGTGATTTCGGTCTAGTTGCTATGGAACCATCTTGGATAACTTCAAACCAGATAGAAGCAGCCAGAGTTGCGATGACAAGATATATGAAAAGAGGGGGAAAAGTTTGGATAAAAATATTCCCTCATAAACCAATAACAAGAAAACCAGCTGAAACTCGTATGGGTGCCGGTAAAGGTTCACCAGAATACTGGGTAGCAGTTGTAAAACCAGGAAGAGTAATGTTCGAAATAGGTGGTGTAGGAGAAGAGAAAGCAAGAGAAGCTATGAGACTTGCTGCTAACAAACTACCTATCAAATGTAAATTTGTTAAAAAAGAAGATCAGGTAAAGGGTGGTGAATAGGATGAAAGCTAAAGAATTAAGAGAATTAACAAGTGAACAGCTTACAGAAAAATTAAACGAATTCAAAAGTGAATTATTTAGCTTAAGATTCCAATTAGCTACTGGTCAGTTAGAAAATACAGCTAGAATCAAATTTGTTAAAAAAGATATAGCAAAAGTTAAAACTGTTCTTGCTGAAAGAAAGTTAAACGAAGCTAGAGCTTAATAATTGGAAGGAGGCTTTTTAGACATGGAAAGAGGAAGAAGAAAAGTTAGAATAGGCCGTGTTGTAAGTGATAAAATGGATAAAACAATAGTTGTTGCTGTTGAAGAATTCGTTCGTCATCCATTATACAACAAACGTGTTAAGAGAACAAAAACATTCAAAGCTCATGATGAAAACAACGTATGTAACATCGGAGATAGAGTTAAAATAATGGAAACTAGACCTTTATCAAAAGATAAAAGATTTAGATTAGTTGAAGTTGTTGAAAAGGTTAAATAGTTTTTTTAAGAAGGAGGGATTACGATGATACAGCAGGAAACTCGTCTAAGAGTTGCAGACAACTCTGGTGCCAAAGAACTATTAACTATACGTGTTCTTGGTGGAAGTAAAAGAAGATATGCTAATATAGGCGACGTAGTTGTTGCTACAGTAAAAAGTGCAACACCAGGTGGAGTTGTAAAAAAAGGTAAAGTTGTAAAAGCAGTTATAGTAAGAAGCAAAAAAGGCGTAAGACGTAACGACGGAAGTTATATATCATTTGATGAAAATGCAGCAGTTATAATAAAAGACGATAAAACTCCAGTAGGAACTCGTATATTTGGGCCTGTTGCAAGAGAATTAAGAGATAATGACTTTATGAAAATAGTTTCTCTTGCTCCAGAAGTTTTATAATTAAGGAGGTGCAATGAGAAATGATGAGAGTTAAAAAAGGTGACACTGTAGTAGTTATAGCAGGAAAAGACAAAGGTAAAAAAGGTACAGTTCTTAACGTAAACCCTAAAGCAAACAAAGTTACTGTTGAAGGAGTTAACGTAATAACTAAACACCAGAAACCATCTGCTATGAACCAGCAGGGTGGAATAATAAACAAAGAAGCTCCAATAGATATGTCTAACGTAATGCCATTTGATCCTGAAACAGGAAAAGGTGTTAGAGTTAGATTCGTAGAAAAAGACGGAGTTAAAGTAAGAGTATCAGCAAAGAGCGGAAAAGAATTATAATAAGTAATGAAAGGAGGGACCTTAAATGGCTTCTAGATTAGAAGAAAAATACATAAAAGAAGTTGCTCCAGCTTTAATGGAGAAATTTGAATACAAAAACGTAATGGAAATACCTAAATTAGTTAAAATAGTTATAAACATGGGGATAGGTGACGCTAAAGAAAATCCAAAAGGATTAGAAAAAGCTGTTGAAGAATTAGAATTAATAGCAGGTCAGAAACCAGTTATAACAAGAGCTAGAAAATCTGTTGCGAACTTCAAATTAAGAGAAGGAATGCCAATAGGTACAAAAGTTACATTAAGAGATGACAAAATGTTCTACTTCATGGATAAATTAGTTTCTGTTTCTTTACCAAGAGTTAGAGACTTCAGAGGTGTAAGTGCAGATTCATTCGACGGAAGAGGAAACTACGCACTAGGAATAAAAGAACAGTTAATATTCCCTGAAATAGAATACGATAAAGTAGACAAAGTTAGAGGAATGGACATAATCTTCGTTACTACAGCTAAAACTGACGAAGAAGCTCGTGAATTAATAAAATTATTAGGAATGCCATTTTCTAAGTAAGTAAAGGAGGGATTCCCGTGGCTAGAAAAGCAATGGTTGTTAAACAGCAGAAAAAACAGAAATATAAAACTAGAGAATACACTAGATGTTCTATATGTGGAAGACCACATGCAGTTTTAAAAGACTTTGGAATATGCCGTATATGCTTTAGAGAATTAGCATACAAAGGTGAAATACCTGGCGTAAGAAAAGCAAGTTGGTAAGATTTGGAAAGAATGGAAGGAGGGCTATAAAATGACAATGACAGATCCAATTGCAGATATGCTTACTCGTATAAGAAATGCGAACACAGTTAAGCATGAAACTGTTGACGTTCCCGCTTCTAACATAAAAAAAGAAATAGCTAGAATACTTCTTGAAGAAGGTTTCGTTAAAGGTTATGACGTTATAGAAGATGGAAAACAGGGAATAATAAGATTACAATTAAAGTACGGAATAGAAGGCGAAAGAGTAATATCAGGACTTAAGAGAATATCTAAACCTGGTATGAGAGTTTACAGCTCTAAAGACGAAATACCAAAGGTATTAAACGGATTAGGTGTAGCTATAATGTCTACTTCTAAAGGTATATTAACAGATAGAGAAGCAAGAAAAGAAAATGTTGGTGGAGAAGTAATCTGCTACGTTTGGTAATAATCGTTTAAAAAGTAAGGAGGTGCTACGATGTCAAGAATAGGTGTTAAACCAATAAACGTTCCTGCAGGAGTTGAAGTTGAAATAGCTGAAGGAAACTTAGTTACAGTAAAAGGACCAAAAGGAACATTAGTAAAACAGTTAAGTGATGAATTAACTATAAACAAAGAAGAAAATACAATAGTTGTTACAAGACCAACTGACAACAAAAAACATAGATCTTTACACGGATTAACAAGAACTTTACTAAACAACATGATAATTGGTGTTAGTGAAGGATACGAAAAGAAAATGGAATTAAAGGGTGTTGGTTATAGAGCTCAGAAAAACGGAAAAACATTAGTTATGAACTTAGGATTCTCTCATCCAGTAGAAATGGAAGATCCAGAAGGTATAACAGTTGAGTGTCCAAACCAGCTAGAAATAGTTGTTAAAGGTACTGACAAACAGTTAGTAGGAAACTACGCTGCTAAAATAAGAGCTTGGAGAAAACCAGAACCATATAAAGGTAAAGGTATAAGATACGTTGATGAAGTAATCATACGTAAAGAAGGTAAAACTGGTAAAAAATAAGTAAAATAATTACTTAATATACACACTGGAAAGGAGTGAATGAAGTGATAAAAAAAGCTGATAAAAACGCTAAAAGAGTTCAGAGACATAAAAGAGTAAGAAAAAATCTTGCTGGTACAGCTGCTAGACCAAGACTTTGTGTTTTCAGAAGTGCTAACAACATATATGCTCAGATAATAGATGACGTTCAGAGAGTTACTTTAACTGCTGCTTCTTCATTAGAAAAAGAAGTTAAAGAAGCTGTTGGACATACAGGAAACAAAGAAGCAGCTAGAAAAGTTGGAGAATTAGTTGCTAAAAAAGCTATAGAAAAAGGAATCACTGAAGTTGTATTCGACAGAGGTGGATATATATATCACGGAAGAATAAAAGAATTAGCAGACGGAGCTAGAGAAGCTGGTCTTAAATTCTAATAAAAAGGAGGGAAACACATGCTACGTAAACCAATAGATGCATCAGCTCTTGATCTACAGGAAAGAGTTGTTGAAGTTAGACGTGTTACTAAAGTTGTTAAAGGTGGTAGAAACTTTAGATTCGCAGCTTTAGTAGTTGTTGGAGATGAAAACGGACATGTAGGTATAGGTTCTGGGAAAGCAATGGAAGTTCCAGACGCTATAAAAAAAGCCGTAGAAGATGCTAAAAAGAATTTAATAACTGTACCAATGGTTGGTACTACTATACCTCACGAAGTTAACGGACACTTCGGTGCTGGTAAAATACTTATAATGCCTGCTGCAGAAGGTACAGGAGTTATAGCAGGGGGTCCTGCAAGAGCCGTACTTGAATTAGCTGGATTAAAAGACGTTAGAGCTAAATCTTTAGGTTCTAATAACCCAAGAAACATGGTAAACGCAACTATAGAAGGACTTAATTCACTTAAAACAGCTGAAGATATAGCTAGATTAAGAGGAAAAAAAGTTGAAGAATTATTAGGTTAAGGAGGTAGTTAAAATGGCTAAATTACAGATAAAATTAGTTAGAAGTACAATAGGAACTACTCCTAATCAGAGAAAAAACGTTGAAGCGTTAGGGTTAAGAAAAAGAGAACAGGTAGTAGTTAAAGAAGATACACCTCAGATGAGAGGTATGATAAAAAAAGTTTCTCACTTAGTAGAAGTGACTGAAATAGCTGAATAATAATCAAAACGGAAATTAAAGGAGGTGCAAAACCATGAAATTACATGAATTAAAACCTGCTAAAGGTGCTGTAAGATCTACTAAAAGATTAGGTAGAGGTACTGCGACTGGACAGGGTAAAACTTCAGGACGTGGACAGAAAGGTCAGTGGTCTCGTTCAGGTGGAGGAGTTAGAGTTGGTTTCGAAGGTGGACAGATGCCTTTATCAAGAAGACTTCCTAAGAGAGGTTTCACTAACATATTTGCTAAAGAATACACTGAAGTAAACGTTAAAGATCTTAACAGATTCGAAAACGGAACTGAAATAACAGCTGAATTATTAAAATCAACTAAAGTTATAAGCAAAATAGCTAAAGATGGAATAAAAATCTTAGGTGAAGGTGAATTAGAAAAAGCTTTAACAGTTAAAGCAGCTAAATTCACTGCTTCAGCTCAGGAAAAAATAGAAAAAGCTGGAGGAAAAGCAGAGTTAGTATAATAACCTGCTGTTCTCCAGGCCAGTCAAGCGGGGTGATTAAAACGTGCTGTCACAGATAAAGCAGGCTTGGAAACTTAAGGAAATAAGAAAAAAACTTCTATATACACTAATGATGGTAGTGGTATTCAGAATAGGTACTACTATACCGGTGCCAGGGATAGACACAAGTATTATAAAACAGATGGTAGAAGGTAATAATCTTTTATCTCTATACAATATGTTTACTGGGGGAGCATTTAGTAACTTTACACTATTTGCTTTAGGAATAGGACCTTATATCACTGCTTCGATCATCATACAGCTTCTTACTGTTGGATTTGAAAGTTTAAAAGAACTTCAAAAATCAGGAGAAGAAGGAAAGAAAAAGATGGATAAGTACACAAGATGTACTGCACTTGCACTAGCATTTGTTCAGGCGATAGGAATAACACTTGGAATTGTTAGAAGTGCTTTAAAATCTGATAATGTATTTTTCATCACAACTGTTATAATAACACTTGTTTCTGCCAGTATGATGGTTATGTGGATTGGTGATAGAATAACAGAAAAAGGACTAGGAAATGGTAGTTCTGTTATAATATTTGTTGGTATAATATCAAGAATACCAATAGATGGAATAGCTATAGCAAACCAAATAAAATCTGGTGCTACACCAATTTGGGCTGCTATACTTCTTGTTGTAGTAATACTTTTAACTATATTAGGTGTTACATTTATACAGGAAGCTACAAGAAAGATACCAGTTCAGTATGCGAAAAGAGTTGTTGGAAGAAAAATGTATGGAGGACAGAGTTCTCACATACCTATGAAAGTTAACCAGTCAGGAGTTATGCCAATAATATTCGCAAGTTCTATATTAGCTATGCCACAGACAATAGCAATGTTCATGGGAACAGATGCTCAGCAGTTTGTTCAGCAGTGGTTAAGTGGAGCTACAGAGCAGGGATTCTGGATATATAGATCAATAGAAATATTACTTATAATATTCTTCTCATATTTCTACACAACTATATCTTTCAATGTAGAAGATATAACTAAGAATATGAAAAATGGTGGTGGATTTATACCAGGAATAAGACCTGGAAAACCAACAGAAGATTATTTATCAAGAATATTATCAAGATTAACTTTAGCTGGTGCTGCATTCCTAGGTGTAATCGCTATGATACCAGCACTTATAACTCATTATCTTTCATTACCGATGAGTTTAGCAGGTACTTCACTTCTAATCGTTGTCGGAGTTGCTCTTGAATTAAAGAGACAGCTTGAATCGAATTTAGTAATGAGAAATTACCAGGGATTTTTAAAATAATTTATCGAATTGGAGATGAATAATATGAGAATAATATTACTTGGACCTCCAGGGGCAGGTAAAGGTACTCAGGCAGCAAAAATAGTGGAAAAATACGATATACCTCATATATCTACTGGAGACATATTTAGAAAGAATATAAAAGAAGGCACAGAATTAGGAACAAAAGCAAAAGAATACATGGATCAGGGACTTCTAGTTCCAGATGAATTAACTTGCGGACTTGTTGTTGATAGAATATCTCAGGAAGATTGCAAAAATGGATTCATGCTTGACGGATTCCCAAGAAATATAAATCAGGCTGAACAGCTTGACAAATATTTAAATGAAGCTGGATTAAAACTTGATAAAATAGTTAACATAGAAGTTGATAAGAGTATATTAGTAGGAAGAGCTGTAGGAAGAAGAATATGTAAAGCTTGCGGTGCAACATTCCACGTAGAATTTAATCCAACTAAAGTAGAAGGCGTTTGTGACAAATGTGGAGAACCTCTACATCAGAGAGCAGACGATAACGAAGAAACTGTTTCTAGAAGAATACAGGTTTACTTAGATGAAACTAAACCATTAGTAGGATACTACTCTGAACAGGGAATAGTAGCTGACATAAATGGTGATCAGGATATAGATAAAGTATTCGCTGATATAGTAGAATCTTTAAGCTAATCAATGATAATCAAGAAAAATGATAGACAAATAGAACTCATGAGAGAAGCGGGAAAAATAGTCGCTGATACTCATGAAGTTCTGAGAAAAGCTATTGCTCCTGGAATATCAACTGAGGAGTTAGATAAAATAGCTGAAAATAATATCAGGAAGTATAATGCAGAACCTTCTTTTAAAGGGTATAACGGATTCCCGGCAAGTATTTGCACTTCAATCAATGAAGAGGTTGTCCATGGAATACCTGGGAAAAGAATACTTCAAGAAGGTGACATTATAAGTATTGATATAGGTGCCTATTATAAAGGATATCATGGGGATGCTGCAAAGACACATGCCGTTACTGTGATATCTGAAGAAGATAGGAAACTAATAGAAGTTACAAAAGAGAGCTTCTATGAAGGATTAAAATTTGCGAAAGTCGGATATAGACTTTCAGATATCTCGCATGCGATACAAGTACACATACAAAATAACAACTTTTCAGTAGTTAGGGCATATGCTGGACATGGAGTAGGGAAACGACTTCACGAAAGTCCAGAAATACTTAACTATGGTCCACCAGGTAAAGGCCCTAGATTAAAAAAGGGTATGGTGTTAGCCATTGAGCCAATGGTAAACGTCGGGACTTGCCACGTGTTCACTTTATCAAATGGATGGACTGCTGTTACAGCAGATAAGAAAAAATCAGCTCACTACGAGCACACAATAGCAATTACTGAAGACGAACCTCTTATACTTACAGAGTTTTAGTCAAGGTAATAAAAAGTTAAGCAAATTAGAAAGACAGATCTTTTGAGTGATAGTATTAAGAGCCAAAGATACTATCCTCAAAAGATATAATGAAATCTTTATAAAAGCGGAACTTAAGAAGCTGGTAAAAAATCAGCTTACTGAAATGGAGGTTTGGTTAATTAATATGGCCAAAAAAGATGTTATAGAATTAGAAGGTACAGTTGTTGAAAGCTTACCTAATGCAATGTTTAAAGTAAAACTTGAAAATGGACATGAAATATTATGTCACATTTCAGGGAAGCTAAGAATGAACTTCATAAGAATTCTTGAAGGGGACAAGGTAAATGTTGAACTTTCACCTTACGATCTTACAAGAGGAAGAATCACTTGGCGTAAGAAGTAGACGTTTTAGTCTGAGGAGGGATAAATAATGAAGGTTAGACCATCAGTAAAACCAATATGTGAAAAATGTAAAGTTATAAAAAGAAAAGGTAAAGTAATGGTTATATGTGAAAACCCTAAACACAAACAGAAACAGGGATAAAACTTATAAAATATTACTAGTATTTTAGTCGCTTATGTAGTATAATAATATACTGTGATTGTTAACAGCGGCGTTGAATATTGATAATTATCTAGATACGGAAAATAAATTGAAATCAATTATAGGAGGTGCAATAATGGCAAGAATAGCTGGGGTAGACTTACCTAGAGAAAAAAGAGCAGAAATAGGCTTAACTTATATATATGGTATAGGTAAAGCAACTTCAAATGAAATATTAGCTAAAGCCGGGATAAATCCTGATACAAGAATAAAAGATTTATCAGAAGACGAAGTTAATGAATTAAGAAAAATAATAGATGAAGACTTCTTAGTTGAAGGTGACTTAAGAAGAGAAATAGCTTTAAATATAAAAAGACTTAGAGATATAAAATGCTACAGAGGTATAAGACACATGAAAGGTCTTCCATGTAGAGGTCAGAAAACTAAAACTAATGCAAGAACAAGAAAAGGTCCTAAAAAGACTGTATCTCGTAAAAAGAAAAAATAAATTAAATTAACTATATATTAAAAATATAAAGGAGGGAAACAGTAAAAATGGCAAAAGCTAAAAAGAAAGTAACACGTGTTAGAAGAAAAGAACGTAAAAATATAGAACGTGGACATGCACATATACAGTCTACATTTAATAATACAATAGTAACTTTAACTGACGTACACGGAAACGCAATATCTTGGGCGTCTTCAGGTCAGTTAGGATTCAAAGGATCAAGAAAAGCGACTCCATTCGCATCTCAGATGGCAGCAGAAACAGCTGCAAAAGCTGCAATGGAACACGGTTTAAAAACTGTTGAAGTATTCGTAAAAGGACCAGGTTCAGGAAGAGAAGCTGCAATAAGAGCTTTACAGGCAACAGGTCTAGAAGTAACTATGATAAAAGACGTTACTCCAATACCACACAACGGTTGTAGACCACCAAAAAGAAGAAGAGTGTAATTCGAGAATATATATATAGAAATAATCGCAGGAGGTGTAATTTAATGGCAAGATATACAGGTGCATCATGCAGACAGTGCCGTAGAGAAGGAATGAAATTATTCCTTAAAGGTGACAGATGCTATACAGATAAATGTGCTTTAGATAGAAGAAACTACGCTCCAGGTCAGCACGGACAGGGAAGAAAAAAAGTTTCTAACTACGGAGAACAGTTAAGAGAAAAACAGAAAGTTAAAAGAATATACGGAGTTCTAGAAACTCAGTTCAGAAACTTATATGAAAGAGCAGAAAAAATGCCTGGTAAAACAGGGGCTAATCTTTTAAGCTTATTAGAAAGAAGATTAGACAATGTTGTTTACAGAATGGGATTAGCTGCATCTAGAAAAGAAGCTAGACAGTTAGTAACTCATGCTCACTTTACTTTAAATGGTAAAAAAGTTGATATACCATCTTTAACAGTTAATGTTGGTGATGTTATAGCAGTTAAAGAAACATCTAAATCATCAGCTAAATTCAAAGCTTTAGTTGAAAACAACACTAGAATAGCTCCAAACTGGTTAGAAAATAACTTAGATGAAATGTGTGCTAAAGTTGTTTCTCTTCCAACTAGAGAAGATATAGATCTTGAAATAGCTGAACACTTAATCATAGAGTTATACTCTAAATAATAAGAAATTAGTTAGCTTAATAACTTATATTAAATTAAAATTTATTTACCCTCAGTGGATTACTGAATGTTAAGGAGGGTTTTATCCATGATAGAAATAGAAAAGCCAAAGGTAGATATAATAGAACTTAGCGAAGATTTCAGATATGGTAAATTCGTAGTTGAACCTCTTGAAAGAGGATATGGAATAACTATAGGAAATGCACTAAGAAGAATACTGTTATCTTCATTACCAGGTGTTGCAGTTAACGCTGTTAAAATAGAAGGAGTTCTTCATGAATTCTCTACTATACCTGGAGTTAAAGAAGATGTTACAGAAATAATATTAACTTTAAAAGAACTTTCAGCTACTATAGACGGTGAAGGTAACAGAACACTTAAAATAGAAGCTCAGGGTCCTTGCACAGTAACAGGTGCAGACATAATATGCCCACCAGATGTTGAGATAATAAACAAGGATCTTAAAATAGCTACATTAGACGAAGGTTCTAAGCTTAATATGGATATACATGTTGACAAAGGCAGAGGATATGTTCCTGCTGAAGAAAACAAAACAGAAAACATGCCAATAGGTGTATTACCTGTTGACTCAATATATACTCCTGTAGAAAAAGTAAACTACCATGTTGAAAATACAAGAGTAGGTCAGAAATCTGACTATGATAAATTAACTTTAGAAGTTTGGACAAATGGAAGCATAAATCCTCAGGAAGGAATATCTCTAGCTGCCAAAGTTCTAGTTGAACATCTTAAACTATTCATAGATTTAACAGAGCATGTAAGCAATGTTGAAATAATGGTAGAAAAAGAAGAAGACCAGAAAGAAAAAGTTCTTGAAATGACAATCGAAGAATTAGATTTATCAGTAAGATCATACAACTGTTTAAAAAGAGCGGGTATAAACACAGTAGAAGAACTAGCTAATAAATCTGAAGACGATATGATGAAGGTTAGAAACCTAGGTAAAAAATCTCTAGAAGAAGTTATACAGAAACTAGATGAATTAGGACTAGGATTAAAACCTAACGAAGAATAATAGACTTTCGAATATAAATAAATTTATAAACTCGAAAAGGAGGGGACAGAATGGCAACTTACCGTAAATTAGGTCGTGAAACTGCTCACAGAAACCTTATGTTAAGAAACTTAGTAACTGACTTACTAAGAGAAGGAAGAATAGAAACTACAGTAACTAGAGCAAAAGAAACTCGTAGAATGGCTGAAAAGATGATAACTCTTGCAAAAAGAGGAGATCTTCACGCTAGAAGACAGGTTTTAGCTTATGTTCTTGATGAAACTGTTGTTAGTAACTTATTCACAGAAATAGCTCCAAAATATGCTGAAAGAAATGGTGGATATACTAGAATAATCAAAAAAGGACCAAGAAGAGGCGACGCTGCTGAAATGGCCTTCATAGAATTAGTATAATTACTGTATTGATAAATAAATGCTATGGTATTTTATATGCCATAGCATTTTTAGAATTAAAGATATAATCAAAAAAACTAAGAAATTTATAATGAATTGACTTTATATAATAAATATCTGAGGAAATAAAAATTTAATTTAATATAAGAAAAAAGAGCTACAAAAAGAGCTACTAGAGGAATAAATATCTAGAGGGAATATAAACTGGGGATACAGGCTGTTAGACTTTACAGTCTGTTTTTTTTATGCAAAAATTCTTGACAATATAATTAAAGGCTTAATTAATGTATGGATATAATCTATAAACTTATTTAATATTCGAAAATTTATAGATATAGTGTATAAAATCCTCTATAATTGTATCTGTTGTATATTAATTGTATGATATAATAAACTATTATAATGTTTTATAGAAGTGCAATAGTAAAGATTTAAATGTATTAGAAAAAGGGGTGTAAATAATGGAAAATCTTATACAGATAAAAAAACTTTCCTTTTGCTATGAAAATGAAGAGGGCGACAAGTATAAAGCTATAGATGATTTTAGTTTAAATATAAAAAAAGGTGAATTTGTTGTAATAATAGGGCACAATGGTTCTGGAAAATCAACACTTTCAAAAAATATGAATGCTATACTAAAGCCTACTGAAGGGGATATAATTGTAAATGGAATGAATACAAAAGATGCAGATAAAATGTGGGATATAAGACAGACTGCAGGAATGGTATTTCAGAATCCAGACAACCAGATAGTTGCTACAATAGTTGAAGAGGATGTAGCATTTGGGCCAGAGAACTTAGGAATAGATCCGGCAGAGATAAGAAGAAGAGTAGAAGAATCTCTAAAGAGTGTAGGAATGTACGAATTTAAAGATAGACAGCCACACTTACTTTCTGGAGGACAGAAACAGAGAGTTGCAATAGCTGGAATAATCGCTATGAAGCCTGAATGCATAATATTCGATGAGGCTACAGCAATGCTAGATCCATCTGGTAGAAAAGAAGTAATGAAAACAATAAAAAAATTAAATAAAGAAGAAAATATAACTGCAATACACATAACTCACTTTATGGAAGAGGCTGTAGAAGCTGACAGAGTTATAGTTATGGAAAAGGGTAAAAAAGTATTAGAAGGGACTCCACGAGAAGTATTTAAAGAGATAGACAGACTTAAAAAAATAGGTCTTGATGTGCCTTGTATGACTGAAATATCTCACATGCTAAATAAAGAGGGATTAAAAATAAGAGAAGATATATTAACAGTGGATGAAATGGTGAATGAATTATGTCTATTAAAGTAAGAAACTTAACATACATATACGATGAGGGGATGCCATTTGAAAACAGAGCCATAGACGATATATCCTTTGATATAGAGGATAATGACTTTGTTGGACTAATTGGACACACAGGCTCAGGAAAATCTACACTTATACAGCATTTAAATGGACTTCTAAAGCCTTCATTAGGTAGCATATACATAAATAACTTTGAAATAACTCAGAATGATATAAACCTAACTGAAATAAGAAAAAGAGTAGGGGTAGTATTCCAGTATCCAGAGTACCAGCTATTTGAAGAAACAATAGAAAAAGATATAGCATTTGGTCCGGGAAATATGGGATTAGATCAAGAGGAAATAACTAAAAGAGTAAAATCTTCTATGGAAGCTGTTGGACTAGACTACGAAAAATACAGAGAAAAATCTCCATTTGAACTATCTGGTGGACAGAAGAGAAGGGTTGCAATAGCTGGAGTAATAGCTATGGATCCAGAAGTATTAATACTTGATGAACCAACTGCAGGACTAGATCCAGGTGGTAGAGAAGAAATATTTGAACTTATAAAAAAACTACACAGAGAAAGAAATATAACTGTAATACTATCATCTCACAGTATGGATGATATGGCTAAATTAGTCAAAACACTTATAGTAATGAATAAAGGGAAAATAGAATTTATGGGAAATCCTAGAGAGGTATTCAACAACAATGCCCATAGACTAAAAGAAATAGGTCTAGATATCCCACAGGTTCTAGAATTAGCAATTAAATTAAGAGAAAAAGGCTTCGATATTAGACAGGATATAATAACTCCTGAAGAAGCTAAAAACGAAATACTAAGAGTGATAGGAGGTAGAAAATAATGTTAAAAGATATAACTGTCGGTCAATTCTATCCAGCATCATCTCCTATACACAAACTAGATGCAGGTTTAAAATTAATAGCTACGATATTATTTATGATATCGATATTTATGATAAACAAAGCGCCGATATATATAGGGGTATTTGTCGTTTTAATAATACTTACTGTAATGTCAAAAATACCGGTAAAATTTATTCTAAAAGGATTAAAACCTCTTAGATGGATAATACTATTCACGTTTATTGTGAATATGTTCTGCATACCTGGTGAAAAAATATGGTCATTTGGATTTTTAGCGATAACTAGAGAAGGTGTCAGACAGGCGATATTTATGTCTATAAGACTTGCAATGCTTATAGTGGGTACATCATTATTAACGCTTACGACATCTCCTATAGCGCTTACAGATGGTATAGAGAGGGTATTAAATCCATTTAAGAAAATAGGTCTACCAGTGCATGAACTTGCAATGATAATGACTATAGCTTTAAGATTCATACCAACACTACTAGACGAAACTGACAAGATAATGAAGGCTCAGATGTCTAGAGGTGCAGACTTTGAAAGTAAGAAGCTTATAAACAGAGCGAAGAGTCTTGTTCCACTTTTAGTACCACTATTTGTAAGTGCATTTAGAAGAGCTGACGAGCTTGCTATGGCAATGGAAGCTAGATGCTATAGAGGTGGAGACAATAGAACGAAAATGAAAGAAACTGTAATAGGTAAAAGCGAATATATTGCTACAGTACTTATAATAATCTACATGGCTCTTATAGCTGCATCAAGATACGTATTATAATAGTTTTGCCTATTTGGAGGACTAGATGAGAAATATAAAAATAACCGTTCAATACAACGGAGCAAATTATTGTGGTTGGCAAGAGCAGCCAAACGCTCCTGGAATACAGGGAAATATTGAATATGCAATAAAGGAAATAACAGGTGAGAAAGTAAAAATAAACGGTTCAGGAAGAACTGATGCTGGAGTACATGCACTTGGGCAGGTAGCAAACTTCAAAATAAAATCTCAAATACCTGTAAATAGAATACCAGATGCGCTAAATTCTAAGCTACCAAAGGACATCTCTATAATAGATGCCGAGGAAGTGGAAGATGAATTTCATGCGAGATATAGTGCAAAAGGTAAAATATACAAATATTTAGTGTATAATAGTAGATACCGCAATCCTATCTTGAAAGATATATCGTATCAAGTAAAATACGATTTAGACTTTGAAAAGATGAAAAAAGAAGCAGAATCACTTATTGGAACATATGATTTCTGTGGCTTTATGAGTAGCGGATCTTCCGTAAAAGACACTGTAAGAACGATAAAAAGCGTTAAAATAGAAAAACAAGATGACTTAATTGTATTTGAATTTGAAGGAAATGGATTCCTTTACAATATGGTCAGAATTCTTTCTGGTACGCTCATAGATATCGGAAGGGGAAGAATAACAGAAAGCCTGGAGGATATAATAAAATCTAAGGACAGATCAAAAGCAGGTCATACAGCGCCTGGACACGCATTATTCCTCAAAAAAGTTTTTTATTAATCTTGACACTTTTCGGTTATAGTCGTATAATATACAAGAATGTGTTAATAAGTCCACTTTGCCCCGGACTTGACATAAACGGAAAAATATTTTTAAAGGAAAAAAGTTAAGGAGGGACAGATATGAAAAGTTATATAGCTAAACCAGCAGACGTAAAAAGAAACTGGTACTTAGTTGACGCTGAAGGAAAAACTTTAGGTCGTTTAGCAACTGAAGTTGCAACATTATTAAGAGGGAAACATAAACCAACATTTACACCACACGTGGACGGAGGAGACTTCGTAGTAGTTGTAAATGCATCAAAAGTAGTTTTAACAGGTAAAAAATTAGATCAGAAATACTACAGATACCACACTGGTTATGTAGGTGGTTTAAAAGAAATATCATACAGAGAAATGATGGCTAAAAAACCTGAAGAAGTTGTAGCTCACGCAGTTAGCGGTATGTTACCAAAAAATAAATTAAGAAGCAGAATGATGACTAGATTAAGAGTATTCGCTGGTGCTGAACATAATCATGCAGCTCAGAATCCAGAAGTAATAGAATTTTAATTAGGTGAAAGGAGGAGTTATCATGGCAAATGTACAGTACATAGGAACAGGAAGAAGAAAACATTCTGTAGCTAGAGTTAGATTAGTTGCAGGTGAAGGAAATATAACAGTAAATGGTAGAGCGTTAGATGAATATTTCAACTACGAAACATTAATAAGAGACGTTAAACAGCCATTAGTATTAACTGAAACTGAAAATAAATTTGACGTTATAGTAAAAGTTGAAGGTGGAGGATTCACTGGACAGGCTGGTGCTATAAGACACGGTATATCTAGAGCTTTATTAAAAGCTGACGAAGATTTAAGACCTGCTTTAAAGAAAGAAGGATTCTTAACTAGAGATGCTAGAATGAAAGAAAGAAAGAAATACGGTTTAAAAGCTGCCAGAAGAGCTCCACAGTTCTCAAAAAGATAGTTTTTACGTATTATATTGTGCAAGAAATCCCGAGATATTTTATCTCGGGTTTTTTTATGCTCAAATTATACTAGAATTAAAAAATGTTCTTAAAGAAAATGGCTTTGTAGTTGGAGCTATGGTAGCTGCAATAGCAGAGCACTCAATAGCTAGAAATTTAGCAGCAGGTAGACCTGATAAATCAGATGAAGAAGAATTAAAAAAATTCTCTGAAGAAATAAAAGCTAAATTTGAAAATGGAGAAATAAATACGGAACTAATGCCTAAGGGAAATATTCCTTACAAAGAATGGAAAGGATCTGCGTTAAAACCAGAAGCGAATGAAAACTGTGTAGAATGTGGATTATGTGCACAGAAATGTCCAGTAGGTGCAATACCTATGGATAATCCTAAAACTGTGGATAAAGATGTATGCATGGCTTGTATGAGGTGTATAAAAGTATGTCCAATAGGTGCTAGAGTATTAGATGAAACTATGAAGGCTGGTCTTGTTGATAAACTTACAACAATGTGCACAGAAAGAAAAGAAAATGAACTTATGATATAAAAGTAATGAATGGTGCTGTATAGCAAGTGTTTTAAGCATTTGCAGCAGCACTTTTTTTGTATAAAAACATATTGTTATCATAAAAAAGTATATTTAAATATAGAAGAGATAGAATTAATAGGATATAAGAATAATAAAATAATTCTTTAATTATTTAGAATTTTTTAAAAATAAACTTGAAATAAATTAATTGTTACTAATTTATTTTTTGAGTTATATTTGAATTTTTTGTTTTTATGATGTATAATGATGGCGAAAAAACCTTATTTAATAATTCATAAAAAGAATTTCAATTATTATTTTAATTATAGATTTATTATTTTTGGGCATAATTATTAAATTCAGAGTAAAAATAATAAGTCGCAAAATAGGGGAGGTAGATTATGTTAGGAAATACTAAAGCTAAAAGTCAAGGATTATGCAAGTATTGTGGTAAAAAACTTGTAGCAAATGAAATGTTGGAGCACTTATCAGGGTGTAAAAATAGGGAGAAAAAAGTTTATGATTCAAAAAGAAAAAAAGAAGGTTTTTTCGATATTTTAATAACTTCAAAGTCAAATGAAGATTACTGGATGATAATAGAAGTTAGTGAAAAAACGATGTTAAAAGAAATAGACACATTTTTAAGAGAAATATGGGTAGGGAATGAGGATTGTCTAAGTGAATTTAAGATTGAAAATATAAAATATAAATATCTTCCAAGTGGAAGAACTCTATATGTTGAACCAAATCAAAGTATGTATCACACAGTAAAAAATATTTTGGAAGAGGGGAAAACGTTTAATTATGCTTATGATGAAAGTAAGTATACAAAAATAGAGTTAAATGTATTTAGATATAGAGAAGGAATAAGACACGAAGAAGAGGATATAGTACTACTATCTAGAAATATTTCGCCAAAGATGAGATGTTGCAAATGTAGACAAAATCAAGCTATTTGGGTTGATTCAGAGATGTATTCTTTAGGATATGATGCTTTTTGGTGTGAAGAATGTAGAGAAGAAATCAGAAAGAATGCTGGTATAAAAGAGTGGGAGCTATTAGATAATTTATTACCTATTTGCAATTCACCTAGGATGGGAATTGATGATTATGAAGGTAGCGACTTTTATGCAGATGAATTTAAAACTGATTTAGATAGAGAATTAGTCAAAGAAAATGAGCCTAAAAAAGTAAAAAAAGATACTATTGAAAAATTTAAAATAAATCAAGATGATGTTTATTACGCCATAGATGAATGGGAAAATAACCAAATACAATTTGAAGATTTAGAAGTGGAAAGAGATTTAGCTACATTAAAAGAGTGGGAGGAATTGTATCTTGAAGCTGAAAAGATAAAAAGGTTTAAAGTATGGGACTATTTATGTGATTTTGAAATAATATCTCTAAAGAGGAAGGGTAAAGAACCTATCTTTTATAGTATATTAGGTGAAGAAGGAAAAGAATATGGCGTAGATGTATATGAGGGATATGATGATTTTAAAACATTTATGATGGATTGCTATTCTGAAGAACTCAATATATCAAAAAATTATGTTAAAGCTTTTAAACGCAATCTAGCATGCCGTTGGGGGAATTTAGAGGAACTTTCACAAGAACAGCTAGAGATTATAAAAAAACTAGAATCTAAATACAACGGCAAAAAAAATTGGCTTTATTTTTTGTCATTTGAAGAAGGGTATAGTCCATGCAATCTTGAAAGAGATGAAGTAATACGTATGACGAAATATTTAAAATATCTTGGAATAATTCTAGAAAAATTTATTGGGAAATTTATGAGTAATGTTGATGTAGATTTTGATGAGATAATGTGTGTAGAATATATAGAAGAAAAGGACGATTGGAAGCTATATAAAGAAAAAAATCCACTAGAATTCTATAAGCTATCTAAAATAAAAGATGAAGATAGAAACAAACTAAATATATTAACGTCAACTCCAAAGGTCGATTCAATTTTAGATATAGATATAATACCTTTAAGAAGGGTTGTAAATGATAAAAAATACAGTAAACCTTTAACTCCATCTATATATGGAATGGTAGATGTAAGAACTGGAAATTTAATAAGTAATAAAATTTCTGATCCTAATGAAGATGTTGAGGATTTACTTGCAAAAGAAGTAATAAGATTTATAGATGAAATTGGAAGACCTAGAGAAATAAGAACATCAAATATGCTGATAGAATCAAAATTATATGATATGTGTGATAAGTTAGATATAGATTTAAAATTAAAGAAAAGCTCAAATGTAGGGAAAAAATTTGGTGAATACATAATGTACAGAAAAGAAATAGATACTAAGCTATTAAACTAATAATACACATAAAGAAAAAACACCTTCGAAATCGAAGGTGTTTTTCTATTATTTTAAAAGTAATTAGTTTAAAGATTGTTCAGTAATTGAGTAAGAACCCAATTGTTATGATTTTTTAGATAATAAATTCCCTGATTTGCGGTAATAACACTATCGGATACCTCTCTAAAAGTCATAGAAGCATTGCGGAATTCATCTGCTTCGTGTCTAGTTGTAAAAATAATTGATTTATTTATAGAACCAGTAATTAAAAGAAGTTCCATATCATCCTCTGATTTTATTCTAGAATGAGGTATATCAGTGTGTTTTTTCATATAGCTTATATGTGTATCAAGCACATATACATCCTCTTTTGCGTTTACAATATCATTCATTGTAACAGTATCTTTTCCAGCTAGCTCGTGGTCTTTTGGAATCATTATGCCAAAAGGACAAGAGCGAACAAGCTTACTGCCTATGTTTTCAGGAAGTTCTAAAGTCTGTGATACATACGCTAGAATAATATCGTATTTACCACTCAATAGATAATCGGCATAATAAGCATCCTGGCATCTATCAAAAATAATATCGACGTTTGGGTATTTTGATTTTAAAGCAGATACTGCAGGGTCTAAAATATTAAGAGAACTGAATCCGTACATACCTATAGTCAACTTACCTTTTGAGTACATTGAACTAAACTTTGTTTTCATAACCGCATCTTCATACGCTTTCAAAATTTTTACTACTTCTTTGTAGAAGATTTCTCCTTGAGGAGTTAATGATACATTTCTACTATTTCTAATAAATAATTCTGTACCCAATTCCTCTTCGAGGTTTTGAATATGATGACTTATTGCGGGTTGAGCGATGTGACATTCTTTAGCTGCCTTTGTAAAATTTTTGTTACGTGCAACACTTTCAAAATAATGTAGTTTCTCAATTTTCATACTTAATCACCAATTAAAAAATTTATTTTTTAGTAGATATAGCAGATACTTTATTTAAATATTTAATAATAAGAATATCTAACTATAAGAAAACATATATACTATTTATTATAAATGAAAATATCAGAAAATACAAAAGAATTTTAAGTCCAATAGAAAAAATCATATATATATATGTCATATATAAAAAATCTATAGATAGAAAAAAATAATACAATAGAATACTGTATAATATCGAAAATCATATTGACAAAACGTAAAAAAATATATAAAATAATTAGTTTAGGGTTGACTTAAAAATGGATTTGTGCTATTATGTAAACATAGAAAAATTGGGAAGGTGATATGATGGCAACAGTTCAGACTTTAGAAAACATAAAAACTACTCTTGAAAAGCATATAGGCAAAAGAGTGCAGCTAAAGGCTAATAAGGGAAGAAAACAGATTGTCACAAAAAGAGGAGTACTTGAGGAAGCATATCCAAGTGTATTCATAGTAAGAGTAGACGATGGAGCTAATGGTTCATCTAGAATTTCTTATAGTTATTCAGATTTACTTACTTCTAATGTGAAATTACAGGTAATAAAAGCAAAATCTGAAGAGGATCGCAAAGTAAGCTAGGAATAAGATTTGAAAATTATAGAGTAAAAAATCTACAGTATACGATAAATAATCTATACTGTATAATTTTTTGAGCGAAATTTAATTATGTAACTCAAATTTGATTTAGATAATAGGGAATTGTATATTATATACACAATTCCCTATTTTTTGTAGTATAATTAATTATATAAATTATTTATTTGCAAAATATGTCGGAGGATAGTGAAATGAAGGTTAAATGTAGAGCTAAAATAAATTTATCTATAGATGTACTTGGAAAGCTTCCAAATGGATATCATCTTGTTGAAATGATAATGCAGTCGATTGATTTATACGATATTCTCGACATAAAAGAGCGAAATGATGGAAAAATAATACTTAAAAGCAAGAGTAAGGAAATACCACTTAATGAAAATAATATAGTATATAAAGCAGCAAAACTCCTAAAAGAAAAAACAGGGGTAACAAAAGGAGCTGAAATTTTCATAGATAAGAGAATACCAGTTGCAGCAGGGATGGCTGGGGGGAGTACAAATGCTGCTGGAACTTTAGTAGCGCTTAATGATATATGGGAATTGAGGCTTAGTGAAAATCAACTAAAAGAAATAGGGTTTGAACTTGGCGCTGATGTTCCGTTCTGCATATCTGGAGGTGCGGTACTAGCAGAAAATTTAGGTGAACAACTTACAAATATAAAAGGTTTAAATGAAGATATTTTTGTGCTAGTATGTAAGCCTGAATTATTTGTATCTACAAAAGAAGTGTATGGTAAACTAGATATGTCTAATGTATCCAAAAGACCGGATAATAAATATATTATAGAATGTCTTAAAGATGATAAAATAGATGAACTTGCAAAAAATATGTGTAATGTCTTAGAATCTGTGACATCTTTAATGCATCCAGAGATAGAAGATATAGAAAATATTATGAAAAGAAGTGATGTTCTAGGAACTATGATGAGTGGAAGTGGACCTACAGTATTTGGACTGTTTGATTCACAGAATAAGGCTGAAAAAGCAAAAGAAGAATTATTAGATAAATACAGACAAGTGTATCTTGTTAGAAGTGCTGAAAGGGGAATTGAATTAAATGGAAAATTTAACTAAATTAAATTTAGATAACTATAAACCACTTAGAGATGTTGTTTTTGAAAGTTTGAGAAAGGCTATAGTAGAAGGAAGTCTAAAACCTGGTCAAAGACTTATGGAAGTTCAGTTAGCAGAACAGCTAGGAGTAAGTAGAACACCTGTAAGAGAAGCGATAAGAAAATTAGAACTAGAAGGATTTGTTATAATGCTTCCTAGAAAAGGTGCGTATGTAGCTGATATGTCTGTTAAAGATATAATAGATGTATTAGAAGTTAGATCTGCATTAGAAGGTCTTGCAGCAAATTTAGCAGCAGAAAGAATGGATGAAAAAGAAGTAGAAAATTTAAAAGAAATATCAGAGTCACTTAATGTTGCAATGGAAGGTGGAAACCTTGATGAAATTCTTAAAAAAGATGTAGAATTCCATCAGTGTATATTTGAAGCAGCTGGAAATAAAAAGCTTACTCAGATGATAAACTCTCTATGGGAACAGGTATATAGATTTAGAGCAGGATATATGTCTGATAAAAATGCAATGATAGGTATAAAAGAAGAACATGCTCATCTTATAGACGCTATAGTAAGTGGTGATGGAGAAAGAGCATCTAAATGTGCTAAAAATCATATAGAAAGAGCAGAACAGTATATGATAGATAAAGCGGATAGAATATAAGGTATTAATCGATAAGGAGATTTATTATGGATAAAAGAGGAATCGGTGTTTTTGATTCTGGATTAGGAGGTCTTACAGTATTAAAAGAAATTAAAAAGATACTTCCTAATGAAGACCTGGTATATTTTGGAGATACTGCTAGAGTACCATATGGTCCTAGATCTAAAGAAACGATAATGAAATATACTTTTCAAGCGATAAATTTCTTACTAACAAAAGATGTAAAAGCTATAGTAATCGCTTGTAATACAGCTACAGCTAGAAGTTTAGTTGAAGCACAAGAAAAGTATGACATACCTATAATAGGTGTTATAGAGGCTGGTGCTAGAACAGCTGCAGCATCTACAAAGAATGGTAAGGTTGGTATTATAGGAACTGAAGGGACTATAAAATCAAAGGCATACAATACTGAAATCAAAAAAATAGATAAAAGAATAAAAGTATACGGTAAGGCTTGTTCTTTATTTGTACCTATAGTAGAAGAAGGTTGGGCAAATACTGAAGTTGCTAGACTTACTGCAAAAGAATATTTAAAAGATCTTGAAGAAAAAGGAGTGGACTCTATAGTACTTGGATGTACTCATTATCCACTATTAAAAAGAACTATAGGTGAGGAAGTAGGGATGGAAGTTAAACTTGTAAACCCTGCTAGAGAAACAGCAATAGACCTAAAAAATATACTTATAGAAAGAAATCTTTTAAATACAAAAGAGGAGCTTGGGGAATGTAAATACTTTGTATCAGATATAAACGTAAAATTCCCGTCTATAGCCAGAGAATTTTTAAAAACTAAAATAGAAGTTGAAAAAGTAGAGATACAGAGATATTAAATTTATTATAAGCGAGGAAATATAGTGAGTAATAAAATAATAATAAAAACAAAACAGTACGATGTCGACGGAAATATGGACACTATAGAGCTAAAAGCGTATGGTCAGATTATAGAAAAAAATGGTAGTATCTATATCAAGTACAATCAAAAGGAAGAAGATATGGAAGTGAAAAATACCATAAAAATATCAGAAGACTGTATAAAGGTTATAAAATCTGGAAGTGTAAATTCTACAATGACATTTACTAAGGGCAATAAGCATACAAACAAATACGCAACGCCACAGGGAATATTTTTAATAGATACTAAGGTAAACGACTTTAAAATCTCAAATGGAGAAAAGAAATTAGAAGTACATTTGGATTATATGATAGAAATCCAAAATATGTTTGCTGGAAGAAATAAAATGATTATCAAAGTTGAAAAATAATTAAATTAAAAAAATAAGAGAATAATTTTTATAAGGTAGCGAAAAAGCTACCTTTTATTGCATTTATTTGGTATTATTATACTTAGGCGATTTATATAATAATATAAATCATTTGTTTACGACAAAATTTAAAAAGAGGTAGTAAATATGATATTTGACAGAGTTGTTGATACTATAGATAAACACAATATGATATCGTATGGAGATAAAATAATAGTTGGACTTTCAGGAGGACCCGATTCAGTTTGTCTTCTTCATATATTAAATAGATTAAAAGAATCGAGAAATTTAAAGATATATGCAGCACACCTAAATCATCAGATAAGAGGTATTGAAGCACAAAAGGATGCGCTATTTGTATCTGAGCTTTGTGACTCTCTTGAAATACCTGTATTTATAAAATCTGTAGATGTTCCAAAATATTGTGAAGAAAAAGGACTTTCTTTAGAAGAAGGTGCTAGAAATATAAGATACGATATGTTCTATGAGATAAAAAGAAGAACAGGAGCTAATAAAATAGCTATAGGACATAACATGAATGACCAGGCAGAAACAGTTATGATGAGAATTATGAGAGGAACGGGTCTGCAAGGTTTAAGAGGAATAGAATATACTAGAGAAAATGGTATAATTAGACCAATATTAGATATAGAAAGAAAGGATATAGAAGCTTATTGCGAGCAGAATGAGTTACATCCTAAAATAGATCAGACTAATCTAGAAAGCATATACACAAGAAATAGAATTAGATTAGAGCTTTTACCTTATATGCAGGAACATTTTAATAGTAATGTAGTAGAGTCTATAGTAAGACTTAGTAACAGTATGAAGAGCGACGGTGACTATTTGGATTCTGAAGCTATGAAAGCATACGATGAGGTAGCTACATTAGACGATAAAGCTGTAGAGGTAAATGTAGAAAAGTTATCTGGATACCATGAAGCTATACAGAGTAGAATAATAAGATATGCTATAAAAGATGTACTAGGTGATACAAACTTTGTAGATCAGAAGCATATTGAAGATGTTATGCAACTTATAGATACATCAAAAAATGGGAAAATGTTAAATCTTCCTAGAGGGGTATTTGCATATAGAAGAGCAGATAGTATACTATTTACATTAGCAGAAATAAAAGAAGATGAGATAGAATACAGCTATCATGTACCTAAGGATGGATTTATAAAAATAAAAGAGTTGGGTATATTAGTCGATTCTGACGTTATAACTATTGAAAAATATAGAAGCCTTAAAAAAGATTCATCTGTAAAAGCCGTTGATTTTGATAAGATAAAAGGGGGTATAACTGTAAGGAATAGACAGCCAGGGGATAAGATTAAGTTAAAAGGTGGAACTAAAAAGATAAAAGATTTATTTATAGATCTGAAGATACCTAGAGAAATGAGAAATAGAGTTCCAATTGTTGTTGACGGGGAAGAGGTAATTCTTGCTGGTGAATACAGAATGAATGAAAATTATAAAATTGATGAAAATACAAAAAAAGTGCTTAAACTCAGCATAAAAAAACTGTAGGACCTTAAAGAGGGGAGGAAATTTAATTTGAAAAAAATGCTAAGAGGAATTGTATTTTACGTTCTAATGTTAGCTATAATAGTAGGCGTTATTCAGTTTACTGGAAAAGAAGTAGAAGAAGTAAAAGAAATTCCGTTTTCAAAAGTATATCAAGAACTTAATGAAGGGGATATAGCCTCAATATATTTTGTAGATGATACATCTGTTGAGGGCGTGCTAAAGGATAAGACAAAATTCAAATCTTACATACCATCAGAAGTAAGAAGTGAACAATTTGCAGATAAAGTTTTAGAACAGTCAAAACAGAATAAGCTAGTAATAGATGGTGAGCCTGAACCTACAACACCTTGGTTTATATCAATGCTTCCAACATTTATAATGCTTATATTCCTAGGAATACTTTGGTTCAGCTTTATGAATCAGTCTCAGGGCGGCGGAGGCAAAGTTATGAACTTTGGAAAATCTAAAGCCAAATTACACAAAGATGGAGATGGAGAAAAAGTAACATTTAACGATGTTGCTGGTCTTCAGGAAGAAAAAGAGGATTTACAGGAAGTTGTAGATTTCTTAAAAAATCCTAAAAAATACACACAACTTGGTGCCAGAATACCAAAAGGTATACTTATGGTAGGACCTCCAGGTACAGGTAAAACATTCTTATCAAAAGCAGTAGCCGGAGAAGCTGGAGTACCATTCTTCAGTATAAGTGGTTCTGATTTCGTTGAAATGTTTGTTGGGGTAGGTGCATCTAGGGTTAGATCATTATTTGAAGATGCTAAGAAAAATGCTCCAGCAATAATATTCATAGACGAAATAGATGCCGTTGGTAGAAAAAGAGGTGCTGGTCTAGGTGGAGGACACGACGAAAGAGAACAGACACTTAACCAGTTACTAGTTGAAATGGACGGTTTCGGAATTAATCAGGGTATAATAATAATGGCTGCAACAAACAGACCTGATATATTAGACCCTGCACTTTTAAGACCAGGTAGATTCGATAGACAGGTTGTTGTTGGAACTCCTGATGTTAAAGGTAGAGAAGCTATATTTAAAGTTCATTCAAGAAAGAAACCTCTAGCAGACGATGTTAGATTAGACGTATTAGCTAAGAGAACGCCAGGATTTACTCCTGCAGATATAGAAAACCTTATGAATGAAGCAGCTATATTAACTGCTAGAAAAGGTGAAAAGAAAATAAGAATGGCTACAATAGAAGAATCTATAACTAAGGTTATAGTTGGTGTAGCTAAAAAATCAAGAGTAATAAGCGATAAAGAAAAGAGACTTACTGCTTACCATGAAGCAGGACATGCTGTATGTGCTCACCTATTAGAAAATGTAAGCCCAGTACATCAGGTAACAATAATACCTAGAGGTATGGCTGGTGGATTTACAATGCAGCTACCTATAGAAGATAAATACTTTGCTACTAAGAGAGATATGGAAGAAAATATAATCGTTATGCTTGGTGGTAGAGTAGCTGAAGAGTTAGTTCTTAAAGATATATCTACTGGAGCTTCTAATGACCTTGAAAGAGTTAGTCAGACAGCTAGAGATATGGTTAAGAAATATGGTATGAGTGCTAAGATAGGACCTATGACATTCGACAGCGAAGGTGAGGTATTCTTAGGAAATAGTATATCAAACACTAGAACATACTCAGAAGAAGTTGCAAATGAAATAGATGTAGAAATAAGAAATATTATAATAGGTGCTTACGAAATGACTAAGAAAATCCTATCAGAAAATATGGATAAATTAGAAAATGTAGCACAGGCACTTCTAGTATACGAAACACTAGATGCAGAAGAATTTGTAAAAGCTATAGAAGGAACTCTTCCTCTAGATGTTGATTTAAATGAAGTAGAAGAAGCTAAAAAAAGAGAAGCCGGCGCTATAGATTACAAAGCTGACTTTGTAGAAGTTAAAGACGAAACAACAGAAGAAGAAAATTCTAAAGTTGCAGAAGTAGTTGAAGAAAACAACGACGATGCTTCTGATAAAGTAGAAGAAAAAGAAGAAAACACTTCTGATGAAGAGTAAATCTATAAATAAAAAGATAAATTAGGGGGAAGGTGGATACCTTCCCTTTTTTGTACATGAATTATTTGCAATTGTTTTATGATTTGTGAAAAGGGAGAAAAGAAATGAGCAAGGATAATAGAAAAAGAATAATAGAGATGTTATCAAATTCTGGAGAAGAATTTATATCTGGAGAAAGTATATCTAAGGAGCTTGGAATTTCTAGAGCTGCTGTATGGAAGCATATAAATTATTTAAAGGAAAATGGATACGAGATAGAGGCGATAAATAAAAAGGGATATAGGATTGTAGATGTAAATTCAGATGTTATAATACCAGAGCAGATAACTGCAAATCTAGATACTAAATTTGTAGGTCAGAATATAAGATATTTTCACGAACTTGACTCTACAAACAATTACGCTAAGGAAAAGTTTGAGGAGTTAGAAGATGGTTCTCTAGTTATTTCTGAATCTCAGACAGCTGGAAAAGGAAGACTCGGCAAAAATTGGCAGTCAAATCCAGGTGAAGGTATATGGATGAGTACGGTATTAAAGCCGGATATACCAGTATATAAGGCGCCATTTTTAACTTTAGTTGCTGGTGCAGCTATACTTAATGCTTTTAGAAATCTAGGTGTAGATGCAAAGATAAAGTGGCCTAATGATATTGTATTAAATGGCAAAAAGATATGTGGAATACTCACAGAAATGGTAGCAGAAGTGGAAAAAGTAGGCTGTGTAGTTATAGGTATGGGAATAAATGTAAATACTATGTTATTTCCCGGGGAATTATCTAAAAAAGCTACTTCTCTAAAAAAAGAGGGATTTGAGGTTAAAAAATCAGATATAATAAGGGAAATTATGCATGAATTTGAAAAACTTTATATTCCGTATATAGAGTATGGAAGTAGAGATGAGATAATAAGTGTTTGTAGAAAACACTCAGTACTTATAGGAAAAGATGTATACATTATAAAAAAAGAGCATAGAGAGAAAGTGTACTGTATGGATATAAGTGATGATGGAAATCTTATAGTAAAACATGTGGATGGAGAGATAGAAGAGATTATATCTGGAGAAGTATCTGTAAGAGGACAAAATGGTTATATTTAATCACTTTGTATACAAGATTATTGACATTGATATAGTCGAGTTGTAAAATAACTTTATGCTAGGGAGAGATTTAAGAGAAAATAATCTGATATAAATAAGAATACGAAAGAAGGATAGAATTAATGTTATTGGTATTTGATGTGGGAAATACAAATATGGTTTTAGGACTATATGATGGAGATAAACTTGAAAAACATTGGAGAATTCATACAGATAAATATAAAACTTCAGATGAATATGGAATGCTTATAAAAGATTTATTCAGACATTATGATTTAAAAATAGAGGATATAGATGATGTTATAATATCTTCTGTTGTGCCTGATGTTATGCATTCTTTAGAAAATTTTGCTAGAAAATACTGCGATAAAGAGGCTATGGTAGTAGGTCCTGGAATAAAAACAGGGCTTAATATAAAATACGATAATCCAAGACAGGTTGGAGCAGATAGAATAGTAAACGCTGTTGCAGCTATAGAGAAATACGGATATCCATTAATAATAGTCGATTTTGGAACAGCTACAACATTCTGTGCAATATCTGAATCAGGAGAATATCTAGGAGGAACAATAGCGCCAGGAGTTAAGATTTCAAGTGAAGCTTTATTCCAGAGAGCATCTAAACTTCCTAGAGTAGAGCTTATAAAACCGGGTACAGTAATAGCAAAAAATACTGTTTCTGCAATGCAGTCTGGTCTTATATACGGGTATGTAGGTCTTGTAGATAAGATAATTGAAATGATGAAGGAAGAGTTAAAAAATCCCGATGTAAAAGTAGTAGCTACAGGAGGTCTTGCTGGACTTATATCGTCTGAAACAGATAGTATAGATGAGATAGATAAATTCCTTACATTAGAAGGTCTTAGAATGATATACGAAAAAAATAAAGAAAATGACTTATAGAATGAATTTTATAGATTGGAGGTGCTTTAATAGTATCTCTAATTTTTTTTATCTACTTGAGGTGTGTGTTATTGAAGAATAGTAGAGTTTTGTGTTAATATAATACCATTGACTTTAAGAAAAATAGATTTAAATAGAAAGGAAGTGTAATATGAGAATAGGTGATGTAGTCCTAGAAAATGAAGTTTTTTTAGCCCCTATGGCAGGAGTTACTGATTTAGCATTTAGACTTATATGCAAGGAATACGGTAGTGGGCTTTTATATACAGAGATGATAAATGCAAAGGCTCTTTGTTATGATGATGAAAAGACAAAGGGAATGCTTAAAATAGAGGAGGAAGAGCATCCTGTTGCTGTACAGATATTTGGTTCTGAGCCAGAATTTATAGCCGGTGCAACAGAGATTTTAAACGAATATCCAAATGAGATACTTGATATAAATATGGGATGTCCTGCTCCAAAAGTTGTAAAAAATGGAGATGGATCAGCTTTAATGAAAACTCCTGAGCTTGCAGCAAAAGTTATAGAGGCAGCAGCAAAGAAATCTAAGAAACCTGTTACAGTTAAGTTTAGAAAAGGTTGGGATGAAGATAGTATAAATGCTGTAGAGTTTGCTAAGATGGCAGAGGCAAGTGGTGCCCAGGCTATAACTATTCATGGGAGAACTAGAGCTCAGTATTATTCAGGAACTGCTGACTGGGACATAATAGAGGAAATAAAAAATGCGGTTAAAATTCCTGTTATAGGGAATGGAGATATAGTGACTATTGAGGATGCTATAAATATAAGAAAAAAGACTGGATGCGATGCGATAATGATAGGTCGTGGAGCACAGGGAAATCCTTGGATATTCAATAGAATAAATCATTATATGAAAACTGGTGAGATACTTCCAGAGCCAACTGCAGAGGAAAAGATAAGAACTGCTATAAAACACTTTAACCTTGCAATTAAAGAGGATGGAGAGTATGTAGCTGTTAGAGAAATGAGAAAACATTTAGGTTGGTATTTAAAGGGAATGAAAAAATCTGCTAGGCTTAGAGATGAAATAAATAAGCTAGAATCAGCAGATGAAGTTGTAGGTAGATTAGAGGCATATATAGCTGAATCCTTGACATAATGCGAATATTAGCCTATAATATAGCGGATAAAGTAAAATAATGGAGATTTAATACCCATTTAAAATAAATAGAAAATTTAATAACATTTACGATAAGGAGTTTAATAAGAAAAATGGAAGCAAATAAAGAAATATTATTAACTCAGGAAGGTTTTGACAAACTAGAAGCTGAGCTTGAAGAATTAAAAATAGTTGGTAGAAAAGATGTTGCCGAAAAATTAAAAGTAGCTATATCATACGGGGATTTATCAGAAAATGCTGAGTACGATGAAGCTAAAAAAGAACAGGCAGAATTAGAAGAAAAAATATTAAAAATAGAAAACATGATAAGAAAAGCAACTATAATAGATGAAGAATCTATAGATTTAAGTAAAGTAACTGCTGGATCAATAGTAAAACTTTACGATTATGATTTTGAAGAAGAAGTTACTTACACAATAGTTGGTTCAACAGAAGCAGATCCATTTGCAGGTAAGATATCAAATGAATCTCCAATAGGAAAAGCTATATTAGGGAAATCTGAAGGTGATGAAGTAGAAGTTCAGGTTCCAGATGGAGTAGTTAAATACAAAATACTATCAATAAGCAGATAATAAATTTATAAATAGTAAATATAAGCAATACAAAATATAAATGGAGGTGCACTATGAGCAATAATAAAAATACTGAAGCAAATGTAGAAATGACTAGTGAAGAATTAAGTGAAGTGCTTCAGGTAAGAAGAGATAAACTAGCTAATTTACAGGAAATGGGAAGAGATCCATTCAAGGAAAGTAGATACGATAGAACTCATTACTCTGTACAGGTAAAAGAAGGATTCGAAGCTTTAGAAGGAGAAACTGTTAAGATTGCTGGACGTATGATGAGCAAAAGAATACAGGGTAAAGCAGGATTCATAGATATACAAGATGCTGAAGGTAGAATACAGTCTTATGTTAGAAAAGATAGATTAGGTGATGAAGAATACACTATATTCAAAACTTATGATATAGGTGATATAGTTGGTATAGAAGGTGAAGTATTCATAACTAAAAGAGGAGAAATATCAGTAAAAGCAGATAAAGTTACTTTATTATCTAAATCTTTACAGATATTACCAGAAAAATACCATGGATTAAAAGACCAGGAATTAAGATATAGACAGAGATATGTTGACCTTATAGTTAATCCAGAAGTTAAGGATGCATTCATAACAAGAACTAAAGCTCTTAAAGCTTTAAGATCTTACTTAGATGAAAGAGGATTCTTAGAAGTTGAAACACCAATATTAAATACTATAGCTGGTGGAGCAAACGCTAGACCTTTCATAACTCACCACAATACTTTACATATACCAATGTATTTAAGAATAGCTAATGAATTATATCTAAAAAGATTAATAGTTGGTGGATTTGATAAAGTTTACGAAATGGGAAGAATGTTCAGAAATGAAGGTATGGACATGAAACACAACCCAGAATATACAGCAATAGAATTATACCAGGCATATGCTGACTACACAGATATGATGGAAATAACTGAAAATCTTATAGCTCATATGGCAGAAGTTGCTACAGGAAGCACAAAAATAGTTTACCAGGGTAAAGAAATAGACTTCAAACCACCTTGGAGAAGAATGACTATGATAGACTGTGTTAAAGAATTCTCTGGAGTAGACTTCAATGAAATAAATACAGATGAAGAAGCTATAGCTATAGCTAAAGAAAAAGGTATAGAAATAAAACCTGGAATGAGAAGAGGGGAAATAATAGCTGAATTCTTTGAAGAATTTGGTGAAGATAAATTAGTGCAGCCTACATTTATAACTCAGCATCCAGTTGAAATATCTCCATTATCTAAGAGAAATAATGAAGATCCAAGACTTACTGACAGATTTGAAGCATTTGCTAATGGTTGGGAGCTTGCTAATGCATTCTCTGAACTTAATGACCCAATCGACCAGAAAGGTAGATTTATGGACCAGTTAAGAAAGAAAGAGCTTGGAGATGACGAAGCTTGTGACATGGATGAAGATTTCTTAAATGCTCTTGAAGTAGGTCTTCCTCCAACAGGTGGACTAGGAATAGGTATAGATAGAGTTATAATGCTTCTTACTGATTCATCATCAATAAGAGATGTATTATTATTCCCTACTATGAAACCAATAGAAAAACAGGAAGAATCTGCTGAATAATAAAATTGATTTGTTTGATTGAAATTAATATTTATAAAATTTGACAGATAGGACTATTTAACTTTATTGTTAAGTAGTCCTTTTTTATTGTTATGCTAAGAAAAAATGTTGTATTTATGATAAAGAAATGGATAAAAATATATTTGTTATTTGAAAAAATCGAATTTATTATCTATATTTTTGAAAAGATACGAAGAAAAAGTAGAAAATATAAATAGATTTTAAAGACAAAATAAAAAGTAAAATACGAACAAAAATAAATATAATTGATTGAAAAATAAATAATATACTGAATTATAAAGTGATAAAAATTAATAAAGAACGATATTTTTTAAAAATATAAAAAAATAATAAAAAAAGTTAAAAAAAGTGTTGACCTAGTTGAGTAAAGGTGATATTATAATACTTGTCCTTGAGAGAGGGCAAGAAAATAAAAAATAAAACGAAAGTTTTAAATGAACTTTGAAAACTGAACAGCAGATATATTTAGTTCGAACAAATAGTTCGAACGCCATACAAACCATGCCAGATATTTTGAGATAACATCTGAGCGGATATAACAAACTGATTTTATTTTGAGCAACGGAATTTTGAGCATTAGCGAAAAATTCGTTGGCGATATAAAATTCGAAGAATTTTATTTTGAGAGTTTGATCCTGGCTCAGGATGAACGCTGGCGGCGTGCCTAACACATGC